>Ga0310811_10010187_pt1 | contig 12139 bp, 13 predicted proteins | sample YCmetagenome_FD_207642 | JGI IMG/M metagenome (GOLD analysis project Ga0310811, IMG submission 207642) | Soil microbial communities from experimental microcosm in Duke University, North Carolina, United States - YC | ecosystem: Engineered > Artificial ecosystem > Soil microcosm > Unclassified ... | reverse complement strand
ACTTCGGCGGCTCCTCGCAGCGCGTGGGTAGCGTCTCGACGACGTACAGCGGCGAGGAGTATTCACTGTTGCTGCTGCCGGCGTGGCTGGTGTCCTACGTCCACGAAGGCCGCACGTGGTCGGTCCTGGTCAACGGCGCGAGCGGCGAGGTCGTCGGCGGACGCCCGTACAGTGGTGCGAAGATCGCCATTCTCGTCGCCGCGCTGATCGTGATCGTGGCCACCGTCATGCTGCTGATCTGGCACTGACCGACATGCCGCACTGCACCGCACCGCACGCTAGGAGACCTCATGATCGGCCCCGCACTCGAACAGCTGCTGGCCAGAGCCCGCGGCCCGATGGGCCCGGCCATCGAGCTCGACTTCGGCCTGGAGTCAGGCCCCTTCGTCGAGCTCGGCGAGATGCTCTCGCGGACCAACGGTTTCTTCCTGTTCAACGCGGGCGTCCAGGTGTTCTGCGCCGGTGAGCAGGGGCCCGGCCCCGAACTGCTGGCCTGGAACGATGAAGCGACATGGAAGGACACGTACGCCGGATTGGCCGACGACGTGTTCTGCTTCGGCCAGGACCTGTTCGGCGTGCAGTTCGGCATCCACGACAACGCGGACGTGGTCACCTTCAACCCGGAGACCGCGGAGACGACGGTGCTCGGCTCGAGTCTGAACGACTGGGCCGCCTGGCTCCTGGAGGATGAGGACGTGCGGGGCGCCGCCCGTTTCGCCAAGGCCTACCAGGACGAGAACGGCCCTCTCGAGCTCGACCAGCGGCTCATCCCTCTGCGATTCTTCGTCGGCGGCGGCACATACGACTTCGAGAACCTCGTGGCGAAGGACGCGGCTACGGCGATGCGTATCCGGGGTCCCATCGCCCAGAAGATCCACGACCTGCCCGACGGCGCCGTCGTGCGCATCGAGGTCGGCTGACGGGCGTTTGTGTCACCACAGGGCGAGCCCGCGACGTGAGGACGGGTGGACGGACGTCCGCACGCAGGCAGTGGGGCTTGTCGGCGGACAAGGATCCGGGACGGCGACCGCCGCGGGTGTGTAGGCGGCCAGGATCCGGCCGAGATGGAATGCGTGTGCGTCGAACCCGCCTTCCGCGGCCCGCGCGACGGCGGCGGCGAGGGTCTCGCGTTCGGCGGTGAACCAGGATGCTGCGGCCTCGCGCCCGGACAGTTCGACGATGACGCTGCCCGGTTTTCGCGTGGGCAGAACGATGTGCTCGCGTCCTCCGTCGATGAACGTGGCGGCGCTCAGGGCCGAGTAAAGGTAGTGGTCGAGGATGCGGTTCAGCGCCATGCGCCGGTCGACGGCGCTGTCCTCGCGGCCGGCGAGTTCGCGCGCGTACGCGTGTAAGAGTTCGTGCGAGGTGAATCTGCCGGCCGGGAGCTCGGTGATCAGGTGCGCGCCGGTCAGTTCGTCGAGCAGGGCCCTCGTCGACGCCGGTGTGAGGCGGGCCAGGCTCGCCGCCGCGGCCAGGGAGATTTCCGGGCCGGGCCGCAGGGACAGCAGACGCAGCAGCCGAGCGGCCCGGGGATCGATCCGCCGGTAGGAGCCTTCGAACACGGACCGCAGGTCGCTCGCCGCGTCCCCGCCGTCCAGGGCGTCGAGCGGGTTGTGGTCGGCGGCCAGTTCATCGGCGACCTCGGCGAGCGAGAGCCAGGGCCGCACCGCGCTGCGGGCCGCGGTCACCGCCAGGGCGAGAGGAAGCCTTGAGCACCTCTCGACGATCAGGTCCGTCGCCTCCGGCTCGGCCTCGGCCCGCTCCCCGCCGAGGCGCACGTCCAGCAGGTGGCGGGCCTCGGCGGTGCTCGGCCGCTCGAGTCGCAGCAGGTGCGCGCTCTCGATCGCGAGCAGACTGAACAGTTCGCTGCGGCTGGTGACCAGCGTGGTGCACCCGACGCCGCCCGGGATCAGAGGCCTGACCTGTTCCGCGTCCCGCGCGTCGTCCAGCACCACCAGCATCCGCCTGCCTGCGGCGAGGCTGCGGAACAGCGCCGTCTGCTCGTCCAGGGCCGGCGGGATCCGGTCCGCCGGGACTCCGAGCGCGTCGAGGAATCCGCGCACGACGTCGGCGGGCGCCGCCGGGTCGGCGGCCGCGTCGTACCCGTGCAGATCGGCGAAGAGCTGGCCGTCGGGGAACCGCTCGGCCGCCGCATGCGCCCAGTGCACGGCGAGGGCGCTCTTGCCGACTCCGGCGGTGCCGACGATCAGGGCGAGCGTCGGCGGATCGGTGGTCGTCCGGTCGGCCGCGTCGACCAATCCGGTCAGCGTCCGCAACTCGGCTTCCCGGCCGGAGAAGTGCCGCGTGCCGGCGGGGATCTGCCGGGGCGGGGTCTGAGCGGCCTCGGCCTGGTTGCCGATCGGCACCGCCGGCACCGCCGGTGCGGCCGTGCTGGCCGCGCCGCCCGCACCGGCCTTACCGCCCGCACCGGCCTTACCGCCCGCACCGGCCTTACCGCCCGCACCGGCCTTACCGACCGCACCCGCCGCACCGGCCGGCTCAGCGGCCGTGGCCGCCGTGCGGCGCGGTGCTCTGGCCTTGGCCGGAGCCTGCGTGCCGAGCGAGCCCTCGAGCAGCGATTCGATCGGGGCGTGCGCGAGGATCTGGCGGTGCAGGTGTCCCAGGCGCGGCGCGGGATCGATGCCGCGCTCCTTGCGCAGCGCCCGCCACGCCTGCCGGTACACCTCCAGCGCCTCGGAACGCCGGCCCGCGCCGTGCAGGGCCAGCATCAGGCCCTCGTAGAGCCGCTCGTGCAGCGGCTGCCGATGTATGAGTGGGCTGATGATCGCGGCGGCCGCCTCGAAGTCGCCCGCGTTCAGCGCGGCCTTGACCTGCAGCCCGTACAGCCTGGAGCGCGCCGCGGCCAGCCTCGGCCCGTACTCGCGCAGCAGCCCGGCGGCCTGCACGTCCGCCAGCGGGTCGCCCCGCCACAGGGCCAGGGCCCGTTCGGCCAGCTCCGCGGCCCGGGCCCAGTCGGCCTCCTGCGCGGCGAAGCCCGCCTGCAGTTCCAGCTGCGCGGCGGTGCGCACGTCCAGCTCGTCGTCGCAGAGTTCGAGCACGTATCCGGAGGAGCTGCTGCGCAGCCGGGGGCCGAGCCGCTCGCCCAGCCCCCGGCGCAGCCGTGCGACGTAGTTCATCAGGGTCACCCGGGCGGTCGAGGGCGGCCGGTCGTCCCAGAGGGTCGCGATCAGCGACTCCACCGTCGTCACCAGGTTCGGCCGCAGCGCCAGGGCCGCGAGCACGGTCCGCTGCTTGGCCGCCGAGACCGGGACGAGCACCCCCTCGTCGGTCTGGACCTGGAGAGGACCGAGCAGCCCGATCCGCATGGATCGCCCCCTTGTGAAGCGGCACTCGAATGTCGGAGCTCGACGTGCTCCGCCCTGCCGGATACCCAAACGATCAGTATTCTGAAACACCTCGCATTCTGCGCACCACGACCCCCAGGATCGCGGCCGTCGGGAAGTAGCCCCACTGCTTGGAGTCGTCGCTGCGCGGGTTGTCCCCCAGGACCAGCAGGGAGGCGGGCGGCACGGTCCGGCCGAGGTCCTGTGGGCAGGCCTCGGCGAGCTCGCGCGGGACCGCGTCGCCGGGCAGGGCGACTGCGCGTTTGACGTACCACTGCGCGCTCGAGAGCCGCCGGGGCGGGCGGACGGCGTCCGGCCAGCCGACTCCGGGCTCGGGGCGGCGCACCACCACGATCTGCCCCGCCCGCACCCCGCCCGGCCCCCGCCGGGCGATCAGCACCCTGTCGCCGTTCTCGAGGGTCGGCAGCATGCTGATCCCGTCCACGGTGATCACCGCATATCGCCGCCGCACCAGCGCGATCGCGGCGAACGACACGACGCAGACCACGATGACGCCTGCGACGGCGAACATGATGTCCTGCAGGGCCGTCACAGCGCCGCTCCGCTCGGCTCGGTCTCCCGATATCCGGAGGACTGGAGGGCGAAGAGCTTCGCGTAGCGCCCGCCCGCGGCGATCAGTTCCGTGTGGCTGCCGGTCTCCGCCACCACGCCGTCTTCGAGCACGACGATCGTGTCGGCGTCGCGGACGGCGCCGAGCCGGTGCGACACCAGCACGGTGGTCCGCCCGGCCCTGTGCCGCAGCAGCCGCGTGTGCACGTCGTTTTCGGCCTCTGCGTCGAGTCCCGAGCTCGGCTCGTCGAGAATCAGCACATCGGCGCGGTCGCGCATCAAGCCGCGGGCGAGCGCGACCCGCTGCCACTGCCCTCCCGAGAGCGCCACGCCCGTGCGGGCGTCGCTCTTGGACGCGTCGTCGAAGAAGATGCGGCTGAGCATGGTGTCGTACCCGTGCGGCAGACCGGCCAGCACGGGGGCGATTCCGGCGAGCTCGGCCGCTGCTTCGACGCGCGCGCGGTCCTCGATCGCCGGCAGGTCGCCCATGCCGATGTTCTCCGACGCGGGCAGGTCGTAGACCATGTAGTCCTGGAACACGGTGCCGATCCGCCGGCGCAGCGCGGCCGGGTCGGTCTCGCGCAGGTCGACGCCGTCCCAGGTGATCGAGCCGCGCTCGGGGTCGTAGAGCCGGCACAGCAGCTTGATCAGGGTGCTCTTGCCCGCTCCGTTCAGCCCGACCAGGGCGAGGGTGCGTCCGGGCGGGATCACGAGGTCGACGCCGCGCAGGATCCACGGCCCGTCCGGCTGGTAGCGGAACCACACGTCGCGCAGCTCGATGCCCCGGGCGAGCGGGCCCAGCGCGCGCGGTAGCTCAGGGACCGGCAGGTCGGGGCCCGCCCCGACGAGGGCGAGGTAGTGGCCGAACAGTCCGAGCGCCTCGGTGAGATCGGCGATCCGGACGGCGATGCCGCTCAGGGCGTTCTGCACGGCCACGATCGAGAGCAGCAGCATGGCGACCGTGCCGACCGAGATCCGGCCGCTCGCCGCCGCGTGCACGGCCCACACCAGTGCGCCGGTGGTGATCGCCGCGCCGAGCGCGCCCAGCGCCAGATCGGTGCGCAGCACGGTGCGGTCCACCGCCGCCTCGCGCCGCTGCGTGGCGCGGGTCTCGGCGAGCATCCGCCCGCGCAGGAAGTCGCCGAGGCCGAACAGCCGCACCTCCTTGGCCGCGTTCAGATCGGTCAGGAGGCTGCTGTAGAAGATCTGCCGCCGCAGGCCGGGGGAGTTGTGCCACTGCATCCGGCTGCGCCGCGCGCCGAGCAGCCGGTGCGCGGCGGCCGCCGGCAGCGCGGCCAGCAGCACGATGGCGGCGAGCAGCGGATCGACGGACAGGAGCGTGCCCAGGAAGCCCGCCGCGGTCACGGCAGCGAGCACGCATCCGAAGACGGCGGAGGCGGCCCGGCCCGGAACGCTCTGCGCGCCCTGCTGAGCCAGCCGCACCCGGTCCAGGTACTCGGGCGTCTCGAAGCGCCGCAGACCATTGAGCTGATTCACGGCGCGGTACATCCCGTCGTACACGCTGAGCGTCACCCGGCGCCGGAGCCCGCCCTCGACGTAGGTGCTCAGCTGGGGCGCGAGGCCGGCGACGACGCCCGCTGCGACGAGCAGCGCCGCGTACCGGGCGAGCTCGGGCCGGCCCGCCGAGCCGGGCGGCAACGCGTCGAGCAGGAGTTGGGTCGCGCGCACGGAGGCGACCGGGGCGACGGCCTGCAGCAGCGTGAGCGCGGCGTAGCCGACGGTGTGGCGGGCCGAGCTGCGCCAGAGCAGCCGGAGCAGGGCTGTCAGCCCACGCATACCGCCCTCACACCCGGCTGGTCGAGGGCAGCCGCGAGACGGTCGGCTCGACGCTCTCGAGTACCCCGTCCGGCGCGACGATGTAGAACTGCGGGAACGAGGAGACCCTGAGGGAGCGGGTCACCGGGCCGCCGTCCGGCTCGGCGACGACGGTCAGCGGCCCGAGGTACGCCGCCGCGAACGCGGCGGTCTCCTCCGGGGTTCCCTGCACGACGGCGATCGCCCGGGCCGGGTCGAGCCGCTCGGTCGCGGCGTACGCGAGGAACTCGGGCGCGTGCTCGCGGCAGGCGTCGCAGGACGTGGAGAAGAACCCGAGCGCGTAGCGTTCCCCCAGCAGGCCGGAGCCGCTGATCCGGTCGCCTCCGGCGGTCTGCGCGGAGAACTCGGGCGCCGGTACGCCCGCCGTCAGCCGGGGCGGGCTGAACGCGGCGCCGGGGGCGGGTTGCGCGCGCAGCCTTCTGACGATCCCGAGGGTGAGCACGAGGTTCGCCGCGCAGGCGACGGCGAGCAGGATGACGGCGGCGTTCAGGATGGCCATGGGTCGGGTCCCTCGTTCTTCAGGAGTGCGGCGCCGGTCGGCCGAGGTCGGTCAACCGAGGTCGAACAGCGCCGTGATGTCGTCGAGAAAGAGCACGCCGAGCGCGAGCAGGACTCCGGCGGCCAGGCCGAGTGCGAGCGCGGGGGCGGTGGACGGGCCGGGGAGGGCGCCGAGCGTCCGGAAGGCGAGGCCGCCCAGGGCCGCGAGCGTCAAAAGCGTGTCGCGCGCGACGTGCCGGGGGCCGAGCACGGCCGTCGACTGGCCGAAGCAGCGGCAGGCGGCCCGGATCCCGCGGCGGTGCACCGCCCAGGTGGCGAGGGCGAACGCGGCCAGCAGCGCCGCGGCGCAGGCGAAGCCGGCCGTCTGGGTCCACGGCAGCAGGAGCAGGACGGCGATGCCCGCCTCGATCGCGGGAGTGGCGTAGGCGGCGGGACGGCTCAGCGAGGAGGGCAGAACCCTGAGCGAGCCGACCCAGCGGGTGAACTCGGCCATGCCGTCAGAGCCCGTGCGCAGCTTGCCGAGCACGGCGGCCGCGAACACGACCACGAGCAGGGCGCGCAGCGCGGTCGTCGAGATCTGGGTCAGCAGCATGATTCACCCTTCACGTCGGTGGTCGCCGGGGCGGACTGCGGCCCGCGCAGCACGGGCCGCAGTCACGCTCAGGAGGCGAAGGTCAGCAGGAGCCGATGCCGGTGCACACGGCGGCACCGGTGCAGGAGTAGTAGCAGCTGAGCTTCGCCCCGTGGTAGCACTCGGTCCACGGGTCCGGCGCGACGCACGCGCCGGCGTCGGCCTTCGGGGCGACCCGCTCGAGCGCACGGTCGGAGAGGGAGGAGAGGAAACGGCGCATTGTCTCAGTCCTTTGCGATAGGTGTGATGGCTGAGGCGGAAGAGGCTTCTGCCGGGAGCAATCCGGAGACTGGCACCGGCCTCGGAGGCGGTCAACGGCTCCATCCGCCGCCGTCCTGCGCCGTCGCCGCGGTGCCTTCGCCCGCCGCCCCCGTCATCCCATGTCGCAGTACCGAGTCCGCTCCATCGCCGACGCGCGCGGCTCGGGTCGGCGCTAGGGCCGCGCTAACGGGGCGCTAGCGCTGCGCTATTGCCACAGTGGACTGCTTCTCAATTCTCGGCCCGCGAGCGGTCGCGTCACATGGACGCCCGATTCATCGACGCGGTCGATCAGGGGGATCAGTTTCTTCTGTTGGACAGTCGAATCGGGGGCGGCAAGACTACGAGCGGATGATCGCCGAGGGAGGCAGAGCTATGGAATACCGCATGTTGGGCGGTACCGGCACCGTGGTGTCCGCGCAGTGCCTGGGCACGATGACGTTCGGCAAGGAGAGCAGCGAGGAGGTCTCCCGCGCCCAACTCGACCTCTTCGTCGAGCGCGGAGGCAACTTCATCGACACCGCGGACGTCTACTCCCGTGGCGTGTCCGAGCAGATCATCGGCCGGTGGCTGGCGGACCGCCGCGGCGTGCGCGACCAGCTCGTGATCGCGACGAAGGGGCGTTTCCCCATGGGAGACAAGCCCAACGACGCCGGACTGACCCGCACGCATCTGTCGCGGGCGCTGGACGCGAGCCTTCGCCGGCTCGGCGTCGAGACCGTCGACCTCTACCAGGCGCACGCCTGGGACCCGCTGACCCCGATCGAGGAGACGCTGGGATTCTTCGACGACGCGGTGCGCGCCGGAAAGATCCGCTACGCCGGTGTCAGCAACTTCCTCGGCTGGCAGCTGCAGAAGACGGTGCTGCTCGCGCGGTCCGGCGGGCGTCCGCCGATCGCGACCCTGCAGCCGCAGTACAACCTGCTCGTGCGCGACATCGAGTTCGAACTCGTGGACGTGTGCGGCAACGAGAACATCGGGATCCTGCCGTGGTCGCCGCTCGCGGGCGGCTGGCTGACCGGCAAGTACCTGCGCGATCAGCCCCCGACGGGTGCGACCCGGCTCGGCGAGGACCCGGCTCGCGGCATGGAGGCGTACGCCCCGCGCAACGTGCAGGAGCGCACCTGGCAGGTCATCGACGCCGTCAAGAAGGTCGCCGAGGGGCGCGGGGTGTCGATGTCGCAGGTGGCGCTGTCGTGGGTCGCGGACCGGCCCGCCGTCAGCTCCGTGATTCTCGGCGCACGCACCGTCGAGCAGCTCGACGACAACCTCGGCGCGGCCATGCTGCACCTGTCGGAGCCGGAGACGGACGTGCTCACGCAGGCCAGCGCACCGATCGTGTCCGACTACCCTTACGGCGGTCCGGGCGTCGCCCAGCGCGGGCGGGTCCTGCCCGCGTCGGCCGTTTCACGGGCGTAGCGCGCCGCAGGCGGCGTACCGCTACTCGGGTGACCCTCCGGCGAGAATCCCCGCGTGGCGGCGGCAGTGGCGGCGGCAGCAGCGGCAGCGGGCGGGCGGTCGGCGCGACCACGCGGCGCGCTCGGCGCACGCTCGACGGCGTGCTCGGCCGCTCGGCTCGCCTGCTCACAGCAGTCCGATGACCTGCGGAGACGTGGCCTTCCGGCTGGCCAGCGTCCCTTGTGCGGGGTGTGCGGGACCGTGATTCAGTGGAGGGTGTGGACAGCAAGCGCACTCTCAGTTTCGCCAAGCGCTCCGGGTCCGACACGGGGGCACGGAGCGAAGCGCAGGACCGGGCCGCTGCCGAGCGCGCACGGGTCCGCCTGATGATCCTGATCACCGCGCGGGCCGGCGCGTACCGCAAGGGGCTGGTGCACGCGGCCGACCGGCTCAGCACCGAGGAGGCGATCATGCTCGCCGACCTCGAGCGCCACGGCCTGCAGGTGCCCCAGCTCCACGATGTGCTCTGCGGCGGCCACGTGCTGGTGGACGACCCCGACCTGTACGAGGAATGGCGGTTCGCCAGCGTCAGCCACCCGCGCATCTCCAGCCACCACCGCGACATCGACAAGGCGCGCTACCCCGACATCGGCATGCGCGGGAACCTGGTGCGGGAGAAGCTGCACGGGCGCACCGCCAACGGCACCTGGGTGCAGTTGGAGAAGACCCCTGCGGCGTTCGGCGGACGCAAGCTGCCGAGCATGGACGACGTGCGGCACCTGATGGACTACGTGGTCTACCGCATCACCCGGAGCAACGTCGGCCCCTGGGGGCTGTCGAGGTTGACCGAGCGGCGTCCGATGTACCTCTCGCCGATGCTGGCGGTGCCGGTGGCGCTCACGCCGCCGGTCGCCCGCTCGCTGACCCAGGCGCTGCACAAGATCGAGGAGGCGGACGACGTCACGTCCGTCTCCGCGGACCTGGCCTCCCGCGTTCCGCCGCCGGAACGCGACGATCCCGCGGCCGAGCTGGGGCAGGCGCTGTCCGACCGGGGCGGCCGCGGGCTGTTCGGAAGCTCCGAGGTGTGGGTCACCCAGACCCCGTCGCCCAGCGCCGTCACGGTCCTGAGCGAGAGCCACAGTCCACCGCCGCCGGAGACCTGGCAGGCGACGGAGGCGGGAGAGTCCTCATGAACGCTGTGAACGATCAGCCCGAACAGCAGCAGCCCGGTCAGCCCGGTCAGCAGCAGCCCGACGCCCCCGCCACCGGACCGGGCTCGGCCAGCCGGCCCGGAGCCGCGTCCGTGCCCGAAGGCCTGGTCACCGCCGTGGTCGACCTGGTGGACACCGGACCGGTCATGCTCGGCGCCTACACCATCGCCGAGCTGACGGCGGTCGACGCCGTCGTGGACTTCCTCGAGGCCCATCCCTCGGACGAGGTGCTGGCCGAGGCGGTGCGCTCGCTCGCCGCGCGGCAGCTGCTGCTGCCGGGATCCGAGCGCGGGCAGGTGCAGGTGCGCGGCGACCTGGGCATCGCGGTGGCGTTCCAGCAGCGCGCCCGCAAGGTGCTCGACGCCCGGGTGGCCGGAACGGAACCGGGAGAGCCGTGGCGTTTCCTGGTGCTGCCGCAGCCGGAGCGGATCTGCCTGGTGGTGCGGATCGACGCGCTCGGCGTGCACGAGATCGCCCTCTACAAGCAGGAGGAGACGCTGCGGATGCTCACCGACTGGCTGCCGCACGGCCCGGCCGCCCGCCAGGAGGGCGCCGCGGCGGACCAGGACGCGCTGCTCACCGACTCCGAACGCTCGGCATTGGTGACGCTCACCGAGTACACAGCGCAGGGTTCGGCGGAGACCGTTGGCGACAGCAGGGATCTGGTTCTCGCCGTGCGCGACGGCCATCTGCACGCGATGGCCCGCTCCCGGTCGAACGGCAGCGGCGACGGTGCGCTGACGCCGGTCAGCGTGGACGGCAGGGACGAACTCCACGACCGTCTGGGCGAGCTGATCGCCGCCGCCGCGTAAGCATCGCCGCCGCCGCGTAAGCACTGTTCTGCGGGTGTCGGGGCGGAGTTGTGGCTTATAGCAGTCGGCTGATAGTCGATATCTGATGGCCGATGGCCGATGGGCCGCGTCGCGTCGCCGAAACGCCGTCCGCGTCACCGGGGGACCGGTCCCGTCGATCGGGAGTAGGTTGGGTGCGGAAGCGGGCGCCGCACGGGGAAAACGCACGAACACAGCGTCCGCCCGGACTCGCAGTCGACGGCGAAGAGGGTTTGCGGCGCAATGAACGATGTCACCGAGCAGTACGTGGCGGTCCTGGAGGGCAGCCCGGCGAACGTCGGTCCGCGAAAGACCGTGGTGATGGGGTACACGATGACCCTCTACCCTGCTTGGCCGGTCAGGACCTGTCCGGCAGGCGCCTGACCGGCATGATTCTCTCCGGTGCCGATCTCTCGCGCACCGACCTCAGGGGAGCCGACCTCACCCGCGCCGATCTGACCGGTGCCGATCTCACCGGAGCCAGGCTGACCGGAGCGGTGCTGAAGCTCACGACGCTGACAGGCGCGAACCTGACCCGCGCCGATCTGTCCGGGATGGATCTGAGCGATGCTGCGGTCGGCGGTGCGATCTTCGTGGACGCGGACCTGAGCAACGCGGTGATCTCAGGCACGAATATGAAGATGGCGCGTGCGAAACTGGTCGGCGCGCGAGTCTCCTTCGCCAGCAACGTCGATCTGACCGGCGCGGACTTGACCGGTGCCGACCTGCACAACACGCGGTTCCGCGACACGTGTCTGCGTGATGCCGTCCTGACCGGCGCGAACCTCTACCGTGCGGGAATGCACAACACCGACCTGACCGGGGCGAGCCTGCCCGAGTTCGAGACCATGGCCGACGTGACGTGGGATGAGGGAACGACGTGGGACCCCGCGGATCTGGGGGAGATCGTCCGGCGATCCACCATGGCCGAGGGGTTCGCCGTCTCCCCGTCACCGGGGCCCCGGCGCGAACCCGAGCGTCGCACCGGGCTCTTCGGGCGGCCCAAGGCGGCGAAGTCCGGGCGGGCGGCCCGCCCGCTCGAAGCGGTGCTGAATCCGTTCGCGCAGAAGGAGTTCGAGCGAGCGGTCATCGATCACTACGCGCGGCTGACGCCTCTCGAGTAGCCGCACGGTCCCCGAAGTGCCCTGGCTGACCGCGGAGGAACTCGCCGCCGGTGCGAGTGAACTGATGAGACGGGCCGTGCCGGGCACGGTGCTGGAAACGTTCCTGCGCACCAACTCCTCCCCGGACAAGCGCCGGACCTCCACGTTGCTCCACTTCCGCGGCGACGGTCGATACCGGATCGACACTGCGGCAAGGTGGCAGCAGCAGTCCGTCGGCGCACTCCTTCGGGAAGGCATGAAATAGACCGGACGCCGCGGCACATGGAAGGGCATGGACTCAGTTCTGCAGCTGAGTCAGGTCGGCGAGCAGTTCGGACGCGGTGATCGGATCGAGAGAGTTCAGCCGCGGGACCTCCTCGCGCTGCCGGCGCCAGTAGCCGTTCCGGTGGGTGTCGAGGTATACGTCGCGCAGGGTCTGGTCGCCGAACTCGTTGACGGC
>Ga0310811_10010186_pt1 | contig 12139 bp, 12 predicted proteins | sample YCmetagenome_FD_207642 | JGI IMG/M metagenome (GOLD analysis project Ga0310811, IMG submission 207642) | Soil microbial communities from experimental microcosm in Duke University, North Carolina, United States - YC | ecosystem: Engineered > Artificial ecosystem > Soil microcosm > Unclassified ... | reverse complement strand
GGCAGTCGGTGGATCGACGCGCCAGACAGACCTGGTGTCCCGCCTTAAGCGTATTTTTGCGGATACCTCGCCGCGGGGCTGAACGGTCCCATTTTGCAGTCACCTTCCTGACGCTTCAAAGCCAGTCCTTTCCGGCTGGCCAAGCCATTGTCCCCACGCCTCGAATAAGAGCGAATATAGGTGGAGACTGCGGTGCGTCGACAGCCTTGGTATTCGATCCTCTACATCCAGGTCCTGATCGCGATTGGCCTTGGTGTCGTCATCGGGCATTTCTTCCCGAAGACCGGCATCGCGATGAAGCCGCTGGGCGACGGGTTCATCGCTCTGATCCGGATGATGATCGCGCCGGTGATCTTCTGCACCGTCGTTCACGGCATCGCTTCGATCGGCGACCTGCGCAAGGTCGGGCGCATCGGCGCAAAGACTCTATTCTACTTCGAGATCGTCTCGACCTTCGCACTGTTGATCGGCCTGATTGTGGGCGAACTGGTGCAGCCCGGCTCGGGCTTCAACATCGATCCGGCGACATTGAACGCGAGCGCAGTGTCGACCTACGTGACGCGCGCCAAGGAGGAGAGCATCGTTGCGCACCTCCTCAGCATCATCCCGGATTCGTACTTCGGAGCACTTGCGAAGGGCGACCTGCTGCAGGTCCTGCTCGTCGCCATCCTCGCTGGATTCGCCATCACTCATCTGGGCGAGCTCGGGCAGCGCATCTCGGCGGTCATCGACGCGATCGCCAAAATCTTCTTCGGTATCATCCGAATCATCGTCAAGGTGGCGCCGATCGGTGCGTTCGGGGCCATGGCTTTCACCGTCGGCCAGTACGGAATCGGATCGCTCCTGCCGCTCAGCAAGCTGATCGGCACCTTCTACCTGACGAGCATCCTGTTCGTGCTGATCATCTTGGGCACTATCGCCCGGTTCTCGGGCTTCTCGATCCTGCGCTTCATCACCTACATCAAGGACGAACTCCTGATCGTGCTCGGCACCAGTTCGTCCGAGACCGTGCTGCCGCAGTTGATGACGAAGATGGAGCACCTCGGCGCCTCGAAGCCCGTCGTCGGGCTGGTCGTGCCGACCGGCTACAGCTTCAACCTCGACGGCACCAACATCTACATGACGCTGGCGATATTGTTCCTTGCGCAGGCGACGAACACGCCGCTCACCATCGGCCAGTATGCGATGATCCTGCTGATCGCCATGATCACCTCGAAGGGCGCATCGGGCGTCACCGGTGCGGGCTTTGTGACCCTCGCGGCGACGCTCGCCATCATTCCCGACATTCCGGTCCAGTCGCTGGCCCTGATTCTCGGCATCGACAAGTTCATGAGCGAGTGCCGCGCGCTCACCAACCTGGTCGGCAACGGCGTCGCCACGGTCGTCATCAGCCGCTGGGAAGGCGAGCTCGATGTCAAGCAGCTCCACGAGATCATGAAGCATCCGGTCGTGCTCGGTACCGAGTTCGAATCGGAAGCGCTGAGGAAAATGGACGCGATATAGCGAGGTTGTCGCCCCCACTTACCAGGCGTGAGGGACGGTGGGACGTTGGCGACGCGGAGTGGGATCGCGAGGCTAGGTAATTCTCCACACTTCGGCGCCGCGAAAGAGTCACAATCCGGCTCTCGCGCAGCCGCAATCCATGCGCAGCATCCTCTCGCTCGCACCTTCGGTGTCGGGCACAACATTGGAGAGGACGATGAACATCCACAAGGCTGCTTTGGCTTCCCTTCTTGCGATCGGCATCGCCGCGCCCGCGTTCGCGCAGGCGGCCGGCACCGCGACGCTGGCGCTCGACCAGCGAGAGCAGAACCAGCAGAAGCGGATCGAGCAGGGAATCGACTCGGGTTCGCTCAAGGCGGGCGAAGCGGCCAGGCTCGAGAAGAAGGAGCAGACGCTTCAGAACAAGGAAGCGGCGGCCAAGAGCGATGGCAAGGTGACGAAGAAGGAGCACAAGCAGCTCACGCGGACCGCGAAGCGCGACAGCACCGCGATCGCCAAGGCCAAGCACAACAAGAAGGTCAATCCGAACCCACCGGGCGCCGGCAACTGATCATCGGCGTTCTCTGAGCGCCGAAACGACGAAGCCCCCGCGCGATGCGCGGGGGCTTTTTCCTTGGCCGCAGCTCTCGATGTGAGCCGCTATTTCTTCATCGCCTTCTCATAGTACGAGAGATCGACGTACTTGTAAGGGTCGGTGAGCTTCTTCTTGGGCTCTGCGTATTCGCTGCGCAGGGCCAGAAGCGTGCGCACGCCATCGATGTTGATCTCCGCCTTGCGGTTGAGCCCACCGTCGCCGCTGGTCAACGCCGCGTAGACGGCATCGATCTCGTCGTTCGACAGGTTCTTGAGATGGCTCTTCAGCACCGCCTTCGCGCCCGACTGGTCGGTGAAGATATAATCGTGCGACGCGACGATGGCGCGGATGAACGCAATCAGCTCCTTCTCGTGGTCCTTGGCCCACGCTTTCCGCACGACGTAGGCGCTGCCCTGGTACGGTTTGCCGAGGGCCTTGTTCGCGTCCTCGACGACGTTGAACCCGGCTTTCTTGGCGTTGGTGTCCTCTGGCGGGGAGACCAGCGCGATGACCGCCTTGTCGTCCTTCATCGCCTTCAGGCGGTTGGGCCCGCTGCCGGCGGCATAGGCCGTGTAATCGCGGTTCGGCTTGAGTCCGTGCTTGTCGAGAATTGCGACCAGCAACATTCCGTAGCCGCTGGTCAGCGCGTCGGTCGCGAGAGCCTTGCCCTTCACGTCCGCGTAGCTCTTGATCTCGGGCCGCGTCACCACCTTGTTCATGCCGGAGTGCACGCCCATGAAGCCGACGAGGTCGTAGTTATCGAACTTCACGTCGCCCTGACCCTCGACGTAGGCGATCGAGTTGTCGAACGACGTCGAACCGAGCTGGTATTTTCCGGCCATGAGGTTCTTGATCTCCTCGACCGATCCGCGCGTGATGTCCTGCTTGATGTCGAGGCCCTGCTTGGCGAAGAACCCTTTTTCCTGCGCGACCCAGATCGGCAGGTTGCTGGATCCGCCGAACGTCACGATGTCGAGATGGGTTTGCGCGGCGGCCGGAGCAGCTGCGCTCGCGGCGATGGCGAAGGCGATGAGAGCGGTGCGGGCGTTCATCGAGGTCTCCCTGTTGTGCGGCCCACACCTGCACGCTGCATGGGCCATTCATTGCTGGTGATTATGGAGGCCGCCCGGCTGCCCCGCAAACCGCACCGCTTTGCGCGACGCCCCCGCGGTTGCTTGACGCTGCCGGCGCTTTGCCGGAATAATTCAAATCGCTGAAAATCTTTTCTGAATTGCGAAAACGGCGGCGCTGCGTGCCGCCGCATTCCGCTTCGTCCTTCCCTTCGTCAGACCGGAGACAGCCAATGGATCGCATCAAGCCGCTGTTCACCGCCACCGCGACCGCTCTCGGCGGCCGTAACGGCCACACCGAAACCGACGACGGCATGGTGCGGGTCGATCTCTCGGTGCCGAAGGCGATGGGCGGACCGGGCAAGCCCAACACGGCGACGCCCGAGCACCTGTTTGCCGCCGGCTATGCGGCATGCTTCGGCGGGGCGCTCGACTTAGTCGCCAAGCAGCACAAGAAGGACGCGACCAAGGCGCGCATCACCTGCGCGGTGTCGATCGGTCCGCGCGACGGCGGCGGCTTCGGCATCTCGGTGAAGATGCGGGTCGAGGACAAGAGCCTGCCGCAGGCGGAGCTCATGCCGCTCGTCAACGAGGCGCACGAGAAGATTTGCCCGTACTCCCACGCCACGCGCAACAACGTCGACGTCCAGTTCGACGTCGTCGGCGCCTGATTACGTTCCTCAACCCTTAGCAGCCGAGCGCCATGAACGATCTCATCGAGCGGATGACCAAGGCCAACCCGATGGTCGGCACCCGCAAGTTCCTGTTCGATCCCTACAGCGATTGGATCAAGCGCGAAGGCGTGAACGTGGTGGAGGATTTCGGCGTCGACCTCGCCAAGGTCGAGACGAAGCCGTGGCCGCGCTACGATGCGCCCGGTGCGGTGGTGCATCTCAGGGGCAGGGGCGACTTCATGTCGCTCTTTGTCGTCGACGTGCCGCCCGGCGGCAAGACGATGCCGCAGCGGCATCTGTTCGAGGAACTGGTGTTCGTGGTTTCGGGACACGGCTCGACCACGGTCGAGGTGCCCGGCGAGCGGGATGGAGAAGCCCGCAAGCACTCGTTCGAATGGGGCCCGAACAGCCTGTTCGCGTTGCCGCTCAACACCCGCTATCAACACTTCAACGGCTCGGGCACGGAGAAAGCCCGGCTGGTGTCGGCCAACGACCTCGCGGTGATGATCAACATCCTCAATGACGAGGATTTCATCTTCGCCAACCCGGGTGTGTTCAAGAGCCGCGTCGGCAACGACGGCTACTTCGAGGGTGAGGGCGAGCGCATCGAGACCGCACCCGGCCGCTTCATCTGGGAGACTAACTTCATCGCCGACGTGGCGAACTTCAAGCTCGAGGCTTGGGAACAGCGCGGAGGGCGCAGCAGCAACATTCGCTTCTCTCTCGCCGACGGCGTCATGCACGCCCATACCTCGGAGATGGCGGTCGGCACCTACAAGAAGGGTCATCGCCACGGCCCCGACTTCCACGTTCTCATCACCAAGGGCAAGGGTCACTCGCTGCTGTGGTACGGCGAGGACAAGGATTTCGTCCGCATCGACTGGCATCCGGGCGTGGTGTTCGCGCCGCCCGACGGCATGTTCCACCAGCATTTCAACACCGGGCCGCAGCCCGCGCGCTATCTGGCACTCGCTTTCGGCAGCACGCGCCATCCGATCACCACCGAGAAGCGCAAGATCACGCTGGGCGTCGATGTCGACGTGAAGAGCGGCGGCGCGCAGATCGAGTACACCGATCAGGATCCGCGCATCCACGCGATCTATCTCGAGGAGCTGCGTAAAAGCGGCGTGAAATCGCTGATGGGTGAGTACATCGACGAATCGCGGTTTCTGACCGAAGCAAAATAAAAATCGAGGGGGAGCGAATGGGGACTCGCGCTCTGGGATTGGCCGTCGCGATGGCGGTCGCGGGATTCGCCGCGACCGCATCGGCCGAGGACTTTTACGCCGGCAAGACGCTCAGGATCGTCGTCGGCTCGGCGGCAGGCGGCGGCTACGACGGCGCCGCGCGGCTCACCTCGCGTCACATGGCTGCCTTCCTGCCCGGCAACCCGCGTATCGTGGTCCAGAACATGCCGGGCGCATCCGGCGTCAAGGCGACGAACTACCTGTATTCGATCGCCGAGAAGGACGGCACGGTGATCGCGGTGTTCAACAGCGCGATGCCCTATTACGAGGCGCTCGGCCAGCTCGGGATCCAGTTCAAATCGCGCGAGCTGTCATGGATCGGCGCCATGACCCAGGTCGCCAACGTCGTCGTGGTCTGGCACACGGCCGGCATCAAGACGCTCGACGAGGTCAAGAACCGCGAGGTCGTCATGGGGGCGCTCACCGACGGCGGGACGATGGGCGGCTATCCGTTACTGCTCAACTACTCTTTGGGCACCAAATTCAAGGTGGTGGCGGGCTACAACAGCGGCACCGAGGTCAACCTCGCGATGGAACGCGGCGAGGTCCAGGGGCGCGGCAGCAACCCGTGGTCATCGTGGAAATCGACCCACATGGACTGGATCCAGTTAAAGAAGATCGTGCCGCTGGTTCAGATCGGTCTGAAAAAGGATGTCGATCTGCCCGACGTGCCGTTGCTCACCGACCTCGCGCAGAGCGAGGAGCAGCGCAAGCTGTTTGCGTTCGTCTCGGCACCCACGGGCATGGAGCGGCCCTTCGCGGCGCCGCCGGGCATTCCGAAGGAACGACTGACGGAACTCCGGAGCGCGTTCGATCGGATGGTCAGAAGCGACGGATTCCTCGAGGACGCGCGCAAGACCAACACCGATATCGACCCGCTGAGCGGACCTGAGCTGGAGAAGGTCATCGGTACCGTGATGGCGACCCCGGCCAGCGTGCTGCAGCAGGTCAGAGTCGCCACTGGCGAAAAATAGTTTTCGCGCAATGTAAGTAACCCATCGTTTGAGGGGCTTTCATCCTGCTCCCCTTTGGCGTTTCTTCCCTCGGCATCGCGCGCTTGGACGTGATATAGGCGTCCGTCGCGCAATTCCTCACTGCCGGAGCGTTCCATGACCGAACCCGCACCCAAGGACAGCAAGTTCCTCCTCGACCCCTACATGGACTGGGTCAAGGGCGAGAACATTCCGATCGTCGAGGATTTCGGCGTCGATCTGCTCGCGATCGAGACCAAGCCGTGGGCGCGCCTCGGTACCGACGGCGCAGCCGTTCACCTGAAGGGCCGCGGCGACTTCATGAATCTGTTCGTCATCGACATCTCGCCGGGCGGCAAGTCGGCGCCGCAGCAGCACCTCTACGAGGAGCTGATCTACGTGCTGTCGGGCCACGGCTCGACCACTGTGGAGGGCGCCGACGGCAAGAAGCACACCTTCGAGTGGGGCCCGCAAAGCCTGATCGCGCTGCCGCTCAACGCGAAGTACCAGCATTTCAACGGCTCCGGCCGCGAGCGCGCGCGGCTCTCGTGCGCGACGTCGCTACCGCTGATGATGAACACCATCCACAACGACGCGTTCATTTTCCAGAACCCGTGGGTGTTCAAGGACCGCGAGGGCGAGGATCGTTTCTATTCGGGCGACGGCGAGTTCCTGCCGGTTCGTCCCGGCCGCCACATGTGGGAGACCAACTTCGTCCCCAACGTCTCCGAGCTCGAGCTTAGGAAGTGGGAGGCGCGCGGCGCCGCCGGAACCTCGATCGTGTTCACCCTCGCCGACGGCGTGATGCACGCGCACACGTCGGAGATGCCGGTCGGTACCTACAAAAAGGGCCACCGCCACGGCGCCGACTTCCACGTGTTCTGCGTCCACGGTCTCGGCTACTCGCTGCTGTGGTACGAGGGCCAGAAGGACTACGTCCGAGTCGACTGGCGTCACGGCGTCGTCTTCGCGCCGCCGGACGGCATGTTCCACCAGCATTTCAATACCAACCCGACGCCGGCGCGCTATCTCGCGATCGCCTGGGGCAGCCAGCGCTATCCGTTCGTGGAATCGAAGCGCAAGCACTTCGACACCGGCGTCGACACATCGCTGAAGGCCGGCGGAAACCAGGTCGAGTATGAGGACCAGGACCCTCGCATCCACGAGATCTATCTCAAGGAACTGACCAAGAACGGCGTGAAGTCGAAGATGGGCGAGTTCCTCGACGAGTCGAAGTACGCGGTCGCGGCGAAGTAATCGTCGATTCGCTCGCGGTTTTGCGCGGCGCGGCTCCCGGAGCCGCGCCGCAACCGTTTTCAGGGACCGCTTTCGGGCGCTGGATTGGGCGAAAACATCGTCCTATCGACCCTTTCCAGAATTCGAAACGCATTTCATAATCGCCCTTTACGGGAGAGCTTATGGAAAACCTCAACGATATCCTCGTCTTCGTGCGCGTGGTCGAGAAGGGCAGCTTCAGCACGGCGGCGAAGGAACTGGGGTTGTCGGCGGCCGCGGTGAGCCGCCACATCAACCAGCTCGAGCTCTCGCTCGGGGTGCAGCTTCTCAAGCGCTCGACCCGTCACCTGACGGTGACCGATGCCGGCGCGGATTTCTATAAGCGTTGCCGCGAGCTGGTGCTCGGCCTCGAGCAGGCGCGCAACGCCGCAATGGCCTACTCGACCGAACTCAAGGGGCTGCTCAGGGTCCACGCGACCCTCGGCGTCGGGCAACGGCTGGTCGCACCCGCGGTGAACGCGTTCCTCCAGGAATACACCGAGCTTTCGGTGGAGCTGACGATCGGCACCGAGCCCGTGAACCTGCTCGAGCGTGGCCTCGATGTGGTGATTCGCAGCGCGTACCTCTCCGACAGCAGTCTGAGCTGTCGCGAGCTCGGCGCCGTGCACTACTCGATCTGCGCGTCCCGCAGCTATCTGGAAAAGCACGGAACGCCACGCACGCCGCAGGATCTGACGCGCTTCAACTGCATCATTCACACCGGCCAGCCGGCGCCGAACGAGTGGCTGTTCACGAGCCCCGAGGGCCGCGAGACCGTCGTGGTTTCGGGGTCGCTGCGCACTAACAACGGCGTCGCGCTGTATGAGGCCGTCAGGGGTGGGCTCGGCATCGCGCGGCTGCCGGACTATGCGATCTCCGAGGAGGTCGAGACCGGCGAGCTCGTGCTCCTGTTCAGCGACGTGCGCGGCTGGGGCCGCAGCATCAAGGCCTTCTATCCGCGCAGCCAGCACCAGCCGGCCAAACTCACGGCGTTCCTCGATTTTATGGAGGCCTTCATGAAGCGCCGTGCGGCGCCCGTGTTGGCCAACGTAGCGGATTGAATCAGTTGGAGGATTCGATAATTACCGTCGAATCTGAAAAAGAACATTTTCGATACACCCGCTAACACCACGGGCAAGGCTGGGCTAACCTCCTGACAAACAAGCGGCCGATTGCAATCGGCCGCGTTGCAGGAACAGGCATCATGGCTCTCGTCGATGGCTTCAGCCATCTGACCGTTCAGGTCACCGATCTCGATCGCTCCGAGCAGTTCTACCGCGACGTCTTCGGTCTCGAGGTGGTCGGCCGTGATCTCGTCAGCGACGAAGGCCCCAATTCGCTGCTGGCGATGAACACCCGGCAGCGCGTGCTGCTGGTCAAGGTCGACCAGGTGACGCCGTTCCGCCCCAACTCGTCGAGCATCCATCACGCCTGGTATCTCACGCCGGAGCAGTTCGCCCGCGCCGAGAAGCGGCTGACGGCGATGGGCTTCGACATCACCGACAGCCGCAAGGACTTCCGCGCGTTCGGTGAGCGCAGCATGGACGTGTTCGATCCCGATGGTCATCGCTACCAGATCCAGGCCTACGGCCCCGAGGCGACGCAGATCATCATTGAGGACGTCGGCGAGGTCGCGTGCGGCAAGGCCGACGACTTCGCCGTCGGCGACGTGAAGACCTTCGTTAAAGGCAAATTCTTCGTCGTTCGCCACGAGGGCGGCTTCATCGCCCTGTCGCGTTGGTGCACGCACATGAACGGCATTCTCGCGTGGAAGAAGGAACACTGGCGCTTCTACTGTCCGATGCACGGCGCGTTCTTCAATCGCAAGGGCGAGTGCGCGACCCACGGTCGCGGTCTCGCGCCGCTGCGCCAGTATCCGCTGCGTATCGCCGAGGACGGCACGGTGTACGTGCGGACCGACAAGGTCATCGAGCGCCAGTCGTTCGATGCGTCGCAGCTCACGCCGGCGCCGAGCGCCGAGCCAGTGCGCGCTTGAGGAGGGAACGATGGCCGAGGTCCAGAGCCTGAGCCACAGCGCGATCTGCGTCCACGATCTCAAGGAGGCCGAGGACTTCTACTGCGGCATCCTCGGCGCGCACGCGCATGCCGGCGTCAACTTCATCACCGAGGACACGATCAAGGGGCGCTCGGTCCACAAGTCGGTCGTGCTCGAGGATTATCTCATCGCGCTCGCGCTCGCCGGCGACTTCATGCCGATGCCGCCCGACGAGCAGCTCCGTGGCGCCCACGGCTTCCGTCATGCTTTCACGGTCGGATGCGAGCGATTCAACCGCACTCTCGATGTCATGCGCCAGCGCGGAATCAAGTTCCAGGGGCCCGTGACTCATCCGGAGAAGGGCCCGTTCGGCCAGTCGATCTATTTCAAGGATCCGAGCGGCAATTTCCTCGAGATCCTGTGGCGTCGCGACGAAAACGTCGCCTACGACGCCACTCCTGAGTTCAACGGCGAGTAGGGACGAGCAAGTCAATGAACGTCACTCTGGCCGACCGCCCTTCTGCGCTCGACGTCGCCGGCATCGGCTATCTCGTCGTTCAGGTTGGTGATCTCGACGAAGCGATCGAATTCTATCGCCGTGTGTTGCGGCTTGATCTCGTCGGGCGCGACATTCTTCCGGCGAGCGGCAGCCACGCGGTGCTCGCCGCGGGGCGCCAGCTCGTCGTCCTTGCGTCCAATCCCGATCGCGTCGACCTGAAGGAGACCGGCGTCCATCAGGCGTATCGCGTCTCGATGCCGGCGCGCGATGCGATCGCAGCGGCGCTTGCGGGCGAGGGTGTCGAGGTCAAGGCCTACAAGGAAGATCGCCCGGCCGAGGAGCGCGACAACTTCTATTTCTTCGATCCGGCCGGGAATCGCATCCAACTCGTCGTCAGCGGCAACGCCAAGGCGCCGGGCATCGCCGGCATCGACCACGTCGCGATGCTCGTCGCCGACATGCTGCGGTCGGAGGACTTCTATCTCAACGAGCTTGGGCTCGCCGAGGATCACCGGGTCGGCTGGGCCACCGCCGACTACGTCCGCGCCCGGAAATGGGCGGCGGGCGAGGAGGACATGGCGCCGGGCACGCGCCGCCTCGACAAGCGCTACACTGTGATGGTCAACAAGAAGGTCGTGCCGCGCTGCAACATGCAGCTCTTCATGCGCGCGGGCGACGCGGTGCTCGGCATCTACCTCGCCAACCAGCACTTCCAGGAGCCGCCGGAGGAACTCGCGGTCGGCATGCCGCGCGTGGCGCTGGCGGCAAAGCGCGCCCAGCTCGACAAGACGGCGCGCGCGTTGCAGGCGAAGGGCCGGACGTTCCTTGGTCCGGTCGTGCATCCGGCGTCGGCGCCGGTCGAGGCATCGCTCTACTTCCGCGATGTCGGCGGCAACTTCCTCGAGCTGTGCGTCCCGCGGGCGCGCGGCTGATCAACGACAAAAAACTCACTGGGGCGGTGTTCATGGCTGAGCTTTATCCCTATCCGCGTTTCTCTCTCGCCGAGCGCGATCGCCGCTGGAAAGCGGTTCGCGCGAAGATGGCCGAGCAGAACCTCGACGTCATCGTCTGCCCGAACAACACCGGACACTCGACCGATTTCCAGTCGAACTCGCGCTACCTCAGCCACGTCGGCGGCGGCGGCGACGCCGACATCGCCGTGGTGTTCCCGCTCGATGGCGACATCACCGCGGTCGCGACCTCGGCGGCTCCGCGCTGGCCGACGACGCAAGAATGGACCAAGGACGTCCGCGAGGCGCGTCGTCGCTACGGCAAGGTCGTGGTCGATCGTCTCAAGGAGCTGAAGCTCACGCGCGGCCGAATCGGCATCACCGGCTTGGGCGGCGGCACCCGCACGCCCGAGGGCTCGATCGGTTACCGCTTCTGGCAGCAGATCCGCGAGGGCTTTCCCAACGCCGAGCTAGTCGACGCGACGCAGATCCTGACCGAGACCCGCTATGTCAAGAGTGCCGAGGAGATCGACGTCCTTACCCGGTCGATGGAACTGGTCGAGAAGGGCTACGACGCCATCCTCGCCACCGCGCGTCCCGGCGTGAAGGACTGGGAAGTGTGGGCGGCCGCGCAGTACGCGATGATGAAGGGCGGCTCGGAGATTCCGGTGCACTGCAACTGGGTCTCGGGCAAGAACCCGATCCGCACGCTGACCCGTCCGTCGCACCGCATTCTCGAGCGCGGCGATCTCATCATCAACGAGCTCGAGGCGTCGTGGATCGGTTACCGCTCCCAGGGCGTCCAGCCGACGTTCGTCGGCGAGAAGGATCCCGTGCACGAGGAGCTGATGAAGGTCCAGCGCGAGGTGTTCAACACGCTGCTGCCGAAGCTGAAGCCGGGCATCACCGTTCGCGAGCTCTCGCAGGCGAGCGAGGAAGCCGGACTCAAGGCCGCGCCGAAGAGCGGCCCGGCCGCCGGCGCGCTGTGCAAGCTCACCATGCACGGCCGCGGTCAGGGCGACGACGGCCCGATCATCACCAACCATGCGCGCGATCCCGAGCACCTGGCGGTTCAGCTGCAGGAAAACATGGCGTTCATTTTCAAGCCGTCAGCGGAAACCGCTTCGGGCCCCAAGTACATCTGCACCTGGGGCGACACGGTGGTGGTCGAGAAGAACGGCGGGCGGCGGCTCGGCAAGCGGCCGCACGATCTGGCGGTCGCCGGAAACTAGGACGGTCGCGGCCCAACACAACAATAAGGGCCGCGGACGAGTGACGGGAGCGACACGGCGGGCGGGCTACGCCCGTCGTGGGTCTGGGAAGGCAGAGGATGGTCGGGGCGCGGGCGATGATATTGGCGGCGGCGGGAGCGCTCGCGCT
>Ga0310811_10010185_pt1 | contig 12140 bp, 10 predicted proteins | sample YCmetagenome_FD_207642 | JGI IMG/M metagenome (GOLD analysis project Ga0310811, IMG submission 207642) | Soil microbial communities from experimental microcosm in Duke University, North Carolina, United States - YC | ecosystem: Engineered > Artificial ecosystem > Soil microcosm > Unclassified ... | reverse complement strand
CTGCAAGCATCTGCCTGGCCCTGACCGGTGGGGGCGCGGTCTCAGTCGACGGCATGCTGGTTAAGCGCCCCTAGATTTTTTCTTGCGGTTATGAGCCCGTGTCTTTCCCTGGTGTACCTTCGTGCTCTTGGTGGTGGATGGAAAGACCCGCGCAAAAATCTTACCCACGTTCTTCAGTTGCCGCTTCAGCTCGAATGCTCGCTCCACCTGTTCGCGCGGTACGCGCCCGGTAATGCTTTTGTCCCTGGTAACCAGCGCGCGGAAGTTGAGCCCTTCTTTCCACGCGCGCATGGCGTGTCCCTGCACCAGCCGGTAAGCTTCCTCGCGCGACACTCCATGCTCCACCAGATCTAGCAGTAACTGCCCGCTGTAGACCAGCCCGCCCGTGCTCTCCAGGTTCGCCATCATGCGCTGCGGATACACCAACAGGGTGTCAATCAGGTTGGCTGTCTTACTCAGAAGATAGTCCACCAGGATGGTCGAGTCAGGAATGATGACGCGCTCCGCTGACGAGTGTGAGATGTCACGCTCGTGCCACAGCGCCACGTTCTCAAAACCTGCCTGGGCGTTGGAGCGCACCACGCGCGCCAGTCCGCTGATCTGTTCCGCCGTCACCGGATTGCGCTTATGCGGCATGGCTGACGAGCCCTTCTGCTTCTCGCTGAAGAACTCTTCCGCCTCGCGCACTTCAGTGCGTTGCAGATGACGGACCTCAGTGGCAATCTTGTCGAGGGTCGATGCGATCACCGCCAGGGTGGCGACATAAGCCGCGTGACGATCGCGCTGAATCACCTGGGAAGATATCGCTGCCGCCTTGAGGCCCAGGCGCGCGCACATCTTCTCTTCCAGTTCAGGACTCAAATGCGCTAACGTTCCTACCGAACCCGAGAACTTTCCCACCCGCATGTCTTCAGCTGCGTTCGCGAAGCGCGCGATGTTGCGTTGCGTCTCCGAGTACCAGTTGGCGAGCTTCAAGCCGAAGGTGATGGGCTCCGCATGGATCCCGTGGGTACGGCCGATCATGGGCGTGTCTTTGAACTCGAACGCACGCCGCTGCAAAACTTCCGCGAGGCTCGCGAGATCATCGGCGATGATGGCCGAAGCCTGGCCGGTGAGCAGCGCCTGCGCGGTATCGACCACGTCATTTGAGGTGAGCCCGTAATGAAACCAGCGCGCGTGTTCCCCCACGATCTCCGCCACTGCGGTGGTGAAGGCGATGACATCGTGGCGGACTTCGGCTTCAATCTGATGGATGCGTTCGAGCTCGAAGTCAGCGCGCTCGCGGATGGCGCGCGCGGCTGCCACGGGAACCATGCCGGCCTCGGCTAGCGTCTCGGTGGCTGCGAGCTCCACGGTGAGCCAGGTGCGGAAACGATTTTCATCACTCCAGATGCGGCCCATCTCAGGGCGGGTGTAGCGAGGGATCACGCGGGCTCTCCCATAACGGTTCAGAGTTGAGGACAGAGGATTCTAAATGGTCAGTGGAGCCTTGTCAGGCGGGCGCGCCGCCGCTGATTGTCACTATAGACGTGGAACTGACGTTGAATTTTGCAGGGCCAGGCATTTTCGTAAAGCTTCAGACAAGCAGGCCAGCCTGGAAGCAGCCCCTTTAACACTTCCAGTTGAGTGAAGATGTGACGGCTGAACATCGCCTTCCCAGCTCTCGCAAAAGGGGCGAGAGCTGGGGCACCCAGGCCCTTAGAAGAAGGCAAAGCTAAAGGCTTTAAACGCGAAGACCGAGGTTGGCACAGGAAAAGCCGGAACTAGCTTTTAGTTTCGGGAGTGGAGACGTCGTTCTTCGCCTGCACGGACGGGTGGTCTTTCATGCTGTCTTTGAGGGCGCGGATGCCCTCGCCGATGCCCTTGCCAAGCTCCGGGAGTTTCTTGGGGCCAAACACCAGCAAGGCGATACCGAAGATCACCAGCAGGTGCATGGGTTGAAAAAGACCTTCAAACATGTTGTCCCTCCGCGAACGCCCTATCTAACAGTATCTAAAGCTGAATGACAGGTCAACTTTCGAGAAAGGCCAAAAACGCAGGGGAAATCTCGCGCATACGCTGACGCCGCCAAAGGTGCAATTACCTCCGTGACCTTACGGATTCAGCGGGCGAACACTATCGTGCAATCACCGCCGGCTGAAGTACGTCTGAGCCAAGTGGCGGATGGGGAAACCGATTGCACCGCAAACTTCTTCTGGTTCTGTCTGTATCTTTATCTTTGTCGTTCTCGGTGGGCGCCAGCGCGCAAGCAGTTTCCAATCCAATGGGATGTGGTGAAGCCCTGGGCTGGTTTGCGGGCGGCATGCCCGCGCCGCGACTGAGCAGGCTGCTCGAAGAACGTGGCCGTGCATTCAAGATCGACCAAGCAAATACCAAGACCCTGCTCGCGGCTGGTATGGATGCGGCCCTGGTACAGAGCCTGCGCCTGCTGCCGGATTCAGCGCCGGGTGGAAGCAGCGCGTGCCCGATGGAAGTGTCCAAGGTCAGCGCGCTGATTCAAGCACGCAAATTCGAACTGGCGCAGCCCGCGCTCGAAAAGCTCATCAACCGGAATCCGCAGGACGCGAGTCTGAAATTTGCACTGGGATTTGTTTATCAGCAAACGGAGCAGTGGGACGCGGCGTTCGACGCCTATTCTGAGGCGCGCGATCTGGCGCCGGGCAGTTCCGACATTCATTGCCGCCTGTCATACGTTTTCTATCGTTATGAAGATGGAGACAACGCCATTGCAGAGGCGCGCACCGCGCTCAGCCTCGATCCTAAAAACTCCGATGCTTATCGTTTTCTGGGGCTGGGGTTTCATGCCAACCAGCGCTACGCGGCGGCCATCAACGCCTTTGCAGAGGCTTTGGTGCTGCACCCCAACGATGCCGAAGTTTATTACGACATGGGAATCACGCTGAAGGAAAAGGGCGAACTGCAGCTGGCCATCAAAGCTTATCGCAAGGCGATCACGCTCGATCCGCAGATGTGGGAGGCGCACAACAATCTTGGAATGCTGTTGCATGATGCGGGCAATTTGACCAGCGCGGTCAGTGAATATCTGCAGGCAAAGCGAATTGCTCCGTCGGAGCCGGGAATTCGCTACAACCTGGGGAACACTTATTGCGACAAGGGCGAGTACGACGCGGCCATCACCGAGCTGAACACGCTGTTCCGGAAGCATCCGGGGTGGCAGCGCGGACACAGCTGCCTAGCCAAGGCTTTCATGAGCAAAAAGAATTACAAGCTGGCGATCGCCGAACTGCGGATGGCGATTCTGCAGAATCCCGAGGGAGCGACCGAGCACCGCGTTCTGGGACAGGCGTTGTTGCTGGTTAAAGACAAGGAAGAAGCAATCCGCGAATTGAAAGTTGCAGTGGAACTCGATCCTGACTCGGCGCTGGCGCACCACTACCTGGGAACGGCGTTCTTCGACGAGCAGAAACTGGATGCGGCGGAGACCGAGTTCCGGCACGCCGTGCGGCTGGAGCCCTCGGCCAATAATCACTACTACCTGGCCGCAACCCTGATGACTGAGGGACGCTATAACGAAGCACTAAAAGAGCTCGAGTCATCGACAAGACTGGCGCCAACCCAGACGCTCTACCAGACTCGCAAGCAGGAATTGCTGCAGCTTATGCGAACTTCGAGCGCACGCTAAGCGGTTAACTCAGGCAGTGACTAAAGGACATTTACTGCGATGAACTTGCGTTCGTCGAAAAGTAACCCGGCAAAACCTAGAATCAGTCGCGAACGTCACATGACAACTTGGAGCACATTATGAGCAGCGCCCCAGTGCGTGGTACCGATCCAGCCAGTTTGCAGTCGCAAGCGGTAATTGCGCCGCTGGCCCCAACGCGGTCAGCGGGATACGGCCTTCCCTGCGCGAAGTGCCGGACTTACTACGCGGCCAACCTTCCCGCCTGCCCAGTATGTAAAGCGCCAGAGCGCGTTTCACCTACGTCCTCAGGAGAAACGGAAACAGCAGTTGCGCCGGCCTCGGTGGAAGAGGCTGCGCTTGAACAGGAGCGGGAAAACTTTCTGCGAGCTTTTAAAGCGCAGGTTTATTCGTCGCATATGCAGATCAATGCCGCGGCCAGCTTCCGTTGCGAAAACGAGGACAATCATCCGGGATCGTTCGAGGCGGCGTCGGTTTGCCAGACCTGTTATGACCAGCTGAACAATCGCGTAGACATACTGGAAGCGGCGCTGCGCATGGACGAGAAGGAAGCGACCCAGGTGGTATATGAAGCGGTGTGGGCGGACCCCTCTGATCCGAGCAAAACTTATCAGAACGCGGCCACCGCACTGCTGGCGGAGTTACGGCGGCGCGCCGGACTGGAACAAGTGCTGGGGCCGAACAAGTCACTGGCGCACTAGAATTCGTGGTTCCCACTTCTCGCAAGCACGGCGAGAAGTGGGGCACCCCTTTACATACTCTATTCCGGCTTCAGAGTTACCCACTTTCTGCCTGCGTAAAGACGATAACCTGTTCCATCGGCCGCCATCTTGAGCGGTACAGGGTGCGTGAGCTTGTCGTCTGACTGGGTATCTGCTCTGAGCAGATCGTTGGCCCCGACATCCGACACCAGAAATTTTCCTTCCTTCGTGAAACCGAACCCATACTGGCCCGGCGGCAGCGATGTTCCATGAACGTTCAGTTTGATTTCTGTGATCAGCAGGCCCTGATACTTTGCCTGGACGTCGGTGGCGTAGCCGGAAGTGTCAACCAGAGCAGCCAGCACAAGTTTTCCGTCCGCAGCGGCAAATCCGCCGGCGTTGCGTATCTGCACAGTGGCCGATTGCCCGCGGAAGAAATAAACGGAAGGGACAACGCGCTTAAGGTCATCGGCGCCAAGCACGCCAGGTTTGATTTCCTGCGCCAGGTTGAGCAACGTCACAGTTACAAGTGCCAGGGATACAAGTAGAGTTTTCAAGTTTTCTGCCTCCATTTTGCTAGAGCTGAAATTTCATTCTGCCGAACGCGCTCGGGACGTGGAAATTCGGCTCCGGCGTTCCAGTCGGCTGCCAGGCCAGATAGGAACGCGGTTCCTGGCGGCCTTCGACGCGATAGAAGTTTACCCGCCACTCTGATTCAGGATCGAAATCAGCGGTTATGGCTTTGATCGGAATGGCCAGTTCGGCGGACCAGGTGTGCGCGTTGTCATTGAGCGCGACCGAGGATTTCATCCCGCTGCGCAAGTTGGCGATCCCGCCCGGAAAAACCTCGAGGTCGATCCACATGCCATTAGGGCTCACTTCGAACTCGCGGTAATAACGTTCGCGAGAAGGGTCCGGTTGAAGAAAGGCTTCGACCACATCTCTTTCCCAGAGCTTGTCGCGACGGCGGTCGGAATCGGCGTCGTTGAAAACGAAGAGGTCGCGGTACCGGCATTCAAAGCGCAGGTATAAATCGCGTTGCGACCAGAGCGCGCAAACCTTTGTTTGCAAGTCAGAATTGGGGTGCTCGCCTCGCCAGTCGGAAGAGAACGAGATAGAAGACGCATTCTCCCACTCACGGGCCGGCGCGGCTGCGTTGATAACTATCTCATGCGTGAGATGAACGGCGGTGATCACCGAGCTATGCTGGCCTGCAGAAATGGCTGAGCTCACGCTAGGTTTTTGACCGCCGCAAGAGTTTGATCCACCTGCTCCGGCGTCGTGAGCAGGCTCGGCGACAGCCGGACATATAACGTTTTGTACGGAGTGACGCTGGCAACGATATTTTGCGCGCGCAATTTCTGCACAGCTGCGTCAGGAGCGAGACCCTTAATTTCGAAGCAGGTGATGCCGGCAGAAAGCTCCGGGGACATGGGAGTGCGCAGGCGAACCCCCGGCAATTTCGCCAAGCCTCCTTTCAGCTGACCATTTTGCTGGTTGATACGCTGCTCGACGCGGGCCCGGCCAAGCTGCTGGTGCAGTTCGAAAGCTTTGTGCAGCGACCAGCGATGCTCGAAGGCATGAAATCCGCCGGGAGACATGATTCGGCCGACCGGAATAGGCGCCTGAGGTTTAACGTTCATCCACATCTCATAGGCTTCCAGATCGAAGGTGGGGATGGTGGCGTGCGCTACACGCCAGGCTTCGGGTTTCCCCCAGACCAGGCCAGTCCCGCGCGGACCGAAAATCCATTTGTGGCAGCCGGAGATGAAGAAGTCGCAGCCAAGATCGTTCACGCTCTGGTTTACGGAACCAAAGCCGTGGACGCCATCGACACACAGCAGCGCTCGGTCGTTCTCAGCGCGATTGGCATTGGCTTTCTTCACCACTTCAGCCATCTGCGCGATGGGCAGCTTCACGCCGCTGCAGGAATGGACCCAGGTAACTGCGACTACGCGAGTCTTGGGAGTGATGACTTTCGACAGGCGGTCAAGAATCTGCGCAGAGCTGGCATTCTCCGGATCATCATAAAGATTGACGCGACGAATATTGGTGCCGGTGCGCTCGGCGCGAAGTCGCAATGAAGTTTCAGTGGAGTAGTGATCGTGAGTGGTGGTCAGAATTTCCTGGCCAGGAGATAGCTTCAGGCTGGAGTACAGCAGGCCCAGCCCCATGGTGGTACTGTCGGTAAGAGCTACGTCGCCGGGCTCAACTTCCATATAGTGAGCGGCGGCGGCGCATACAGCAGCTTCGAACTTTTCGTCATTGGCGTAGATGTAGTCAATGGCGTTGGCGTCGAGCGCGCGGCGATGCTCCTCGATCATGTCACGCACCGGTTTGGGATGTGACGCGAGGAAGAAAGCCGACATCTGGATGATCTGCGGATCGACGTTGAAGAGAGCGCGAACACTCTCCCAGTCCTGAGATTCAGGGTTAGGAAGGGCCGAAAGCGCGTGGGCGCGCTCGAAGGCGGAAGCGAGTGCGGCGGCGCTCAGGGTCTGTCCGGCGCGAATCAGGAAGTTTCGGCGGTGCATCCAATTCTCCTGGTTGTGATGAAGCCGCAGAGTAGCACGCATGTGCGCAGAAAATAAAGCGTTTGGTGAATCGCTTTGACCGCAAGCTTCGGATAGTCCATGGGAGAAACGCATTCTACTCTATGGAATATGAATACCGATGCGATACTCACTATGGAAATGCAACCGAAAATTGAACATAAGCCCACGACAGACCCACAGTGGCAAGCGGTCTTGAATCGTGATGCGAACCGCGATGGAGAATTCGTGTTCGCGGTGTCGTCGACCGGCGTGTACTGCCGGCCATCGTGCCCATCGCGGCGTCCGCGGCGGGAGAATGTAATGTTTTTCAGCAAGCCGCAAGATGCTGAACATGCCGGATACCGTGCCTGCTTGCGTTGCCGTCCGCAGGCGACCGGTGCCGGCCGTCAAACGGAGATGGTAAAGGCAATATGCCGGTACATCGAACAGCACCTCGATGAACCAGTTACGTTGCAGCGGCTGAGCAAAGAGTTTCGGCAAAGCCCGTTCCACCTGCAACGCACTTTCAAAGCGGTGCTGGGCGTAAGCCCGCGCGCCTATGCTGATTCATGCCGCATGAAACAGTTCAAGCGCGATCTGCAGGCCGGACGGAACGTCACCCGCGCCATGTACGACGCGGGCTTCAGTTCCAGCAGCCGTTTGTATGAACGCACCTCGGCGCAGCTGGGAATGACACCTGATACCTATCGCCGGGGCGCGATTGCCGCGCCCATTCGCTATACGTTTGCGGATTCGCCGCTGGGAAGAATGCTGATTGCGGCTACCGACAAGGGCATCTGCGCCATACAGTTTGCCGATACCGATGAGGAACTGGAACAGGGACTGAAGCATGAGTTCCCGTTTGCCAACCGCAAGCGCGATGACGCTGCTATGAATGAATGGAAAGTAAGCCTGCTTCATCAGATGGCGGGACAGAAACTGAACAAGGCGCTGCCACTGGACATTCAGGCAACAGCTTTTCAGCGTCGTGTCTGGGCGTACCTGCAGTCGATCCCTTTCGGAGCGACCCGGTCTTACTCACAGGTGGCGAAGGCTATCGGCCAGCCGACGGCCAGCCGCGCGGTGGCGCGTGCGTGCGCGACCAATCCGGTGGCGGTGGCGATTCCGTGCCATCGCGTGGTGCGCGAAAGCGGAGAAATGGGCGGATACAGATGGGGCATCGAGAGAAAAAAGAGCTTGCTGGCGATCGAGAACCGTTGAGCTACTTTTCCATGCCGACGTATATATTGCGGGCATAATCCAGCAGACTGAGTACAGCGGTTTTTTCGCGCTCAGTGTTCCAGTCCTGATTTGATTTTGCAGCCTGGATCATGCGATCGATCCAGGCCACGAAGTAAGCGGCGTCTTCTTTGCGTGAGGGGTTCGAGCCTGCCACCGAAATGTAGATCGGGCTGGTGGTGGCGTAGGGATAAAGATCGAGCACGGGATATTCCGATTTATCGCTCCATGCCCGCAACACACACCATCCGCTGCGCGAGATCGGCAGCGATTCGTTGATGTCCGCGCTTTGGCGATCACCGCTGAGCTTTAAATCGCGTACCACGTCGCCATTGCAGATCACCTGCAAGTGATCGATCGGAACGATCGATCGCATCCAGGCCGTGAGTTTGACTTTGTTCTCGCCGGCAGGAAGCTTCAACTCGTCCCCAATCCGGCGATCTCCCAGCGCGAAGCCCAGCAGCGGGCCGTTGGTTGCGAAACTCCGGCCATGTTTCAAACCGTCGAGCCAGAACGTGTGATTCAGCGGGCCGGGCGGAACATTCACGTAAACGCGGTTCAGACCGACTGGCCCACGCAAAGACGCAAAGTTCGCCATAGCGTCGGTTCCCGCAGCGGTGGGCAAACGAAAGCCGCAGTTCAGCAGCCGATACCAGACGGCGGCAGTAGATTTGTGATCGGCAAAACCAACCACTTCCATGTAATCGACTTTGCCCAGCGCGAGGTCGACCGGCAATTCGTGGTTCAACGATTCGTCTTTGGCGGGATCGGGAATAGTCTCGTAAGGATGAACGTAGCCGACCAGCGCCTGCTGCTCGTGCGCCATGTCGGCCACGATGGCGTTCGCTGGAAACAGGCTCGCAGCCGCGGTTCCCGCATAACCTGCGTACTCGGGAAGAATGTAGTGCTGGGTCAAGTTGAGCAGGCCGAGATGTCCCCAGTAGCTGGTGTGAAATTCCTGCGCGTGAAATAGAAGGTTAGTCGCCGTGGATGCGGGATCGAGCTTGGGTGAGAAGTAAGGAATATCCGGAATGCGCTGTTCTTTATTGACTACCAGGTCTTCGACGACCTGCAGATTTTCCGCGGCCGCCTGATCGACCAGGCGCTTCGGAGAGTTGCGGTAAGCGCCGCCATAGTTCATGTGGACATGCACATCGCCGCTGACCCACTGCGAGCGCGCGTCTTTTGGAACATTCAGCGGTTGGAGATAAATGGTGAGAGATGTGCGCCGCCCCACTGCGATCAGGATCTGGCGCTTCTCAACCCGGTATTCGAATCCCCTCATAACCTCTACCTGCAGATGCCCTGCCGGAACGTTCAGTTCCGAAGTGCCGCTGGTCTGGAAGTAGTGAGGCTCGAACGCACGCTCGGAGCGCACGAAGCTGTCATCAGCGCGCATCCAGGTGTCATCGGGAGCATAGGCCCGCCCATCTTCTGCTGTGACGAAAATTCTCGCGGGCACCGGACGCCCCGCCGAAAGCACAGTGATGCTGAACTGGCCGCTGGGTTTCAAATAGCGCCTTTCTTTCGCGATCAGTTCAGTCTGTGCGCCCCCAAGTACTTCCTGAAGCCAAAGCGATGTGTTGCCATTGCGATTGGAAATAAAAGCTATGTGCTTGCCGTCGGGCGACCAGCGGGGTGAAACGTTATCGAAGTCGCCGTAGGAAATCGGGAATGGATCGCCACCTTGCGCGGGCATCAGCCAGAGCTGGTGCCACTGCTGGCCCAAATAAGAGGCGTACACAATGCGCTTGCCGTCAGGCGAGAAATCAGGCCGCGCCTTCCAAGTCGTTTCTTCGTAATGGATTTCACGGGGCTCAGATCCTGCTTCGGCCTTCATACGCCAGAAGCCGCCCGTGCCGTAGATATGGTTTCGATTGGAGACGAACAGTATTTCGCTTCCATCGGTCGACCAGGCAGGGCTGATCTCATGATCGAACTGGCTGTAGTAATAACGCGGCAGGCTGCTGCGGGTTTCGCCGGTCAGGCGAGTGATGCTGGTTAACTCGCCGTTTCGGAAATCAGCAACGAAGATATGCAAGTGACCCTTGTATTGCGTCGAAACGAAAGCCACGCGCTTGCCATCAGGAGAGAATCGCGGCTCAAGGTTTACCGAACCGTTGTGCGTGAGCTGCTGAGTTTTTCCGTTGCTGAGGTTTAACGCCCAGAGCTCGACCTCGTCTTTGTTGTAGGAATCGTAGATCACCCACTTGCCATCCGGCGAACAGTCGGGCTGATAGTCGTAGCCGGGACCAGAGGTCAATTGCTGGGCTGAAGTTATGCCCAGTTTCTGTTGCCACAGCGACCCGGCCATCGAATAAATAAGACTTCTCGAATCAGGCGCCCAGGCCAAGAAACTTGGCCCGGTGGTGAGCTGCGGAAGATACATCTCGCGATAGTAGTAGGCATGCGGCAGATCGATTTGTTTCAGGACCGGATCACGCTGGGCAAACGCGGCAAGCGGATAAACCAGCAATAGAAACAGCGCACGGTATCGCATGGCGAGCCGGAATTATAGCAACCGCTTCGGGCTTAGGACTGTCAAAAACAAAGCTTGGTTGGGGGAATCTCTGGGTGACTGGTACAGTCTCGAATAGCGGCCGCACCTCAGCCCGGTGCACGCGGCGGAGACAATGCCGGATGGCGAAGCCGCTCTGGTGGATTAAGCAGGCCGGGGGTTGTTCGTGAAGCAGCCGCATGGTTAGGTGATCTCTCTGATTCGTCCGTCTTCTTCGACTTTCCATTTTCCCAGGAGGGGTGGGCCGAGAAGATCCATCCCGTGGTCGTGGAACAACTGACGAAATTCATCAATCGAGAGCGCCTCATGGACGTATGGCTTGCCGTGATACTTGCCTAATTCGCGGAAGAAATCCTCCATCTTCCCTGCGGGTTGGTACACATTAATAATCTTGCCCGGCTTCCCGCTCACGCAGGCCCACACGTGAGGAACCTTGCGCGGTATGAAAACGGACTCACCGCGCCCCACTCGATAGCGCTTCTCACCAACCTCAAATTGAAACTCGCCATCAATGATGTAGATCCACTCTTCCTGGTCGTGGTGAAGGTGGCGCGGCCCGCCGCCTCCGCCGGTAAACTCGAAAACACACATTGCGCCATCAGTGTCCTGTACAGACACCTTACAATCATTCGGTTCGCCGCCGAGTCTGATGTGTTCACCTGATCGGTCTTTCCCCGCGGCGACGCTGAAGCCAAGAAACATCTCCTCGCTCTTCATTTTCTTTGTTCCTTTTAAGTGCTTGATAGTTTTGTCGATGGTTTCAATCAACGTGCGCGTCTGAGCGACGTCTTTTTGCAGAACCTTCCGGTGCGATTGCAGGGCAGCGACTTTCTCGAAATCGGCCTGGCCCAGGATTCGTTCAATCTGCTTCAGCTCGAATCCCAGCTCTCGGTAGAACAGGATCTGCTGGAGGGTCAAGAGCTGTGGCTCCTCGTAGAACCTGTAGCCATTCGCCCGGCAATAGGCGGGCTTCAGCAGGCCCGTCTCATCGTAGAAATGCAGCGTGCGCACACTGACGCCCGACATCGCGGCTACTTTTTTTACTGTGTAAGCCATTGCTTTTTCTCGGCAGAGATCACGTCAATCCCGTCGACTACTAGATATTGTCGGGGATCACGTAACGTGAGGGTCAAGGGGGAAATAAAGAAAATTTTATTTGAGACCGCGGATGACCTGGTCACCGGACAGAGCGGCTCGGAATGACAAAGCATTTCGAGGCTCACTTCACAACGGGCAGTATCACCCGCGAAGGATGACTGCGGTCGCTGTAGACACTTATTGTGGCTTTCTGCATTTTCGCTGAATTGTTTTCGAGTTCTCCGCTTTGCAGGTTACGCGAGAAGTTGGGGAAGAAACTGGCGGAAATCTGCACGCGGATGCGATGTCCTTTTAGAAAGACATTGCTGGTTACAAGCGTCTCAGGGCCGAGCTCATAGATGTGGCCGGGCGTGAGGAGCTGTCGGTTTTTGCCGGGACCACGATAGCTG
>Ga0310811_10010184_pt1 | contig 12140 bp, 10 predicted proteins | sample YCmetagenome_FD_207642 | JGI IMG/M metagenome (GOLD analysis project Ga0310811, IMG submission 207642) | Soil microbial communities from experimental microcosm in Duke University, North Carolina, United States - YC | ecosystem: Engineered > Artificial ecosystem > Soil microcosm > Unclassified ... | reverse complement strand
AGGTTATGTTTTGGGTGGTAGTGCGCAGCAATTACCGCTTTCGGGAGACAAAATAATATTATATGTAAATAGCTTATATAACAAGTCTCTGAGTACTGAAAAAATTATTTAGGGCAGGGTTTAATGCTGGTGTTGGGATTTAACACAATTAACTATAATAAGCCTGGGCGATGAGCTTTGTCGCCCAGTATAATAAGCCTTACTTATTGGGCAACCCAGGTGGATAACATTGGCAAGTGTGACAGCTTCCTTAAACACGTTACTCGATAACATCTCAAGAGCCAACTATTTCCACGTACTGAGGATGCACAACATGTAAAATATGCCATCGCGGTATAGGATTACTATAATTTTGCTGACAGTCTTTGTAGTTGTGAAACCTCTTGTATACAGTAAGGATCAGCATCACTGACATGTTGTTATGAGTAAGAAGGCTGATAGATAACTTGAGATAATCACCGACCACTTTCAAACACCACCAAGAACATGTATACAACCGCAGCGCTGTGTGTGCTCTCAAAGTAACAGGTTCCTGGAGGGGGTTCCTCTAACAGGCATATTAGAACGACTTTCATTCATGAACACTGATGAACTCACCTCCTGGAATCAGCATTGTAGGGATGAGGTCTACGGTAATGGCGCCGGCAACTGACAACTATGTGATAATAAAAATCTATGCTATCATTTCTGCTCTGCAAAACATGCACCACAATATAAACCAATAGCCTGATCAGTAACCTTTTACTCTTTTGCCAGAATGCCCAGGTCCGAACAACCAGCAAGGCTACCAAGGAAGTGAGATCCATTGCATTCTCAACATGCATGTAGAACACGCACATTCCGCAGCAACGACACATATAACGTGAATGACTGAAATTCACGTTGTTTTAGTTGCATGAATTTTACAAAATGAACCGTTTGGCAGGTAGACCCACTATATCCTTCCACAGTGGAGGCACACTTTTGCCTTGTAATCAGTTTAGCGTATAAACTATTTGCCATCCAAGCTTACCTGATTGCTGACATGTAGTGCGTCTAAGATATGCCCATCAGCAATGCAGAAGATAAGGAGAATTGGAGTGAGTCACTCGCCATATGCAGTCATTCCAACACCCATGAAAGGCAAATATCGGGAAGTGGTGAACATGATACAAGGTACATCCCATGGTTTGAACCAGGTCCATTGCACCTGCGGAGAGTGATCAGACCAACACTCGCGAACAGACAGATATTTCCTCAACCTCTTCGGAAAAAGTAATGCAATAATCGAATACCTGCAATGTCGAAAGGTATTTGAGGTTGAAACACAAGAAATGTGTTTGATACTCACGAGAATTGCAAGACTGCCCACTAAGAATGTTAATGATAGTCAATACTGCCATTCAGTTTTCGGATGATTTGCGGACACTCACACCTGAGACACAGCCAGATAAAAGTCTGCAACAGATCCCATGCAAATTGATGAACAAATCGTCAATATTTAAAAGAATATAGTTCATCTTAAGATCCATGATCATAGTCAAAAAATGTCCAAAATTAGTGTTGACCCCAGATTGATAATCAGATTAGGGATATGCAAGGACAAAAATGCTGAATTTGTTGGTATCAATTTACCTTATTGTTATATTTATAACCAGATAATGAAAATGATTGGTATATGTTGACTACACAAATTCAGATATAAATGGTGGACATGCCATATGATCAGATATGTGACAAATTTTAACAATGTATCAAATCGGGCGAAGGGACAGAGTGCGGCTATGTTCGGTGGACAGAGAGCGCAAAAATTACGAATATGTACACAAATATGTCTGAGAGTTAGCCTCTGACAACGATCCTAAACTTGTGTGCATGTCATATGAGTGCCCCACTAAGTGAGCCACTTAGTGGGGCACTCGTTTTATATGTTTGGTCTAGTGGGCCGCTTAGTTAGTTAGGACATTATGAAAATACAAGGAGGAGCATTGGATGACAACAGGAACAAGGAGTTTCATTGAGTTTACGTTCACTACAAATAGAAAGTACATTATGAAAATACAAGGGGAGCGTTGGATGACAACAGGAAGAATTTCATCGAGTTGACATTCACTACAAATACCCACTACATCGCTCATACTATCAAAATTGTTGCATGAGATTTCCGCACAAGATAAATGATGGCAAAGCAACGGCCGAAAATAGGGGTGAGTTAAATATCGTGATTTGACACTCATATCTAGGCTTACTTTTGGAGGAATAGAATGATGAGGGCCTCGCCAGGAGCATCTTCAAATTGACATTGGAAGACAGAACTGAGGGCAGGCTTGAAGAAGGGCAAATCACAGCTGAAAGTCGATGCACGCTGAATGATACCTTTAGAGCTGTAAGGGAGCATTCAGCAGAAATACATGGAGAATCATCAGATAATTACCGCAAGCTTTTCTTCCTCGACATTGAGATGCATGCTTGTCTTCAAACTGTAACTGATGCTGTAAATCAGCTTCACTTGGCTGATGGGCAACAAGTACTGGGGATGCTTACTGTAGAGTATGAAACAATGACTACTATGCAGGAAGAAGTGAGACACATGCAAGTCAGTAGTGATGCTTGTCATGAGGAGTTTCAGCATGCGATTCTTGGAACTTTGGAGGAAATGAGGCTTGTGGTGAAGAGCATCATGGACGTGATCACTCATAGAGCAACCAATGATGATCTGGATAGTGCAAAAATTGTCGACACAGGTGAGACACAATTAGTAGGAATGTCTACACTACTAAATCACAAATAGGACCCTGCTTCAAACAAAGATATCACAATGCTAATCCCACCATACTCCTTACCATGCTCATTGCCTTGATCTTGAATGTCTTTGGACATGTCACTTGTCCATGGTGCAATGCAGTCCTCGGCCTTTGAATCTTCTCCTTGAGACTACACTTGGAAAGTCAACCTGTCCCACCATTCCCTCCAATATCTGTACTGTCCATAAAAAATTTGACTTGGACCCAGTTACTCAAACATTTGCCACCTGCACAAGATGTTCTTGCACATACCCGCCTGCACCTACAAAAAAAAAATCACCATACCCCAAACGCTGCACCCATCAGAGGTACCAAGGTAGCAAGCCATGTGGTCAGTTGATGGTCAAATGTAGGAAGGGCGAAGGCAGAAAAACGTGGACACCAGTGCGCCCGTATGTCATTCAAGACTTTAACATATTCCTTGCCGAGATGTTAAGTCGGCCCGGTATAGAGGAAGCCATGGACTGTGGAACGATGATGAACGAGAAGTATCACATGTGGGATATCAAGGACGGCACTGTGATGCAGGAGATCCTCGGCGCTGATGGAAAGCCATTCTTGGATGGGCTGAAGAGACAGGATCTCAGATTAGCATGGAGTCTTTCAGTGGACTGGTTTAACCCTCATGGCAATAAGACTTCTGGCAAGAAAAAATCGGTTGGGTCAATCGTGATGGGATTACTGAACCTGCTGCCCAGTCTCTGATACAAACCAGAAAACATGTACTTGGTCGGCATTATACCTGGACCCAGAGAACCAGCTCTCGACGAAATAAATCATTTTCTTTGACCTGTCATCGGCTTTTTCGAGCCGTCATGGAAAGACAGGACAAGATTTACAAGGACGTTCCAACATGCTGAAGGGAGACTTTCAAGGTCTGTCATCACAGTGGCAATCAATGACTTACCAGCCGCTTGCAAACTCGTGGGATGTGCGGGGCCCACTGCAAATCAAATGTGCGCACTTTGCTGGCAGAAAAAGTCAGAGATTGCGAATTTTGACTGTGAGACATGGAGACAACGTACATGCAACGAACATAGGGCAGCTGCAGAAGAATGGAAAAGTGCAGAGACAAAGTCAGAATGTGACAAAATATTTAAACGACATGGAGTAAGGTGGTCTGATGTAGGGATTAGTTTCCCTCTGGGCTGGTATTAGCAGTTTTTACTTAGCTTTCTTACCTTACTTTTCCTTGCTTATGTCCGCATTTTCACTGCTTACATAATCACCAAATCTTCGCCCTATACTTCCACTCATTAGCTAGACTTATAGTTCTGGTAGCTCTCCTTCTAGGATTCAGTAGCTTCCCCAGACTTGCAGCTTATTAGTTTTAGTAGTAGCTTAATAGCTCACTATACAGCTCCTGATATACAGTCTTGTCCTCATTGTCTGAAGTGACATTTTCATATTCTCCCTCCCTCTCCCTCTCTCTCTCTCACACACACACACACTCTCTCTCTTGAGCCCTGAGCCTAGTCCAGAAGCCCTTGGGTTGAATAGCAGCTAGGCAGCATTCACCCAACATAGTTCTGCTAGCCAGCAGAATTGTTGACCCTTCACCAAGCTTCTACGACTACCTTACTGGGATCCAGTGATGTTTGTCATTGTAGATGGCATGCACAACCTCTTCCTCGGGTTGGTGCAACATCATTTCAGGGACTTGATTATCATCGGCAAACAGGCTGACAGGGCGATCAGGGTGATCAGGAAGCCAGATAAAAGACCCTTGGATGCATCAGAATTAGATAGGGGAAGAACACTCTTGAGATCGAACCCTACCATCTCCGCAATGACCCGCTTACGAGTGCCTGTCCTAGAAGCCCTGATCCAAGAGGCAGGGTTAGTGTTGTTGGGCGCTGGTAAATGCAGCACAAAAATACGTATGGCTGAAGCCTTGCTGGTGTGTTGTCCATTTCATAGTCATGATCCCCATTGACAACTTGATAGGGTGAACCATGAACGACAGAGACCGGATGCAGGTTGACGACGATGCATTTATCACGGAGGAATTGGTAAAGCAGTGCGCAGCTCAAGTAGAAGGGAAAAACGACCAAAAAGGCATATCTGGCGAAGTCCTCACAGATGTAGAGATCGATCAAATTCAAACAGAACTGTGCAGCATTGAATGACCTTCATGGCACCGTGGACCGCCAAAAAACCTGGGGGAAGCAGAGCACGGTAAGCTCAAGGCAGAGCAATGGTGGTCTGCAATTGAATTCGACTTACCGGTGACTCTCACAAAACTCTGGGGGACTGATCATATGAAACCTGGTGATGAAAATGGAAAACGGAGGCAGAAGTTAGCGCATAGCACAATGCTGCTGGTGATGGCAATCTGATGGGGAACATTGCATGTAACGTTGATGCACCACACTCAGCAGTACCTCATATATATGAAAGCCTACCTGGAGTGCATCTGAGATGTTTTTCCAAGCGATTCTTTCTGTCCTAACCACCACTCCTGTCTCCACCTTCACGAGTTTCTTCTAAGATATGGACCTATGCATGGCTGGTGGATGTTTCCCTTTGAGAGGATCATCGGAGCCCTGCAGAAGACCAATACGAACTACAAGATTGGTGAGCACAAATAGAAATATGGGGCAGACATACTGAATAGGGTTCTTCAGGGGAGTTAGAAAGAACTATGTTGGAGACATTTTGTGCAGCTGCACATGTCAAGGCAATGCTTCAAGAACCTGGTGCACCTGATGTCTTCAACAAAGCAACTGATATCCTGCAGCGATGCTGTGCTCCATTTGCAGAAGAAGCATTTCGTATGGACACTGGCATCCTGCAAACAGCAACAGAACCGATTCCATGTGTCTCGCATGTCGAAGCCAATATCATCAAGACCACTATTTCAGAAGTGTGACACACATTGGAAAAAGCAGGGACTCAACTGCCTGGAAACAGCCACATCACCAAGTATAAATGGCTGAACATAGCAGGATTGCAATATTGCAGTCACAACTATTCATGGGCGGATAGTTGTGTGTTCTTCAAGAACACATCAGCAAAAATTGTACCGGGTGTTACTGAACACATGTTTTCTGTGGAAGATCACCAGTGGGTTTACTACATCGCAGTCAGATGTTACTTACCTGTAGCTGTGGGGTACCAAGACCCCTTTCTAGGCTACAGTGACTTCGGCGCACAGATATGGAGCTGCACTTTAAATAGCCAGCTTGATATTGTACTGGTATGTGAGAGTAAGATTTGCCATGCTATTTCGATGCCTTGGGGAACTGAATTGATCCTAAAAGCAATGAATAGGGTGAATTCTCTGCCATTATAAAAAAGTCTTGCACCAGTACTAACCTCCTACCCTGTAGGACTTTGGTGTATAACTGATTGTCATCAGAGGTGGAAGATCGCACTGCTTTAATGATATCACAAACAATTTGTAGATGTGGTAGTACATATAGTAAATGTCAAGTGTACACAGTTTACAAAGCCCCAATGATACATGTCACACTGCCTTGAAGTAAGAGGAAAAGTTCTGATACAGTGCCCGACTGAAGAGCATGCATGAACATGTTCATGAGCACACAGATAATTGCAAACCAAAGCAGCTGGAAGGCATGTGAAGATCCCACTGAGGGTAACTTCTGGGTCTCGTTGTCCTCTGTCAATGTCTATAGTAAGTGATGAGCAATTGCCTCAATACATATTCAACAACACATACCAATTCACTCTCCACCCAGACCTTCACACTACTGTGCCCATCAAAGCAGCTGCCAGTAAAAGCAATGCACCCAGTGCGCCCTTTGTACGACTACCTCTGTCTTGTTAGATAGAGCGAGATACATGCTAGAACCATACTTACAGCAACAGGTATGATCTGATCGCCCCAATTGGTGTGTTCCAACTGACCTCAGAATGCACCAGTACTATAATTGAATATGCGAGCGAAACCATCATTGCCCCCGATGAAAATGAGCCCTGCTTGTCGAGCAATGGAAATTTGCAAAGGCACATTGCGCAGGATCACATGGCTGTAAGACTGGACGTGTTGAAGGCTAGGCACAGAATATTTGTTGACCCCGTCTTTAGGATTGCTTACAAGGAGGAAATTGCCCTCAAGGGTAGTATTCCCACTTGCAGCTTAAGGATCAATGACTGTATGGACAGAGTGAACACCAACTCACATCCTTCCCTGGACTTTCTTGCGCCACTTTAAATCCCAGGGTTCGATGGAATAGCAGAAACTAGACTCACAGTCAGAGTAAGATCACAATTTTTATGGTGCACATACATTTCACCGCTTTCAAGATATGATACTAGTATTGAAGCACCATTATTGTAGAAGTGTACTGTGCACGCCACATATGGCTGCTTATTGAGCTTTGAGGTGATAGAAACAAGAGTTTCTAATACAAAGTCAATGTGACACAAGTACTATGATTTGGTAACACACTTTCTGGTGTGAAATTCCAAACGTGGGGCTGACTGTCACCGGCACTCACCAGTCAATGATGCACGGAATCCCAAGCAAGCGACTCTACCAGGCCCGAGTGACTGATTGTAGTACTGCAAAATACAAAAAGTACCTGATGGGATCGAACATTATCAGTCACCTAGAGGTGCTACTACCATCACACTTACATTGGTTCTTTCATAGATTTGGACGTTGCCATCCGACGCCCCGAATGCAAAGGTCATCTCTTCACGATCATTGACATCAATCCAAGTGATTGCACTAATATATCCTGCCACTGGTGAAACAATTTCTTGAATCATTTCACCGGATGTGAGGCTCCATACCACGACTCTACTATCATTGCCTATCTCAGCTGTCAACATGAGCGAGCAAGGAAAACGGATGATTAGCTACCTCCCATAAGGAGCAATGCATGCTCACAGCCAATACATTGACTGTCTTGGTATGGTGAGTAAGGATAAATTTGTTGGCAAACTAAATCTGCGTCAGTGAACCTAGAGCTCCCCTGGATTTCGCCACTTACATCCATGATTGACTTTTGAGACACCAGCGAAAAGCCAAGTGTATTTAACCTGGTGGGTTGGCATCGAGATGGATTTCATATTTGCTGACAAAAAACTTGCAAGAAAAGCACCGGGATGCAACACTGATAATGGTGCCAATGGTGCCATCAATGAATAGATGGCAAACGGATGGAGATGATGGAGACGAAGACAAGGAATGGAGACAAAGTGGTGGAATATGTATTAAACCAAAAAAACAGCTGTTCAAATGCACTCTATTGTTATTGTGAAATGAAGAGTGCCTGGTGTGCTTTGCTTTAAGTTCATGAACAAAATCAGTAAATTGCACCAGTCATGGAATCAGCATTACCTTCTCGCAAAAACAGCTCTGTAAAAACACAATTCAATCCATATGGCAGACCATCAGCGTACATGCTCAGGGGAAATCTACAAGTGTATGAGATGCAGGAGCTGCAATGGGGAATAAATGCCTCATTGATGTCCTATGAGCATGAACTTCAGCGAAGCTCAGACAATGTGAGTATAGCTTTTACGTATAATTGGGTATTGAACATCTTCAGGATATGTATATGGGATCCGCTATGGATCTTGACCTGCCCATCAGTGCGGGTAATGGGACAAATGGGACATATGGTTGCACAGATGCCCTTATGGCATATGATGAAGTAATTAGTCTCACTTGTCACCAAGAAAAGCCAAAACTTACTTCATTTCAAAGGTTAGACCCCTCGCCATTGTTCCAGTACCCTTTCACTCCAGTTACCACATGCTGAAGAAAAGAAATCTCATCTGAGGCCTACACAAAGGCATGAATAAGTACATAGAGCGTCACTGCAAAAGGATGCATCCCATCACAGAACAGTTATGGGAGCGCATGTACATAGTGCTCCAAACAGCAATGTTGGGTGTTGATGTCAATGACATTGTGCTGCCTGAAGCGCATTATAACGGAGAGCCAACCACTGAGGTGGAAAACCAGAACATAACGCAGATCATTCATTCTATGCCGATCAATGTAAATGACACCACCATAGGACTATCTTATCTCACCTGCTATAGCACAATAAATTTTCAACCAAGTCGAAAATCTCATTCCCAAAGTGAAACGTGGGTTGCAGTCCCTCGGGGCTGCACTAAGCACTAAACCATCAGCTCCAATGGGTGGCCGTCTGACAGGTAAGTTAGCATACATACCTTTACATTCAAGTCCCTTCTGATGAAGATTATGATATCCTGCCACAATGCCAGGAGAGTTTGCAGAGAGTTGACCGAAGTTGTAAATATCCCATGTCTATAAATAAATCAGCTTAATTTGAACTCAAAGTTCATGGAGTCACTGAACCGTGGTGGGTCAGGCACAAGTCCATCATTTTCATGTGACATTAGGCCGTAATCACGGCTCTATGTAATGCTCTATGTAATACATCATATATATTGAGACAAATTATACTCTATGCGTAAAGGACTATCTATACATGACGAAAGAAAGAAAGAGAAAAACATACAGAAGATCTGGAACCTAAATAATGAATGAGACGAATTGAACTCCGACAGCAATACCCAAAAGTGGGCTTGCGGCAGAGTCTGACCAATCCAAAGTGGGCCGAGTGGATTACTCTGTTTGACTTGAGGCAAATGCCAGCGGAGTCTGATTAATCCCACTCACTACATATGGTTCCAAACCTTCATTCTTGTGTCTTCCTTTCCTCCATCTTTCAGTTGTTCAATTGGTTAGATTTGCATAGGCTTTCCGTGATTGTGTCATAGCATAGTCTAGACTTGTTGTTGTGTTGTGGTATAGACTGGTAATTGCTTCTGATGTTGCATCAATGTAGTCTAGACTTGTTATAGATCGTTAGACTTTTGAATGCTACCACTGAATGGTGACACTTGAGTAATTTCTGCGCTGGTTACGATGTTCATTGACTGTAAGTCAGCTCTACCTACACAACAAGCAAAACAATCACTCATTGTTCTTGGCAGTGTTGAGGCCAAATTGAGCTTCTTGGCTGCTTGCTCGGGATGGATTGTTGTTCAATTCTGCGAAGTGGTTTAATCTCCCCCTATGGTGCTTTGTGAGGTTGATACCTCATTTCACCTGAGTCGTCCATCCATAGACAAGTTTATTGTTGGCAAGGATCTGTCCACGTTCAAGATATGTGTATAAATATGTCGGATATATTCAGTTATGCTCAATCCAATAGTCATAGTCATGGCCTTCACACAAATTTCCACTTGGTCCTATGTGATTGACGACATAACCGTGAGCCTTTCCTTATGTCAGTCTTCTTCCAACATTAAGTATAGTTTCGTTACAGGTAGACTCTCAACCTCAAATACTTCAAGAGCATTTGAAACGCAAATTAGACTTGGAGAAACCAGATGACTCCCTTCCTCCCAGTTTCAAGCAGCATGCCCTCGTCCGATCCTATGCGATTTCTGACCTCACAGTGAGTCTTTACTAACATCAATTTTCTTCCGACATTAAGTATAATTTCATTACAGGCAGACTCTCGACCTCAAACACTTCAAGAGTGTTTGAAATGCAAATCAAACTTGGAGACACCGGATGACTCCCTCAGTTTCAAGCAGCGTGCCCTCGTCCGATCCTATGTGATTTCTGACCTTGCAGTGAGTCTTTACTAACATCAATTTTCTTTCGACATTAAGTATAATTTCATTACAGGCAGACTCTCGACCTCAAACACTTCAAGAGCATTTGAAACGCAAATCAAACTTGGAGACACCGGATGACTCCCTCCCTCCCAGTTTCAAGCAGCGTACCCGTGCCCAATCCTATGTGATTTCTGACCTTGCAGTGAGTCTTTCACTTATATCACTCTTTTTCTGATATTAAGTATAATTTCATTACAGGCAGACTCTCGACCTCAAACACTTCAAGAGTGTTTGAAATGCAAATCAAACTTGGAGACACCGGATGACTCCCTCCCTCCCAGTTTCAAGTGGCATACCTGCACCCAATCCTATGCGATTTCTGACCTCGCAGTGAGTCTTTCCTTTCATCAGTCCTCCGCCTGCATTTTATTTTTGTCATCGGGCTCAGCCAATATCTGCAGTGTACTACCACAGCACAGACCATGCCTCTTTGCAAGTAAGCCAGCCCCATCATTGTCAAAAAATTTCATTCATCGTGCCTCAGGTTGCCATTCTGGCTGACTTCTCTGGATGCAGCATACTGACTTTGTGTTGGCCCTTTCCAAATGAGCTGACACTGATGATCTTCAAACAGCTGCCTGTGGCAGACCTGAGGACAATCACACAAGTCTGCCACCTGTCAAGGGATGTCGCTGCATCCCTATATTTTCCTTCCATGGGCCTCCACATTGAGCAGATATGGCTGCGAGTCAATGCCCAAGGCTGCCTAGCCCTTCCATTGTATGCTTGCATGGCTTTCTTCTGCATTCCTCGGGTTCTCCGATGTGATTTCCTTGGTATCGGTGACCATAACTTGACAGCCCTCAAGGTTTTCTTGGAAGCGTTGAGAGGTAGTAAGCCAATCTCATCAGTTATATGCTTTGACGTGCCCCTGGGAGTTGATCTGGTGTTTCTGTTACAACTCATCAAGGACCTAGATTGCTCTAGTTTTTGGTATTCAAGCACCGATGTAGAGCACCCTTGTACAATGGTACCCGATTTTGTTCCCCATTCAGATCCAAGCAAAGTATGCAATCTCCGGAGTTTGTCAATAGACTTGCCCACATTTTTCTCCTCAAGTGTCACCCAGCTCACTCTCACAACCTTGCATGATTCCCCAATCACCGATCTTTCACTCACTCATGTAGCCTTGAATGGCATCCAGTGGGCCACACTGCTGACAAATGTCCACCTTCCACTACTTCATATGTTCAGCGTCGATGTTGAGTGTCCCTGTGCTGCTCTAGGTGATTTTCTGGCACGGCATCCAAATATTGGTCAAGTCTGGATTATGCCAGGACATACTCCTTCCCTCATTACCAATGACTCCTCACATCAGCGGCATGTCATTCCTGATTACTGCCTGCAAAATTTGGGCATTCTTGGTGGTCCACCTTGGTACCTGCTTGCCCTCCTAGCCAAAGTTCATCCAGCACACTCTATCCAACACCTGAGCATGTGGTTTGAGGAAGATTCAACCCTGTTCAATCCTAATTACCTGTCCATCATTCTGGGCATTACTCAACACTTTATCAGCATCCAGGAGTTGCAGTTAAGCTTTTATGGCACAGCTCATTCTGCTGAGCACTTTGAGGTCCTGGATAATGAATGCCGCATGGTGCCTGCAAAGAATCTAGCGATTTCTACTCATTGTGGAGATGATATCTTTGTGAGTTTTCCTTGATACCAAGCATAATTAGTACTTATCGTCGTGTAAGCTTCACTGTTGTCCTTGGC
>Ga0310811_10010183_pt1 | contig 12142 bp, 4 predicted proteins | sample YCmetagenome_FD_207642 | JGI IMG/M metagenome (GOLD analysis project Ga0310811, IMG submission 207642) | Soil microbial communities from experimental microcosm in Duke University, North Carolina, United States - YC | ecosystem: Engineered > Artificial ecosystem > Soil microcosm > Unclassified ... | reverse complement strand
TTCGGCTGGAAACCGTATCCCACACCGAGATAAGGCATCACGGTCGGCCACTTGACTGTGACGGTCGCGTATTCGCCGGGAAAGGCGGGTGTGGTTTTCCCCTCGAACGTGTAGGTGCCGTTGGTCGTCACGGAATTGCCACTGACCTCGTTGTCGTTGAAGCGCAGGCCGGCCACGATGCGAAAGCCGCTGTTCGACCACGGGAAGAAGTCGCCATAGATCCCGCCCTGGCGCAGACGCACCGTTGTGTCGTAGCGGTTCCCGCCGACAGACCAACTGCGCGGGAAGGACAGCGCGTTGAAGTCGGCATGCAAGCCGAACCATGAATAGACGTTCAGCGCTGCGCCGATCCCGACGCCCTGCGTGCCGCCCTGCAGATAAACCTCCTGCGCGTGGGAGGTTTCGAACGCTATGGTCAAACCGAGTGCCCAGATTGCTTTTGCTTTTGTCACGGGGCCTCCCTTAGGCGTGTGACAGCGTGGCCTGGTGTTGTCGCGGTTGTCTGTGCGTGGCTGTGTCGCTGTCTCCTTGCAAGGTTTATGGATCCCGCATAGTGATCATGGTCAGGGCGATGCCGGCAGTCTGTGGGGTCTCGAACTGTGTGGGCGTTGAATGGAAGGGGGAAACCCGCGATGGCTTTGGCCATGGTGAGGCGAGCTTCTGAAACTTTTAGTAAACCGATTCTATTTCCGCAAACGTTAAATGGATTGACGGAAGACGTGATTTTGTGTGCGGCTCTAACGTTAATTCTTGGTCTGTCGCAGGTAAAAGGCATTCAGTCAGGCTGCCAGAGCACTCAATGCCGTGACTCGATTCATTTGGCATAGAACGCGATAGGCGAGAGAAACTCCCCAGGGACAATCTGTATGCGGTATTCAAGCGTCGCCAGCGTCTGTGCTCTCAGACTGTCTGTTGAACGCACGGCACTTGCCGCTGTGATCGGAACCTGTGTAGGCAATCAACGATGTTGTCTGTTGTCATATTGTTATTAAGTAAATAACGGTGTAGAGTGGCAACAACGACCGGGAAAGCGCGGCACACAACACTGGTCGGCATATTTTCCCTGAGCTTTGCAGGGAGGCAGCAGGGCACATGGGCGGCGCTCCATCGCGGGCGTTCTCCGCCTTGCCTGATAAGGCTGTCCGTCGGATCGGCGCAACGTCTTGCGCCATCTGCAATTGAGACCAACTAACATTTTTCTATACCGAAGGGACCATCGGATACGACAGTCTATTAATCTTGCATAGCCTACTTCTTCCGCCTACAAGCCATTGTCAGCGATAAGGCAAGCACGTCCGGCGCATTGCTACGCGGGGACTGTCCAGAAAGGTAATTACCCTTTCTGAGTCAGAGTGGCGAAATGCGGCAATAGCAGAACTGCGCCGCTTTCAGCAACGGCCGGTGTGTTTCCTTATGCTCAGCATTCGCTGCGCTATTTCGTCGCGCGTGCGCGTAGAGCGGCCAACATCAAGTGTTGTCAGATCGGCCGCTTTTGAAGGCCAGCGCTAACCCTGTTGAACGATCGACTAAAGAAGATCGAGGCGGAGCTATGCATCGCGTTTAAGCATTAAAAACCGGACGGTCTGAAAACAAATAAAGTTTTTATTCAGATCTGGCGAACAACGAATAAATTTCTACGGGGAACAGGGGTGAACACAGGCGGGCCGCATGTGGTCGTCATTACGGGCAGTAGCGCCGGTCTTGGGCGCGCGCTGGCGGTTTGTTACGCCGCGCCCGACGTCACACTGGGATTGATCGGCAGGAATCTGGAACGACTCGAAGCGGTCGCGTCCGAGTGCCGCGCGCGCGGCGCTCACGTGGTGACCGGTGGTGTAGACGTGCGCGATGCGGCCGCAGTCCAGCAGTGGATGCTCGATTTCGACGCGCAGCACCCGATCGATCTGCTGATCGCCAATGCCGGTGTCGCCAGCACGCTACAGTCCCCAGACGACTGGGAAGGCGTAGAACGAACCGCCGAGATCGTCGATACCAATCTATATGGCGCGTTATATACGCTGCTGCCGGCGATCGACCGGATGCGCGTGCGGCACCGCGGACAGATTGCGGTGATCAGTTCGCTCGCCGCATTGCGCGGCATGGCGATCTCGCCTGCTTACTGCGTCAGCAAGGCAGCGCTGGTGGCCTACTGCGACTCGGTCCGCCCCGTGCTCGCGCAGGATCGCATCGACATGTCGGTGGTGATGCCAGGCTTCGTGCGCACCGCGATGAGCGATGTCTTCCCAGGAAACAAGCCGTTTATGTGGAGCGCGGAGAAGGCAGCGCTGCACATCAGGAAGCGCCTCGCACAGCGCCGCAAAGAGATCGCGTTCCCCTTCAGTCTGGCACTCGGCATGAAGTTGCTGCGGTTGCTGCCGGCTGTCGTGGCCGATGCGATCCTCGGTCGCCTGTCCTATCTTCCACGCCGGGTAGCGTGACGTGCTGCCCGAATTTGCCATCGCGGCGGCCGCGGTCGCGTGCTCTTTTGTTGTCGAGGCGATTGCCGTGCCGCGGGCGGCGCTTTGCCGCCCCATAGTGGCTGTCTCGCTGCACGTCGTCGCGCTAGCCGTTGTGGCCGGCGCGAGCACTGCTATCACCGGCCGGCCGCTGTTCTCGATGGCCATCGCCACTGCGTTGATCGTGTTGCTCGCCGTGGTCAGCAACGCGAAGTTTGAATCGCTGCGGGAATCTTTCGTCTTCACCGACATGAGTCTGTTTAGTCAGGCTCTGTCGCATCCCCGTCTTTATTTGCCGTTTCTGGGTATCGGCAAGATGCTCGCCGTGCTGGTCGTGATGATCGCTGCCGTGGCCGGCTTCCTGGCAGAAGCGCCAATAGAAGCGCTGCAGCGCAGCGCCGTGGGCCTGATCGCCATGCTTTGCCTGCCGGTTTGTGTTGCGCTATCCCGTCACTTGCCGCTTTCGCTCGACCCCTTGTTGGATCAACGTCGCATCGGATTCTTCGCCGCGTTCGTGGCTTACGTTGCCAATGGTTTAGCCCGCACCGAACGGCGCGCGTTTGCTCGCGCAACCGAGAAGGGGCCGTTCGCGAGCGGTGATCCGCTCGCGTATCCCGACACGCACCCCCACCCGGACGTGATCGTGATTCAGAGCGAGTCCTACTTCGATGCGCGTCGGCTGGGTGGATGCGTGATGTCCGGTCCTTACGCGAATCTCGATCGAATCAGGCGCGAAGCGTTCGCGCAAGGCCGTCTGACGGTGCCGGCTTGGGGCGCCAATACGATGCGCAGCGAGTTCTCGATGTTGACGGGCCTACCGATGGCAGCGCTTGGCTATGCGCGCTTCTATCCCTATTGGTATGTACGCCGCGCATGTGCGTCGGTGGCCGGATGGTTCAAGCGCGGCGGATATCGAACGCTGGCGGTCCATCCGTACTACGCCGACTTCTTTGGCCGAAACCGCGCATTCCGCTTGATGAATTTCGACCGCTTTCTGGACATCAAGCATTTTGCAGGCGCGACGCGCGTCGGGCCTTATGTCGGCGACGTCGCGCTTGCCGATGCGCTCATCGCGCTGCTTCAGCAGCATGACGACAAGCCGGTATTCGCCTTCGCGATCACGATGGAAAACCACGGTCCGCTTCATCTCGAGCAGGTTGCGCAAGGCGAATCCCACGGGCGGCACACGCTCGGAGAGGACGCGCGCTGGCGCGACCTGACCGCCTACCTGCGACACATCGAGAACGCCGATCGCATGCTCGCCCAACTCATCGACTATCTGCGCAAGCGCGAGCGGCCAGCGGTGTTGTGTTTCTACGGCGATCACGTTCCTGCACTGGGTTCGGTCTTCGATGCGCTAGGCACCGTGCCGACCCATAGCGACTACTTTATTTGGCGCAACTTCGAGGAAGACTCCGGCGAGCAGCGAGACGTCGGCGTGGAACACCTCGGCATGGCGATACAGCGCGCGATGATCCGCAAAGGTGGTATCGGCGCTTCTTCGCGAATCGAGCGGCAGCAGGCGCCAGCATGATGATTGAAAAAAAAATCGCGATTATTGGGATAGCGTGCCGCTTTCCCGGTGGGGTTGAGAGGCCCGACGACTTCTGGCAACTGCTGTGCGACGAGCGCGACGCCGTGACCGCTGTCCCGCCGGATCGATTCGGCACAGCGTTCTACGAGCACTCGTCGAAACGGGAGCCAGGCAAGAGCTATACGTTCGCTGCGGGCGTGCTCGACGACGTCGCCGGCTTTGATGCAGGGTTCTTCGGAATCTCGCCGCGCGAGGCAGCGTGGATGGATCCGCAACAGCGTCTGATGCTCGAACTCGCGTGGGAGGCATTCGAGGACGCCGGTGTGCCGCCGGGCGACATGCGCGGCCGCGATTGCGGTGTGTTCGTCGGAGTGGCCGGTATGGACTACGGCAACCGCAGCATGGACGACCTGAATTCGATCGATCCCTATTCGGCGACCGGCAACACCCTCAGCATCGCGTCCAACCGCGTGTCATATCTCTTCGACCTGCGCGGCCCCAGCATGTCGGTCGATACCGCATGCTCGTCGTCGATCGTCGCGCTGCACCAGGCCGTGCAGGCGTTGCAGTCCGGCGAGACTGAGCTGGCGCTGGCCGGCGGCGTCAACCTGCTGCTGCATCCATTCGGCTTCGTCAGTTTCTCGAAGGCATCGATGTTGTCGCCGCGCGGCCGCTGCCGCGCGTTCGACGCGTCCGGCGACGGCTACGTGCGTGCCGAAGGCGGCGCATTCGTGCTGCTGAAGCCGCTCGACAAGGCGCTCGCGGACGGCGATACGATTCACGCGGTAATTGCGGGGTCCGGCGTGAACTCGGATGGCTATTCGCACGGCGGCATTAGCGTGCCGACGACGGCGATGCAGGCCGAACTGCTGCGCACCGTATATCGGCGCGCCGGCATCGATCCGCGTTCGCTCGCTTATCTGGAGGCGCATGGTACCGGTACCGCGGTCGGCGATCCGATCGAGGCGCGTGCGCTGATCGAGGCCGTGTCGAGCGGCCGGCCCGCCGCCGATCCGCTGCTGATCGGCTCGGTCAAGACCAATATCGGTCACCTCGAAACCGCGTCGGGCATGGCCGGCCTCGTCAAGGCAATCCTGTGCCTGAAGCATCGCGCGGTGCCGCGCTCGCTGCATTTCAACACACCCAATCCCAACATCGACTTCGCCGGCGGCCGGCTACGCGTCGTCGATCGTTTCACGCCGCTAAAAGCGCATGGACCGGCGCCGTTGACGATCGGCGTCAACTCGTTCGGTTTCGGCGGGACGAATGCGCACGTCGTGTTGATGGAGGGCGTGGCCGCGGCAGAAAACGTGAAGTCTCGTCAGCTTGAGCCGCGTACCGCCGGGTCGTTGCCGCCGCTGGTCCTCACGGCGCGCTCGGAAGGCGCACTGTCGGCGCTTGCTGTCCGCTATCTCGAGCGCCTGCAGGCGGGCGCCGATTGGGCCGCGCTCGCGGCGGCCGCGGCACGCCGCCGGCAATGGCTCGAACATCGCGCCGTCATCGCGCCGTCGGATCTGGACGAGGCGCGCACCGCACTAACGGCGCTGATCGACACTGTCGATCAGGCGCTGCCGGCATGCGTCGCGCGGGCGCAGGCGGCGGAAGAAGCATCCCAAGTCGCCTTCGTCTATGCGGGCAACGGCTGTCAGTGGGCCGGGATGGGCAAACAGTTGTACGCGCAGGAACCCGTGTTCCGCGCCGCGCTCGATGAAGTCGACGCGCTGTGGTGTGCGGATGGCGGCGCGTCGCTGGTCGCGGTGCTGGCCGAGGGCGTCAGCGCCGAATGGCTCGCGGCGACCGAAAACGCGCAACCGCTGTTGTTCGCGATGCAGGTCGGCATCACGCGCGTGCTCGAAGTACGCGGTGTGCGCTGCGACGCGGCGGTCGGCCATAGCGTCGGCGAGATCGCAGCCGCGTGGGCATCGGGTGTGCTGACGCTTGCAGAAGCCGTGCACGTGATCCGCGTGCGTAGCGGCGCGCAGGCGCTGACGCGCGGCACTGGCAGGATGGCGGCGGCCGGCGTCGGCGAAGCGGCCGTGCGCGACTGGATCGCGCGGCTCGGCTTGACTGAGATGGTTGAGGTCGCCGGCACCAACAGTCCGGAAGCCGTGACGCTCGCCGGCTCGCAGCAGGGCCTGGAGACGATCGGCGCCAGACTGGTTGCCGACGGCCATTTGTTCCAGATGCTCGATCTCGACTACGCATTCCACAGCAGTCACATGGACGCGATCGAGCCGGCCGTGCGGGAAGGGCTGGCGGATTTCACGCCGCGCGACGGCAGCTCGCGCTTCGTCTCGACGGTGACCGGCGAAGCGCTGTCCGGTACAGCGCTCGACGCCGGCTACTGGTGGCGCAATATTCGCGAGCCGGTCCGCTTCGGCGACGCGATTGCGTGCCTCGCCAACGATCGCGTACGGGTCTTCATCGAAGTCGCGCCGCACTCGATCCTGCGCACCTATGTCAAACAGACACTCGCAGCATTGAAGCTGCCCGGCGCGGTCGTGCCCACGCTGAAGCGTCAGCACGATAGCGCCGAGATGCTCGCGCATTCGGTGTTGTCAGCGGTCGCACACGGCGCCCGCGTCGACCTCGACCGCTTCGTGCCGGACGCGCCGCACGCCGCGTTGCCGACGTATCCGTGGCAACGCGAACGGCACTGGCTGGCGGCGAGCGTCGAAGGCTACAACCTGGTGAACCGGCGCGCCGATCATCCGCTGCTCGGCTACCGGTTGCACGAGCACGCGTTCGCGTGGGAAAACCAGCTTGATCCGCAACGCGTGCCGATGCTTGCCGATCACGTGGTCGATGGCGGTGTTGCGTTTCCCGGCGCGGGCTATGTCGAGATGGCGCTGGCCGCTGCGCGGGTGTTCTTCGGCACGCCGGATGCCGCGCTCGAGAATCTCGAGATCCGCCTGCCGGTGGTGTTCCAGCCGCAGCACGCGAAGCTGTTCCGGTTGGTAATCGACGCGCGCACGGCGTCCTTTACGATCGAAACGCGCGACCGGATGAGCGACGGCGCATGGAACCTGAACGTGACGGGTCGCCTGCTCGAGAGCGGCAACCGGCTCGCCGCGAACAGCGTGCCTGCTGCGTCGACGATGACGCGTCTGCGCGAAGGCGCGGCCACGCAGGGCGACGCACTCTACGAAAGCACGGCTGCGATCGGTTTGAGCTATGGCCCGGCCTTCCGCTGGGTGCGCTCGGTGCGCGTGTCCGGTGACGACGCGCTGGCTGAACTGGGAGCACCCTCGACGGCTGCCGATGCACAGGCGCTGGCGAGCTATCTGCTGCATCCGGCGCTGATGGACAGCGGTTTTCATCCGCTGTTCGCCGTGCTCGGCAAAGCCGATGCCACGCATCGCGCGGCGTTCGTGCCGGTGCAGATCGGGCGGGTCGATTTGTTGCGCGGCGATTCGGTCCGGCGCGTGCTCGCGTGCGTTCATCGTCGCAGCCCGCATTCGGTTCTTGCGTCGTTCGCGTTCCTCGATGCCGACGACAAGATCGTCGCGCAACTATCGGACTGCCGTTTCCGGCGCGTCGATCTGACCGGCCGCGGGCATGGCGCGCCGGCGCGCTTCGCCTATGCGCTCGAAGCGCGGCCGCTGCGTGGCGGTTTTACGGCTGACGAACTGCCGCCGCCGGCTGAACTGGTCGAGCGCGCACTCGCACAACTGGTGTCGCACGACGGTGCCGTACATCGCAGACGCCATTTGACCGAAGTGCTGCCGCTGCTCGACGTGCTGGCTGGCCTGTACGCGCTCAGTGCGCTCGACGCGCTGGATGCCTTTGCGCAACCGTCGCTGCCAACCCACGCGAATCCGCAACTGATCGCGCGGCTTGCGGAGATCGTCGTCGAAGACGGTCTGGCGCATTTCGACGGCGCGCGGCTGGTGCGCGACGATGCGGATTGCGCGGCGATGCCCACCAGCGACGCATTGTGGCGCGATGTACTGGCCGCATCGCCGGCACACGTCGCCGAACTGACGCTGCTCGCGCATGCTGGCGCGGCGCTGCCGCGCGTGCTGCGCGACGCATCGCCGGACACGCGCGCCTTGTTGTCGCCGACGGGGCGCAGCCTTGTCGAGCAGTTTTTTGCCGCGTCGCCGACCTGGGCGTACGCGCGCGCGATGCTTGCCGCGTGTGTGGGACAAGCAGTCGCGGCATGGCCGCAAGCTCGCCGCATGCGCGTGCTGGAGATCGGCGCGGCGAGCGGCGACGTGCTGCAACCGCTCGACGTCGACGTGCCCGCCGCGCGCTGCGAATATGTACTAGCGGCCACACATCAGCAGCTTGCCGGTCTCGACGCGCAAGCACACGCGCATGTGCAGACACTGTCGCTCGATGCCGACGCACCGCTGTTGTCGCAATGCGCGGACGCAGAGCCTTTCGACCTGATCGTCGTGAACCGCACGCTCGGCGAACAGGCGGATCCGCTGGCGGCAGTTCAGGCGATCGCGGCGCGCCTCGCGCCGGGCGGCATCGCGATAGTGGCCGAGACGACACGTAGCCGCTTTGCGGACATCGTGTTCGGCGTGGCCGCACGGGAGATCGTCCCGTCGGCATACGGCGCGCTAACCCAGGCTACGCTTGGCTCGCTGTGCGAGCGCGCCGGGTTCGGCGACGTGGTGCGCCATACCGAGCAGGCGCTCGATCTCGAAGGCGCGCCGGGTCTGGTCATCGCGCGCAAGGCGGCCGTGGTTGAGACGAAACGCGCCTCGACTGGCTTACATGCGGGCGACGCGGCGCTTCAGGCGGAGGCCTCCTCCAGCGGCACGCGCTGGCTGATCGCACAGGACGGCGACGACGGCTTCGGCGTCGAACTGGCGATCGAACTCGCGCGCCTCGGCTACGACGTCGAATCGGCATCCTCGCGCGATGCGGCGGAATGGACGCTTCGACAGAATGCGCAGCAGCCTGCGCAGATCGTGTTTATCGCACCGCGCGCGCATCTCGATGCAGCCGATGGCGCCGACTTGATGAATGCGCAACAGCACGGCGCGCTCGCGCTCGCGGCGCTGGCGCGCGATCTCGACGCGGCCGGCGTAGCCGCCCGCTGCCGTCTGTGCGTGGTGACGCGCGGCGGTGCGCCGTTCGTCGAAGGTGCGGCGTCGCAGCCGGAACAGGCGAGTCTGTGGGGACTTGGCCGCGTGATAGCGAACGAATACCCGGCGCTAACGATGCGTCTGATCGACGTCGATCAGGCCGTCGCAGATCCAGTGTTGCCGCTCGCGCAGACACTGCTCGAAGACGACGGCGAAGAAGAAGTGCTGCTGGCACCACAGGGCCGCTATGTGCCGCGGATGCTGCCATCGCAGCAGCTTGCGCAGCGCGCCGAAGCAGCGCCCGTGCGCTCGCCTGCGATGCTGGCGTTCGACATGCCGGGCTCGCTGCGCAACCTCGAGTGGTTTGCGTTGCCGGAGCGCGAACTGGCGCGCGGCGAAGTCGAGATCGCGCCGGTCGCGAGCGGACTCAACTTCCGCGACGTGATGTATGCGATGGGACTGCTGTCCGACGAAGCGGTCGAGAGCGGCTTTGCGGGCGCCACGATCGGCATGGAACTGTCGGGGCGGATCGTGCGCGTCGGGCCGGATGTGGAAGGCTGGTCCGCGGGTGATGCGGTGCTGGGTTTCGCGCCCGCCGCGTTCGCGACGCGGGTGGTCACGCGCGCGTCGGCGATCGCGCGCAAGCCCGCGCAGATGTCGTTCGAAGAGGCCGCGACGATCCCGACGACGTTCTTCACCGCGTACTACGCGCTGTGCGAGCTGGCGCGGCTGCGCAGCGGCGAGCGCGTACTGGTGCACGGCGGGGCTGGCGGCGTCGGTATCGCGGCGATCCAGATCGCGCGCCATCTGGGCGCTGAAGTGTTCGTGACCGCCGGCAGCGACGAGAAGCGCGAATTCGTGCGTCTGCTCGGCGCCGATCACGTGCTGGACTCGCGCACGCTCACATTCGCGGACGAAATTCTCGCGCGCACCAATGGCGCGGGCGTCGACATCGTGCTCAATTCGCTGGCAGGCGAGGCGATGGTGCGCAGTATCGATACGCTGCGGCCGTTCGGTCGCTTCCTCGAACTGGGTAAGCGCGATTTCTACGAAAACAGCCAGATCGGCCTGCGTCCGTTCCGCAACAACATCAGCTATTTCGGTATCGACGCCGATCAGCTGATGGGCGCGTTGCCCGACCTGACTCAGCGTCTATTCGAAGAAGTGATGGCGCTGTTCGCAAGCGGCGTGTTGCACCCGCTGCCGTATCGGGCGTTCCCCGCCGCGCGCGCGGAAGAAGCATTCCGCTACATGCAGCAGGCCCGGCAGATCGGCAAGGTAATCGTGACTTATCCGTCGGGTACGCCGGTGCCGACGCGCGGCGTCGCGCAGCCGACGCTGCGACTGGATTCGCAGGCGGCGTATCTGATCGTCGGCGGAACCGGCGGTCTCGGTTTCGCGACCGCACGCTGGATGGTGACGCGTGGCGCGCGTCATCTGACGCTCGCGAGCCGCAGCGGCGCGCTCGATGCCGCCCAGCAGCAGGAAATCGAACGCTGGCGTGAGGAAAGCGGCGTGGCGACTTCGGTGGCCGCATGCGACGTGACCGACGGGCTGGCGATCGGCCGCCTGATCGACACGATCGAAGCACGCGGCACGCCGTTGAAGGGCGTGCTGCACTCAGCGATGCAAATCGACGACGCCCTGCTGCGCAACGTCGATGACGCGCGCATGCAGGCCGTGCTCGAGCCCAAGGTGGCCGGCGCGTGGAACCTGCATCGGGCGACGCAGCGCTGCGCGCTCGACTTCTTCGTGCTCTATTCGTCGGCTACGACGTATCTCGGCAATCCGGGCCAGGGCGCATACGTTGCGGCGAACAGTTTTCTCGAAGCGCTTGTTGCGCATCGTCGTGCAGCGCAGTTGCCGGCGACCTTTATGGCGTGGGGGCCGATCGAGGATGTCGGCTTCCTCGCGCGTAACAGCGTGACGCGCGAAGCACTGCAGGCGCGCATCGGCGGCGCGTCGATCACGTCCAACGAGGCGATGGCGGCACTCGAGCGGGCGCTGCTGAACGGCATCGCAGGCGAGGCCGTGGTGCGGCTGGACTGGTCGGCCATCGCACGCGGCATGCCTGCCGCGCAGGCGCGGCGCTATACGGCGCTGCAAAGCGGCAGCGCGGCCGACACGTCCGGCGACGACGGCGCGCGGCTGGAACAGTTGCACGCGCTGCCGCCGGCGGAAGCCGTCGCGCGCGTCGAAACGGCACTGCGCGCGCATATCGCGCGAATCCTGCATATGTCGCCGGAGCGGATCGAAGCCGATCGCTCAGTGCTCGATCTCGGCATGGATTCGTTGATGGGCATGGAGCTCGGCATGGCTGTCGAGGAATCGTTTGGCGTAAAGCTGTCGATCATGGCGATTGCCGAAGGCGCGACGGTTCATACGCTCGCCGTGCGCATCGTCGATCTGCTCGGCGAGCGCGACGGTGCTGGCGAGTCTGCGTCGAGTGCTGCGGACGAACAGGTTGCCGCACTTGCTGCGCGACATGCGTTGGATGAAGGGGAAGCACGCGTGTTGTTTGAACAGAAGCAGGATCGGGAAGATAAGGGGCCAGAGGCATGCGAGTCGACGCCGGCGTTTGCCGAATGAAGCTGCCATCGGGTTGGCACGCGAGCGAAGGGACACTGGCGCAACCGCTGGTGTTGTCGGGGCACGGCCTGCACACGGGGCGGCGCGTGAATGTACGGATCTTGCCGGTTGCACCGTCGGGCGATGCGCATGGGATCGTGTTCCGTCGGGTTAGTAAAGGGCGTGAAGTCGGTGTGCTCGCTGCGCACCCGGCAGTGCGCCACGCTCAGCCGCTGTGCACGATGCTGCGCGCCAGCGATGGCTTTGGCGTGCGCACGGTCGAGCATCTGCTCGCATCGCTGCTTGCAAGCGAGATCGACCACGCAATTGTTGAGCTCGATGCGGAAGAGGTGCCGATTCTCGATGGCAGCGCGCAGCCGTGGATCGATGCGATTCGCGCTTGTGGCCGTGCCGCATTGCAGCGGCCGAAGCGGTTTTTGCGAGTGCTGAAGACAGTGAGTGTGGTGGACGGGGAAGGGCCGGCGCGGCGTGAGATGCGGGTCGAACCGGCGGAGAGGTACGAGTTGAGCGTGCACAACAACGAC
>Ga0310811_10010182_pt1 | contig 12143 bp, 6 predicted proteins | sample YCmetagenome_FD_207642 | JGI IMG/M metagenome (GOLD analysis project Ga0310811, IMG submission 207642) | Soil microbial communities from experimental microcosm in Duke University, North Carolina, United States - YC | ecosystem: Engineered > Artificial ecosystem > Soil microcosm > Unclassified ... | reverse complement strand
CGCCGACGCCGTCGGGGTAGAACTGGTCGTCCCACGCCCCGTAGAGGGAGTTCGTCACGTATACACGACGTCCGTCGCGGCTGATTTCGACCATCTGGGGGCCGCCGGACAGGGGCGTTTCCGGATGGGCGGGGTGGGGGGTGCGCGAGACGATGCCGCCGAGGCGTACCTCGCCGACCTGGACCGGGTGAAACGGGTCGGAGACGTCGTAGCGCAGCAGGCGGCCGGTGCCCCAGCAGGAGACCAGCAGGTAGCGGTCGTCGAGGGTGAGGTCGATGTCGGTGACGAACGGCGGCACGGCGCCGAAGGGCTGGAGCACCGGCGGCAGGAGAGCAGGGTCGGCGGGCTCGGCGGGGATCGTGATGACCTTGGTGGCCTTGAAGCTCCCGGCCTCGCGGTGCCACACCCAGACGGACGCGGACAGGTCCTCGACGCTGATGACCACGTTGACGAAACCGTAGTCCTTGGTCGGGTCGTGCGCGGGGCGCAGCTCGAGTGCCATCTGGTGCTCGTCGCCGAGGTCGACGGTCTGCAGGTGCCGGCGTTTGCGCAGGTCCCAGAAGTGCAGCGCGTGGCCGTACTTTCGAGCGAGCAGCAACTCACCCACCACGCCGTCCTCGATCATCGACGGGGTGCCCCACTCGCTGGTGACCACGATGTCGTAGCCCAGGTGCCACCAGACGTCGTACGCGAGGTACTGCGGGCCGCGGTCGATCTCCCAGCGGCCGAGGACGTCGAACGAGGTGTGGTCCAGCAGCGCCACCCCGCCGGGGCCGTCGGCGCCGTCGGCCCCGCCGAGCGCTGAGACGTAGATGCCCTCCGGGCCGCAGTGCACGGTGTGCGGGCGGGAGTATCCGGCGCGCTTGGCCAGCTCCTCGGCCTCCAGGACGCGGACGAGCTGCGGGTTCAGCGGGTCGGGGCCGGTGTCGTACACGTGGATGCGCGACGATCGCAGCCCGGGCACGATCAGGTAGCGGCGCTCCACGTGCGGGTGGGGCGCGTAGGGGCACAGCGCGCTGCTGCAGGCGTTCCAGCCGAAGTGGTGCAGCTCGTCACCGGTGCCCGGCACGTCGGTCCAGCCGACCACCGTGCCGTAGGCGGCCGAGGCGGGATCGGTGTCCACCACGGCGATCGCGTCGTGGCGCTGCCCGGCCCGGTCGAACGCGCCCACATAGGCGAGCTTCTCCGGCGGGGCCGACGCCGCGTCGCGCGGCGATGGATAGAACGTTGGATCCGGTTTCCACAGAGCCATGTTTCGCACCCTATTGCCACCCGGACTGCCTGGCAGTGCCACTCTTGCAGCCCACCTGCCCCCGGTCGGCGACCAGGGCCAGATCTCATCCTGCGTCGCCCACACGATCATGGGCGACCACCCGTCGTGCGTCAGCGGATACACCTGCCGCGGCTGATCTGACAACCCCGAGCGGCCCCACCCTCGTCTATTGGTGGGGGCGGGGCCGCTGCGTGTCCAGGCACCTCACGCTGTGTGGTTTTTTCTTCCTCACCCTGCCACGGGGCAGCCGTCCACGCCGACCGGCGGTTAACCTTTGGCGAACTTCGATCGGACCGCGAAATCGTCGTTGGGAGTTGCCCGGTGCGAAGATTCCTGCCGTTACTCGCTGTGCTCGGCCTGGCCGCCGGCTGCACCCCGTCCTCCGCCGCCCAGCAACCGCCGCCGGGGCTGGCCGAGCGGGGCACCGTCATGACCACCGCCAAGCCGACACGGCAGGACCTGACCAACAAGGTCAGCCTTTCCGGCAAGGTCGAGCTCGGCCCCACGTTCGGGCTCGTCGCCCCGATCGACGGCGAGGTGCGTTACCTCGACGTGAAGGCGCCGACCGGCACGCCGACCAAGCCGACGAAGGTGGCCAACATCTGGGTCAACGGCAAGGCGACCGCGGTCGAGGTGCCGGCCGGCGCCGTGTTCGCGGGGCGGCTCGTCGACGACCGCTCGAAGGTGACCGCCGGCATGCCGATCATTTCGGCCCGCCAGGCCGGCTACGGCATCGTCGCCGACATCGACGGCTCCAAGGCATACCAGGTCTCCGACTCGCTGCAGTCGGTCACCGCCCAGATCAAGAACGGCCCGGGCCCGTTCGCGTGCACCGTGCTCGGCACGCTCGCCGCGCTGCCCGCCGGCACGATCCCCGAGCCCAAGACCCCGGCGGTCAACCCCAGCGCGACGGCGCCGGTGGCGCCGCCGACCCAGGGGCAGCCCCAGCAGCCGTCGGAGTCGACCGGGATGCGGCTGGTCTGCGTCGGCCCGGCCAACACGAAGCTCATCAACGGCGCCGCCGCCACCGTCGAGGTGGTCACCGCGAAGGCGGCCGGCGTGCTGGTGCTGCCCGTCGAGGCGGTCGCCGGCTCGCAGGGCAAGGGCCAGGTCGAGGTGATCAAGGCCGACCAGAGCCGGGAGATCCGCGAGGTGACGCTGGGGCTGACCGACGGCAAGGTCATCGAGATCAAGTCCGGCGTGACCGAGGAGGAGACCGTCGCCGTGCCCGGGCCCAACATCCCGGCCGCGAAGGGCGGCGGCGAGGGCCAACCCGGGATGGGCAAATGACACCGATCATCGAGCTCGCCGGGATCACCAAGACCCTCAAGGGCCAGCAGCAGCCGCGCGTCATCCTCGACGGTGTCGACCTCACCGTCGGGGAGGGTGAGAGCGTGGCGATCCTGGGCCGCTCCGGCTCGGGCAAGAGCACGCTGCTGAGCCTCATCGGCCTGTTCGACCGCCCCGACTCGGGCACCTACTTCATGGGCGGGCGCGACCTGGCCCGCATCTCCGAGCGGCGCGCCGCCTCGCTGCGCAGCGCCGAGTTCGGCTTCGTCTTCCAGCGCTTCTTCCTGCTCAAGCACCTCACCGCCGCGCAGAACGTGGCCATGGCGCTGGTCAACGGGCAGGGCTGGTTGCCGCGGCGCAAGCGGCGCGCCCGCACGCTCGAGGCGCTGGACCAGGTCGGCATCGCGCACCTCGCGAAGCATCGCCCGGCCCGGCTCTCCGGCGGCGAGCAGCAGCGGGTCGCGATCGCCCGGGCGCTGGTGCGCGGGCCGCGGATGCTGCTGGCCGACGAGCCGACCGGCGCCCTGGACACCGAGACGGGCAACCTCGTCATCGAGGTCATGCGGGCCGCCACCGACCGCGGCTGCGGCCTCATCCTCGTCACGCACGACCAGGCGCACGCCGCCAAGATGCAGCGGGTGCTCCGCCTGGAGGACGGCGTCCTGCGCCAGGTGGAGCTGGTGCCGGCGTGATCCGTCTCTCCGGCAGGTTCCGCTCCGCGCTGATCATCGGCCTGCAGGGCATCCGCGCCCGCAAGATGCGCACGTTCCTGTCGATGATCTCGCTGTTCCTGGGCGTGCTCGCGGTCGTCACCGTGCAGGCCGCCGCCGAGACCGCCCGCACGCTGCAGCTGGCCGACATCGAGCTGCACCTGGGCAAGGACGGCACCCGCACCATCTACGTCCCGCCGATCGGCCAGGCGATGGACGTCACCCGGGAGACGCTGCAGGGCCAGCAGGGCGCGGCGGCGAGCTACACGATGCAGGCGATCATCGGCGAGCCGAAGGTCAAGCCGATCAACCCGGGCGCCTCCCCGCTCGATCACCCCGAGATGTATGGCGGCGGCTACGGTCCCAACGCGCGGTACGAGATCCGCTGCGACGACACCGGCAACTGCCGCCCGGTGCCGGTCGACGAGTCGGGAGCCGCGCCGCCGGGCGCCGCCATCGAGGTGATGCTCGTCTCGATGGTCAACGACGTTCGCCAGTTCCGGCCGTATCGCCCCGTCTCCGGGACCTGGCTGGACTTCTCGAGCCAGCCGTCCTACTCGCCGCGCATCGTCATCAACAAGGCCGCCGCGATCGGGTTCAACCGCTACCGCATCCCGGCCGAGATGCGCATCGACGGCGCGATCGCCAACCCGACCCCGCGCATCATCGGCGTCATCGACGACGGCAACGAGCAGCCGATGGCCTACGCCCGCGCCGACGAGATCGGCAACTGGCTGGCACCGGCCGAGCCCGCCGGCGCCGCGGTGCAGCAGGGGGGCGACGGCGCGTCGCCCAAGGAGATGTACATCTCCAGCGGCCCCGGGCTGGAGGTCATGTTCTCGCCGACCGCGGGGGAGACGGAAAGCCTGCTCATCCGCAAGCTCGTCGCCGCCGGCGTGCCGCGCGAGGCCCTCAACGTCAACGTCGTCGACGCCCGCAAGAACATCGAGCAGGAGCTGAAGATCCTGCGCTGGATCTTCCTCGGCATGGCCGGCCTGGTCCTGCTCATCGGCGTCGCCGGCATCCTCAACGTCGGCCTGGCAACGGTCGGCGAGCGCGTCGAGGAGTTCGCCCTGCGCCGCGCGGTCGGCACCCCGCGCGTCCTGCTGGCCGGCATCGTGCTGGCCGAGACCCTGCTCACGGGCCTGCTGACCGCGGCCGCCGCGATCGGGGTCGCCGCCGCGGCGCTCGACGTCGGCATCCGCATGCTCGGCGACCGCGTGCCGCAACTGCAGGACATGGGCTTCCCATGGCAGGCCGGCGTCGCCGGCGTGATCGCGGGCCTGGTCGCCGGCCTGCTCGGCGGCTCCATCCCGGCCATGCGCGCCGCCCGAATACCGATCGCCACGGTGATGCGAGCCTAAAAACATTCATCGACTCGGGCCCGTGCAACTGACGACCGTTGTTGCCACCAGCGCCTGGTCTGGGTCGATCTGCGCGAAGCTCATCGAGCCAGACTGGGCGAACCGGTCGACGCTGGCGCGTCTCCCTGCCACCTCCGCGGTGCCAGGAGCAAAGAGCCGGCCCCTCGCAAAGCGCGAGGGGCCGGCGGCAGTTCTAGGGAGCTGCTACGGCGGCCCCAGGACCGCTGTAGCGCCAGCGGGTGTTACGGCGCCCAGGGAGCGTCTACAGACCATGTGGTGTCCTCTACGAAGAGGCCCGCGCCGTCGTAAGCGTTCGGGCCGCCCGGGGTGGCGAGCCACAGTTCGGCAGCGTAGTGGCGCAGGTACTGGCCGGGGAAGTTCCAGGCCGTCAACCGCACCCCGCCCGCGGCCTGCTGCGCGCACCACGTCGCGTCGGCCTTGAACAGCGCCGAGTTGTCGTTGGCGTCCTTGCGCACCCGGAACGCCTGGTGGCGCAGGTACTGGCCGGGGAAGTTGCGCGACTCGAACGAGTAGCACGAGGAGTCGGCCAGGCCCGGTACCACCCGCCAAGTGGCGTCCTGCTTCAGCAGCGTGCTGCTGTTGGCCTCCACAACCTCGGTGTAGCCGAGGCTGTTCTGGTGGCGGATGTACCGGTTGGTGCAGCACGCCGTCGTCGCGCGCAGCGACTTGTAGACCCCCGTCTGCAGCGTCGCCGGGGCGACCGGGTTGCCCGATGCCGCGATCAGCGCCTGGTTGGTGGCCCGCAGCCGGGCGGCGTCGACCTTGACCACCTGCCGGTCGTACGTGAGCAGGCCGTTGCTCTCGTTCTCCACGTCGGTGATCTCGGTGTACACGGAGGCGGACAGGCCCTGCGGCAGCCCGCCGGTGCGCAGCTGCTCGTAGAGGCCGTTGAGCCGGTCGTTGAGCCGCGCGGCGCCGGCCTGGTCCTCGTAGCTGAAGCCGTTGCCCGGCGACCACTCGTGGCCCGACACCCGCAGGCCCAGGCCGCCGAACTCGCCAAGGACCGCGGCGCGGGTGCCCGACGGGCGGGTGGCGCCCGGCCCGACGTAGATGTGGTTGTCCACCACGTCGCCGTTGCCGCCGTCGACCGAGCCGCAGCAGTTCACGCCGCTCATGTTGTTCACCAGCCGCGACGGGTCGTAGGCCTTGACGTCGCCGGCGATGCGGGCCTGGTCGTACTGGCCCCAGCCCTCGTTCTGGTCGACCCACACGACCAGGGCGGGCGAGCTGCGGTGCTGGTCGATGATCCGGTGGAACTCGGCCTCCCACTGGGTGCGGGCCGCCGTCGTGGGCGTCTTGCCGGTCGGCATCGCCGGCATGTCCTGCCACACGAGCAGGCCGAGCTGGTCGGCGGCGTAGAACCAGCGCTGCGGCTCCACCTTGATGTGCTTGCGCACCATGTTGAAGCCCATGTTCTTGTGCGCCTGCAGGTCGGAGCGCAGGGCCGCGTCGGTCGGCGCGGTGTAGATGCCGTCCGGCCAGTACCCCTGGTCCAGCGTCCCGGTCTGGAACACGAACTGCCCGTTGAGCAGGATGCGCAGCTTGCCGTTGACGCTGCCGACGGAGATCGAGCGCATGCCGGCGTAGCTGCCGACCGAGTCCACGACCGTTGAGCCGCTGCGTAGCTCGACCTTCACGTCGTAGAGGAACGGGTCGTCGGGCGTCCAGCGGTGCGCGTTGGGCACGGAGACCGAGAAGGCGGTGCCCGGGTTGCCGCTCGCGGTGCCGACGGTCGTGCCGCCGGTGGAGACGGTGGCGGTCACCGTCTGCCCGGACAGGCCCGTGCCCTGCGCGTTCACCGACAGCGTGTTGTTCGACAGGTTGGGCACCAGGTCGACGCGCGTGATGCGGGCCGTCGGCGTGGGCTCCAGCCACACGGTCTGCCAGATGCCGGAGGCGCCGGTGTAGAAGATCCCGCCGCCGGCGTGCGGGAGCACGTCGTTGCGCCGCTGCTTGCCCACGGCCTGGGTGCCGGCGTCCGTCGGGTCGTAGACGCCCACGACGATCGTGTTGGTCCCGCCGCTCAGCAGCGGGGTGATGTCGTAGGTGAAGGCGTCGTAGCCGCCGCTGTGCACCGCGCCGGCCTGCGTGCCGTTGACCCACACCGTGGTCTGCCAGTCGACGGCGCCGAAGTTCAGCTGGACGCGCCGGCCGCTCCAACCGGCGGGGATCGTGAACGTCCTGCGGTACCACATCTTGTCGTTCTCTGTGATCTTCCGCTGGATGCCGGAGAGCGCGGACTCGACCGGGAACGGCACCCGGATCTGCTCGCCGAAGGTGCCCGGCGGCGTCGTCTGCCCGCTGCCGGTGACGGCGAAGTCCCAGATCCCGTTGAGGCTCGCCCAGTCCGCGCGGGTCATCTGCGGTCGCGGGTACTCGGACAGCGGGTCGGTCGTGGACACCGAGTTGGTCCACGGCGTCGTCATCGGCGGGGTCTTGGGGGTCCAGGCGCTGGCGGGCTGCGCGGAGGCGACCAGCACGCCGGCGGTCGCGAGCAGCGGGGCGAGGGCCAGCGAGACCCGTCTGGAGAGCTTCATGGAGAGACTCCTCGAGGCGTGCCGAGACCGCGGTGGCGGACCGCGGCCGATCCGTGGGGGCGCTCAGCACACCCCCACGGACCAACACATGCACTCACGTTCAAACGTGAAGTGTCAAGAGTCACTCATCAATATCCAACAACCTACAGTGGCACGTGCTACTGGTCAGGCCCCGACCAGCTCGAACTTCTCCCACGGCCCGATCGCGGCGCGGTTGGCGATGAGCGATCCCGCGCCGTTGTTCTCGGCGGTGACGTACATGCTGTTCACCGTTGCCTGCAGGCTCTCGCTGCCGTCGGAGTTGCGGATCAGGTTGAACGTCTCCCACGAGCCGGCCGCCGCGCGGTTGGCCAGCAACGGGTTGGCGCCCGCGTTCTCGGCGCAGACGTACTGGCTGTTCGACCTCGCCCGCAGCGCGATCTTGCCGCCGCCGAGGTCGATCATGTCGAACTGCTGCGCCGTGCCGATCGTCGAGGAGTTGGCGATCAGCGCGGTCGTCGCGTTCGGCGCCGACACGTACAGGTTGTTCGTCAGCGACCGCAGGCTCACCACCGGGGTGCTCGAGGTGCCGGTGGTGAACGTGAACGCGTCGAGGTCGAACAGGTTGCCCGCGCCGCCCTTGAACACCAGGTAGAGCGTGGTGGCCGTGCTCGGCGCGCCGGAGATGTTCGCCGTGACGTTGGCGAACGTGTCCCAGCTACCGGTCGGGGTCACCGTGGCGGTGCCGAGCAGCGTGCCCGTCGCCGAGCCGGCGCGAACCTCGATCGTGCCGCCGGCGCCGGCCGAGGAGACCCGCGCGGTGAACTGCGTGGCGTTGTTGAGCAGGTACGGCGTGAACGACACCCAGTCGTTGTTGTCGATGAAGCCGACCGTCGAGCCGCCCTCGGCCGTGGCGTGGCTGGCGATCTGGATGCCGCCGGACTGGGCGCCGAAGTGCTCGCCCTGGCGGTGGCGCGGCTGCAGCGTCGAGATGCCGTGGCCGGTCAGACCGCCGTTGTCCGTGTAGGAGGCGTCGAAGATGCCGAAGATGTTCGCCGCGGCGTCGTGCTCACCGTCGACCGGCACCGTGATGGAGCCGGTGCAGCCGGTCTTCGACGTGATCTGGTGCGAGTGCTGGTCGTGGCCGAGGAAGTACGTGACCGTCACCTTCGAGCAGTCGATCGTGCCGTCCTCGGGGTCGGTCACCGTCACGTTGAACGGCACCGTGTCGCCGAAGCTGAACAGCTGGCCGTTGGCGGGCAGGTTCAGCTTCACCGTCGGCGTCGTGTTGCCCACCGTGATGACCGTGCTCGCCGAGCCGGTGAGGCCCTGCGGGTCCTTCACCGTCAGCGTCGGGGTCTTCGTGCCGTTCGTGGTGTAGGTGAACGACGGGTTGGCCGCGGTCGAGTCGGTCGTACCGTTGCCGTCGAAGTCCCAGGCGTAGGTCAGCGCCCCGCCCTCGGGGTCGGAGCTGCCCGCCGAGGAGAAATTCACCGTCAGCGGGTTGGGCCCGGAGGTCTTGTCCGCGGTGATCTTCGCGATGGGGGCGCGGTTGCCGCCGCCGATGTACTCGACGCGGTACAGCGCCTGGTTGTTGGACCCGGTGCCGTAGTCGAGCACGTAGAGCGCGCCGTCGGGGCCGAAGGCCATGTCCATGACCTGGGTGCCCGCCCACGGGAAGGTCGAGATCTCGCCCGGCGAGCCGTCGGCGTTGATCTTGACCGGCTTGATCCACTTGCGCCCGTACTCGCCGGCGAAGAAGTTGCCGTCCAGCGACTGCGGGAACTTCACCGCCGAGTTGAGCGAGGCGTTGTAGCGGTACACCGGGCCGCCCATCGGCGACTCGGAGCCGCCGCCGAACTCCGGCGGGCTGCCGGCGTCGCCGCCGTAGCGGATCCAGCTCGCCTTGGCGGCGGGCAGGGTGGTCAGGCCCGTGTTGCGGAACGAGTTGTTCGTCGGGCCGCCGGCGCAGTTGTACTTCGGGCCGGTCACGTTGGCCGCGAAGTCCCACTCGTTGTAGGTCTCCGACGTGGTGTTCGTGCCGGTGCAGTACGGCCAGCCGTAGAAGCCCGGCCCGGTGACCCGGTCGAACTCGACCTGGCCGTTGGGGCCGCGGTTCGGGTCCGTGACGCCGGCGTCGGGGCCGTAGTCGCCGAGGTACACGACGCCGGTCGGCTTGTCGACGCTCATCCGGAACGGGTTGCGGAAGCCCATCGCATAGATCTCCGGGCGGGTCTTCGCGGTGCCCGGCGCGAACATGTTGCCGGCCGGGATGGAGTACGTCCCGTCGGTGTTCGGGTGGATCCGCAGCAGCTTGCCGCGCAGGTCGTTGGAGTTGGCCGCGGAGCGCTGCGCGTCGTACTGCGGGTTGCGGTTGGTCCGCTCGTCGATCGGCGCGTAGGAGGCCGACTCGAACGGGTTGGTGTCGTCACCGGTCGTCAGGTACAGGTTGCCCTGCGCGTCGAAGTCGATGTCGCCGCCGACGTGGCAGCACAGGCCGCGGTCGTTGTCGACGGTCAGGACGATCTTCTCGCTGGCGAGGTCCAGCGTGTTGTCCGCCTTCACGGTGAACCGGGACAGGTTGAGGTGGCCCTTCCACGCGTTGAAGTCGGCGGTGGTACCCGTGGCGGGCGCGTCGCCGGACGGCGTGGACAGGGTCGGCGAGTAGTACAGCCACACCCACCGGTTGGTGGCGAAGCCGGGGTCCACGGCGACGCCCTGCAGGCCTTCCTCGTCGTGGGTGTACACGGAGAGCTTGGCGGCGACCTTCGTGTTGCCCGCGGCGTCGGTGACGCGGACTGTGCCGTCCCGGGCGGTGTGGATCACCGTGCGGTCGGGCATGACCGCCAGGGACATCGCCTCGCCGAGTTCGGCGCTGCCCAGGGCCAGCTGTACGTGCTGATAGTCGCTGGCCGGCAGGGGGATCGCGGTGGCGGCGGGCGCATTGGCCACGGCCGCCACGACGGTGCTGCCGGCGGCGAGGCCGGCTGCGGTCAGCAGCCGTCTCCACCGGCGCGGGGATGGTGCCATTGCGGGTGTCCTTCCTGAGCTGATGGGGATCCAGCCAGGCAAGACGCGCGCCGACCGCGCTTGCGATGAGCAGCCGCTGGACGCGGGGCGCCGACCCTCTGTCGCGCGGTGACCTAACGTTTCGGGCGGATGGCGGCCACCCTCGTTAGTTATGGGTGCTAACTAACCATCGGGCGCGCCAACTGCGCAATGCTGAGTTTTTCGAGATGCGGGCTTTGCGGCATTTGCGGGCAAACTCACGAGGTTCTATGTTCAGAAAAGAACCTCCGGAGTTTGTCGTTACGAAACCGTGATACACCCCTTGATCCGCTACCTGTGGTAGTCGTCACAGCAGGGGTCTGTCCGAATTGCACGGCTTTGATGGCGGGTCACACTGCCGAAACGCCCCCGTAACCGACTACGGAGCGTATGAAATTCTCCACTAGCGGGTTACCGGCCAGTAACGACCGGCCTTGTACGCGCGCGAGGGACCCGGCAACATCTTCCGCACGCCCCGACCCGGCCTTTGGAACACCTCTGGAAGGTCCGCCCCGGCAGCCGCCAGAGGCCGGTCCCGGCAGCGCCATGCGAGCGCCCGCACGGCAGGAGCGCCGCACCATTAGCACCCCGCTACAAGAGGAGCCCTACGTGTCCGTAGCTCAGGGCAGCGCGGTGAAGGGCCGCACGCGATGGAAGCGTTTCGCTACCGTCGTCGTGCCGGCCAGCTTCATCGCCGGCGCCATCGTCTTCGGCCAGGCCACCGGCGCCATCGCGGCGTCGTTCAACGTGTCCGGCAGCCAGTTCAAGGTGTCCGCCGACAAGCTCGTGGGCACCGGCTTCGTCCAGTACGGCGGCATGGCCTCGGAGAAGGGCGCCAACCCCGCCAACCCGGCCGACCCGAAGAACCACCTGGTCGCCGTCTCCGGCATCGCCAGCGCGAAGCTGTACAACCTGTGCCAGTCGGTGAAGGTGCCCGGCCTGCCGGCCTCCATGGTCATCCACGCCGGTAAGGACCCGAACAACCCGGCCGAGGCCACCAACCTGCTGATCGACCTGTCCTCGCTCAAGGGCGACGCGACGTTCGACAACATCCAGATCGGCATCGACGCGTCCGACCTGACCAAGGGCGGCCCGAACGCGAAGGGCATGCAGGGCGGCTTCGCCCAGCAGGCGGACGGCGTCGTGATCACCAACCTCAAGCAGGTCGCCTGGTCGACCACCGCCGGCACGTTCAAGCTGAGCGGCCTCGACCTGAGCGTCTCCACGGGTGCGAACCCGGAGGAGTGCTTCTAACCGCAACGCCAGGGCCCGCGGGTGGCAAACCCGCGGGCTTCCTGTTGTTACCGACCTGGAGGACGCAGTGACCACCTCGCACGCCGCGCACGCGAAAGACCGTGCGACCTTCGGTGGGTGGCGCGCCCAACGGCCGTTCTGGGGCGGGCTCTTCCTGATCCTGTCGGGGCTGGAGCTCTTCCTCAGCGGCAACCTGCACCTGGCGCTGGAGATCCACTTCGGCCCGACCGGCTTCCTGTCCTACGTCCTGCCGCTGATGATGCTGCTCTGTGGTGGCCTGAGCTGGCTCACCCCTCAGCAGCGCCTCTTCTACGGCATCCTCGGCACCGTCGTCGCGCTGTACTCGCTGATCGGCCTCAACCTCGGCGGGTTCTTCCTCGGCACGGTCCTGGGCCTCGTCGGCGGCGGCCTCACGGCCGCCTGGTCGCCGGGCGCTGCGCCCGAGCCCACCGAGGAGGAGGCGGACGGGCCGCCCGGCCCGGCCGAGGAGCCTTACTACGAGGACACCCGCCTCGACGACATCCTCGCCGATGAGACCGTCGAGCGCCCGAGCTCCGGCGTGCTGACCGACGAACTGCCGACCACGCAGGTCAGTCCCCTGCACCCGGGCGTCCGGCCCTACGGCGGCGGCATGTACGAAGGGGGCGGTGCGGGCAGCGCCGATGAC
>Ga0310811_10010179_pt1 | contig 12145 bp, 6 predicted proteins | sample YCmetagenome_FD_207642 | JGI IMG/M metagenome (GOLD analysis project Ga0310811, IMG submission 207642) | Soil microbial communities from experimental microcosm in Duke University, North Carolina, United States - YC | ecosystem: Engineered > Artificial ecosystem > Soil microcosm > Unclassified ... | reverse complement strand
GCCGCATGAGCCTGACCGAAACAGAACTCCTCCACGCACCTGCGGAAGCACTCCTCGTCGCCATCCGCGATCTGCTGGAGGCCAAGGGTCTCGTTTCCGCGGCCGAGATCGCCGAGCGCATCGCGATTACCGATGCGGCGAGCCCCGCGATCGGCGCTGCCATCGTCGCCCGCGCCTGGACCGATCCAGATTATCGTGCACGCCTGCTGGCGAACGGCAGCGCGGCGGCCGAGGAGATGGGCGCTTCGATGCGCGGCGCCCCGCCCCTTGGCGTGCTCGAGAACACCGAAAGCGTGCATCACCTTGTCGTCTGCACGCTGTGCAGCTGCTATCCGCGCGCGGTGCTGGGCTACCCGCCCTTCTGGTTCAAGTCGGCCGGCTATCGCGCCCGCGCCGTGCGCGATCCGCGCGGCGTGCTCGCGGAATGGGGCACGACGCTGCCGGATGGTGTTTCGATCCATGTCGTCGATTCGACGGCCGATTACCGCTGGATGGTGTTGCCGCGCCGTCCCCGCGGCACCGAAGGCTGGAGCGCGGACCGGCTCGCAGCCATTCTGCGCGAAGGCGACATGCTTGGCGTCACCGTGCCGTCGCTCTGAGCATCTGCCAGTAGACGCGCCACCCGAAGCCGCGCCCATGTTATCCAGACGCAGGCAGCCGTTATGATGACGCCGAGTTTGGCAGCCTAACGGCTACCATGGACTCAAGTAACCGGGAGCTTGGCACCGGCACTGGAGACAAGCGCAAGGGCGGCCATGGTTAGGATATGCGCCTGCTGCGGCACCTGTTACGGCAGTGAGTGCTCGAGGAAGAAACGCAGCATTTCCCGCGTTGCGTCCGGTCCTCGCGGATCGGTGTAGGAGCCCGCGGGGCTGCCTCCCGACCATGCGTGTCCAGCGCCGTGGATGTTCCAGTGCTCAATGAGTCCGCGCCCACTGGCATCGGCATGGATCGTACGGGTGTAGCAATGCCCTCCAGGAACCTGCCCGCGATGCACCTCTTCTGGCGTGCTGGCCGTTCTCAAAGACTGCTCAAGAATTTGAACGCCGTTGGTCGGATGCACCATCCTGTCGCAATCGCCGTGAAAAACAATCGTCGGAACAGATGGTCCGTCGTTTGAGATTGCCCTGTCATCGGCACCGCCTTGTCGCATGGCCACGAATGCCGAGGGAAGGTCAATGGCGGCGCCACAGGCGAGGCCAGAATGTACGCCGATGGCCGCATACAGATCGCTATACGTTGCGCCCATAATCGCAGCCGCGGCCGCTCCAGCCGACAATCCAGCAACATAGACGCGCTTTGAGTCAACAGAATAGTCGCGCATGATTTGGCGCGTGATGCCCGCGATGAGCGAAGGTTCTCCCCTATCCCGCTGCTGGTCGGCTGTGCGAAACCAGTTCCAGCATTTTGCCTGGTTCGCCCCGCTGCACTGTTCAGGATAGACGACGAAGCAAGATTGTTCTTCTGCGATAAAGTTCATCCTCGTGCCGGCAGCGAAATCGTCTGGCGACTGGGTGGCGCCATGGAGCATGACGATCAAGGGAAGCGGTTGCCCCTGGTAATTGGAGGGTATGAAGAGCCTGTAGGCTCGGCTTCCCGCTGAATTGCTGTAGGTACCTTCGATGAAGCTTGCGCCCTCTGGCACAATGTCCGACGCGGACAGCGGATGACGCGGCTCGCGTCGTGTGAAAGCGATGCGACCGGTCGTGCGCAAGGTCGCGTCTGGCGCGTTTTCACCCCGAAGCACGCGCTGAAGGAGCGCGGTGGCCTCGTGTTGGTATGCCGCCGCGGCAAAACCCATCGCGGTAACCAGCCCGGCCGTTGCCTCCAGGACCGAGAAATTGCCATCGACAATTGAGATCGCAGAAATGGCTGACACGCTGAAATCCTTTCAACGGTCACATCTAGTACCGTGCAGCGGCTTAATGCCATTGCGCAGAAGGAAGATTATGGCTCACATGTGAGAGCCCCTCATCCACGCCGATCGCAACGAGATTGACGGACGGGACGAGGCCTCTAGTGCTTTGGTCTAGGTTGCCGCCGACGTTCTGGTAGGTACCCTGAACCCTTGCCGCCTGGGCCGCTATTCGTTCCGACCAGAGAAAGTCCACAGAGTTGGGGATAGAGCAGCCTTGAAATGGCGCGACCGATCGGTGCCGCCGCTCGCCCATCCATGAAGACAGGACCGGCTTTCAATTTTTGATGGAATTGCAAAGAACTTTGTCTCTTCTTATCGGTCGCTCCGTCCCGCTCAGCCGATCGGGACGCCTCGGTTGACGGATCACGATCCGGCCATCGTCTGCCGGGCCTGGCTATGGTAGACTGGCATTCGTTCACTCACGCGGTGCCGGCAAGCAACTTGCCGGCGAGGTTCGGCAAATGAGCCAACTATCTAGCTTTGCAGAGCGAGAGGGCGGCCTCCAGGTTTTGTGGGAGGAGGGCGAGTGCGTCTTCTGCAGAGCGTGGCATGAAACCGATGATGGGGAGCGGCGCGCCGCCCTGGCCGTGGTGCCTAGCTCGGAACATCCCAGCCCGCGTTGCCTCGATCGCCTGGCCCATGAATTCGGCTTGAAGGACGCATTGGATGGCGCATGGGCTGTGCTGCCCATGGCGCTTGAGCGCCATGGCGGGGCCAGCACGCTCATGCTTGAGGATCCGGGCGGCGAGCCCCTCGCGCGGCGGCTCGGTGCCCCCATGGCGATGGACAGGTTCCTGCCTTTGGCCACGGGCATCGCCCAGGCGCTTGGTAAACTGCACGCATGCGGCCTGGTGCATAAGGATCTCACGCCCGCCCATCTGCTGGTGGACTGCCGCGACGGACAAGTCCGGCTGACCGGGTTTGGCCTCGCCTCGCGTCTGCCACGCGAACGGCAGGCGCCCTCCCCTCCCGAATTCATCGCCGGCACGCTCGCCTACATGGCCCCGGAACAGACCGGACGCATGAACCGGTCGATCGATGCCCGCAGCGACCTCTACGCCCTCGGGGTCGTGCTCTACCAGATGCTCACCGGTGCGCTGCCCTTCACGGCCGCCGATCCCATGGAATGGGTGCACTGCCACATCGCCAGAAAGCCGCTGCCGCCTGCCGAGCGGCTGGGGCAGCCCCTGGCACCCGTCTCACACATCATCATGAAGCTGCTCGCCAAGACCGCAGAGGAGCGCTACCAGACCGCCGCCGGCGTCGAATGCGATCTGCGGCGCTGCCTGGCCGAATGGGAAATCAACGGCCGCATCGATGACTTTCCACTTTGTGAGCACGACACGCCAGACCGGCTGCTGATCCCTGAGAAACTATACGGGCGCGCACACGAGGTGGAAACCTTGCTCGCCGCTTTCCAGCGCGTCGTTGCCAGCGGCTCACCGGAGTTGATTCTGGTCTCGGGCTATGCCGGCATCGGCAAGTCCGCCGTGGTCCATGAACTGCACAAGGCGTTGGTGCCACCGCGCGGGCTCTTCGCCTCCGGCAAGTTCGATCAGTACAAGCGCGACATCCCCTATGCGACGCTGGCGCAGGCATTTCAGGGCCTGATTCGCCCCCTGCTGGGCTTGAGCGACGCCGGGTTGGCCGGCTGGCGCGACGCTCTGCGCGAGGCGCTGGGCCCGAACGCCAAGCTGATGATCGATCTGGTTCCCGAATTGAAGCTGATCACCGGCGAACCGCCGCCTCTCCCGGAACTGGCGCCACAGGACGCACAACGCCGTTTCCAGCTGGTGTTTCGGCGGTTTCTCGGCGTCTTTGCCCGGCCGGAGCATCCGCTGGCGCTCTTCCTTGACGATTTGCAATGGCTCGACCCAGCGACGCTCGATCTGGTGGAGGATGTGCTGACCCAGCACGAGGTCCGGCACCTGTTGCTGATCGGCGCCTACCGCGACAACGAGGTCATGGTCGGCCATCCGCTGCTGCGGAAGCTTCATGCGTTCCGCCAGGCAGGGGCTCGCTTGCAGGAGATCACCCTGGCACCGCTGGCGCGCGCCGACGTGCGGCGGCTGATCGCGGATGCGCTGCGCTGCGGAGGGCAGGAAGCCGCACCGCTGGCGCAGTTGGTGCACGAGAAAACCGGCGGCAATCCCTTCTTCACGATCCAATTCCTGCACGCGCTCGACGACGAGGGCCTGCTGCGCTTCGACCATGGCACGGCGCGCTGGCGCTGGGATCTCGATCGCATTCACGCCAAAGGGTACACCGACAATGTCGTGGACCTGATGGTCGGCAAATTGACCCGCCTGCCCCCGGCAACCCAGACGGCGTTGCAGCTTCTCGCATGTCTCGGAAATGTCGCCGACATCGCCACGCTGGGCCTGATCCGCGGCACCTCGGAGCAAGCGGTCGATGCGGATCTATGGGAGGCGGTTCGCCAGGAGCTGATCCTGCGCCTGGAAGATGTCTACAAGTTCGTCCACGACCGGGTCCAGGAAGCCGCGTATTCGCTGATCCCGGCAGCGTCGCGCGCCGCCGCCCATTTGCGGATCGGCCGGATGCTGGCGGCAGGCACGCCGCCGGAAAAACGCGAGGAGGCCATCTTCGAGATCGTCAATCAGCTCAACCGCGGCGCCGCGCTGATCACCGCCCCGGAGGAGCGCGCGCAACTGGCCGCGCTCAACCTGATGGCCGGGCAGCGTGCCAAGGCTTCAACCGCCTACGCCGCGGCGCTCACCTGTCTCGTCGCCGGTGCGGCACTGTTAGCGGAAGATTGCTGGGAGCGTCAGCATGAGCTGATTTTTGCTCTTGAACGGGAGCGGGCCGAATGTGAATTCCTCACCGGCGCGTTAGCCGAGGCCGAGCAGCGCCTGGCCATGCTCTCAACGCGCGCCGCAACCACCGTGGAACGCGCCACGGTCGCGTGCCTGCGGGTGGATTTATATACCACCCTCGACCAGGGCAGCCGTGCCATTGCCGTCGGTCTCGATTATCTCCGGCACTTAAGCATCGACTGGTCGCCGCATCCGACGGAACAGGAAGCGCGACGCGAATATCAGCGGATCTGGGCGCAGCTCGGGAGCCGCACGATCGAGGCGCTGATCGAGCTGCCTTTGATGAGCGACCCCGCCTCCCTGGCGACCATGGACGTTTTGACCAAGATCATCGTGCCGGCTTTATATACGGATGCGAACCTGCTTGCCCTGGTCACGTGCCGGGCGGTCAATCTCAGCCTCGAACATGGCAACTGTGACGCGTCGTGCGCCGCCTATGCGTTCCTTGGCATTGTCGCCGGCCCCCGCTTCGGCGATTATCAGGAGGCGTATCGCTTCGGTCGGCTTGGCTACGATTTGGTCGAAGAACGCGGACTGACCCGTTTCCAGGCCCGGGTCTATATGGACTTTGGCAACGTCGTTCTGCCTTGGACGAGACATGTCCGGGCGGGCCGCGACCTGGTGCGCCGCGCGTTCGAGGCGGCCAACAAGCTCGGCGACCTCACTTACGCCGCCTATTGCGGCAACGAACTGACCACGAACCTGCTTGCGGCGGGTGATCCGCTGGCCGAAGTGCAACGCGAAGCCGAGCATGGCCTCGCCTTTGCGCAGAAGGCCCGGTTCGGATTTGTCGTTGACTGTATCGCGACCCAGCTCGGATTGATCCGGACGCTGCGCGGCCTGACGCCCAAATTCGGGTGCTTCGACGATGAGCCGTTCGATGAGCGCCGGATCGAGCGCCGCTTTTCAGAAAACCCGGATCTGGCCTTTGTCGAGTGCTGGTACTGGGTGCGCAAGCTGCAGGCACGCTTCTTTGCCGGCGATTATGCGGCGGCCCTCGAGGCCTCGTCGCGCGCGCAGCAACTTTTATGGGCCTCTCCGTCTTACTTCGAAAAGGCCGAATATCAGTTTTATAGTGCGCTGTCGCACGCGGCCTTTTGCGACGTGGCGCCGGCCGATCAGCGACAGCATCTTGACGCGTTGGCCGCCCTCCACCGGGACCTCCGGCTCTGGGCCACGAACTGCCCGGAGAATTTTGAAAACCGTTCCGCCCTGGTTGGCGCCGAGATCGCGCGCCTCGACGGCCGCGAGCTCGATGCCGAACGCCTCTACGAACACGCCATCCGCTCGGCCCGCGCCAACGGCTTTATTCACAATGAGGCGCTCGCCTACGAACTGGCGGCCCGCTTCTACGCGGCCCGTGGCTTTGAGAAGTTTGCGCGTGTGTATTTGCAGGACGCCCGCTACGGCTATCTGCGCTGGGGAGCCGAGGGCAAGGTGCGGCAACTCGATCAGCTCTATCCACACCTCAGGGAGGACGAACGCGCACCGGGTCCGGCCGCCACGATTGGAGCCCCGGTCGAGCAGCTGGACCTCGCGACCGTGATGAAGATGTCGCAGGCCTTCTCCGGCGAGATCGTCCTGGAAAAGCAGCTCGACACGCTCATGCGCACCGCGATCGAGCAAACGGGGGCGGAACGCGGCCTGTTGATCCTGCCACACAACGAGGCGCAACGGATCGTCGCGGAAGCCACGACCAGCGGCGACACGGTGGTCGTGCGTCGGCATGACGAGGCTGTGGCCGGCGCCGCGCTACCGGAGTCGGTTCTCCATTATGTCCTGCGCACGCGCGAGGGCGTGATCCTCGATGATGCCGCCGCCGAGAACGAATTTTCGGCCGATCCGTACATCCGTCAGCATGACGCCCGCTCCATTCTCTGCCTGCCGTTGCTGAACCAGGCCAAGCTCATCGGCGTGCTCTACCTGGAAAACAACCTGGCCCCCCGCGTCTTCGCGCCCGCCCGGATCGCGGTGCTGAAGCTACTCGCCTCGCAGGCCGCGGTCTCACTGGATAATACCCGTCTGTATCGTGATCTTGAGCAGCGCGAGGCAAAGATCCGCCGCCTGGTCGACGCCAACATCTTCGGAATTTTCATTTTTGCGCTCGACGGCCGGATCCTCGAGGCCAATGACGCCTTTCTCCAAATCGTGGGCTATGACCGACCGGATCTCGCCGCCGGTCGCCTCCGTTGGACCAACCTGACGCCGGCGGAATGGCTCGACCGCGACGTCGAAAGGTGGGTGCCCGAGCTCAAGAGGACGAGTAGCTTGCGGCCGTTCGAGAAAGAATACTTCCACAAGGACGGCAGCCGCGTGCCCGTGCTGATCGGCGCGGCGATGTTCGAGGAAGGGGGCAACGAGGGTGTCGCCTTCGTGCTGGATTTGACTGAGCGCAAGCGGGTGGAAGCCAAAGCCCAAGAGAGCGAGCGGCAATATCGCGAGATACAGATGGAGCTGGCACACGCGAACCGCGTGGCCACAATGGGGCAATTAACCGCGTCCATCGCCCATGAGATCAACCAGCCGATCGCCGCAGCCGTGACCAATGCCGAGGCCGCCCTGCGCTGGCTGCGCGCCCAACCGCCGGATCTTAAGGCGCTGGGGCGGGCGCTCGACCGGATCGTTCAAGACGGCAATCGCGCTGGCAGCATTGTCCATCGCATTCGCGCCCTTATCAAAAAGGCGCCGCCTCGCGCGGAGGGCTTGGCCATCAATGACGCGATCCGGGAGATCATCTCCCTCACGCGCAGCGAAGTCGCGAAGCAAGGCATCACCTTGCGAACGCAGCTGCCGGAGGGGTTGCCCCCTATCCAAGGCGATCGCGTGCAAGTGCAGCAGGTGGTCCTCAACCTGATCGTCAATGCCATCGAAGCGATGAGCGAAACGCGTGACGGCACCCGCGTCCTGTTCGTCGGCAGCGCGCCCGCGGGCGTGGACGGCGTGCAGGTCACCGTGCGCGATTCCGGGCCCGGCCTCGCCCCCAGCACGCTCGAGCATCTCTTCGAGCCTTTCTACACCACCAAGTCCGCCGGGCTGGGCATGGGCCTGTCGATCTGCCGCTCGATCATCAGCGCGCATGGGGGACGGTTATGGGCAGAAACAAATGTACCGCGCGGTGCGGTCTTTCAGTTTACGTTGCGGAATGGCAGCGATGCTAACCAGACGTGATGCCCTGAAGGGCTTGACCGCGGTCGGTGCCGGCATGACGGCCGGGATATCGATCTGGAGCCAGACACGCGGGGACAACGGGATCCCGGTCGCGAGCGTTCTCGATGCCACGGGGCCCATCAACATCTACGGGCGTCCGATGATCGACGCGGCCGCGTTTGCCGTCGACAACATCAATAGCAGCGGCGGCGTGCTCGGCAAAAAGCTGCAGCTCATCCAGCTCGACACGCAGTCGGATAACGACGTCTACGCACAGTACGCGCTCCAGGTCATTCTGAGGAATCGCGTGGCCGTGCTGACCGGCGGCATCACCAGCGCATCGCGGGAAGCGACGCGGCCGGTGGTGGACAAGTACAAGGAGGTGTTTTTCTACCCCGAGCAGTACGAGGGCGGGGTTTGCGACAAGTACGTATTTTGTACCGGCGCCACTCCGGCGCAGCAGCTCAGCCTCCTGGTCCCATGGTCAATCGGAACCTATGGAAAGACCTTCTACACTCTGGCCGCCGACTACAATTACGGCCATAGCTCAGCGGCCTGGGTGAGGAAGTACCTGACGCAGGCCGGCGGCGGACTGGTCGGCGAAGAGTTCATCCCGCTGGACGTCGTCGATTTCGATTCAGTCATCCAGCGTGTCGAGCAGAAGGGGCCGGCTGTGGTGATGTCGCTGTTGGTCGGCGGCAACCACATCGCCTTTTACCGCCAGTTCGCGGCAGCCGGCCTCAAGGGAAAAATAGCCGTCGTATCGGCGACTTTCGGCCTGGGCAACGAACACGTTGTGCTTGCCCCGGAGGAGGCCGAAGGGATCACCGTCATCTATCCATACTTCCAGGAGATCGACACGCCGGTGAACAAAGCGTGGGTCGCCGCCTGGCACAAACGGTTCGGTGCCGACTACACCTACATCACAGATTCAGCCGATAGCATCTGGAACTGCTGGCATTTGTGGGCCACGGGCGTCAACAAAGCCGGCTCACTCGAGACCAGGAAGGTCATCGCCGCGCTGGAGAGCGGCATCACATTTGAAGCTCCTGAAGGCATGATCAGCCTCGATCCGCAAACGCACCACGTGGTCCACAACATGCACCTGGCCAAAGTGAACGAAAAGCACGGCTTCGACATCATCAAAAGTTGGTCGAAGGTGCCCCCCTCTGAGACCATGGCGGTGTGCAACCTTCTCAAGAACCCGGATAGCCACATGCAATTCACCCCCAGTTGAAGGGATCGGCCGCCGTGGATGCGTTCATCGTCACCCTCGTCAGCATCGCCTTCGGCATTGCCAGCCTTATTCTGCTGTCGCTCGGGCTCGCCGTGATCTTCGGCATGATGCGCGTGATCAACTTGGCGCAGGGCGAGTTCCTCACGCTCGGCGCCTACACGGTGGTGATCGCCACCAAGGCCGGGATCGGCTTGTGGCCAGCCATGGCGATCGCGCCAGTGCTGGTCGGGATGGTCGGCCTGCTTTTGGAACGGTGCGTGATCCGCTTTCTCTACGGCCGCATCCTTGACACCATGCTGGCCACTTGGGGCCTCTCGCTGGTCATTATCGGCGCGATCAATCTCGTGCTTGGCCCAACAACCCAAGGCATTGCGACGCCACTCGGCTTCGTGAGCCTCGGACGTTACTCAATGTCGCTTTACCAGCTGTTCGTCATCGCTGTCGCGTTGGGCGCGTTCGGGGGCACATATCTGCTGTTCCGCCACACCAAATTTGGGCTCCTCGCAAGGGCCACCATGCAGAAGCCGCGGATGGTGGCCGCCGCGGGGGTCGACCCATCGCTGGTCTATATGGGAACGTTCGGGTTCGGCGCGGCGCTCGCGGGGCTGGCTGGCGCGGTGATGGCGCCAATGACGGGGGTGGTGCCCACGCTGGGCCTCACCTTCATTGCAAAAATCTTCATCACCGTCATCGTCGGGGGGCCGTTGATTTTTCTTGGCACGGCCTGCGCCAGCAGCCTGCTGGGCACGGTCGAGACCGTGATATCGTTTCTCTCCTCGCCGATCTTTGGCGAGGTGGCGCTGCTGGCAGTCGCCATCGTGGTCATTCGGGTTCTTCCCGAAGGCATTTCGGGGCTGCGATAACGAAAGGGGAGATCGTGTTTGCCGCAGATCGGATCACTCTTCTGGAATGGGCCCTGCTGGCCTCTCTTGCGGCTGTGGTGGCGGCGCTGCCATCGGTGCTGGATTTGTTCGACACGGTGCAGCTGTCCGTCGTCCTGATCTTCGGCCTCCTCGCGCTCAGCCTCGATCTGGTCTGGGGGTTGGGCGGCCTGATGTCGTTCGGCCAATCGGCCTTGTTCGGGGTGGGCGCCTATGCCTACGGCGTTCTCGCCATCAACAGCGCTTTTCCGATCGGCGCGTTGTTGGCCGGCATCTCCGCGGCCGTGCTGCTCGCCGCTGTCGTTGGGTACGTAACGTTCTACGGCCGCGTTGGCTCGGTCTATTTCGCCGTTATCACCCTCACGGTGACATTGATCCTCTACCAGGTGACCGGCCATACCGCCGGCCCTGAGTACGCCATCGGCAAGGCGCTGATCGGCGGCTACAACGGCATGACCAACATCCCGTCGCTCGGCTTCGGCTTGCCCGGCCGCGCGGGCAATCCACTGGATCCGGAACCGTTCTTCCGTGTCTGCGGTTGGGCGTTGGTCGGCGCGCTGACGCTGTGTCGCGTGATGGCGGTCTCGCATTTCGGCCGTACGCTGGTCGCGATGCGGGAGAACGAGCGCCGTGTCGAACTGACCGGCTACGACACACGCTGGCGCAAGCTCGCCGCATTCGCGCTGTCCGGGGCGCTGGCCGGGCTCGCCGGCGGATTGTTCGCGAGCTGGGGCAATTTCGTCAGTCCGGACGTGTTCAGCCTGCCGCAATCGGCCCGTGTGGTGATCTGGGTGCTGGTCGGCGGCCGCGGCACGCTGTACGGCGCCCCCGTCGGCGCAATTTTCCTCGAGTATCTGACCACGAACCTGGGCCAGGCGGGCGCCCGATACACCACATTTGCCATGGGCCTCGTGCTGGTCGCGATGGTGCTGCTATTCCCGCGCGGGCTGGTGCCAACCCTGATCGAATGGGCTTCGCGTGTCGCGACCGGTCGTCACCGTGCCCGGTCATAAGCCCGGCGCGTCGATCGGCCCGCCCATCCTGGAGACGGTGGGCCTTTTCAGGCGGTTCGGCGCCATCGATGCCGTCGCCGGCGTCGATTTCACGCTGCGGCCGGGTGAGCTGCGCTGCCTCATCGGGCCGAACGGCGCTGGAAAGAGTACCTTCTTCCGCATGTTGACCGCGCAGATGAAGCCGAGCGCGGGCAGGATTCTGTTCGAGGGACATGACATCACCGGCCTGCCGCCGCACCGGGTCAGCCGGCTCGGAATCGGCATCAAGAATCAGACGCCTGACCTCTATGACAATCTGAGCGCGCACGAGAATATCTGGCTTTCCGCCCGCTTTCGGCACGGCCCTCGTCTCGCCCGCAGCATGACCGCAACCGTGATCGAGCAGTTCGGGCTGACGGAAATTGCCACAGCCCGCGTCGGCAAGCTTTCGCACGGTCAGCGGCAATGGATCGAGTTCGGCATGGTCATGGCCCTCGAACCCAAGCTGATCCTGCTGGACGAACCAACCACGGGCATGAACGCCGAAGAGACCGACCGGACCGCAGACCTCATCCGCCAGGCCGCCGCCAGGTCGGCCATCATCGTCGTCGAGCACGACATGCAGTTCATCCGCCAGATTGCTGAGCTGGTGACGGTCTTCCACCAGGGGCGCATTCTGGCCGAAGGCCCGATGGAGGAGATCCAAGCCAATCCGGCCGTCCGCGAGGTCTATCTGGGAAGGTCTTACCGTGCTTGAAATCGCTGGTCTCTCGTCCGGTTACGGCCCCATCCGCATCGTCAACGACGTCTCGCTCGACGTGGAAGCGGGCGAGATCGTCGCCGTGCTTGGCCGCAATGGCATGGGCAAAACAACGCTGCTCCGCACGCTTGTAGGCGAATTGCACGCAACGGCCGGGCACATCCGGCTCGGCGGAGAGGACATAACGCGCCTGTCGATGCACCAGCGTGCCAAACGCGGGATCGGCTACGTACCGCAGGGGCGGGAAATCTACCCTGACCTGACCGTGCGCGAGAACCTGCGCATGGGTGCCATCGCCACCGGCAACGAGAGCAACGTGGAACAAATGCTCGACCACTTCCCCCTGTTGCGGCGGCTGCTCCCGCGACCGGGGCGC
>Ga0310811_10010178_pt1 | contig 12146 bp, 8 predicted proteins | sample YCmetagenome_FD_207642 | JGI IMG/M metagenome (GOLD analysis project Ga0310811, IMG submission 207642) | Soil microbial communities from experimental microcosm in Duke University, North Carolina, United States - YC | ecosystem: Engineered > Artificial ecosystem > Soil microcosm > Unclassified ... | reverse complement strand
CACCCCGTCCAGGACCCCCGCGTCGTGGAATCGCCTCAGCAGGGCCCGCCGAACGAGGTCGCCCCGGCTTCCCGCAGGCCAATCCCATGCGGAGGGCTGCGGGGCTATCGGGATCGTCGCGTGAATCTCGAAGTCGCTCGGCCACACGCGGGGCGATGAGTCGGCAGGTGAAGGCGTCGAAGGGGTGCCTGGCGAGAGCGGGGTCATGCCCGCATGCCCTGATCCCGTAGCCGCGGCGCAGGCCGACGTAGCCGCACCGGCCAGGCACAGAGCCAGCAGGACTGCCATCGCGCCCCACCAACGTCGCCGCCCCTTGCTCGGCTCGTCCACATGCATACGCAGCTTGATCATCCCGCCGGAGGCTACTGAATGCACCAGAGAAAGTCGAGAGGCCGCATGTCGCCAACTGCTTTGCAGGAGGTCGCCGGTTCGATTCCAGCCAGAGGCACTGTGACCGATCCCGAAGTGGACGACTGGCCGGGTCGTGATCCCGGTTCAAGTGGGTTCGAGTCCCACCGGTCACCCTTAATTCGGACAGGTCTCAGCCGGCCAGTCGAGGTTGAGGGCAGTCAGGCGACGACCTCCGGCACGCGCAGGCCAAGCTGACTGAGCAGTTCCAGCTGATCGTAGTATTCCCGGTCGCTGATGATCAGCCCGTTCTCGATGGTGCACATCCCGGCTGCGCGAACCGCGATGCGACGCCCAGTCGCCTTCAGCGCCGACCCTCCGGGCAGCAGGAACGGCCCGAGATGCGTCCCCGTCATGACGTACTCCGAGACAGCCGAAACAGCCGGATCGCAAACGGGAACTTTGCACCACGGTGTGAGCTGTAGATCTGGAAAGGCTTCGAGCAGATGCTCGAAGTACCAGCCGATCTGTACGCGCCCTTCAGCCGTGCCCACCGGGCCGACGTAGACAGCGTCCGGGGCGAAGCACTGCTTGGTTGCTTCGAGATCGTGATCGTTTAGAGCGCCGATCACTCGATCTTTCAATTCTCGAGCGGTGATCATCATCTTCGCTCCCCCCGATGCGAGCGTCACCAGCTCATATGACAACCAGGCTAACTCGGTACTCCAGGTTCAGCCCACGCCCATCAGCCGGAAGGCGGATGGACATGGGTGATTTCTGGCGCTGCCCACGTCTTCCCTTTGAACGTCGCGCTCGATGTAGCGCCGCCGCCAGCAGGCTCAGGGGTGGTGTTCACGATGCAGACCAGGTCGCGGATCACTTCAGCGCCGGCGCCAGACCAGTGTGTAGCGCCAGAACAGCCGTCGGCGCAGCCGTGCGCCGGGCAGTACACGGCGAGACTCGCGAACGATGTCGGGGAAGATCATGGTCGCCGGCCGGGTCGGGGCGGTCATCGAGGCCGGCCACGGCGCGTTGCGGCCCTTGTTCTTGATCCAGGCCATGGCGACATTCGACGGAATGGCGGCGGCGCCGAGCAGGTGATCGCCGGGAGACTGAGCGCGGGCGAGGCCGACGACGACCAGGGTCCCACCCGGCGCCAAGTGCTGACGGAATCTGGTGAGAGCGTCGATGAACGGCAGGTGGTGGATGGTGGCGACACAGGTGATGACGTCGTGGGGGCCGGGCGGCATCTCGCGCAGCGCGTCCGCGACGCTGAAGGTCACCGGGACAGCCGGAGGCGTGAGTTCCCGTGCCCGGGCGACGATTGCGGGGTCCACGTCGATGCCGTGCACTGCCCTGGCCCGCGAGGTCAGGAGTCTGGCCAGGTCACCGCTGCCGCATCCGACGTCCAGAGCGCTGTCGAAGCTTCTGGGGAGCTGCCGCAGGATCCACCGGTGGTAGTGGGCGTTGTGGTCCCAGGGGTGGGCGGCATGGAACCGGTCAAGTGCTCGAAGGATGCGGGGCGACAGTGTCGTCATGGCGTGAGTCCACCAGGTCTTCGGTCGTCTGCGATAGTGCCGGCCTCTTTCCACGGCGGCGTGAGTCGGTGACGGTCAGCCCGGAAACCAGCCCGGACAACCCCCGGTGCGACCTCGGCAGAGCGAGCAACAGGCAGGCCGGCAGCAGCAGATTCGACAACCCTCCCGCCGCCGGGACGAAGGGGTCGAGCCCGACGAGAACGAAATAGCCGAAACCTCCGAACAGCAGCGCGGGGACGATCCGGGCACCGGCCCGGGTTCCGTCCGCGCGGGTCCGGCGCAGCCGTACGGCATGCTGCCCCAGCGTGGCGCCGTCCGCGCCGAGCGAGGGGAGGGCGAGCAGGAGCACCGCAGGCAACCAGGGGTTCAGCGCGGAGTCCGCCAGAGCGCCCCACGGCTGCTCTGCCAACTGGGCGCCGAGGCCGTACCGGACGGCCAGATGGAGGGCGGTGGCGAGGACTCCACCGAGCAGGAAGACCGCGACGAGGTCCACCAGCATCCCCAGCAGTCGCCGCCTCGTGGTGAGCGGACGGGCGGCGTTCGCGGGAAGGACGGCATGCCGTCCGTAGACCAGGTGCAGCAGCGGCGCGAACATGACGCCGACCGCCGCGCCGAGGCTGTTGGCGACCAGGTCGTCCACGTCGAACAGCCGGTAGGGGCACGAGAAGAGGAACCAGTTCCCGGTGAACTGGGTGACCTCGATCAGCAGCGACACCGCGGCCCCCGCCACCACCGCGGTGACCACACCGCGCCGGAAGTAGTGGCGGACGTACGCGCCGAGCGGGACGAACAACGCCACATTGAACACGACCTGCTGCACCGCCGGATTCGCCGGCAGCCCCCGCAGTCCCGGCGTCCGCCGCTCCCGCGCGATGTCGTCGAGGAAACGCAGCGGGTCGAGTTGCGGATGACTCATCGCCGTGTTCGCCGCACACCAGGTGCCGTCGATCCGCGGCACGGGGAACAGCGTGTAGGCGACGAGCGCGAGCCCGTAAACCAGGAGGCCGAACGCGAGCAGTGCCGCCCCGAGCCCCATCTCCCCGCGCCGCCGGTAGCTGAGGAAGACGAACGGCACGAACAGGATGACGGCGAGCAGCGCGCCGCCGAACAGCGCCGGCACGGCGGGCAACAGCCGGTCGGACAACAACGGTCGACTCCGTTCCACTCATTCTCGGTCTGCCCGATCAGACCAGAGCGTCCGGCCGTATCGATCATTGGAAATCTAGTTCATCCGGTTTCGCGGCTTTGACGCGAGGTTCCGGAAGACACCGCGCCGTCCTGGCGCGGGATCAGTCGCCGGACATCGGTGAAGATCCGCTCGTGCGCGGCCGCGGCATCGGAACTGGTCAGATCCATGCCCTGGATGAATCCATGGACGAGGCCAGGTTCACAGCGGTGGGTGACCTGGACTCCGGCCTCGGCCAGGCGGTGGGCGTAGGCGTCGCCCTCGTCGCGCAGCGCGTCGTGTTCGGCGGTCACCACCAAGGCGGTCGGCAGGCCGGACAGGTCGGGGTGATGCAGCGGGCTCGCCGCACGGCGCCGCGCCGAGTCGGGCATCCACTGGGCGGCGAACCAGGCGAGCATCTCGGCGTCGAGCCCGTAGCCCGTGCCCTTCTCGGTGATGCTCGGCCGGGACAGCGTGAGGTCGGTGTTGGGGCATATCAAGATCTGTACGGCAGGCGACGGCCCGCCCTCGTCTCGCAGTCGCAGGCAGGCCATGGTGGCGAGATACCCGCCGGCACTGTCCCCCGCGACGGCCACCGGCCTGGCCCACCGGAGCACCTCGACGGCGTCGTCGATCGCGGCCGGGTACGGATGCTCCGGTGCCAGCCGGTAGTCGACGGCCAGCACCTCGACGTCGCACTCCTGGGCAAGACGGCGACAGGTCCTGTCATGAGTCTCCAGATCGCAGAAGACCCACCCGCCACCGTGCAGGAACACCACCAGCGGACGCGGCTCGGGGGAAGGGCGGTAGTGGCGTAGTGGCAGCCCCGAGGGGCTGGTCAGATCCTCGACGTGCGGCAGGTCGGGCCCCTTCGGGCGGGTACCGTTTCGCTTGCGCGCATCTTCACGCAGTTCGCTGACGAGATCTCGTGACATGCCTGCGAATGATAGGTGGCATCCGGCTGGAGCCATGCCGGGCCGCCTTGTGGTGTGGCTGGTGGCACCCAAGGGACAGGCGTTGTTTCGGGCCGGCTCCGCGTTTCGATCACACGGAGGCAATCGTCGAGCGGCAACCGTTTTGCCGGTGTTGACACCCGGCTTGAGCGGACGAGAGACCACGACAGGCCCCATGGTGCGCGCACGATACAACCGTGACCGGCGACCGACTTCTCACTGAGTAGCTTAGAGATATTGGTTCGATTAGGCCCGATTCGCCTGGGGGCGTCCGTGCTTACTTACTGGGACCTCAAACATCGGCTGACCGACGCGATCAACGCGCACGACCTGCAGGGAGTGCTCGACTGCTACAGTCCGGACGCCGTCTACGTCACACCGTCAGGCGTGGCGGAAGGACATGAGCAGATCGCCTGGCTCTACGAGCAATTCTTCAGGGGATTCCCGGACTTCCACGGGACCGCCTGGTTCGAGATCGCCGAATGCGACAACCCGGCCGTGACGGAATGGACCTATACCGGCACGCATACGGGACCCTTCCTTCTGCCGAATGGGCAGGAGATACAAGGAACGGGCCGCCGCATCACCATCCGCGCCACATGCGCCGCCCACGCCGAGAACGGCAAGATCGTCACACACCGTGAATACTTCGACCAGTTGGAGCTGTACAGCCAACTCGGCTTCGGCTTGGAGAAGCTCGAACCGGGGTCGACGGCGAACGAAGAAGGCGAAGACCTGACAGCGTCGACGTCGGACGGGGACGACGACCTGACACCGTCTACGCCTGACGGAGGCGACGACCTGACATCGAAGTCCGCGCATCCTCAGCTCCGTTCCGATGCCGTCCGGCATCACAGGCCGCTGGGGATCTTCGGGAGACGGTGAGCGCCACATCGCCTGGCCGGAGCGCCGATCGACGCTCCTGACCAGGTCGCCGATCCCCCTTCACTCGTCGACGTGTTCGCCTTCGCCGGGCTCGCCGAGCATGCTGTCGAGCTGCCTCCTGGTCTCCGCGAGTTCAGCCATGACCTCCTCCGACGGACCGCCCTCCTTGAGCGACTCCAGTTCGGTCAGCACCGCGCGCATCGCGACCACCGCGGGCCACTCCGCCGCGTCCGAGGTCGCTCCGGCGTCTTCCGGGTCCGCATCGTCCATCGCGTTCAGCAACAACCACGCGGCGGAGCGCAGGCAGCGCACGCGCGGCGTCACCTCGCCGAGCTCGCCCCAGAGCAGGGCCGCCTTCTGGTAGGCCGCCAGGGCCTCGTCGCTCTGGCCGGCGTCCCTGAGCGCCTCCGCCGCCGCCCAGGCCAGCCGGGCATGCGGGACCCGGTTGTCCGGGTCGTCCTGAAGCAGCCGTGCGGCCTCGAGATACTGCTCGGCGGCCTCCCTCGGCCGTCCGATCTCCGCCAGCGAGTCGCCGTACTGCTTACGCGTCATCGCGATGCCGTGCGGGTCGTAGGGGATCTCCACCCGCGGCATGGCCTCCTCGAACAGCGCCGCGGCCTCGGCATGCCGGTCGAGGAAGTGGTAGGCGCGCGCCGCCATGAAGGTGTTGTGGAGGGTGTCGGGCTCGGACAGGCCGTCCCAGCGGGTGGCCGCGGTGAGCGCCGCGGTGACGAGGTCGAGTTCGCGGCCCTCCTGACGGGAGATGGTCTCGACGAGCAGGGAGCTGAGGTGCGCCGCCCGCTCGCGCTCGATGAGGCCGCCGCCGTACTCGAGCGCCCTGGATGCGAGGTCCTCGGCCGCCTTCGCGTCCCCGTCCTCAAGGGCGAACTGCGCCAGCATGGCCGCCGGGTTCACGGCGTACCAAGGCTGCCCGGCGTCGACGTAACTCGTCAGCGCGGACGACAGGTGGGCGCGGGCGGCGTTCACGTCCTCCAGTTGAAAACAGAGCTGGACGAGCATGTCGTGGTACTGGCCGGCGCGGTCGACGACCCCGAGTTCCCCGGCCAGGGCGAGCTCGGTCTCCAGCAGCGCGCGTGCCGCCGTGACCTCGGCGGCGGGCGGGTCCTCCTGCCGTGCGAGACTGTTCATCGCGCAGAACGGCGCGCCCTTGCGCACGGCCAGATATTCGGCGGGCGTGAGCGTGCCGCCCGCGTACTCGCGGTCCGCCTCCGCGAGCAGGGCAGCCAGTGGCGCCTCCGCGGCCGCCCGCCCCTTCGCCAGGAGCAGGGCCACGGTCGCGGCCGCCCGCGCCTCCAGCGCCTTGGCCGGCGCGCCGAGCTCCGCGAACCGCTCCGCGGTCGCCGACAGCAGGTCGTGGGCCCGGCCGGGATCGGAGTCCATCAGTGTGGTCGCCCTGCTGCGCTCGACCTCGGCGGCCACGAACTCCGGCAGTGGCTCGCCGCCTTCCGCGACCCGGGCCCAGGCCTCTTCCGCGAGAGGGTGCCGGGCCGTGGTCAGCCGCCGCGCCTCGGCGACCAGCTCATCCAGCGTCGCGCCGGTTCGCCGTGCGGGCGCGGGTACGTCCGACGGCCGCGGCGCCGCCGGCAACGTCACCGGCACGCCGAGCGGCAGCCGATCGAGCAACGGTTCACGGGCGAGCCGCCGGGCGACGCGCTCGCTGTAGGCGGTGGTGCCGTGCCGGGCGTCGTACCGGGCGCACAGGTCCCCGACCTCCAGTTCCAGCGCGGCGAGCGTCGTCTCGACCGTCCCGGCGCCGACCGGCAGGTCACCATGACCGAGCGCGTTCAGGCGGCGCAGCAGGACGATGACCCCGCTCAGGAAATCGGCCCGCTGCGACAGGTCGTGCGGCTGCTCGGCCACCCATGACGCGTGCTCGGTGAGAATCTCGAGCCCACGTGCCTCGTTGCCGGTCAGGGCGCAGAACTCGATGTGGTTGCCGACCGACGCGCGCAGGCTCACGTTGTGGCGGACCAGTTGATACCCCTTGAGGAAGGCGCTGCGGGCCTCCTCGAGGCGCCCGGTCCGCACAAGGGGAAGCAGGGCCTGGGACAACGCCCGATGCGGCTCCTCCGCGCAGACCAGTTCGCCGCCGATCAGCGGCGTCCAGAACTCGAGCGCCCCCTCGTCGTCGCCGGCCGTCTCCCGCCACCAGCCCCAGGTGTTGCGCTCGCAGGCGTCGCAGTCGGCCATCTCGTCACGGGGAGCGGCGATGGACGACTCCATCGCGGCGGCGGCCGCCTCGTCGTCACCGACGAAGTGCGCCAGCTCCGCGCGCAACGCGAGCACCGGGCGGGCGCTGTAGCCCCGTTGCCGGTAGCGGCTGTGGAGCTCGTCGAGCCAGCGGTACGTCGTCGCCAGCGGCACGGAGGGGTTGTTCACCAGGTTGTGGGTCATCCACTTGAGCTCCCAGTGGATGGACTGCGACAACCTTCCCAGCTCCGCCGGGTGGTCGTCGAAGATGCGCAGCAGCCGTCCGAAGGCGACCGGCATGCGGTCCCGCTCGCCGCCGTAGGCGTAGGCCTCGATCAAGGTGAGCAGCACCTCGCCTTCGAGGCCCCGGTCCTCTGCCGCCTTGGCCGCCGCGGCGAGCGTCTCGAGGCGTTCGGCTTTCAGCCGTCCGTTGGGGATCGTGTGGCTTTCGTGGAGCCCGGCGCGGATCTCTGCGGCGTTCATGCCTGGCCATCCTCTTCGGCGAGTTCGGTCACGTTCTGGGAGGCCCAGCCGAGCAGCTCGTCGAAGGCCCGGTTGAGCAGCGCGGTGTCTACCGGCCGCAGCGGACGGTGGGTCATCAGCAGGGCCTGGCCGTACAGGGCCTCGACGGCGGAGACGAGCAGCGCCTGGTCACCGATGGCGGCGAGCCGGCGCACGACCGGACTGCGGTGGTTGAGCACGAGCTGCGCGCGCGGCTCCGCGGACTTGAGGGCGCCGAGGATCTCCGCCCACAGGTCGTCCGCTTCCGCCGCCGTCTCCTCCCGGGTGCGTTCGTTGCGCGCCTCGCGGGTGTCCAGGTGCAGGGCGGACACCGACGCGGGGAAGAAGGCGCGCAGGATCACGTCGCACCCCAGCGGGTCGAGCGTGGAGCGGGCCGTGGCGAGGAATCCGGCCATCGCGAGCTCGTCCGCACCCTCAACGGGGTCGAGCGCGGCGGTGACCACGTCGGTGCCGAGCTCCTCGACGGTCACCCCGGGCACGACCTCCGGGAGAAGGGCGACCAGCTCGCTCTCGTAGGTGTAGCCGCCGTTGACGACCCCGATGCCCTGGGCGGACGCGATCGTCGCGATCTGGCGGAACTCCTCGACGGTGGAGGTGACCCGCACGACGGGGTGTTTCCTGGCGAACTCCGCGAGTGTGACCCGCCCGTCGGTCGTCTCGAACGCGAGATACGGCAACATGATCCGGAACAGGTCCCTGTCGTGCCTGGCCAGCGCCTTGACCCCGAGACTGTGCACGGACAGGAACGCGGCCAGGCGTCCCGGCTCCTGTGCGGCCAGCCCGGTGAGCCAGTCGCGCACCCGGACGCCGAGGGCCTCGCGGACCGCCGCCAGCGTCTCGTCCTCGTACAGCCCCTCGCGTGAGGCGGTCGGACGAAGCGTGTCCGTGTCGATCACGCAGCGGACGAAGAACGCCCAGTCCGGCAGCAGGCCGGTCGTCACGTCGCTGAGCAGCATGCCCTTGAGGTACACGCGATGGCGGCCGCTGCCCGCCGGATTGGCGGCCTGCGGGAGCACGTAGGCGGCGCCGCGGACCCCCGCCAGCTCGACGTCGAACTCGATGACGTCGAGCGCGGTGAAGCCGAGCACCCGCTCGCCGTACTCCATCAGCGCGGACCTGCGGGCGGCGGCGGAGGAATACGTGCGGTCCCACACCGGAGGGCTGTCGGTCGTCCTGGTGGTCCGCCCGTCCGCCTCCACCGTCACCTCGTAGGGCAGCAACGAGCCGAAATCACGGGCGAGGCCGGCCACGAGGTCGGGCGCGAACCAGCGCCCCGCCCCGGCCCTCGGCGTCAGGCGCACCGTCGTCCCCGGCTCCGCACGCTCGCCGGGTTCGAGACGGCGGACCGAGTACGTCCCGTCGGAGGCGGCCAGCCATTCGACGCCCGGCTCCTCCGGATCCGTGGCCGAACGCGTCAGGACCTGGATCCGCTCGGCGACGGTGAAGCAGGCGAGCAGGCCGATGCCGAACTGCCCGAGGAACTCCCTGCGGGCCCCCTCAAGGTCGTCGCGCTTGGACGAGCGGCCGATGGTCGCGAGGAACCGGTGCACGTCGGCCTCGGTCAGGCCGATTCCCGGATCGTCGATGCGCAGTCCCGCCTGGTCCACGGCGATCCGGATGGCCGTCGGCGCGGAGGGGTCGATCCGCCGGCGCGCGGTGACCGCGTCGACCGCGTTCTGCAGCAGCTCTCGCACGTAGACCCGGGGACTGGAGTACAGATGGTGCGAAAGGAGATCGACGAGACCTCGCAGGTCAACCTGGAACGAGTGGGACTTCGCCGACTTATCGTCCAACATGGCGACGATCGTAGCGGTGGTCGGCGAAGCGATTCGATCAATATCGCAGGGTTCAGTGCCGGCTGTCGGACCGGCGGCGTGCGGGCCGCCGGTCCGCGTCTCCGGTCCCCCGGCTAGGCGACCTCGACGCTCTCGAGGACGCCGAGGGCGTCCGGCACCAGGACCGCGGCCGAGTAGTACGTGGTGACCAGGTAGGCCGAGATCGCCCGCTCGTCGATGCCCATGAAACGGACGGAGACTCCCGGCTGGTACTCGTCGGGCAGGCCCGTGCGGCGCAGCCCGACGACGCCCTGGTCGTCCTCTCCCGTGCGCATGACCATGATCGAGCTGAGCCCCTCACGGCTGACCGGGATCTTGTCGCACGGCAGGATCGGCACCCCGCGCCAGCCCATCACCCTGGAGCCCCCGAAGTCCACGGTGTCGGGATAGACGCCCCGGCAGTTGCACTGCCGGGCGAAGGCGGCGATGGCCGCCGGATGCGCCACGAAGAACTGCGACTTCCTCCGCCGGCAGAGCAACTCGTCGAGGTCGTCGGGGGTGGGCGGGCCGGTCCGAGTGTGGATCCGCTGCCCCAGATCCGCGTTGTGCAACAGACCGAACTCACGGTTGTTCACCAACTCGTGCTCCTGCCGCTCCCGCAACGCCTCAATCGTCAACCGCAACTGCTGCTCGGTCTGATTCATCGGCTCGTTGTACAAATCAGCCACCCGCGAATGCACCCGCAAAATCGTCTGAGCCACACTCAGCTCATACTCCCGAGGCGACACCTCGTAATCCACGAACGTCCCCGGCAACGTCACCTCCCCCACATGACCCGCCGCCAACTCGATCCCGGCCTCGCCGTGCTTGTTCTGGGGTGCATGAGCGCCGGCCGCGGCCCGCCGGAGATGGGCCTGAAGTGCCTCCGACCGGTCGCGCACCTCCTGGAACTCCCCCAGCGAGAGGATCAGGACGGTGCAGGGGGTGATGGCCGTCGCGGTGAATCCCCACCTCATGGCCGGCCCGGTCAGCGCCTGCTGCCCGAGGTGGTCGCCGTCGGCCAGGACCCGCAGGTCCCTGCTCCGCCCGTACTCCCCCGCCGCCGTCGCGTCGGCCCTGCCGTGCGCGAGGAGGACCACCCCGTCCACCGGGGTGTCCGCGGAGACGATCCGCTCGCCGGGCTGGAACTCGTGCTGGACGAACCGCTCCGCGAGATCGCCCAGGACGCCGTCGTCGGGGAACCCCCGCAGCGCGGGCAACTCCCCCAGCGACGCGGGGACGACGTCGATCCGCGACCCGGTGGAGAAGAACGCCACGCGCCCGGATCCGGGCCGATGGGTCAGCCGGCGGTTGACCCGGTAGGCGCCGCCGCTCACCTCCACCCAGGGCAGCGCGCGCAGCAGATGCCGTGAGGTGATCTCCTGCATCTGCGGCGCCGACTTGGCCGTCGAGGCCAGATTGCGCGCGGCGGCGGTGCCGAGACTCAAGGCGGGGCTCGCCTCGGGACTCTCCGTGTCGGGCACGCTCATGTGCACACCACCGATCCGGCCACGGGACGTGCGGAGCCGATGAGCGAGGCCAACCGCGCCGTCGCCGTCCCGAGCCCGCTCGGGACCCCGACCGGCCGCGGCGCCGCCGGTCCGTACGCCAACTCCGACTCGACGTATCGGCTGGTCTTCTGATGCCACAGGAGGATCGCGGCCATCCAGTCCTTCAACTCCTCCGCGTAGGCCGTGATGACCTGTCTCGCCTCGCCGTCCAGGTCGTGGTCGTCGTACAGGACGGGCAACTCGGCCGTGACGAGGTGCTCGAACTGCCGTATCCGCGACGTCATCAGGTCGGCCACGATGTCGGCCGCCCGTCCCGCGTCGCAGCCGAAGAAGCTCTGCACGACCAGGACGCAGTTGTGCAGCTCACCTTCGAACTGGATCTCCTTCTGGTAGGAGAACAGGTCGTTCAGCAGGCAGGCGTAGTCGGCGGTCGCGTTCTCGAGCCCGAGGATCGTGCGGGTCTCGTAGATCTCCCGGGGGACGTGCCGGCCGTGCGCCAGGCGCGCCAGCGCCCTGGTGAGGTCCGAACCGAAGGTCCTGCGCCGCATCTCCACGTAGTCGATGGGATCGGGGATCCTGTTCTGGATGTGGTTGGCCAGTTCCCACAGCCAACTCCCGGTCATCCGCTCGATCGCGATGCGGAACATGCTCCGCGCCTCGGACGTCATGGGCGAGGCGGTGCGGCCCCACAGGTCCGCGAGGGCACGCTCCACGGGGTTCACCGGCTCGGGGGTGACGCCGAGGTCCAGCGGCATGAACAGCGACAGCCGTCCGTTGAACACCCGCGCGCCCGCCATGTCCCTGGACGATCCGAAGACCGCGGGGAAGTAGTCGTCGGAGTAGGTCCCCCAGGTGAGCCATTCGGCCGACAGGGTCAGCTCCTCGCCGGGCGCGTCCGGATCTATCCCGGCGGCGCACAGGGCGAAGTCGAACCCCTCGTTCTTTCCGATGGTCCACAGTCCGGCGCCCGGGAGCTCAGGCACGGGATCGTAGAAACCCATCCGCCCCGCCCACTCCCAGCTCTCACGCCGCGCCGCGTCCAGGTGCGGGTTCAGCCTGACGCCGTACGGCATGACGATCTCGGGCAGCGGCAACGGACCCACGTCCTGGTAGGGGACGTGGGTGTGGTTCCGGGGCCCGCCGGCTCCGGTCACGCCCGCCGCCAGGCTGATCCGGGCAGCCGAGGTCCCCAGCCCCGT
>Ga0310811_10010177_pt1 | contig 12146 bp, 10 predicted proteins | sample YCmetagenome_FD_207642 | JGI IMG/M metagenome (GOLD analysis project Ga0310811, IMG submission 207642) | Soil microbial communities from experimental microcosm in Duke University, North Carolina, United States - YC | ecosystem: Engineered > Artificial ecosystem > Soil microcosm > Unclassified ... | reverse complement strand
CCAGCGCACAGCCATCCAGACAACTGAAGGAGCAGCGATGTGCGCCCGCCCAGTTGCGGACGATTTCGACCAGGCGCTACGGACGCGACGATTGCCATCGGCCGATCATATCAGCCGAGGCCTACCTCCCTCATTCAGCGCGACAGTTCCGGTTTGCCGCTACGCCGCCTGACGCCGCTCCGTCTCCAGCACCACACCCAGTGCCGAGATCAGCCGATCCATCATGGCATCGGTGTGCAGCGGGGTCGGTGTCAGCCGCAGCCGCTCCTCCCCCCTCGGCACTGTCGGATAGTTAATCGGTGTCGCATACATGCCGAACTCATCCAGCAGCCGCCGGCTCACCGCCGTGCACAGTGCCGCATCGCCCACATGCACAGGCACGATGTGGCTCTCAGACGGCAGCACCGGCAGCCCAGCCGCGCGCAGCCGGCGCTTCAGAGTTTCCGCCCGCTCGAACAGCTTCGCCCGCCGCGCCGCGTCCTCGCGCACATGCCTCACGCTCGCCAACGCCGCCGCCGCCACCATCGGCGGGAGCGACGTGGTGAAGATGAAGCCAGGCGCGCAGGACCGGATGTAATCCACCACCGCCGCATCGCCCGTGATGTAGCCGCCATGGCAGCCGAAGGCCTTTGCCAGCGTGCCTTCGATCACATCCACCCGCGCTGCGACGCCATCCCGCTCCGACACGCCGCCGCCCGATGGCCCGTACATGCCCACTGCATGCACCTCGTCGAGATACGTCATCGCCCCATACCGGGCCGCCAGGTCGCAGATCGCCCCGATCGGCGCGATGTCCGCATCCATCGAATACACCGACTCGAACGCGATCAGTTTCGGCGCGGACACCGGCGCCTCGCGCAGCAGCTCCTCGAGATGCCCCAGGTCATTGTGCCGGAAGATCCGGCACGTCGCCTTCGATCCCTTGATCCCGGCAATCATGGACGCGTGGTTCTTCTCGTCCGAGAACACCACCCACCCCGGCATCGAATTCAGGATCGTAGACAGCGCCGCCTGGTTCGACACGAAGCCAGACGTGAACAGCAGCGCCGCGTCCTTGCCGTGCAGGTCCGCAAGCTCGTCCTCCAGCGCATCATGCGCCGGGCTCGTGCCGCTGATGTTTCGCGTCCCGCCGGCACCGGTTCCCATATCGCAGGCCGCGACACAGGCCGCTGTGACCACCACCGGATGGCCGCCCATGCCCAGGTAGTCGTTGGACGACCACACCAGCACCTCACTGCCGTCCGGCCGGCGGTAGAGCGGAAACCGCTCCGCCTGCTTGCGCAGCGGGGTGAAGCGGCGATAGCGGCCCTGCGCCTCGATCGCATCGAGCGCGTCACGGCAATGAGCGTGGAACGGATGCATCCTCAGCCAAGCCTCCAGTATCGCGCGGTGCGCACCTTAGTCATCAGAGACACCGCGTCCCATGGGTACAATCCCTTACAAAGCATGAAGAAACGTTAACCACTGGCGGGACGGATGTACACCCTCACCTCCGGATCCGCTCCCGCCGCCGCCGAGCGCAACCCAAGATGGATCCGGTCCGCCGCCACCCCCTCCGTGACCATCGCCCGCATCACTTCGAGCCCGTGCTTCTGCTGCGCGCCCACATCGGCGTTCGGCGGCAGCATCGCGATGACGTCGTAGTCCAACGAAGGATAGCGCTCCGCCGCCGCGTGCAGTGCGTAGTGCAGCAGTCCCTGATACTCGGGATTCGGGTCGGCAAAGCTGATCGTGACAAGGGGGGTGCGCGGGTCCGCGCGCGGCCGCTCGACCGCCTGCGCCTTGGCCTCCGGCGAGGGGGCGAAAGTGGTCTGATCGATCAGCTTGCAGCCCGCCAGCAACAACACTGCCAGCATCACCGAGGTCGCTTTCATGCGCCCCTGTCTTGCAGCGAACCGCCGCGCGGGCAAGATGCCGCCTTCCCGCACAAGGACGCCAAGCATGCCCGCCCAGACCAACCAGCGCATCGACGGCAAGCGTCTCTGGGACCTGCTGATGGACATGGCGCAGATCGGCGCGACCCCCAAGGGCGGCGTCCGCCGCCTCACCCTCACCGACGTGGACAAGCGCGGCCGGGACCGTTTCCGCGCCGAATGCGAGGCCGCCGGCCTCAGCGTCCGCGTCGATGCGATTGGCAACATGTTCGCACGCCGCCCTGGCCGCGATCCCAACCGCCTGCCGGTCCTGTTCGGCAGCCATCTCGACAGCCAGCCCAGCGGCGGCAAATTCGATGGTGCGCTGGGCGTGCTCGCGGGGCTGGAAGTGATGCGCAGCCTGAACGACCTCGGCATCGTCACCGAGGCGCCGCTCGAACTGGTCAACTGGACCGATGAGGAAGGGAGCCGATTCGGCCACTCGCTGATGGGCTCCGGCGTCTGGGCCGGGGTGTTTCCGCTGGCGGAGGCCTATGCTTACGCCGACGTGGAAGGCGTCACCGTCCGGACCGCACTCGATGGCATCGGCTATCGTGGCGACCAGCCTGCCACACCCTTTCCGGCCGATGCGTATTTCGAGCTGCATATCGAGCAGGGTCCAATCCTGGAACGAGAGGTCACCGACATTGGGATCGTGACCGGTGCCCAGGCGATGGTCTGGTATGATGCCGTCGCGATTGGCCAGGATTCGCACGCCGGCACCACACCGCCAAGCACGCGCAAGGATGCCTTGGTCTGCGCGGCCCGCATCATCGACCTGGTGGACCGCATGATGCGCGCCCGCGGCGAAGACGGCCGGGGCACTGTCGGCCAACTCCACGTCTCGCCCAACAGCCGCAACGTCATCCCCGGCGAAGTTCGCTTCTCCGTCGAATTCCGCCACCCATTGGATGCGGAAGTCGATCGGCTCGACGCACAGTTCCCCCGCGAGGCCGGCTTCATCGCCCGCGACTGCGGCGTGAAGCTGGAGCTGACCCAGTTGTTCAAGATCCCCGCCCAGCCCTTCGACCCCTCTTGCGTTGACCTCGTCCGCCAGGGCGCCGCCAAGCTAGGCTACACCGCGCGCGAGATCGTCTCCGGTGCCGGCCACGACGCCGTGTACGTGGCACGCCACGTGCCGACAGCGATGATCTTCACCCCCTGCAAGGACGGCCTGTCGCACAACGAGGCGGAAAGCATCGAACCGAGCGAGGCCGAAGCCGGGGCACAAGTGCTGTTCGAGGCTGTCCTGGCACGGGCGAACCGCGCGCTGTAGGAGCGACTGCCGTAACAAACGTCATGGCGAGAGATTGACGATGGCGCGGCAGCACCCATTGCGCTCACGTCTAAAGCTGACCGGAGGAACTCATGAGCACGACTATGGCTGACGCGCCTGAGCACATCTCCGATGCACCGGGCTATGCTACCCACGAGGTGCTTAATCAGGCCGGCGCGCTCACCGACTACAATGCGTACGCGGACGACGTCGCCCTGGTTGAGGCGACCAAGGTCTTCGGGGCTGATTGGTCGGATGCGCATCTCCGACGGACTGGCGCTGTCGTCGGCAGCGAGAAAGTCCAAAGCCTGGCGCGCCAGGCCAACCGATACCTGCCGGAACTCAAGACGCACGACCGCTTCGGCCATCGGGTCGACCTTGTTGAGTTCCACCCAGCCTATCACGAACTCATGCGCCTCATTTTCGGATCTGAGACACACTCCTTCGCCTGGACACATCAGGGGCAACCTGGGGCACACGTATCGCGAGCGGTGATGAGCTATCTGTGGAATCAGGGAGAGAACGGCATTTGCTGCCCGATGGGCATGACCTTCGCCTCGATCCCCGCGCTGCGACACGATCCTGCCCTCCTCGAGGAGTGGTCGCCTCACATCCTCAAGGCCGCCTATGACGACCGTCCGATTTACGCCAAGGAAAAGGCTGGCGTGACCGTGGGTATGGCGATGACCGAGAAGCAGGGCGGCTCCGATCTGCGCGCTACGATTACCACGGCCCGGCCTGCCACCGCCCGTCGCGGGACGGGCGCCCCGTATCTGCTCACTGGCCACAAGTGGTTCTTCTCAGTGCCGATGAGCGACATCTTCCTTACGCTTGCACAGACCGAGAAGGGGCTTTCCTGTTTCGTCGCCACGGGCTGGTTGCCTGACGGATCGCGCAACCGCCTGAAGATCCAACGGCTCAAGGATAAGTGCGGCAACAAGTCGAATGCTTCATCGGAGATCGAGTTCCACGACCTGTACGCGACCATGCTGGGCGACGAAGGGCGCGGCATTCGTACCATCATCGAGATGGCCCATGTCACACGGCTCGACTTCGCGGTGGGCTCATCCGGCCTCATGCGTCAGGCCCTGAGCCAGGCGATTCATCACACCAGCAATCGGCGGGCGTTTCAGCGTTCTCTCGTCGACCTGCCCCTCATGCGCAACGTCGTGGCCGATCTCGCCGTCGAGTCCGAGGCGCTCCTGTGGCTTTCGATGCGCCTGGCTGCGGCGCTGGACCGCGAGCACGCTGAGCGAGAGGAGGGACTTCTGTCCAGGATCTGCACGCCGATGGCAAAGTACTGGACATGCAAGCAGGCGCCGCAGTTTGTGGTGGAAGCGCTCGAATGCCACGGCGGCAACGGATTCATCGCCGACCACCTCATGGAACGACTCTATCGGGAGGCGCCGCTCAATGGCATCTGGGAGGGGACCGGCAATGTCATCTGTCTCGACGTGCTACGCTCCATGCGTCGGGAACCGGAGACAGTGGACGCCTTCCTTGCCGAGGTGCGCCTTGCCCGTGGCGCCGACGCCCGGCTCGACGCATTCACCGACGCCCTGGTGCGCCGTCTGGCCAACATCAGCGAACTCGAGCCGATGGCACGCCGGGTGATCGAGATGATGGCGTTCGCCCTGCAAGGCAGCCTGCTCGTCCGTTACTCGACGCCTGCGATATCCGACGCCTTCTGCGCGACGCGGCTGGACGGCGACTGGGGCCGGGCCTTTGGCACATTGCCGAACGGGCTGGATACACAGGCAATCGTCGATCGCGCGCGCATTCGGACAACGTGATTGAGGATGTCGCGCATGGTGGTCGGATGCCCCGGCGTGCTCGTTCACCCCACCAGTCTCATCCGTCGCAAAACGAGACGCCGCTGAGACTCCCTGCCCCCTGACACCGCCCAATCCCCGTCCTATGTTGCCCTCAGAAGCCAGCAACGGAGGACAACGCCATGCTGAACCCGACCTCCCCCCTCCCTCTGAAAGACCCGACGCTCTTCCGGCAGGCCAACTGCATCGACGGCAAATGGGTACAGGCCGACAGCGGCAAGACGACGATCGTGAAGAACCCCGCGACCGGCGAGGCGATCGGCGAAGTCCCGGCGCTGGGCAGCGCGGAGACGCGCCGCGCCATCGAGGCGGCAAATCGCGCCCAACCGCCCTGGCGCGCCATGCTCGCGAAAGAGCGCGCGGTGATCCTGCGCAAACTCAACGACCTCATGATGGAAAACGCCGATGACCTTGCCGTGATCATGACGGCCGAGCAGGGCAAGCCGCTCGCCGAGAGCAAGGGCGAGATCGCCTATGCCGCCAGCTTCATCGAGTGGTTCGCCGAGGAAGGCAAGCGTATCTACGGCGACACCATTCCGCAGAACGCCAAGGGCCGCCGCATCATCGTGCTGAAAGAGCCCATCGGCGTGTTCGCCGCCATTACTCCGTGGAATTTTCCGGCCGCGATGATCACTCGAAAGGCCGGCCCGGGCTGGGCGGCCGGCTGCACCGGGGTCATCCGCCCCGCGAGCCAGACCCCGTTCTCTGCGCTGGCGCTGGCGGTGCTGGCCGAGCGCGCCGGCATGCCGCCTGGCGTATGCAACGTCATCACCGGTCCGTCCGGAGAGACAGGCGCCGAGCTCACCTCGAACCCGTTGATTCGGAAGCTGACCTTCACCGGCAGCACCGAAGTCGGCGCCAAGCTGCTCGCGCAATGCGCGCCGACGATCAAGAAGACCAGCATGGAGCTTGGCGGCAACGCGCCGTTCATCGTGTTCGACGATGCCGACTTGGACGCGGCCGTCGCGGGCGCCATGGCGAGCAAGTACCGCAACACCGGCCAGACCTGCGTCTGCGCCAATCGGCTGCTGGTTCAGGACGGTGTCTACGACGCATTCGCTGCCAAGCTGAAGGCTGCGGTCGAGGCCATGAAGGTGGGCAACGGCATGGAACCCGGCGTTTCCCAGGGCCCGCTGATCAATGCCGACGCGGTGAAGAAAGTGGAAGAGCACATCGCAGATGCGCTGAAGCGCGGTGCCACTGTGGTAACGGGCGGCAAGCGTCACACGCTGGGCGGCAACTTCTTCCAGCCGACCATTCTGGCCAACGTACCCAATGATGCGATGATCTTCCGCGAGGAGACTTTCGGCCCCGTCGCGCCACTGTTCCGCTTCAAGAGCGAGGAAGAGGCGATCAAGCTCGCGAACGACACTGAGTTCGGCCTGGCATCATACTTCTATGCGCGCGATATCGGCCGCATCTTCCGCGTCGCCGAGGCGCTGGAATACGGTATCATCGGTATCAACGAAGGCATCATCTCCACCGAGGTCGCACCATTCGGCGGCATGAAGTCGTCCGGCCTCGGCCGCGAAGGCTCCAAATACGGCATCGAGGACTATCTCGAGATCAAGTACCTCGCGGTTGGTGGCATCGGTACATAGCGCGGATCATCGCGGTCCCGGCGCAGGTCGGGGCCGCGAATATCTTCCATATACAAATGCGCGACACGCTTGGGGAAACACCATGGCCGCCACGCCCACCTACGAAGTCCTTGCCCTCCGCTACGGCATATTCGACGGCCGACTGCAATTCCAGAACTACATCATCCCAGACGATCACGCCGCGCCCGATCCGCTCGACTTTTACGTCTTCGCCATCCGCGGCAACGGCCGCATCATCGTGATGGATACGGGCTTCAACCCGGTCTCCGCCAAGCGCCGAGGCCGCGAACTTTTGCGTTCTCCCGCCGACGCCTTGATGCAAGCCGGCATCGACCCCTCTGAGGTCCCCGACGTCGTGCTCACCCATATGCATTGGGACCATGCTGGCGGCATGGAGTATTTTCCCAAGGCCACCTTCCATCTTCAGGCCACTGAGATGGCCTATTGCACGGGCCCGTGCATGTGCCAGCCCTTCCTCCGCCGTCCGTTCGACGTGGACGACGTGAAGAGCGCCGTTGACGCGCTTTACGCCGACCGCCTGCGCTTCCACGATGGCACTGCCGAAATCGCTCCTGGCATTACGCTGCATCTGATCGGCGGCCATTCCGGCGGCATCCAGTCGATCCGAGTCCCCACCGAGCGTGGCTGGGTCGTGCTTGCCGGCGACGCCTCGCATCTCTGGGGCAACATCCGCAAGCGCATGCCATTCCCCGTCGTGGTGGACGTTGCCCGCATGCTGAAGGGCTTCGAGATCCTGGAAAGCCTGGCCGATGGCCCCGATCACATCATCCCCGGTCACGACCCGCTCATCCTGAAGCGATTTCCGCCGGTCGCCGGCTATCCCGACACCGTCCGCGTCGACCTGCCGCCCATCGCCTAGCATTCACTTCCCAATCCGCGACCCAGCCGCCACGTTGGCGGGATGCAGTCGCTTTACCGCTTCCTCCGCCGCTCCCTGGTGGGCCTCGGGTTCGCCATCCTGTTCACCGCGGCGCTGATCACCGGCCTGCTCTGGCTCAGCCTGCCGCCGCGTCAGCAGCAGGCACGCATTCCTGGCCTGACCGGTCCGATCGATATCGGCTTCGATGCAGACGGAGTTCCCCGGATCCACGCCGCGAATGAACTGGACGCCGCGACCGCGCTCGGCTTCGTTCACGCTCGCGACCGTATCTTCCAAATGGACATGATGCGTCGCGCTGCCTCCGGCCGCCTCTCGGAAATCGCAGGCCCTGCAACGCTCTCCTACGACCGGACGATGCGAACCCTGGGCCTAAGGCGGAGTGCCATCGCCAGCTACGGCGCACTGCCGGCAGACACCCGCGCTGTTCTGGAAGCCTATGCGCGCGGCGTGAACGCCTGGATTGCCGCCCGCGGCCGCTTCAGCGCTCCGGAATTCATCATCCTCGGCCCGCCCGATCAGTGGCAGCCTTCGGACAGCCTGCTTTGGGGCGAGACGATGGGCCTGTGGCTCTCTCCCAACTGGCGTACGGAGTTATCGCGCCAGTCGCTCGCCGGACATATCCCGCAACAGCGGATCGACGAACTTTGGCCGACGCAGGACGGCGGCCGCCCTGCGGCCAGTCTGATTCCGCCTCTGCCGCGCGAGTACGCCGACGTCCTGCCGAGTTTCCCTGAACCGTTCACCCTTCCCGGCAGCGCCTCCAACGAATGGGCGGTGGACGGACGCCACACGGCAACTGGCGCGCCACTGCTTGCCGGTGACCCGCACCTCGCCTTTGGCTTTCCCAGCATCTGGTATCTGGCGCGCATCGAGATGCCGCAGGGCGTGCTTGCCGGTGCGACGGCTCCCGGCGTGCCGTTCATGGTGCTCGGCCACAATGGTCACGTCGCCTGGACATTCACCACCACCGGGGCCGACGTGCAGGACATTTTCGTGGAGACAGCCGTCGGCCGGGACCAATACCAGACGCCGGACGGCCCTCGCGCTTTCACTGTGCGCGACGAGCGGATCAAAGTCAGAGGCCAGGCCGATGAAGTCCTGAAGGTTCGCGAGACCCGCCACGGCCCTGTGGTCAGCGACCTGACCAACCCAGGCGGTCCGATTCTCGCCGTGCAGATGGCCAACCTCGCGCCTGACAACACTGCCGCCGCTGGCCTGCTGGCGCTCAATCACGCCCAGACCATCGAGGATGCCGGCAAGGCCGCCGCGCTCATCACCTCGCCGGTGCAGAACCTGCTGGTCGCCGACAAGCAGCAGATCGCGCTTTACGTGACTGGGCGCGTGCCCATTCGTCGCGCAGGTGACGGAGCCGCCCCGGCGCCGGGCGATGGCTCGCACGACTGGACCGGCTGGGCCTCTGGCGAACAGTTGCCACATTACCTCGCGCCGCGGAGCGGCCGCCTCGTCAATGCCAACGAGCGCATCGCGCCGCCGGACTTCCCCGTGTTCCTTGGCCACGACTGGTTCGGCGACTGGCGTGCCACCCGGATTCGCAGCATGCTCGAACGGTCCGACAAACTGACCGCAGCTGATTTCGCCCGCATGCAGACCGACGTCCACTCCGACTTCGCGCACCAGATTTTGCCCGCGCTGGTTGGCGTGCCGCTCACCGATGACCTCGCCCGCCGAAGCCAGGCGCTGCTGCGCGACTGGGACGGCAGAATGACGGCCGACGCACCCCAGCCGCTGATCTTCAATGCCTGGACGCAGTATTTCTACGGCGCCGTGCTCGCGAAAGCCGGCATCAGCGTCAGCGACGCCGGTCCGCTGCTCGAGTTTGTTGCCTACGTGCTGTCGCCCGCCGGAGCTCACTGGTGCGACGGCGATTGCAACCCGCTGCTCCAATCGTCGCTGACCGATGCTTTGCGCGACCTCTCGACGCGATTCGGCAGCGATCCGGCCACCTGGCGCTGGGGCGTTGCACATCCGGCCGTCTTCACCCATCCACTGCTGCGGGCGATCCCCATCCTCAACCGGTACGCTACGCTCAGCATCGCCAGCCCCGGCGACGACAGCACCGTTGATCGTGGCGGCCCGGCATACAAGCAGTTCCATTCCGTGCACGGGGCGGCGTATCGAGGTGTCTATGACCTCGCCGATCTCGATCGATCGCTGTTCATGATGGCACCCGGACAGTCCGGTAACCTGCTCTCCAGCCACGCGCGCGACTTCCTGACGCGCTGGCGCGACGGCGACACGATCACGCTGGGGCCCATCGCCGCTACCACCACCGCAACCATACGGCTTATGCCATGATCTATCGCATGCCTTACCCGGACAACTCGTGGCTCACAGAAGGCGTCCGCACTCGCCGGATCGTGGCCTGGTTTATCGATCTGCTCCTGATCGGCCTCATCGTCGCCGGCCTCTGGTTCGTTCTGCTGCTGTTCGGGTTGCTGACCCTGGGCCTCGGCTTCCCCCTGATGGGCATGCTGCCGTTCATTCCGTTCTGCTACCATTTTCTGTTCGTCGCCGGTTCCGGCGCGACGCCAGGCCAGCAGGCGATGGGGCTGGCCGTCCGCCGCAATGACGATCTCGGCCCACCGGCAGCGGTGCAGGCGCTGGTCTTCACGCTGGTGTTCTATGTCACGCTCGCGCTGACTGGACTGCTGCTGCTGATCTCGTTGTTCACCATCCGCAAGCGCACCCTGCACGATATCGCCAGCGGGCTTGTCGTCGTGCGTACAAGGGCGTTGACCAGCAGCTTCGGCTCCTGGAACATGCAAGGCGGATGAGCTACCGACCACCCCGCCGGCCGCAATTCTTCTACACAACGGCCCCCCTGCCCTGCCCCTATCTGGCCGGCCGGACAGAACGCAAGGTCGTCACCGAGATCACCGGACCGGACGCGGATTCGCTGCACGACCGCCTGTCACGCGCCGGCTTCCGCCGCAGTCACAACATCGCCTATGCGCCGGTCTGCCCATCCTGTCAGGCTTGCATCCCGATCCGCATTCCGGTCGCCGCATTCCAGCAGGACCGCACGCAGCGAAAGATCTGGCGCGCCAACCTGATGCTGGAGGGCTTCGAAGTTCCCGCCCGGGCCACCGCCGAACAGTTCCAGTTGTTCCAGCGCTACCAGCAGGCACGGCACGGCGACGGCGACATGGCCACCATGAGTTTCTACGACTACCGGGCCATGGTGGAGGACACGCCGATCGAGACCTTCATCATCGAATTCCGCGACCCGGACGACCGGATGGTGAGCGCCTGCCTGGTGGACAAGCTCGGCGACGGGCTGTCGGCGGTCTATTCGTTCTTCGCGCCGGCATTGGAGCGCCGCTCCCTTGGGACGCACGCCATCCTATGGCTGATCGAGCGCGCCCGGTCGCTGGGGCTGCCATACGTGTATCTCGGCTACTGGGTCCCCGAGAGCCGTAAGATGGCCTACAAGGCGCGTTTCCGCCCTGCCGAGGTGCTGGCCGGCGGTTCCTGGCGGATGCTTACGGATGCGGACGTCGGCGACGGCGAACCTGTGCCGCATGAGACCTTGGTGCCAGAGAGCGCGAACTGATCAATTCAATACATTCAGCGCAATACCAAAGGTTTCCTCAAACCCCTCCATCCCTGACTGGGTGATCGCCACTGCCCGCGTGTCCCGCTGCCGCTTGATCCATCCCAGCTCAAAGCAGCGGCACGCCAGCGCCGCCCCCACGCGCCCTGCCAGGTGAGGGCGCCGCTCGCTCCAATCCAGGCACGGCCGGCAGAAGACACGCCGCCCCGAGGCTGGATTCGCGCCAAACTCCCCAAGGAACCGCAGACCCGCCTCGGTCACCTCGCCGCCGTCTGCACCCAGTGCCACATGCCCGCGTGCCGCCAACGCGTCCGCCAAAGCCACGCCGAGCCGCCCGGCCAGATGATCGTAGCAGGTGCGCGCCGTCCGGAGCGCGTCACCGCCGCGCCACGTGGTCGCGCGTGGTGCCTCCGGGCCGGACACGGCCATCACGCCCTCCAGCATCTGCCCAACGAGCGGCGATGCCAGCCGATAATAGCGATGCCGCCCCTGCTTCTCGCCCGTCAGCAGTCCGCCCTCCGACAGCTTGGCCAGGTGACCGCTCGCTGTCTGGGGTGTCACGTGCGCGGCAAAGGCCAATTCCTTTGCGGTCAGCGCACGGCCGTCCATCAATGCCGCCAGGATGTTGGCCCGCGCCGGATCGCCCAGTAACGCGGCCGTTACGGCGATGCGATTTGAGTCGCTCATGGCTGCCTCCCCCGTTTCACCGCAAATATAGGGCGTTGCCACTCAAAACGCCGGAGCCCTCAGTTCGGCGCTCGCCGAACTGTCACCAGAGCAGGAGCCCATCGCGCCACGTTGCACCGCTTAGTCCGCCTCCGCATCTGGGATATCGTCGGGAAGGTTCCTGGCATCATCTGCCGGAGACCTCGTGCCAGAGGGCACCGCGTGGCGGACGAGGTCCGAGAGTTCCGCATAGGATGGCTGTGTTGTGGCTGCCAAGAGAGCAGCGGCAATAGCGCCGTTGTGCATGTCGCCCACGCGTTGGGATCCCTGGGAACCAGGGAATGGTGCGACCGGCCGATGGGTTTGCCGATCTGCCACCACAT
>Ga0310811_10010176_pt1 | contig 12147 bp, 19 predicted proteins | sample YCmetagenome_FD_207642 | JGI IMG/M metagenome (GOLD analysis project Ga0310811, IMG submission 207642) | Soil microbial communities from experimental microcosm in Duke University, North Carolina, United States - YC | ecosystem: Engineered > Artificial ecosystem > Soil microcosm > Unclassified ... | reverse complement strand
CTTCATTTCCACCTACGCATTATTATTATGTAGAATGGAATATTGAAGAAACGTTTGTTGAATTAATGAAAAGGTGTCAGAATGAATACTTTGCAAACGCGTATGTTCAAATTAGTAATTGATCATATAATTAAGCCAAATATTCAAAATTTTGGCTATACCATCTATGAAGAAAATTCGAACTATATTATCTTACTGGATATGAAAACAGAAGTGAAATATCCTTGGATGAAAAAAGAAGAACTTCTTTCTTTGAGCTATGAACTAGTGCTCTGGTATCTTTCCAAATTTTTAGCTGATCCAGAATATTATATACAAACGGAGAAAGAAAACCAAGAATTAGAAATTACTATTGAATTGGATAAAAAAATGTTGGCAAAAAGTTTAGAAGAAATATTCCGAGTAAGGATATGAGAATACATCTTGCTATCGATGAAAGTTACGCACGTCCTGGTTTTGCGGTAGTTAACGAAAAACAGGAAATACTCTATGTGGCCAGCTTGAAATTTCCAAAAAAATTTGAAAGATGGGAAAAACGTATAGCAATTGGGAAACACGCACAACAATTGTGTGAACAATTTGGAGTACAAAAAGTCATTGTCGAACGTGTGAGATTGTTCTCAAACTATCAAAAGAAAAAAAGAGGAATATCATTACCCACAATTGATGCTCTTTCAAAGATTAATGGGCAAATTGTGTGTACAGTTGCGCCTGTTCCTGTGTTTTCTGCTGATACTCATACCTGGAAAACAGCGATGCTTTCTGGAGCACCGCCAATAAAAATTGAAGGAGTTCCTGATCAAAAAGCTTCTGCTGTCTGGTATATGGAGAAATTCTATCATCTTGCAGTGGATCATGATGCCGCTGATGCTTGTTTGATTGGTTTGTATAGTTTTACAGGTGATCTGGCGAAAGAGTTATAATTTTCTGGTACTTTTATCTCATTCATGTATCTAGATGCTGTTTATCTGTTACAATTATGTGACTAAAGTATTGTAATATATTGATTTTTAACATGTAAACTTGTAGGAAATTTTGTGCGTTATAAAAAATGGAAAACACATACAAATTCTTCCGACCCTGATATCGAACGGTATATTGTTTGGTTGTATGAGCAAGAACAAAAATACTCTAGTCATGGTCAAGAGCAACAACGTTTTGATTATCGTCAATTGGCTCAAGAAAACATTGCAGTAAGCAAAAAAAATCTTCAACCATTTGCACCTTTTGTTCGTGGACGTTCTGCTTATGATGTGGTTCTGCCCTGGCAAGTGGTGCTTATTTTTTTCATATTACTTTTTTTTGGATATTTTTATTCTTATAGTGCGATTTTTTTTGCAATACTTTCTGTTATTTTTATTTTTTTACGAACACATTCATCGTTATCAATAGATGAACATTTACTTCTGACGCTGGAAGAAGCAGCGTGGCCTTCTTATACTATTCTTTTCCCTATTTTATCAGGAGAAAATGTACATCTTCCTTATTTTGATTATCCTGCTGATAAATTACAAATTATTTTTCTTTCAGAAGATGAACTTGAAGTACCAGAACCAGCGCATTTTTTACTTGTACCTAGATGTGATATTTCTACAAGAGCACGCCTATGCAATTATGGATTGCTCTATGCAACAGGTCAATATATTGTTGTGTATGAAGCGCAAGATATTCCCGATCCATTGCAATTAAAGAAAGTAGTTCTGACATTTGCACAAAAAGATTTAGCTTGTGTCGAAACATTTCAATTTTTTAGAAGTAAGCATTTTTTTGCAATAGAAAATTTATTATTTCCTATAAAAAAAACATTACATTTAAAAACTATGTATCTTCGAGCGCTTGGTGGTTGGGATGCATTTACGATGGCAGAAGATATTGATATAGTTATTCGTCTTTCTTCTTATGGATTTTCTACAGAACTTCTTGCTTCTTTTACACAAAAAGCTTTGCCAATATCTTTTGCATCCTGGTTTTATCGTCGTTCACTTTGGATACAGGGAGTGCTGCAAGCATATCTGGTAGGAATACGAGCGCCAAAGAATAGAAAGACATTTTTTCTTCTTCACTATTTTTTGTTAAATCTTTTTTTTCTTTATTTCCCATATTTCTGGTGTCTTTTTTTTCTGGGAAAGCAGTGGATTATTCTTGTGGTGTTGGGGATGAATGTTTTACGCTTATTTATTCATGCTATTCGGGAACGTTCCTGGTTGGTGTTTCTTTTTCCGTTGTATTGGATAGTAGTTTCTTTTGCTATGATCTATGCTTTTTATTGTTTGTGCATAAGAAGAAATGAAAAAACAAAAGATACTACGCTTACTACGACTGCACGTATACGTGCTCTTACGCATCAACAGATTGTGCAGCCAAAAAGATGGCGATTATGAATTATTATCATCTCTATATAAGACGTATGGAAGCAAAGAGAAAACGTCGACAAGAACAATTGTATTTCGTGGGAGCAATTATTCTTGGGATGCTTCTTGGTTTTTCCGGCCTGCTTTTTATAGAACTAGTAGTGGTACGTTAGGAAATTCATGCTTATTAATGTTTTTTCGATGTGCTTTTTTGCAATCAGTGTAGCTGTTTTCTATTACACTTATATACAGAATCGTCAATTTATTGATTCTGTACTTACTGATTTTATCACTTTATCACAGCAACAAAGTGATACTTTGGATTTTTATGCTTCACTTCAATTGTATCCATTAGTCGTACCAATAGGCAGTAAGATGCTTGGTGAGCATCTTTATAAATTAGATATCGAGAATAGTGGTTCTGGTGCAGCTCTTAATATTCAAATTGTTTTTGTTGGACATGCAGCACAACCTTGTTTTGCTAATCAAAATAATGTGCCGCTAGCACAAGGAAAACGAGAGAAAATCACTCTAACACCAGCACATCCTATGCTAAATTTTCCTCATCTTTATGAAGGTGAATCTCTACTTCCTTTTACAGAAGAAGATGGACGTTTACTTTTACTGTATCAAGATACAGTTGGAACCAGGCATCTTACCATTTATAGTTTTTCAAACGATCAATGGCGTTATATTACTACATTACATCATTGTTCGCTTGAATATACACAACTTATTAGTTCTCCTGTTGCCGCAGTCATCGCAAATAATTAATTTTTAAAAAAAATAAAAATTGGTGCCAAAAAAGGAAAAAAATACTTTTTTTTAGGTATTAATAATAATGAAGAAGTTTTTCAGAAAAAGGTTTGGCATCAATGAATCCGTTTAAACATGAAAAAAAAGTGATCGAAGAAATTAATAAAAAACTTGGATCACAATTTAAAGCCCAACCAGGATCAGGGAATGGTTGGGTAAAAAAAGAAGATGGAGAAGACGATTTTTGTTTACTCCAACTAAAATCAACGCAAGGAAAGCAGATTTCCGTGAAAAAAGTCGATGTAGAAGAATTGCTTCTACATGCAAATATCGCACATAAAACGCCTGTATTTGCACTCGATTTTGGAGATATTGTTCTTCTTTGTATCCAACCTGAAGATGTTAAAAAAATTGCAAATTCTTACGAAGGAGAACAAGATGGAAAAGATTTATATTGTTGTGACTTTGAATAACGCAAATTTTAAAGGTGATGAGATGCGTTGTAGTTTCACCATTCCAGAAACGCAACTAGTTAATTCTGCACAGACTATTCGATTAACTGGTGGAGTTGATGCGGTGGCTGGAATTGAATATAAAGATTCGGGTGATCGTGTTTCACTTGTCCTTGGTCTGGTTCATTTTTATGATTTAAAAGTGGCGGCTGATGGTTCGAGTAAACTGAATCTGGTACAAAAGATTGACGATATTCAAATCCCTTTAGAGAGATTTCTTTCTCTCAAGGAAAAAAGTTTTATCCTTACACTAATAAAAGACGGAGAATAATAGATTATGCCTTATGATGCCAATACCTCTTCAGCTTCTTCTGGAAAAATGGTGCAATTTTACCAAATTGCACGAGGACAAATTAAAGATGGTACTTTTTTAGTCATTTCGATGAGAAATGATGGTAAGCTTGCTGTGGCACAACAGGTTGAAGCCTTTACAGGAACGAAGCCAATTCATATGTTTCTCAAAGGCGCGTTAGAGATCGAAGATTATTCTACATTATATACTATTATGGATCTCTATCAGCAAGCAGTCGATTGGCTGAAAGCTGAAGGGATGCTAAAAGAAAGTGCATAATAATGCATAAAGGAAGGAAATTATCATGACAAGTGCAAAACAAATTCGGGATTTGCTGGAAAGCAAAGCAACCAGCAGAAGTGAGAAAGTTCGTGTTATCGAACAGTATCCGTTGCTTTCAAATCTTTCGAGAGAAGATTTGTTGGCAGTAGCATTAGAACAAATTCCAGCATCAGAACTTGAAGATGCAATTCGAGTTTGGGCAAATCGTGAAGAAAAACCTAATCGTCAGAAAAAATCTGTTGTAACAGATTTGGGCGGTTTGGAACGCTCTATGCCGATGACTGAACAGCAATTAATGGATATGCTTCCAGAAATTGGCTCGACAGCAGGTGGTAAGTTGCGTTCGGCAGTTAGGCTTTCTGATGATACTGTCAAACGACCTGTTGGTCGTCCAACTCCAGGTGAACCTTTAGATGTGAAGGACTTACTTCATCAATATGGTTTGGAAGGAAAAAATGTAGATGAAGAAGCCTTTGTCCAGGCGCTTTTTGATGGAGAAAAACCTTTTTCATCTTCTTCAGAGCAAAATAATGCGGTAGAGGACGAAGAAGAGGACGAAGAAATTTTTAACAAATAAACGGGAGGGGGTGGGCAGCAATGCCCACTCTTTTTTAAAAATAAATATTCAAGGGAAATAACAAAAATGACAAAACATATTAGTGTACAAACATTTGATCAACTTGAGATACAATCAATTCTTGATCGTGACATCATCGGGAACGATACTAAAGAAATGATGGAAGAATTGATTGATCTTATCTTCATGGACCTTACTCCTTACTTGTTTGGCCCTTCTGGTTCTGGTAAATCTCATATGGCAAAACTACTTGCGGCAAAATATGCCAGTATGCTTGGCGTATCTGCATATTATGTCCAAAACAGTCCAGAAGTTACCAAGACTTCACTCATTGGTGGGATGCGTTTGGTACAAGGTACAACTGAAGCAGTTATTGGTTTAATTGCGCATGCTATGGAGCAAGGCGCTATTGTTATCTTTGATGAGGCAACTCATGCACGTGATGCTTCTTCACTGACCATGTTAAATTCTATTCTCGATGAGGATCATATTACTGCAATTGGTGATTTAACGATTCAAGCTGATGATCGTTTTCGTATGATCATTTGTTCGAATGATGATCGTCATGTTGGCAATATTGCTCTTCCTCAGTCTTTTTCACGTCGTCTCTATAATTATAAAATTGACTATCCTTCGTATGAGACGGAATTTGAATTGGCTATTACTATGGCAAAAAATAAATACGAAAAAGGCCAAGAAAATAAGCGTAAAGTCTATGCTAATTTGAGCGATGATTATATTCAAAAATATATGAAAGGGAAAAATAAGAAATATACACCAAAACAGTATACAGTCCCAGAAGTGGTAGCAAAATTCTTAACTGGTTATATTCGTAACGTACGTACTGATCGTTATCCTCTTTCAGTATCGCATATTCATAAAGCTCTTATACGTTTGCAATACTTGGAATACCTGAAAACAAGACGTGGAAACGCTTTTGATGCAACTAGTCAGGATTTGGATGCTTCATGGACCAGACAAAATATGGATGAGAACGCGATTACACAACGTATTCTCGAATTTAGTAATGAACAAGTTCAGAGTCGTATGGATCTACTTTCTCCTCAAGCAGAAATGTTTAAAAAGTATCTCTCCTATCTTGGTGTTGATGAATTTGTAAACCGTGTGCTTATGGAAGTCGGCTACGAAGTGTCAATTGATGGCCTGGGAATTGATCGAAAGAATTTTCGTGATAAGCTTCGCAATATGCTTTTCTGAAAAAACACAGAAAAAATATTGACAATTCTGTGTAAAAAGCGTATAATCATAATATCTTCAGGAACCTGTGAGTTCCTGAAGTGGGTAAGCAATTATTTTAAAAATAAATAAAAGTGGAGCAAAAATAAATGAAAATGAAAATTAATCCTTACGCACTGGTTGAGGGGAAGCCAGTCAAAGTATCTATATTACAAAATGAGGAAAATCCAGATATAGCCTGGATGCAATGTAAAGGAAATATATTTCATGTATATCTTAATGAACCTTCTATAAAAAAATTTTATACAAGTACGTGGGTGAGTGAGAAGGTATCGTATGAATATTATAAATTAGGTATTCTCTTGCATGAGTTTTGTCATATTGTGTATGATAATGAACCATATCGCCAAAAAGATCCTCTTTACCATCATATCTTTAATATGCTTGATGATCCAAGAATTGAGTATCATTTAAGTCGCACGTTTCCTGCACTTGGAAAAACTTTGTGTTGGGTACTTGCTTCTATTGAGAGAAATCTTGATACGAAGAAAGTAGTAGCTCGTGAAGAAGAACATCTTGAAGAGTTGAATAAGCAATTAAAAACATTGTTTCGTGTTTCCCGTTTTGGAGTAATTAAACCAGAGGATGACATGAAATTTGTCAGTTTCTTTTTGCCTTTAACGCTTAGTTCTTCAATTGGGGATATGCGTAATTGCTATCACGCCGTTGATCTCATTTATTATTATCTCATGAATGAGATTAATGATACGAAGATGCGTCAGAGTATGCAAAATGCATCATCTACTATAGACCCTCTTGGTGAGGAATCACTAGAAGAGATAATGGATAAGGCACAAACTTATGCTGACAATGGTATACGACAAGTTGCGATAGCACAAGAAGAGGAAAATACCATTGAAGTGGGGCAACTTGGTGGAGAGGGCAGTACACACATTGAGATACTTGAGGATAATTCTTTTGTCTTATCTACGCTAAAAAAGCGTAGTGATGAAATCCACGCCATTCATACAGCAATTCGTCTTTTACGTCAAAAATGGAATCAGACGAATGAGTATGAAGGAGAATACAATTTTTCAGCACAAGAACAGGCGTATCAAGACAGCTTTACTTGGGAAGAAAATCCGACATTTTTAGGATTGCAAAAAATTGTGCCTTCCTTGCGTTTTACGTTGATACGTGATGTGTCTTATTCGACAAGTGGTATTAGTCAAGAATACGCAGAAGCTTGCGTGATGTTGCTAGCAGGTATGGAAGATATAACTGGTATAAGTACAATTCAGGTTGATTTTAGTGACGATGCAATTGTAGTTAAAAAACCTGAACAATCAGTAATGACTAGTTCAATTTATCCAAACATTGTTAATGGCACAGAATTTATCGCAGCCATTAAACTTTTACAAGCGTTGGATGTAAAAGAAGAACAACACGTTGTATGTGTAGTTACAGATGGTGATTTTAATCTATATAGCAAAAAACATGGAAAAGAATATCTCGAAAAATACGTTGAGTCGCAGCATGTTGACTGTTTGTTTTTTGTCTATATTGGAGAGTATCAAAAACAGGATATTCTTGGTTATCCTGTGTTTTCAACTGATGTGCCTGGATTAGTTGGTGTTATTTATGAAGTCGTGGAGAGATTGCTATGAATGTTGAGTGCCCACACCAGCAAAAAGTTTTTGCCAGAACAAAAGGGCAGATATTGTTTTATCTGCACGAAGATGGTACATCCTGTTTTTTAATGAATGATTTATCAATACAAGCATTGGATATTTTCGAAGTTTTTTCTCGAAATGTTAAACCGGAACTAACGAAAGAAATGCGCCTTTGCTTTTTGATGTCAGAAGCGTATCGTTTGGATACAATTTATCCGCTATTATCAACATTACGTTCTAGCAAACTGCGAGAATATCTCGTATTTTTATTAGATGGATTGAAAATTTTTGAAGCAAATCGAGCGATTCTTGGTGAAATGTATCAGATCTTTGGTGATGTGTTTATTCAAAACATTGAACTCATTGACGAAATATCTTATCGCGGAATTGCAACTCAAAATATGACGTATAAAAAACTACAAATGGCAGATATAAAAAGTGACAAGCTTAATGATTTTTTTACAGATTTCGAAAAAGAAAAGAATGAAAGAGCGAAAAAGCAGAGCGATATTCTGCAAAATTTGAGGAAACAGTAAGATGCTGTACGAAGAATTATATAACGAATATGAAAAAAGAATAAAAGTTGCAACATTTAAAATTGCAAGAGATAATCAATGCTTACAACATTGGGAAGATATTCAGCAGGAAGTATATTCCCAATTGTTAGTCATTCATAAAAATTACGAGAAGCTTTTGGTAAAGAATGCTAGCTTTAAAACATTCTTAGATCATTCGGTAAAAAATATTGCTTATAACTATTATCGTGATAAAGTTTTACACACTACATTTGAAGATTTTGTTTTTAGCTTCGCAGATGAAGAGAAGGCACCTATTCAGATCGAAGATGAAACTCAAGCATTAGAAACTATTGAATTTTTCGAAACGTTTATGGTGTTTTTACAAAAATTAGACGCGGAAGATTCTTTTTTATTGCAATATCGTTTTGCACATGAAAATGCAAAGCTCGTCGAATGCGTACAGGCGCTAGGTACACAATTTTCTAATGCTCGCTGTAAAAATCCGAAAAGCGTTTTGATTCGTTTAAGAAAATTATCTCTTCAGTTTAAAAATTTTGTTAATGGAGATTGTCTTGTGGCATAATAATTATTATGTCAATAATACTGTTGGATATAGTTATTAGACCGGAGGTATCCTATCACATTCTTATGAAACATGCTGCATATTATATGGAAATTGCTATGCTTGCTGCCAGCAGATCTACTTGTACGAGAGCACAGGTAGGAGCAGTATTAGTAAAAGAAGATCGTCTCCTTGCGGCTGGTTTTAATGGCGCACCACGCGGTCTTATTCATTGTATTGATGATGGGTGCGCTATTGTTGATGAACATTGCATTCGATGTTTGCATGCAGAGACGAATGCATTATTTTATGCTGGTAGAGAGGCGTTAGGGGCTACTTTGTACGTAACACATGCGCCATGTATTCATTGTTGTGGTATCGTAATTAATGCTGGTATCGCTGTGATATACTACAAGAAAATGTATAATGATACTCGTATTCAAAAAATTGGATATAGTTCGACAGAACGATATCTTCAGATGGCTGGTGTTCAATTAATTCACATTGAGGATTAAAAATGACGAAAATTCAACGAGCAAAAAAACTACAAAAATTTTATCAAGAACGTGGTATGGTTGCTGTTGTAAAATATCTGGAACAATCAATAAAGATATTGGAAATGCGAGAGAAAAAATTTTCTCCTGCATAGTGAGAGGTTGTATGATTTGGAAAGCTTTTTTTGCATATAGCTGTACTTGGCTTGTTGTTGGTTTATGCTGTTTTTTGATACAAAATATTCTTGTCTGGATCGCTTATGGCATTTGCTTATTAGCAAGTTATTATGCGCTTTTCATTTTTTCACGCCCTGAAAAAAATGAGGATAACTTTCTTTTAGATGCTCCAGCGAAGCTCTCGATTGCTGATTATTGGAACATTTTTTTTAGAAAGAAATAATAGTGCAGTGTGCTTGGCATCAGGATATTATTCGAGGAAAACGAAGTTATTTTTTTGATCCAGCAAGTACACATGGTATTTGTTTTCAATGTGCAGTGAAACAATTAACAACAAGACCAAATGCGTTACTTCGCTTTGCAAAAAAATATCAAGAAGAATTATTCTCACTTGGTATACCACTGATAATCATAGTTTTACCATCTGGTGAGTATATTGAAGGTGTAGGGCTTGATTTTCTTCTACTTTTTCTGACAGAATAGGACATTTTTCCTACAAACATTCACAATACTATCAATTATTATGTATGCTTGAAATGTAAAAAATGTTCATAGAAACACCAGATTTCATTATTTATTATCGTATATTGAAGTTTGGTGATATTAAAAGGTAGAAGAGAAAATGGTTTCTTTATCGTATTGTTACGAGCATCCATCGGTTTTGATGGAAGTCGCTATTGTTTCTCTTAATGCGTCATCTGATGATCTTCATTACGATTTTATTCCTTTATATCAATATCATAATTTTCATTATACGGTCGAGCAAATTCAATCACAAACAATTCTTTGTGAAGTGATGCATGGTACATCTTTATTTGGAGTACCAAAACAGCGTTACTATCTGGTTAATGAGCGCGGTAAAATGGTTCAGTTGCTCGGCGTAGAAGTAGAGGAACGTATTATTCAATATATGAACGGTTTTTTAACGAGTGATCAACTTCTCTACTTTTGTTCTTCCTGGTATAGTAACTAATTCACAAAAAGATGAGAGAACATTTTTCTTTCATCTTTTTTATTTTTAAAATATTTCAGAAAATTGACATAAAAAATATTGACATTTATTTAAAAATATGTTATAATTATTTTGTAAGGTAAATAAAGAATTAATTATTTGGAGGGAACAAAAAATGTACACGATTGAAAATGCAATTGCAAATGCTCTTAAAAATGGTATCGAAATTGTTGCTAAAGGGTGGTTGAAGAAAGATGGTCGTCGTCTTTTTTGGACAACTTCCGGTAGTGATTCAAAAGTTATCCATTGCGTTCATCATACTTACAATGGTTTTGAGTGTGATTGCAAATCTTATGAGTTTCGTAAAATGTGTGCTCATATTGGTCGTATTGTATTGTTCCTCCAGTCTCTTACTATAAAAGAGCGAACGACGTTGTTGACACCACGTAAAATTGTAAAGCCGATTATTCAGCAGGCGATTGAGGTAGTTCGTTCTGTTGAGACAGCTACTCTCAATACTCGTCAAATTAATACGACGCCAGTTTTAGAAAAGGTAAGTACTACTGAGCGTTCTCTTCCAAAAATGTTTATGAGGTAAAAATGTCGAATAATTATATTGGAAAATATCGAAGGGAACCATCATTACCAGGGCATTTCACTCGTTATAGTGAGATGCCAGTAAACAGTACTGGTTTAGAAATGAATAGTCAAGCACAGCAAGAACGTGCTGAAGCTGTTCGTGATATTTTTCCAGATTATTATTATCTTCAAAAGAGATATAAAAAGTTCTCAATCTTATGGGTGTCGCCAGGGCATGAATGGGTACTAGATTGGGTTGAAAATGGTGGAGTCCCACCATTCCAATCGTTTATAGATTTATGTTTTGGGGTACATAATGATGATCCACCACCTTACGAGGTGATTGTTTTTCGTAAAACTGATAATTTCGTGTTGCGAAAAAAAATTTTCAGTGAAATGCATGAAGTGCAACAAGAGTTGCAATATATTGTGAAATGGTTTGGGAAGTATGCAAATTTAGAGAAAATAAAGTGAAAATACAAGATTTCTTGGATAAATATGGTATTTTTAAGATACTTTCAATAAACATGAGTGAAGAGGAAATGAAACAACATTTTGTTGATGATACTTCTTCGCCTTACGCTCAAATCATAACGATTATTGATAATAATAATCGTCAAATAAGCATTCCAATTTTTTATCATAAAGATTTGGGAGATCCATCGTTGTATATTTGCATTCAGATTTGGCGAGTTGATTGTATATTTGTTTCGCGTATTAAAAATTTCGTTGAAACAGGATATTATTATGAAGCAAAAATAGTATACGATGTATTTACTCAGTATTTTTCTAATGAGCAAATTGCAGAAATTTTGAATTTGGACGTTTAAGAAGTCCTGTCAAATTTGAAAGGAAGAAAAAATAAATGGGTTGCGATATTCACGGATACATCGAAGTTAAAAAGAATGATCTTCGATTTCATGGTTTCGTAGAGGTGCAAAAGTATGCCTCGTGGGATGATTGGGATATGGCTTTTGATATTAAGGCCATTTTAGGACGGAATTATGGGATGTTTGGATTACTTTTCGGAGTACGAGATGATGTATTCTCTCCTGTTGCTAAAAGTCGTGGTCTTCCAGAAAATGTCTCTGATGAAGTTAAAGCTGCTTCTCAAGCATGGGGTGTAGATGGTCATTCTCATAGTTGGATTACGATTCAAGAAATTAATGCAATCAATTGGGATGAAAGGTCAAATAATCTTTCTTCTCATGTTTATATGTTTCCT
>Ga0310811_10010175_pt1 | contig 12148 bp, 10 predicted proteins | sample YCmetagenome_FD_207642 | JGI IMG/M metagenome (GOLD analysis project Ga0310811, IMG submission 207642) | Soil microbial communities from experimental microcosm in Duke University, North Carolina, United States - YC | ecosystem: Engineered > Artificial ecosystem > Soil microcosm > Unclassified ... | reverse complement strand
AGACGCATCGCCCATCATTTCCGCCGTGGCAGCTTTTCTCAGTAGGGACGCCATGGCGAATGGCGTCCGCCCCCACCGGCCATCTCGCCTTTCTAGAAGCTTCTCGAGCGCATGTTCCTGGCGGGAGAAAAGACCCCATGACGCTTGAGAGACCAGTGGGACGCCGTCAAATGTCATGGCACACATTTCTGTGGCACGCGAACCCGTGGAAGGGGCGCAACGCCACGTCTGCGGAGCCAGCGGGACCGCGCGAGTTCCCGGACGCCATTCCGTGCCTCCATGGCGTCCCTACTGGCCTGGGGAGCGGTGCCAACCGGTGCGATGTTTGACCAGATGCGACGAAATTGATCGGAGATTCCCCTTCTCTACGTGACATCGCAGATAAGCAGCGACTTTACGGAATTGATGGGAGATTCCTGTATGGATTCCCAAAAAAAGAGGAGTGATCTGCATGATCACCCCTCTTTATCAGCCTGGAAAACGCTTAATTTCTTTCGGCTCGGCTCCTAAAGCTGTTATAAGGGCCCGGAATGTTCACAGGAAAACTCGCCCCACCTCTGATGTGAGCAAGTTCCGCATCGCTGAGCTCTATTTCGGCCTGCTCGTTCATCCAGTCTTGCGCACGTTTTTGCACATTCTGATTTTCATCTTCTATTATTGAACGAATAGCTTCTTGTTGCATTTTAATTCTCCTTATGGTTTTAAAATGATTGCCTATGAAATCGTCGTATCATTGACTATATAGCATCTTTGCATATTTATAATTTCTTACTATTTATATATTTACAGTATAGACAGGAAAAGGAAACTGCACATCGCCCGGAAGTGCAATTCATTAAGCGATGCAAACAGTACACTTTTGGGCCATATTGATTATTCAATCAACTCCTCTCCTGATTCATACAGATTGGAAACGTTGAGCACTGAGAGGCGTCGATGAAGCCGCTCCAGACACAAAAAAGCGCCAGGCCGAAGTCATGCGTCCTTTTGGCAATTCCTTCGTCTCTCCAGAAAACGATATAATCAGAGGAGAGAGAGGAGACCAGCCAATGCTCTATCCCGAACCATCACTGGCACTTACGACCGAACAGGTCTGGGAAGCTTTTCATACCCCGCTTCAGCGCTTCATCTGCAAGCGGGTTCCAGATGAGGCTACCGCTGAAGATATTTTACAGGATGTTTTTCTCAAGATTCACCAGCATATCGAGACGCTCAAGGACGCCAAAAAGCTTGAGAGCTGGATCTATCAGATCGCACGTAACGCCATTGCAGACTACTATCGCAGCATGAAACCGGTTGTCTCCCTGGAAGATTCAGACGCGCTGAACCTGCCAGAGGAGCTTCCAGACGATGATGTGATCAGCGAGCTCTTTCCCTCGGTGCGCGCCATGGTCAGAAGTCTCCCTATGCAGGATCGCCAGGCTCTGATACTCACCGAATATCAGGGCCTGACACAGCGCGAATTGAGCGAACGGCTGGGCATCTCTTTTTCCGGCGCGAAATCACGTGTACAGCGCGCACGCGAGAAGCTCCGCCAATCGCTCCTGGCCTGCTGCCATTTCGAGGTGGATCGCCGGGGGCACGTTATTGACTATCAGCCCCACTGCGAGCGCTGCTCTACAGACACGTGCTGTGCAGAGCCAATACCGGAGCGCGTCCTTTTCGAAGTTTCTCCGTCTCTCAAAGCGAAAGAGTAAAAAGAGAGCAAAACCTGTTTTCTCTCTCAGTAGAAACGAAAAGGAAAAACACAATGAATACGATCCCAACCAGTGATGAGCAGTTACGAGCAGAGGTGCGCACACGCTACGCCAGAACAGCACTCCAGGTGCTGGGCAGCGAGCAGTCTGCATCATGCTGCGGACCAACCTGTTGCACACCGGATGCTACCGTCTCGCCCGTCGTCGAAGCACAATCATGCTGTGACACCTCCTGCTGCACAGGCGGTGATCCGGTTACGTCAGATCTCTATAGCCAGGGAGAATTAGGCACCATCCCCCTTGCCGCCGCTCTGGCATCACGCGGATGCGGCAATCCCACGGCCCTTGCCGAACTGAAGCCCGGCGAGAAAGTGCTCGATCTGGGCAGCGGTGGCGGCATCGATGTCCTCCTCTCAGCCCGGCGCGTCGGCCCGACTGGCTTCGCCTATGGGCTGGACATGACCGATGCAATGCTGGAGCTGGCAGAACGCAACCGCGCTGAGGCTGGCGTGGAGAATGCACAATTTCTCAAGGGCATTATCGAGGCAATCCCGCTCCCGGAGCAAAGCGTGCAGGTGATCATTTCCAATTGTGTGATCAACCTCTCAGCCGACAAGGGACAGGTGCTGCGCGAAGCCTATCGCGTGCTGACACCGGGAGGGCGCGTCGCAATCTCGGACATCATCTTTCAGGGCCAGCTCCCGGCTCCCCTGCGCACAGACCTGGAGTCATGGGCAGGCTGCATTGCCGGTGCGTTGGAAGAGCAGACCTATCGCCAATTGCTTCAAGAAGCCGGTTTCACTGACATCGAGATAGAAGTCACGCGGCGCTACTCCCTCGACGATGTCCGGCAAAGTGGCGCAAGTGCCTCGCTTGCGGCTCTTTCGGAGGAGGAGCGGCACGAGGTCGACGGGAAATTTGTGAGCGCCTTTGTGCGTGCACGCAAACCATAGGCTCACAGATACATTTCTTCAGAGCAGGCATAAAGCGCAGCTCCTACCTGTTATATCCATTTAAACATTCTCATCGTCACAGCATCGAATACGCTCGAATAAACACAACAGGTAGGGGCTGCGCTTTATGCCTGTCCGCATCCCCCACCGGCCATCTCGCCCACCGGCCATCTCGCCCACCTCCACGATATCTCGCTCACCGTAACCTGACGCTCATGCGCTACGCTGCATTGCACCCCCCACTATTTCTTGAAAATACATTATTTTCCCTGAAATAACACAGCAAAGCAGACTGCACGCTCTTCCGAGTGATATAGTTATAGGGAAATTCTCGCAAACAATCCATCAGACAGAAGGAGCCATCCATGCATTTCGAAGAATGGTTGCTTATTGCTTCGGTGCTCTTGCTCGCCAGTATTCTGGCCTGGAAAATCGCGCATACATTAGGTATTCCCGCCCTGCTGCTCTTCCTGGGGATTGGCATGCTGGCGGGCTCCGAGGGCCTGGGGGGAATCTACTTCGATAATGCATTCATAGCCCAATCGGTGGGAGTCGTGGCACTTGCCTTTATTCTTTTCGATGGTGGATTAGACACACAATGGAAAATAGTTCGGCCAGCGCTCGCTCCAGCTCTGGCGCTCTCGACGATTGGCGTGTTCCTCACGGCGCTGGTCGTCGCCGTCTTCGCCATCTTGCTCCTCCACTTCTCATTTCTGGAAGGCTTACTGCTGGGAGCAATCATCTCGGCCACAGATGCCGCAGCGGTCTTTAGCGTGCTTGGCACAAAAAATCTGCAATTGAAAGGGAAGCTTCTGCCCTTGCTGGAACTGGAATCGGGCCTGAATGATCCAATGGCGGTCTTCCTCACGCTCGGCATCACAAATCTCCTCACCAAACCCAACGACCCCTGGTGGTCGACGCTGCTCTTATTTATCGAACAAATGGGCATAGGAACCATCTGCGGGCTGGCGCTGGGCTGGGGAGCAATCCAGATCATCAATCGTCTCAAACTGGATGCCGAGGGACTCTATCCTGTCCTGACGATTGCGCTGGTCTTATTGACGTATGGGCTCACCGCCAGCCTCGGTGGCAGTGGCTTTCTCGCGGTCTACCTGCTCGGCCTCCTGCTGGGAAATAGCTCCATCCACGGCTTAGAGCAGCTTTCACACTTTCACGATGGTGTGGCCTGGGTGATGCAGATCGGCATGTTTCTGATCCTGGGTCTACTCGTTTTCCCATCTCATCTGCCCACGGTAGTAGTGAGCGGATTGCTCATAACCGGCGTGGTTATTTTCCTGGCCCGTCCGATCAGCGTTCTACTGACACTCCTTCCTTTTAAGATACCGTTGCAAGAAAAGGTTTTCGTCTCATGGATAGGCTTGCGGGGAGCGGTCCCTATTGTCTTAGCAACGTTTCCCCTGCTGGCTGGCATGCCCAGATCCACTTTTCTCTTCGATTTAGTCTTCTTCGTGGTCCTCGCCTCCGTATTGCTTCAGGGCACAACGGTCTCTCTCGTGGGGAAATGGTCGGGCGTGCTCATTGCTACCAAGACACCCAAAACCGTGTAGAGGCGCTGCTTGTCTGCGCCTGGGGAAATGGAGACAACAAAAAAACGTGCTCATCGATCATTCTTCTGGATCGATGAGCACGGTAAAAGGTGATGCAAAGCAGATCAGGTGAGCTTAGTGACCATTCTGCACAAGCAAGGCCTCTGCATCCAGCGGTGAAGCGGTGGGGGCGTTCTCGGCACGCTGAGCCGCCAGTTGTCCCAGCCGACGTGGTCGCCAGACGCGTATATATTGCGCGATGACGTAAGAACCAATAACGAAGACGCCGGCAAAAATCTGCGCGACGAGCGTCTCAACCGTCGGGAAGACCGCGAACCAGACCCCCATCCAGCCAGGAATTGGCAGATTGAGAGGAGTCGTGGAAATCCAGTGCGCCAGTTGCAACTCCTGGGCGCTCTCGCCAACCATCACGATCAGGACCATACCCAGCAACACACCAGTCAGTACCAGCATTTTCTTGTAGGGCATGCGGCGATGAGCGATAAAGGTCAATACAGCCACGATAGCGGTGAAGAAGAGTCCGACGCCAACGCCTTGTAACACCACTGTGGAACCAGCTTGCAGGCGCAGGGTTTGCAAGAAGAGCACCACTTCAAAGCCTTCGCGATACATCGCGCTGAAACCCAATAGAGCCAGACCCAGCATCGTCCGTGATCCATGCTCGCTGGCATTCTTGAGCAAATTTTTCCGCCGCTTGTTATGCATTGAGATCCAACCGGTCCAATAAATTTTGTGGAAGAACCAGTTCATAATCACAAGCAAAACGAGAATTGCCAGCAAACCCGTCGCCGCCTGAATATCCAGCGCAGGCGCATCGACCGCACTGATTACCGCAATCGCGATAAACCATGTGGCAATCGTCGCTAAAAATCCTACCCCGGTCCCAACTGCAATGGGACGGCGATAGGATTGATTCGATCCCATCAAGCTGGCAGTTATCGCTGCGAGAACGAGGATAGCCTCCAGACCCTCACGGAACACGAGCAGTCCAGTATTGAGGATAACTGCATTATGATCAAGATGAGGAATCGTGGGATTGGGATTGCCGGAAGCGGTAATTCCCTGCCAGACGAGGGCGCCCAACACCAGCAAAGCCGCAATGGCAATGGCTACACGAAAAATAACGCGTATGGGCTTTGCATACGTTTGCAACAGAGACCTGCTCTGCATGACTCAACCTTTCTAAGCTCTATTGGATCTGAAGAGTTTCTCTCTCCACCAAATGATCTATGCTTTGATGCAACTGGCTCTCTTTTTGCTATCCAGCCAGTATAAATCTCTCTCTTCTAACGATATCAGGCAAGGCTCATATCTTAGTTGTGTACTCGGATATTAGCATGACCTAATAAAGTTGTCAAGGGACCTTTCTTATTGACGCAAACAAAAAGCCGCTTCACAACAGCAGTTATGCCCGCAAATGGCGTATTTTTTTGCATTGACGCCAGATCACCAGCACAAGCAATACCTGAGCACACAAGGAGAGGAGCGCTATCAATAAGTGCACCGAAAGCAGTTTTTGCTCGAAAAGAGAAAGTGTGGCAGGTGCGGGCGAAGGAGAGGTGGAGCGCAAAATACTAGAGACCAGAAAAGAGGTCTCATGGTGGCTACCGAGCAACGGCGTTTTGGGGATAGGCGGCACTCTGTTGCTCTTCTGAGGGGTATCGGGCATCTCTGGAACCATAAACGTTACCTCCACCACATATCCAAATATTGTGAGACATGTACAATTTCTCCCACTGCTCCCATTGTACTCATTTTTCGCGTTTTGAGCAAGCTACTACTACTACTCACCTTCAGGCCTTACACACGCCAGATACGAGCAGTATTATCGTAGTTACCGGTGACCAGCCGCGTATCATCTGGCGACCAGTCCAGGTTAAACGCCACCCCTGAGGCCAGACTATGCGTAATTTTGCCGGTAGAAGCGGCGAGAAAATCGATCTGGGCATTGCCATTATAGACGGCAATCGTCTGACCATTATGAGACCAGCGCGCCTCCCCTATCGGCGCACCGCTGGGACGCGCATAGGTGTAGAGCGTATGCTTTGTGCTCAGTTCCCAGACACGCGCCGTCTGATCGTGAGCCGTAGAGACGACCCGCGTACTATCCGGCGACCAGCAGAGCGAGGCAATATCGTCCGTATGCTCGGTATAGAGCAGTGCAACCTGCCCGGTTAACGGCTCCCAGACATGGACCTGTGTATCCTCTGAGCCTGAGGCAAGATATTTCCCATCTGGCGACCAGGAGAGCGCTTTCACGGTATTCGTATGCCTCTGATAGGTCGTGACGATACTCCAATCTGGATAACGATAGACAAGCACCGAGCTACCACTGACCACCGCTAAATAGTGCTCGTCCGGAGACCATGTCACGAGCGCAAGAGGAGCCACAGGGGTTGCCAGCGAAGCCATAGCCTGTCCCCCCTTGAGATCCAGCACCTGAATGGTGCCATCGACAAAGCCAACCGCCAGCCATTGACTTGTGTGAGACCAGGCCAGTGACCACGGGTAATCGTCAGACATAGGCGGCTGCTTCTTACTGATGATAGAGAGACGAGTCTGCCCCTGATCCGTACTCCAGATCCGCGCCGTACTATCCATAGAACCTGATGCGATATAACTGCCATCTGCGGACCAGCGCGCCAGTAAAACCGCCGCTTTATGCTCTTTATAGCTCAACAAAGGGCTGACCGCTGGTGTAAGCCCGGGAATACCTCTGGACGTATTGCCAGAAAGAACCGTCTGCAACGTATTCTGCGCCACTTGCGGTTGAGAAAGCGCATGCCAGGCAACAACACCACCGACGGCAAGCAGGCTCACAGCGCCTCCCGCAAGGCCACCAAAAAGAAACGTTCGCCGCGAGAGTGCACGTTGTTTTTGCGGATACGCCATGGCCGAAGAAGCTCTTTCAGCACCACCAGGCAAAACCGGCCCCGGAGCATAGCTCAACGGAGTCGACATGCTGACAGGGGGAACGTTGCCCGATCCCGGCGTCGAGAATGGAGGAGCTACTGGTGATGGTGTATATGCGTGTTGCGCAGTTGATAGAAACTCCGGTTTGAGCTGCGTTGCCACAAATTGCTGCGAAAGCGCGGGCGAGGGGGCTGGCTGAAACTCCGCTTTGAGCTGCGTCACCACAAATTGCTGTGAAGAAGCCGATTGCGTAGCCTGTTCCAGAGCCTGGGCAAACGCTCGCACATCAGGGAAACGCTGCTGCGGCTGCTTTTGTAGAGCGATCATCACGACTCGCTCTACAGGCTCGGGCAAACCGGGAAGGTATTGACGCAGTGAGGGCGGAGGCGTAATGCTGTGCTTCACGGCAATCTCTGTATAGGAACCCTGAAACGGACGCTGACCACATAGCCATTCATAGACGACAATAGCAAGCGCATATTGATCGCTGGCAGGGACGGGATGGGCCTCGATCTGCTCAGGAGCCATATAGGAGATTGTGCCTGCGATATTCTGTATGCTGTTCAGATGCGAACTTTGCAGCGCCAGAGCGATCCCGAAATCGCTCAAAAGCAGCTCCTGACGGCTGCCAAGCAACATATTTTCCGGCTTAATATCGCGATGGATCAGGCGCTGCTCGTGGGCATAATACAACGCCTCAGCCACCTGCTTCGTAAAACTGACCACGTTCACGAGCGGAACCATCTGACCGGAAGGGAAACGACTGCGTAACGTACCATTCGCAGCATAGTCCATGACCAGATAAGGCACACCCCCATCGACGCCAAAATCGAGCACACGCACAATATTGGGATGCTGCAAACGCGCAATAAACTGGGCCTCGCGCTGAAATTGCTGGATCGCATCGTCTGCCAGACGCGTATGCAATACCTTGATTGCGGCAAACGTATGCAAATGGACATGCTCGCCCAGATACACTTCAGCGAAGCCCCCCTGCCCTAAACGACGCGTGAGGCGATAGTGGCCTAACAGGCGGCCCGTTTCCGATGGGTTCTCTGGCATCTTCTTCTCTGTTTCTTCTCGCAGATGAATAGCATGTATGGAACCTTCTGCATCATAAACCATACCAGATCACAGAGATAGAGCAATAGGACTTTTTGCATATGCAGTTCGAGAAACAATCAGGCTTCCCGAACTGCATATAATTATTATGTCAACTGATCCCACATATCATGGCGGTTGAGTCGAGCATAGAGAGCGATAATGCTTATCAGAGGCAGAAACATGATGAGATTGACGGCATGTCCACTCACGCCAAGCAGTACATTTAAAATGACATTGACAACGATATATCCTATAACCAGAAAAAAACCGATTTTCTTCTTGCCTATGAGCAGACCATGACCGGTAATACCGACACAGCCGATCAGAGCGTGCGCCAGATACAAAAACAGCAGAACACTACTGCCCCCAGAAAACAGTATGCCAGACGCATAAACAAAGCTTGATAGCGTAGAAAAGCTCACAATCACCAGATTAATGATCAATCTGGCAAGCACGCGCCCAGGCCATTTGCGCCCCTGTAGAGAAACAGGCTGTTCTACCGGAGTTACCACGGGAACCAGCGGGTACTCTCCACGAAAAACGTGAGGTTGATCCGCCACGAAACGGACAAAGAGAGGTGAGCCATCAGGTAAAACAAAACTTTTTCCGACCACCTGTTCCTGAGCATTGGCCAGCATGCCCAGAATCGTTCCATTGATAAGCACAGTAGCAGCCTGCCCTGGGACAGTCCAGTGGACCTTGATACGCTCCATGCCCATCGGGTTCAGTGCAAAATCTTGCGTTGCCACTCACAAACCTTCTTGAAGAAAAATATTCTTCTTTGAATATTTCTATTTATGAATAACAGAAAAATGAGTGAAATATCCAAAGAAGCATAAAACGATGAAAAAAGTATAGTGAGTCTTTATTATAGATACTTTTCTATAAAAGCATAGAGATAGTCTAGTGATAATCTGGTGTATATTCGGCCAGCATGGTTGAGTTTTCTTCATAAGAGGGAAAAGATGAATGCACGTAAGATCTCTTAGCCGGTTGCGAGAACTATGGATAAAGCGTACATAAGATAGAAGCAATCTTACGGTGGGCAGAGCGATATGACTGTGATATACTGATACGCATAACTATTCTCTCTTATAAGGAGGCGCGATGCGCTCAGATCAGATCAAGCTGGGCTTCGAACGTGCGCCTCACCGTGGTTTGCTGCGTGCAACCGGTGTGGTGGGCGAACAGGATTTTAAGAAGCCATTTATTGCCGTCTGCAATTCATATGTTGATATTGTTCCCGGCCATGTTCATTTGCAGGCTTTTGGCAAGCTTGTCAAAGAAGCCATTCGCGCCGCCGGGGGCGTGCCTTTCGAATTTAATACCATTGGCGTTGACGATGGTATTGCGATGGGGCATATCGGCATGAAATATTCGCTCGCCAGCCGGGAACTGATCGCCGACTGCGTCGAGACGATGATCGAGGCCCACCGCTTTGACGGCATGGTCTGTATTCCCAACTGCGATAAGATCGTGCCTGGTATGCTGCTGGCTGCCATGCGTGTAGATATTCCCACTATTTTTGTCAGTGGCGGCCCGATGGCGGCCGGGAAACTGGCCGATGGACGTAGCGTCGATCTGATCAGTATTTTCGAAGGGGTCGGCGCGTATCAGGCAGGCAAGATTGATGACCAGGCGCTCTTAGAGCTGGAACAGAACGCCTGCCCCACCTGCGGCTCCTGTTCGGGTATGTTTACCGCCAATTCGATGAACTGTCTGATGGAGGCGCTGGGACTGGCCTTGCCGGGCAACGGCTCCTATCTGGCCACGTCTCAGGATCGACGCGATCTGGCTCAGGCAGCCGGTCAGCAAATTATGAAGCTGGTCGAGGCAAACCTGACGCCCCGGCAGATTGTGAACGAAGAGAGCGTCGATAACGCGTTTGCGCTGGATATGGCGATGGGCGGCTCGACCAATACCGTGCTGCACACACTGGCCCTGGCTCGCGAGGGTGGCATCGATTACTCGCTTGAGCGCATCAACCAGGTGGCAGAGCGTACGCCCCATCTGTGTAAGGTCAGCCCGGCTGGTAGCTGGCATATGGAAGATGTGGATCGCGCAGGCGGCATCAGTGCGATCCTGAAAGAGCTCGCACGTAAACCCGGCGTGCTCAATCTGGATCGCCCGACCGTCACCCTGCGCACACTCGGCGAGAATATTGCCGAGGCCGAGAATCATGATCCAGCCGTCATTCATCCGCTGGAAGAAGCGCATAGCGAGCGCGGCGGACTGGCAATTCTCTTCGGCAATCTGGCCCCAGATGGCGCGGTCGTCAAGGTCGCAGCCGTGGCTCCATCGATGCAGAAGCATACAGGTCCGGCGCGCATCTACAATTCGCAGGAAGAGGCCTGTGCGGGCATTCTCAACGGGCAGGTGAAAGAGGGAGACGTCGTGGTTATTCGCTATGAGGGACCACGAGGCGGCCCGGGTATGCAGGAGATGCTGGCACCGACCGCCAATATTATGGGCATGGGCCTGGGTGAGAAGGTCGCGCTGATTACGGATGGACGCTTCTCTGGCGGCACACGCGGAGCCTGCATCGGGCATGTTTCGCCGGAAGCCGCCGCTGGTGGTCCTATCGCGGCCCTGGTTGATGGCGATCTGATCCATATCGATCTCAAAGAGCGCCGTCTGGACGTGCAATTGACTCCGGAGCAGCTTGAGCAGCGTCTGAGCGAGGTGAAGCACGTCAGGGGTCGTGTCAAGAGTTCGTGGTTGCGCCGTTATGCCTCGCTGGTCACGTCAGCGAATACGGGCGCAGTGCTGGGAGATCCGGGCGACATTTAAGCGTTGCCCACCCCTTGATCTGGGGGAAAATGGCAAAATCAATCACGCCAGGTGTACAGGCAGAAATGACCCTACACGTACACCTGGCGTGAAACATCTGAGATCATTTCACGGCCTGATCATGGTTACCGATGCCTCTTCTGGCGTTGATATGCCTGCATCGCGAAAGCCGAAACGCTCATACAGACGGAGCGCAGGGTTATTGCGATCCACAGAAAGGCTGAGTGCCGCATATCCCTGGCTTTGCGCCAGCTCTATAATTCCCTGAAGAAGTGCATGCCCGACCCCCTGACCACGCACCTCATCGCATACGCCAATCGTCAGCTCAGGTATCGCTGGCGAGACAAACCCATAGCCGGGAGCTTCAGCGGGATAAAGACGATACCAGGCAGCGCCAAGTGGTCGTTCCGTCTGGTCTAGCACAATGACGCCAGCATCTCCGTGGCGTCCCCATCCCTCAACATATTTCCGATTTACCGATAGTGAGAGCGCTTTCTCTTTACCCAGAGCGCGCATCTCATCCGAAACCGCCGCCGCCTCGTACATCATATCCCAGAGAAAAGGAATATCCTTTCCTTGAATGGTGCGGACCGTAAAGCGTCGTGCTTCTTTCATGTTTTCGTACGTCTCCATACAATTTGCCCTTGCTAGATTCTTCTAAAATGTAACATAACTTCTCTATAAAGCAAAGCATGTATGGCTTTTTTGCATACTCACATCGATTTTTCCAGGAGAAAATGGGGCAAAGCCGCATTATTTTGTCAGCAGTGGCAAAGAGACCGCAAAGGTGGACCCTTCTCCCTCTTCACTCTCTACCGAGATCGATCCCCCATACTGTTTGACAATCTCCCGCGAGATGTACAGACCCATCCCCAGGCCGGGAAAGCCGCGCTCTTTGCGGGTATACGTTCCTCGATTGAAGCTATCAAAGATTGTCTTTTGATACTTTCTGGGAATGCCAACGCCATAGTCGCGAACCTTGAGCAGCACACTGTCCTCGGACGCTGCAAGATCGATATCGACTTTGTCTGCCTGTGGCGAATATTTGATCGCATTGCTGATGAGATTGGTCACCACCTGCTCCAACCTGTTTGCATCGGCAGTGATCTGGCAATTACTGGTA
>Ga0310811_10010174_pt1 | contig 12148 bp, 9 predicted proteins | sample YCmetagenome_FD_207642 | JGI IMG/M metagenome (GOLD analysis project Ga0310811, IMG submission 207642) | Soil microbial communities from experimental microcosm in Duke University, North Carolina, United States - YC | ecosystem: Engineered > Artificial ecosystem > Soil microcosm > Unclassified ... | reverse complement strand
CATTGCGCACGACGAAAATTTCTCCCGGCGCGCAGTCGAAGACCACTTCAGGCGCGACGCGGGAATCGGCGCAGGCGATGACCATGGCCGGGGGAGACTGGCCGTCCCGCGCCAGGATGGAGAAACGTTTCTGGTGGCGCCGCCAATAGCCTTTGCGGAAGCGTGCATAGCCCTCGAGCAAATTGTTCATAGTCCGGCCTCCTTCGCCGCGTTCCAGAGTTGGTCCATTTCTTCCAGGCTGGAATCGCGCGGCGTTTTGCCCTTGGCGGCGAGCAATTCCTCGATATGGCCGAAACGGCGGATGAATTTTGCGTTGGCGCTGGTCAGGCAGGTTTCCGCATCGAGCCCGAGTTTGCGGGCGAGGTTGGCGAGCACGAACAGCATGTCGCCCAGCTCGTCCTGCAACCTGGTTGCATCCGCGCCCGGCAACTCGGCGCGCAGTTCGGCGGTTTCTTCCGTCAGCTTGTCGAGCACGGTGTTGGCATCCGGCCAGTCGAATTTCACCCTGGCGGCGCGCGCTGTGAGTTTTTGCGCGCGGCGCAAAGCGGGCAGGGCGGTGGCCACGCCGTCCAGCACGCCGGTCTCGGCGCGGGCTTGGCGCTCCTGCGCCTTTTGCGCCTCCCAGGCCGCACTTTGTGCGCCGGAATCGCGCGCCTGCGCATCGCCGAACACATGCGGGTGCCGGCGCACCATCTTGTCGGTGATGCCCTGCGCGACATCGTGGAAATTGAACCAGCCTTGTTCTTCCGCCAGCCGCGCGTGGTAGACCACCTGGAACAGCAAATCGCCCAGCTCGTCCTTCAACTGCGCCGGGTCATTGGCGGCGATGGCTGATTGCACCTCATAGGCTTCCTCGACCGTGTAGGGCGCAATGCTGGCGAAATCCTGCTCGCGGTCCCAGGGACAGCCGGAAACCGGATCACGCAGCGCCGCCATGACCTCGATGAGGGCGGAAATGGGGAGTTTTGTGCTCATGCCGAGGCTTGTACGTGGCGGCGGGGAAAAAGAACAGTTTTGAGGGGAAGGCAAGGGCTGCAGAGAGGCACGTTCAGTCTCATTTTTAAGATATGTTGTTCCGGTTGTAGCGTCGGTTGGCGAAGGCTTTGCCCCGAGACTTGCGTGGCTTACGGATGTGGTATTGCGATGCGGAACCGATCGCGAAGAGATCAAGGCTTGTTCGGGATTGGCGCCTGCTTGCGCATTGTTAATGGTGTATAATTTGAAGAAAGCCATGCGGATGGAGGAAGCAGGCGCGGCTCGGTGGAAGCACTGGGGCCGCGCACTCGTGTGGTTAGCGTGCGGCGTGTCCTGGTTTGCGGCATTCGGGATCGATATTCCACTGATCCGGGGCTATTTCCGCCCCTCAGGTTTCCGGTTGGCTGCGGATTTGGCCTGTTTTCGCGACAATGGCGCGTACCTGGGGCGGCACGTACTGACAGCTGCGCAAAGTGCAGCGGAAATCTGCACCTATAAATATCCTCCGCCGTTTTTATTTCTGGCTACGCCGTTATCATGGTTCAAGCCCGAGGCTGATTTTGTTCTCTGGAGTATGGTCTCTGCCATAAGCCTTGTTTGTGCGGCTCGAATGTTAGGGCTTTCGTGGAGAGCGGTTTTTTTGGGAATTGCAGCGCCTCCCACGATGCTATGTCTGAGCATCGGAGAGAGCGGAATCATTGTTTCAGCTTTACTGCTCGTGGCGCTGGGATGGGCAGACGTTGCGCCGGTGGCCGCCGGGATCGCGGCAGGCGCGATGATCGTGAAACCGCAACTCGGGCTATTGTTGCCGGTTTGCTATATTGCATCACGAAACTGGCGTGCGTTTCTAACAGCGGCTGTGACGGCCGGGTTTTTGTGTGTGCTGGCGGGGGTCGTGTTTGGCCACAGCGTATGGCTGTATTATTTGCACGAGGGCATAGAGGCGACGCACGATACGCTGGCGGCGCCGTGGCCGCAGCTCGACCAGCATATCATGGTCACGCCATATATTTTCATGCATTCCTTGGGTGCCAGGTTCAGTTTGGCGAGCGCGGCACAATTTGTTGCTACCATCCTGGCATCGTTGGCGGTCTGGAAACTATGGCGCAATCCGTCCACTCCATCTCGCCTGCCGATGACCTTGTGCCTAGCGGCGCTCGCCACACCTTTTGCCTGTCTCTATGACCTGTCGGCTCTTGTCCTGATCCTTGCGGTACAGGGGGGCATGCCATTCGTTTGGTTTTGGATATTTTCTGGTTTTTATCTGTTTGTCTCGGTGTTTTCTGTGGCTCCGGCAGCGCTTGGTCTTGCATTGCTCCTGTGGATGTTATGGCGTGAAAGGGGAGAGAGCGAACATCGTGGTGCATACCCGCTATCCAATGGGTTCGCCTGAAACCGGAGCCTGAAAAGCGGCCGTTTTTTGAAAAAAGCGGCACCAAAAACTTTTGTTATGCTGGGCCATGGGCAACGTCGCCGACAACGCCCATGACCGAGCATAATAAAGTTTTTTTGCTACTTTTTGTTCACAAAAAGTAGCGCTTACTTCCTTTACTTCCCTTGGAGTTGCGCGATCGTCCGGGCGATCACGTCACGCGCCACCGGCCAGAGCTTATAGGCGTCGAAATCCGTCTCCCGCACCCAGGCGAGTTCGCTCACGTCATCGCCGGGAATCGCCTCCCCTGATTCGTAGCGGCCGCCGAAATCGAGGATGGTGTAATGGAACTCGATGCGTCCGCTGCTGTCGCGATGGATTGAATCGACATGGGCGATGAGGGTGAGCGGGCCGACAATGATTCCGGTCTCTTCCAGCAGCTCGCGCCGCGCGCAGGCTTCCGCCGTTTCGCCCAGCTCCTGGCGGCCGCCGGGCAGCGACCATGCGCCCTTGCCCGGCGGTTTGCCGCGCCGCACCAGCAAAACTTCTGCACCGCGCAGCACGACGATGCCGATGCCGACCTGCGGCATTGTAGGGTATTTGTTCTCCGGCATGTCCGTCTCCGATCATCAGGGGCATAGGCGTAGACGCCGACAATGCCCATAACCCAGCATAACAAAAGTTTTTGGTGCCGCTTTTTTTAAAAAGCGGCTGCTTGCTTTCTCTATCCGGACCGCACGGTGAGGATCGCTTCGCGCTGGTCGAACAAATTCAGCAGCACGCGCAGCTCCCGGCCGCGCGGGCTTTCCAGTTTCGGGTCGCGTTGCAGCGCCAGCACCGCGTCCTGCCGCGCCATCGCCAGCAGTTCGGTGTGTTTTTCGGGGTCGGCCAGGCGATAGCCGGGCAGCCCCGACTGCCGGCGGCCGAGGAAATCGCCTGAGCCGCGCAGGCGGAAATCCTCGTCGGCGATGAGGAAGCCGTCCTCGGTCTGGCGCAGCAGCGCGAGCCTTTTGCGTGCCGTCTCGCCGATTTTGTCGTCATGCAGGAGGAGGCAGTAGCTTTTCGCCGCCCCGCGGCCGACCCGGCCGCGCAGCTGGTGCAGTTGCGCGAGGCCGAAGCGTTCGGCGTGCTCGACGACCATGACATTCGCCTCCGGCACGTTCACGCCGACCTCGATCACCGTGGTGGCGACGAGAATTTTCGCGGTCCCGGCGGCGAAGTCGGCGATGGCCTGGTCACGCACCGCGGGGTCCTGCTGGCCGTGCGCCAGCGTGACCTGCGCGCCGAAACGGGCCTGCAATTCGCGGAAGCGCACTTCTGTCGCGGTGATGTCCATCACTTCGGATTCCGTCACCAGCGGGCACACCCAATAGACGCGGCCGCCGGCGGCGATGGCGCGGGCGATGCCGGCGAGCACGTTTTCCAGCTCGCCGAGCTTGTGGATGGTGGTGACGATCGGCTCCCGCCCCGCGGGTTTTTCGCCGATGCGGCTCAGATCCATTTCCGCCCAATGGGTCAGCAGCAGCGTGCGGGGGATCGGCGTGGCGGTCATCACCAGGAGATCCGTCGTCTCGCCCTTGGCGCCGAGGGCGAGGCGCTGATCGACGCCGAAGCGATGCTGCTCGTCGATCACCGCTAACGCGAGGTCGGAAAACTCGACGTGTTTTTGAAAGATCGCGTGGGTGCCGATGACGATAGGAAGCGTGCCGTCGGCGAGAGACTTTAAAATTGCGGCGCGGGCCTTGCCCTTGACCCCGCCGGTGAGCAGCGCCACCGGCACGGGCGAGAGTTTTTCGAACGTCGCGAAATGCTGTTTGGCGAGAATTTCGGTCGGCGCCATCAGCGCCGCCTGCGCGCCCGCTTCCACCGCGCGCAGCATGGCGAGCAGCGCCACCAAAGTTTTGCCGGAGCCAACATCGCCTTGCAACAGGCGGAGCATGCGGTGCGGCGCGGCGAGATCGGCATCGATTTCCGCCAGAGCCTGCAATTGCGCGGCAGTGGGCGCGTAACCGAACCGGTTAAGCGCCGCCTGGCGCAATCTGCCGTCACCATGCAAAGCGCGCCCCGGCTGCTTGCGCCGCCGCGAGCGCACGATGGCGAAGGCGAGTTGCCGGGCGAGAAGCTCGTCATAGGCCAGGCGTTCCGCCGCCTTGTCATCTGGCATTTGTTCCGGCGCATGCAGCGCGCGCAAGGCCGCGCCGAAGCCGGACCAATGGCGGCGGGCGAGAATGGTCGGGTCGTGCCATTCGGCGAAATCCGGCAGCCGGGAGAGCGCGCCCAGAGCGGCGCGGCGCATGATGCGGGGGACGATGCCCGCCGTGAGCGGCCAGACCGGCTCGATCCAAGGAAAATTTTGTGCCTGGGCCTGGGATATGACATAATCGGGATGCGCCATCACCAGCCGGTCGGAGAACGCTTCCAGCCTGCCGGAGACCAGCAGTTTCGCGCCCACGGGAAATTGCGAGAGCCGCGCCGCGTGGAACAGCACGATCTCCGCCATGCCCGTGCCGTCGCTGATGACGACCCGGTGCGGCTGGTTCTTTCTAGCCGGAGGTTCGTGGCGGATGACTTCTACCCGCAAGGTGGCGACGATGCCGGGCCGCGCCTCGCGCAAGGGTGGGGAGACCCGCCGGTCGAGAAAATCGGCCGGCAGATGGAACAGCACGTCGCGCACCGAGTCGCCGCCGACGAGCTTGGCCATGAGCGTCGACAGGCGCTCGCCAAGGCCGGGCAGGCTGTTGAGGGGGGCGCGCAGAGGGGTGAGAATCTCGGAAGACACGGGCTGACTCATGGCCAAACCAGCCTTATATCGCAACCCGCATGACAACGCCCGAATCTTACGATCCGTCATCCCTGGATCCCCGCCGCCGCCGCCTGGTGTTTCGCGCCCAGCACCGCGGCACTTATGAGAACGATCTGCTGATCGGCGATTTCGTGAAGACGCGGATCGCCACCATGTCGGAGGCGGAGTTGGATGAGATCGAGGCGGTCATGGAATTTCCCGATGCGGAGCTCGCGGACTGGCTGACCGGGCGCAAGCCGATTCCCGCAGACGCCGACAGCCCGATGCTGCGGCGGATCCGCGACGCGGCGCTCAACCGATGATCCCGGTTTACGGCGTCCCTGAAGGCGTGGATGCCCTGGCGCTGGTGCGGCGCTGGGCTGAGCAGGACGCGCCGGTGCTGCACATTGCCCGCGACGATTCGCGTCTGGCCGGGCTGCAGGAGGCGATCGGGTTTTTCGGTCCGGAAATCGAGGTCATCAGCTTTCCCGCCTGGGACTGCCTGCCTTACGATCGCGTGTCGCCCAACGGCGCCATCGTCGCGGAGCGCATCGCCGCCCTCAGCCGGCTGCAGGCCGAGCCGAAGCGTAAGCGCATCGTGCTCACCACCATCAATGCCGCGCTGCAGCGGGTCGCGCCGCGCGCGGCCCTGCAGGGCGCGGGCATGCGGCTGGCTGTGGGCGACAGCGTGTCGCCGGAGGACATTGCCGCGTTTCTCGATGCCGACGGCTACCGCCGCACCGGCACGGTGATGGATGCTGGCGAGTACGCGCTGCGCGGCGGCATCATCGACGTGTTCCCCGCCGGCGAGGCCGCCCCGGTGCGCATCGATCTGTTCGGCGACACCATCGAGAGCATTCGCCGCTTTGACCCGGAGACGCAGCGCAGCGGCGAGGCGGCCGGCCAGCTCGATTTCCACCCCGCGTCGGAAATCGCCTTCGACCAGAGTTCCGTGGCGCGGTTCCGCAGCGCCTGGCGCGAGCTTTTCGGCGCCAAGGCGGTCGAAGACCCACTTTACGAGGCGGTGAGCGAAGGTAGGCGCCATGCCGGGTTGGAGCATTACGCGCCGCTCTTCTCCGGCGAGATGGAGACGATTTTCGACTATGTGCCGAACGCCTCGGTCAGCCTGGATTACCAGATGGACGCGGCGGTGGCGGCGCGGCTGGAGCTGATCGCCGACCATTACGCCGAACGCCGCGGCCCGGCCCGCGCCGGCGAGCAGCCTTACCGGCCGATCGCCCCGGAATTGCTCTATCTCGACCAGGAAGCGTGGGACGCGGTGCTGCGCCGCGGGCCCTGCTTCGGCTTTTCGCCGTTCAGCCGGCCGGACGGGGCGGAGGGGGTGGATTTCGGCGGCCGCCCCGGCCCGATCCTGGCGGGCCAGAACATCGCCGCGTTCGAGGCCTTCGCGGAGCTGCGCGGCAAATGGGCGTCCGCCGGGCGCAGCATCGTGCTCGCGGCCTGGAGTGCCGGCTCACGCGAGCGGCTGATGCTGATGCTGCGCGAGCACGGGCTGCGCGAGGTGCGCGCCATCGCCACCGCCGATGAGGCCCGCGCGCTGCCCAAGGGCACAATCGGCCTCGCGGTGCTGGGCATTGAGCGCGGCTTCCTCACCGACCGGCTGGCCCTGGTGGCCGAGCAGGATCTGCTGGGCAACCGCATCGCCCGGCCGCCGAAGCGGCGCAAACGCGCCGACCAGTTCATCGCGGATGCCACCGAGATCGCCGCCGGCGATCTGGTGGTGCATCAGGACCACGGCATCGGCCGCTATGACGGGCTGGAAACCGTCACCGTGAACGGCGCGGCGCATGACTGCCTGCGCCTGCTCTATGATGGCGGCGACAAATTGTTCCTGCCGGTGGAAAATATCGACCTTCTGTCCCGCTTCGGCCAAGAGACCGACGGCGTTTCGCTGGACAAGCTGGGCGGCGCCTCCTGGCAGGCGCGCAAGGCCAAGGCGAAAAACCGCATCCAGGACATGGCGGCGGGGCTGATCCGGCTGGCCGCCGAACGGCAGACGCGCGAGGCGCCGCTGATCGCCCCGGAAGAAGGCGCCTTCGCCGAATTCTGCGCGCGCTTCCCCTATACCGAGACCGAGGATCAGGCCAAAGCCATCTCCGACGTGTTGGAGGACTTCGCCGCCGGCAAGCCGATGGACCGGCTGGTGTGCGGCGATGTCGGCTTCGGCAAGACCGAAGTGGCGCTGCGCGCCGCCTTTGTCGCGGCCATGGCGGGTTCGCAGGTGGCCGTGGTGGTACCGACCACGCTGCTCGCGCGCCAGCATTTCCGCGCCTTCTCGGCGCGCTTCGCGGGGCTGCCGATCAAGGTCGCGCAGCTCTCGCGCATGGTCACGGCCAAGGAGGCGGCGGTGACCCGCGCCGGGCTCGCCGATGGCAGCATCTCGATCGTCATCGGCACGCATGCGCTGATGGCCAAGGGCGTGAGTTTTTCCGATCTCGGCCTGCTGATCGTCGATGAGGAGCAGCATTTCGGCGTCGCGCACAAAGAGCGGCTGAAGCAGCTCAAGGCCGACGTGCATGTGCTCACACTCACCGCCACGCCGATCCCGCGCACCTTGCAGCTCGCGCTCACCGGCGTGCGTGACCTCTCGCTCATCACCACCCCGCCGGTGGACCGGCTCGCGGTGCGCACCTTCATCATGCCGTTCGACAGCTTGGTGATCAAAGAGGCGATCGCGCGTGAAAAATTCCGCGGCGGGCAGATTTTCTGCGTGGTGCCGCGCATCGAGGACCTCGAGCCGATGGCCGCGCGCCTGCGCGAAATCGCACCGGACATCCGCACGGTCATCGCCCATGGCCGCCTCGCGCCGACCGAGCTGGAACGCGTGATGACCGAGTTCGGCGAGGGGAAATTCGACGTGCTGCTCGCCACCAACATCGTCGAGAGCGGGCTCGACATGCCGGCGGTGAACACGCTCATCATCTACCGCGCCGACATGTTCGGCCTTGCCGGGCTGTACCAGCTGCGCGGCCGCGTCGGCCGTGGCAAGCAGCGCGGCTACGCCTATCTCACCTGGCCGGCGCACCATGTGCTCTCCGCCGCTGCCACCAAGCGGCTGGAAGTGATGCAGACGCTGGACACGCTCGGTGCGGGCTTCACGCTTGCTTCGCACGATCTGGATCTGCGCGGCGCCGGCAATCTGCTGGGCGACGAACAGTCCGGGCATATCCGCGAGGTCGGCATCGAGCTTTACCAGCAGATGTTGGAAGACGCGGTCAACGCCATCCGTGCCGAAGGCAAGAACAAGAAAGCCGCCGAGCGCGACTGGACGCCGAACATCAATCTCGGCCTGCCGGTGCTCATCCCCGACTCGTATGTGAGCGACCTGCCGGTGCGCCTCGGCCTCTACCGGCGCATCAGCGCCCTGACCTCGGATGCCGAGAGCGAGGCGCTGGCCGTGGAGTTGGGAGACCGCTTCGGCAAGCTGCCGGTCGAGGTCGAGAACCTGCTGGAGACCGTGGCCCTGAAACGCGCCTGCCGCGAGGCCGGCGTGGAGAAACTCGATGCCGGGCCGAAAGGCATGGTCATCTCCTTCCGCAAGAACGAGTTCAACAACCCGGCTGGGCTGTTGAGCTGGATCGCCTCGCGCGGCGGCACGCTGAAAGTGCGGCCGGACCAGAAGCTGGTGGTGGCGCGCGACATGGATGTGTCGGCGCGCATCGGCATCGCCCGCGACGTGCTGCGCAATTTGGTGAAGCTCGCGAACTTGCAAGAAGCGGCTTGAGAGAAAGAAAGCAGCCGCTTTTTGAAAAAAGCGGCGCAAAAACTTTTTTTGGGTGGGCCTGGGGCGTTGGCATGGGCACGCGTGGAAGTAATTCGGCGCAGCCTTAAGCGATGGACGGGCTGGTTATCCGGACCTGACGCCATATATCAGGCGTGGTCCCAAAAGGGGCACTGAATATCGAAACAGGAGACATAATGACATCCCGTTTGCTTACGGCCGCCGCTGTCGCGTTCATCGCCCTGGTCGGAACTCACCGTGACGCCATGGCGCAGGAACTGAACAGCACGGCGGCCCTTCAACATGCTGTGCTCGGAGGCAAGGATATCCACGTCGTTCTTGATTTGTCGCGCTGTACGGATCAGGGCACCGGCAAAGCCGGTCCCGCCATTCGCGGCAGCGTTCAGCCGGATGCCTTCATGGTCCAGGGTGACCACAGCATCGCATTCTCAACGACGCACTTTACGGTTCGCCCCGATAAGACGGCGGTTCTCGAATTCAACGCGTTTCGCGTTCAGCCGGGCGGCCGCGTGGATCTGAACAGTGTCTTCTTGACCCCTGTGAATGACACGGTCCTGCACGAGGCGCAGTTTGCTTGCGCAATCGGCAACGGTGTGAGGTTCGAAGAGTCGCACTAACGAGAGTGAATAACCGATCTGGACCCGTGCCGGCCGCAACAGCACAGGTCCAGGTCTAATGAAGCGCCCGTGGCCCCTGCCGCGTTGCGCCTCAGACCCTCTTTCCGGCGTGGCCGAGACTCGGTTTTGCAATCGAACCATTTGTGTTACGGATAGCAAAAAAAGAAGGAGTCAGAGGATGAAGGTCGCGGTCACGGCCTGCGTTGTTCTTAGCCTAGCTCTACCGGCGGCTTCTGCGTTCGCGGATAACCAACCGGGAACCTCTTCTGCAGTGACTGCCGCCTTCCAGGGTGTGACGAAGCAGCATTACACCGTGTACGTACTGCCTGGCGGCATGGGTGAGACCGGACCGGACAAGGCACATCACGACATGATCGCTCCTTCGGATTTCGTCCTCAGGGCAGGCGTGCCGGTCACTCTGACCATCGTGAATTTCGATGACGGTAACCATACGATTACGTCCCCGGCACTCGGACTCAATATCATGATCAAGGCAGGGATTGACGAACCGGACGGGTCGATCAAGCCAGTCACGACAACCATGACCTTCACACCGAAGAAGGCGGGACAGTACCGCTGGAATTGCATGGTCATGTGCGATGGCCCAAGCCATTGGGCTATGTCCGCAGGTTTCGACGGCCCGGGTCAGGACGGTTTCATGGCCGGATGGTTTATTGTGCTTTGACATGGGCAATGTCTTGACGATGAGTTTGGTCGGATCGCCTTTCGGGGGCCTGACTTAAAGGCGGCTGCCAAAGGTTGAGGCCGTGGACTTTTGCACCAGAAAACCCGGCTTTTAGCCTCGGGGGAGAATTGGTGCCTGGCCTTGTGCGCACCGGACGAAACGTTCATGTCCAAGGCCATGAGCCACGCCGATCTCCCTGAATCGCCCAACACCTTGGTCAGCGCGAACATGAAAGAGCGCGTCGCCGCATCATTCTCCGCCGGCGCCGCGGCTTATGATCAGATGGCTGGCGTGCAGAGGCAGGTTGCTGAACGTCTTGCCATGCGCATCGCCGCCACGCGGCCCTGCCCACCAGACCGCATATTGGAAATCGGCTGCGGTACCGGGCTGCTTAGCACGCATCTCGCCGCGCTATATCCACAGGCGGAGCTGGTTCTCACGGATATCTCCCCGGTGATGCTGGAACGCGCCAGCCTGCGACTAGGCGCGCGCGCCAGCTACCGGCGCATGGATGGCGAAGCCCCGGACCCGGCGCTCGGCAATTTCAACCTCATCGCCTCATCGCTCGCCCTACAATGGTTCACCGATCTACGCGGCGGCATCGCTCGGCTGGCTGACCGACTTGTCCCTGGCGGCAGGCTTGCCTTCGCCACCCTCGGCGCGGAGAGCTTTGCCGAGTGGCGTGCAGCCCATGAGACCGTGGGCCTTCGGCACGGGCTGCACCCTTACCCACCTGTGGAACGCTTCCCCTGGCCAAAACATTGTGCCGGCACCGTCGAAGTCGAGACTATCCGGGACCACCACACCAATGGCCAGGCCTTTGCGCGATGTTTGAAGCAGCTCGGCGCCGGACAGCCCGCACCGGGCCACAAACCGCTTCCGCCGGCTCAGCTCCGCCAGGTTCTGAGCCAATTTCAGGCTGGCTGCACTGCCAGCTATCAAGTGGTCTATGGCATGCTGCGGGGCTAGGCTTGGCGGCGTTGCCAGATTTTTGAATGACGCACCAGCCGGAACCGGCCTCGAGCGGACGTCAGGGGCGGCCGACACGCCCGATCACACCAGCGCCCCAAGCCGCTCGGAAATAGTCGCAGGCTAGCGCGTTCGACGATCGGCCGCGCTCCGATCCGGCCGCGTGCGAACTGCGTCCTCCGCAAGGCGCTCCAGAAGACCGATGGCGCGTTCAAGGTCGCGACGTCCTTCAGACCCGATATGGTCGCGCAAGGCCGTGGCGATCCAAAGGGCGCGCGCCTGGCGGTCTTGCGCTAAGGCCGCGCGCCCTTCGAGGCGGAGCACGATCAACTGGCCGCGTCGGTCCTGAGGATCTGCAGTTTTCTCGACCAAGCCGTCGCGTTCCAGCTGCTCAATGACGAGACGCATGCTCTGGTGTTTCACATGGCGACGCTGAGCGAGCGCGGCGGTGGTCAATGCCCCCGCGCGATCGAGAAGATCCAGCGTTTCGAGACGTGCTGTGGTCGGGGTGTCGGCTTGGGCGCGAACAACACGCACGAAATCTCCGATGGCCCGCCTGAGCCGCTCGGCCAACGCCAGATCGTCCGGAAGCACCTGTTCATTCGCCACCGGCGCGTCAGGCTTTGAGCGCGGCGAGCACGCTGGGCAAGGTGTTGATGCCCCAGTGCTCGACATACTGACCGTTCCGAACGCGAACCACGTCGATCACGTCGATGGAGACAGCCTTCCCGGTCGGCGAAACACCCAGGAAAGGCCCCAGATGTATGCCGCTGATCGTCTTTCGAGTCGTTACCTTGTCGCCCTCGGCGATCTGATCGTGAATCGTCACGCCAAGACCGGATAATGCGGGGCGAAGAATGTGCTCGAATGTAGCCCAAAGGCTTTCGGGACCGTTTGGCGCACCGGGCGGTGCGGATCGATTGACGAAGTCCGGCGCCACGAGCGCCTCGAATGCGGCGCGGTTCCCATTTTGGATGACTTCGAC
>Ga0310811_10010173_pt1 | contig 12148 bp, 11 predicted proteins | sample YCmetagenome_FD_207642 | JGI IMG/M metagenome (GOLD analysis project Ga0310811, IMG submission 207642) | Soil microbial communities from experimental microcosm in Duke University, North Carolina, United States - YC | ecosystem: Engineered > Artificial ecosystem > Soil microcosm > Unclassified ... | reverse complement strand
GCGCGAAGGGCGCCCCGTTCGTCTGGCCGCTGGTGGGCGACTCGGCCGACACGATGGGCGGCTCGGTCATCAAGGTGCCGATGCCTTACACGAACTCGATGAAAATCACCACGCAGAACAACCCGCACTTCTACCACGTCACCTACCGGCAGTTCGCCGACGCGAACGGCGTGCACACCTTCAATCCGAGCGACCAGGCCCTCGATGTCATCCAGCGGCTGCGCGGTTACGGGGTCCGCGATCCGAAGCCGGCCGCCGCGGGCGCGGCGAGCCGGGCGACCGCGGTCACCCTGGCCCCGGGCGCGGGCCTTTCCCTGCCGCTGACCGGCGGTTCCCGCCAACTCACCCAGCTCGGCCTCCGCCTCCCGCAGGTGGTGTCCGGGCCCGGGATGTACGACGACGGCCGTTCGTACAACCCGGGCGGCAGTTCCTTCACCGCCGCCATCGACCCCGCCAACCAGGGCGTGCGGATCACTCGCCGCTACGACGCCGGGATCGCGAACCAGCTCGCGAACGTGACCGTGGACGGCCGGCCGGTCGGGCAGTGGTCCAGCGGGCCCGCGGTGCCCGGCGGCGGCTGGGCGGATCAGACCATCGAGATCCCGGCGTCGCTCACGGCGGGCAAGTCGCAGCTGCAGATCGCGAGCACCTTCGTTTCCTCGAGCGTGGACGTCAACGAGTTCCGTTACGAGGTGCACAGCGATGTCGGCGGTCAATGGGTGCGCACGGACATCATGGACGTCGGCAACAACCATGTCAGCGACGAGGTGGCGCACGGCTACCGGATCACGGGCGGCCGCTGGGAAGGGCTCCGGTGGTTCCGCTATCCCGCCGACGATGCCCAGGTCGCGGCTTCTCAGGCGGTGCTCACCGGGTTGCGGCTGCGCATCACGTTCGACGGACAGACCACAGTGGACGCTGGAGTCGGGGAGTTCTTCGGTTCGGGACTGGGTAAATACGCCGCGCGCACGCTGCTGTCCTCGGTCGACACCACCGGCAACGGCGAGTTCACCTCGTGGTGGCCGATGCCCTACGCCCGCACCGCGACCGTGGAACTGGTCAACACCTCCGCCGTGCCGATCAGCGGGGGAAGCCTGACGGTCACCTCCGCGCCGGACGCCTCGGTCGCGGGTGGACTCGCCGACGGCTCGCTCGGCTACTTCCACGCCACGCAGCATCGCCAGAACACGGTGACCGGCCAGGACTGGAACTTCCTGTCCACGCCGGGCCGAGGCCTGTTCTACGGAGTCACGACCAGCATGCGCGGGCTGATCCCGCCGGGGCAGAACCAGCTCAACTATCTCGAAGGCGACGAGCGGATGTATCCCGACGGATCGGCCAGCCCGTTCATCTACGGCACCGGTTCCGAGGACTTCTACGAGTCCGGTTGGTACTTCCAGGACGGGCGCAACGGCGGGGTCGAAGGCGTGCCCTACGCGATGCCGCAGGCCGGACTGGTCAGTCACCAGAACGCCGAGGTGGGCTGCCAGTACGTGTGTCTGAACTCCTACCGGCTCATGGTGGCGGACGCGGTGCCCTTCGGCGACGGCGTCGAGTTCGACATCGAGCACGGCGACCGGTCTTCGCAGCCGGCCGACTACAGTTCCACCGCCTTCTGGTACGGCCAGCCCTCGCCCTCCCTCATCAGCAGCGACGTGGTGAACATCGCCGACGGCTCCAGCCGCGCGCTGCACGGGTACTCCGCGACCGGTGAAACCCTCGGCACGCTGACCTCCACCTTCGAAGGCAAGGGCGACCGGACCCCGGTGACCATGGGCACCTCGTCCTCGACCGGGCCGATCCGGTTCACCGCGAAGGTCGACTCGGCCAACCAGGGGATCCGGCTGCGCCGGATCGGCGACCAGGCGAACGCCTTCCAGCGGGCCAACGTCTTCATCGACGACAAGTACGTCGGCGAGTGGTTCGAACCACTGGGCAACACCTACTCGCGGTGGCTGGAGGACGCGTTCGACGTGCCGGCCTCGGCGACCGCGGGCAAACAGGCGGTCAGTGTCCGGCTCGAACCGATCGCCGGCGCGCCCGCATGGTCGGCGTCTCGGTACTCGGTGTTCTCCCAGCTCGGGGCGCTCGCTTCGGGAAGTCCGGCGTCCGGAATGGACTGATTCGGGGACCGGGGTGGAGCGCGGCCGTGTCCGCGTTCCACCCCGGCGTTCTGCTCGTGTGATCGACTTTCCGGATCCCGGCGGCGGGCCTACGGTCGAACGAGGTGAACTACCGCCGACGAAGGAGCGACCATGACCACTAACGTCGGCCTGCTGGTGACGCTCGAGGCCAAGCCTGGGCGGGAGGATCAGGTGGCGAAGTTCCTCAATGACGGCAGGGCACTGGTCGAGCGGGAACCCCAGACCCTGGAATGGTTCGCGCTCCGGATGGGCCCGACGACCTTCGGCATCTTCGACGCCTTCGCCACCGACGACGGGCGCCAGGCCCACCTGTCGGGCCAGGTCGCGGAGGGGCTGTCCCGGATCACCCCGGATCTGCTGGCCGCGCCGCCGGACATCAAACCCGTGGACGTCCTCGCCGACAAGGTGACCGGCTGACGGTTTTCCTTACACCGCTTCGGTTTCCTTCGCCGAGGCGGCGAGGACGTTCGGATCGGGAGTACGGTGCCGCAGTGCCAGCAGGCCGCCGACGACCAGCGTGATCAGCACGCCGAGCAGCGTGTACCAGGGGAAGGCGAGCACCACGGGTTTCGCGCCGGGCGCGGGCGGGATCTTCACGCCGAGCACGACGAACGCCATCACCACGACGGTCACCACGAACGCGACGATCGCGTCGAGCTGGCGGGCACGTTTGATCAGCAGCCCGAGGAGGAACGCGCCGAGCATCGCGCCGTAGGTGTAACCGGTGATGGACAGTCCCTGTTCGATCACCGGGTTGCTCCGGCTGCTGAACAGCGACGCGAAAACCGCGAACACCACCGCCCAGGCGAGGGTCCAGATCCGGCCGTGCCGCAACACCTGCGAGTCCGCCGCCGCGCGCCGGGTGAACCGCTGGTAGAGGTCGGCGACCGTCGAGTTGGACAGCGCGTTGAGCGCCGACGCCAGCGCTCCCATCGTGGAGGCGAGGATCGCGGCGATCAGCAGGCCCGCGACGCCGACGGGCAGTTCGCTGGTGATGAAGGTGGTGAAGATGTCGTCGCTGCTCTTGACGCCGAGCGCGGACAGGTTCCGGAAACCGTTGTGCGCCCACAACATCGCCCCCACGAGCAGGAACAGGCCGAACTGGATGGTCACCGCGACGCCGCTGCCGATGAGCGCCTTGCGACCGTCGGCGATGCTGCGGCAGGCCAGGAACCGTTGCACGATCAACTGGTCCGCGCCGTGCGAGGCCATGGTGAAGATCGCCCCGCCGACCACGGCGGTGAGGAAGGCGTACTGGCTGGTCAACAGGTGCAGCCCGGAGAAGTCGAAGTCGAACAGTTTGAACACGCCCGCGTCGGCAGCCCGCGACATCCAGCCCGCGGGCAGCTTGCCGGCCAGCACGATCATGGCCACGATCGCGCCGCCGAGGTAGACCGAGAGCTGGATGACGTCCACCCAAACCACCGCCCTGATCCCGCCGACCAGCGCGTAGACGACCGTCAGCACGGTGATGCCGATGACGATCTGCCAGTACTGGGTGTGCAGCCCGTAGTGCGCGAGGATCACCTGGATCGGGATCGCGCCCGCGAACAGGCGCACGCCTTCGGCCAGCAGCCGCGTCACGATGAACGCGACCGAGGACACGCCCTGCATGACCGGGCCGAAGCGCCGGCCCAGGAACGCGTACGCCGTGGACTGCCTGCCCCGGAAATACCGGGGAAGCAGCACGAACGCCACGAGGGTGCGCCCGATGATGTAGCCGAACGGCAGCTGCAGGTAGGTGAAACCGTTGTAGTTGCCGGAGGCGGCCCAGATCAGGCCCGGGGTGCTGATCACCGTCAGGGTCGAGGTCTCGGTGGCCACGATCGAGAAGCACACCGCCCACCACGGCAGGCTCCGCTCGCCGATGAAGTAGTCGGCGGCCGAGCGCTGGCGGCGCCCGACGAGCACGCCGATCACGGGCATCGCGGCCAGATAGCCGACGATGATCACCAGGTCCACGGGATGCATCGGTTTCTCCTACTCTTCCTCCGGCTCTTCCTCCGGGTCTCTCGCTATCCGAAGCCGGGTCACGCTCGTGGGATGCGGTGCGGGCGGGACCAGCGGTGCGAGACCGGGCGTGATGGCGCCGAGCAGCCGCAGGCCGCGCGCGCCGGTGGCGCCGGGAACGTTGGCGGGCAGCCCGTGCCAGGTGAGCCAGCCGAGCAGCGCGGTCAGATAAGCCTCCTTCGCGCCGTGCGGCAGTCCCTGCTCGTCGCTGGTGACCAGGCGGACACCGGCCAGGTTCCGGGTGAGCGCGCGCATCAGCACGGGATTGTCGACGCCACCGCCGGAAGCGACCACCAGGTGGGGCGCGTACCGGGCGCAGGCCGCGGCGATGGTGCGCGCGGTCAGCTCGGTCAGGGTGGCGAGCAGGTCTTCGGCCTCGATCGGGATGCCCTGCGTGGCGGCTTCGAGGTAACCGGCGTGGAACAGTTCCTTGCCCGTCGACTTGGGCGGTTCGGCGCGGTAATACGGCTCGTCGAGCAGTCGCCGCAGCAGCTTCGCGTGCACCCGGCCGCGCGCGGCGAGGGCGCCGTCGCGGTCGCAGCGGTGCCCCGTGGTCCGGTGGGCGGCCAGATCGAGCAGCGCGTTTCCGGGGCCGGTGTCGTAGGCGGTCGTGTGCCCGCCGGGTTCCACGACCGTGATGTTGGCGATGCCGCCGATGTTCAGCGCGACCGCCGGGCGGCCGGCGGACTCGGCGAGCTCACGCAGCCACAGTCGGTCGAGCGTCCCGGCCAGGGGAGCGCCGTGCCCGCCCGCGGCGACGTCGCGGGCGCGCAGGTCCGCGACCACGGGCAGCCCGGTGCGTTCTGCGATCCACGCGGGCTGGCCGAGTTGCAGGGTGCCTCGCGGCCGGCCCTCTTCGACCCAGTGGAAGACGGTCTGGCCCAGCGAAGCGACGAGGTCGGCCGGGCCGAACCGGTCGATGGCCGTGCGGGCGGCTTCGGCGAAGGCCTGGCCTATCCCGGTGTCGAGCCTGGCCAGCTCTCCGGCGGTGGTCGTGGCGGGCGGCAGCGCGGCGAGCAGCCCGTCGCGCACCGGCTCCGGATAGGCGAGTTCGCACTGGCCGAGCGGGGTCAACACGATCTCCTCGCCCCGGGCGCGCAGGTCGGCGACCGCCACGTCGATCCCGTCCAGGGAAGTGCCGGAAACGAGTCCGACGACCCTTTCCACCATGATCGTGTGGTCTAGTCCAGCGCTGACCGTGACGCAAGCCACTCGGTCACTTCTTTTCCGCACGGTTACCGGGCCCGCGCGAGGCGAGTGCGTGGATGCGAGGATGACGGAGTGTCGAGCAACATCTGGCTTTGGATCGTCGTCGTTGTCGCCGTGCTGTTGGCGATCGCGCTGGTCAGTGGGCTGACGGTCGCGCGGAAGCGGCGGATCAGCCTGACCAGGACGCAGCCCACGGAGACCAGGCCCAAGGGGGGTGGTTACCAGGCCGGCGGCGGGATCTCGCTGGCACCGGGTGGTGCGGAAACCGAAGCCCCGACAGAGGCGCCCACCGAGGCACCGACCGAAGCGCCGACCGAAGCGCCGACCCTGGCGCCGCCGCATCCGGCCGGGGAACGCACCGAGGTCGACGGTCAACCCGGGGTAGGTGACGACGCGGCGGTGCCGCGGGACGCACCGCGTCGGACCGTCGTCGATGTCGGGCTGCCCGACACCGAGGAAACCGCGAGCGCGCCGGTCACCGGGGAAACGGCCGTGACCGTGGAGACCCTGCCGGAAAGCGACGGCGCCGCACCGGTCGTCGAGGCGAGCGCGCCGGTGGTGGAGGAGATCGCCCCGACCGCCGGCCGGATGGAGCGGTTGCGCGGCCGGCTGGCCAAGTCGCGGTCGGTGTTCGGGCAGAGCCTGCTGGGCCTGCTCGGCGCGGGCGACCTCGACGAGGACTCGTGGCAGGACGTCGAGGACACCCTGCTGATGGCGGACCTGGGCGCCGCGACCACCACCGAGATCGTGGAGAACCTGCGCGCCGAGATCACCGCCCGCGGCGTCCGCTCGGCCGGGGAGGCCAGGGCCGTCCTGCACGACGTGTTGACCGCGTCGCTGCAGACCGGCGCCCCCCGTTCGGTGCGGGCGCTGCCGCACACCTCCGATGGGGAGAAGCGTCCCGCCGTGGTGCTCGTCGCCGGTGTCAACGGGACCGGCAAGACCACCACCACCGGCAAGCTCGCGCGCGTGCTGGTCGCTCAGGGCAGCCAGGTCCTGCTCGGCGCCGCCGACACGTTCCGCGCGGCCGCCGCCGACCAGTTGCAGACCTGGTCCGAGCGGGTCGGCGCGGAGGTCGTGCGCGGCAAGGAGGGCGCGGACCCCGCGGCGGTCGCGTTCGACGCGGTCAAGCGCGGCATCACGACCGGGGTGGACGCCGTCCTGATCGACACCGCGGGCCGGTTGCACACCAAGACCGGGCTGATGGACGAGCTCGGCAAGGTCAAGCGCGTGGTGGAGAAGCAGGCCAAGGTGGACGAGGTGCTGCTCGTGCTGGACGCGACCACCGGCCAGAACGGCCTCGCGCAGGCGCGCGTGTTCGCCGAGGTCGTCGACGTGACCGGCATCGTGCTGACCAAGCTCGACGGGACCGCGAAGGGCGGCATCGTCTTCCAGGTGCAGCGCGAGCTGGGCGTCCCGGTCAAGCTCGTCGGTCTCGGGGAGGGACCCGACGACCTCGCCCCGTTCGAACCCGGCGCCTTCGTCGACGCGCTGCTCGACTGAGCGCCCCGACCCGGCGCCGGACTGGGTACGCTGACTGGCTGCGCTCACTGCGCTACTGAAACGAAGGGTTCTCCCAGCGAAGTTGACAGTCCACTCGGGCCGGTCCATTATCATCTCGCGCATCACTGGGGACTACTGAGGGGCTTCGAGATGACGGCCGGATTCGGTGCCGTTCCGGACGAGCTGCGTCAAACCGCCGGAAAGATCGCCGACGCGATCGGCCCTGCCGGTGGACTGGTTTGGCGCGGACCCAGCGGCGACTACGGGCATCCCGGCGTGCAGCAGGGCTTCGCCCAGTTCATCGAGGACGTCAAGGGGCAGGTGCAAAAGCTGGGAGAACTGGTCTCTCGGCACGGCGACGACCTCACCGTCGCCGCGCAGGCCTATCTCGCGGCGGACGACGAGGCCGGCACGGGGCTCACCGGGATCGGCGAGCTGATCGAGGGCGGAGTCGGAAGCGGGCTCGGCGGAGTCGGCGCGGGGATCGCCGGCGGAGTCGGAAGCGTCGTCGGCAGCGGTATCGGGACGGGGATCGGGACGGGGATCGGCACCGGGATCGGCGCGGTCCTCGACGGCCTCGGCGACTCGGGCGACTCGGGCGGCTCGGGCGGCGCCGAAACCCCGTGGGGACCCGGACAGCCCGTCGACCGATCCACGGCCGACACCCCCCGCGAGAGCTGATCATCCGCGCGAAGTGAGCGCGCTGCATCCCGTACAGGAAGGACCTGGTAAGAGATGGCGGCCGAACTGGGGGAGACCACGGATCCCAGGGACCTGATTCCCGGCGATCCGCAGGCGATCACCAGCGATCTCCGTGCGCTGGTGGGCAATGTCGACGGAGTCGACGGAGTCGCGCAGGCACTCAAGGGGATCGACCCGACCCAGTGGACCGGTACGGCCGCGGACGCTTTCCGCGCGGCTTTCGGTGCGCAGCCGCCCCAATGGACGCAGGTGGCCGAGGCCATCGGCAAGAGCGGTCAGTCGCTGGCCGACTACGGTGACGCGCTCACCTGGGCCCAGGGCGAGGCGCAGCGCGCGATCGAGCTGTTCACCCAGGCGCAGGCGGCCAGCCGCACGGCCGCCGCCCAGTACTCGACGCAGGCGCAGTCGGCGCAGGCCGCGGGTCAGACCCTGGCTCCGTTCCAGGACCCCGGAGCGGAGGGCGCCCAGAGCGCGCAGTCGATCCTGGACAACGCGCGCAAGCAGCTCGAGCAGGTCGGCGGCACGGTCGCGGCGGCGTTCGGGATGGAGCCCCAGGACGACGGCACCTACCAGAAGGACCTGGGCGGCAAGGAGTTCGGCGGCGATCACCGCCAGAAGCAGAAGGTCAAGGACGCCGACGGGAACGAGACCGAGGAGGATCCCGGCGGCTGGCAGACGAACAAGGGCGGCAAGAGCTACAGCAAGGAGTTCGGCAGCCAGGCCGACGGCCTGCTGGGCGACAAGGCCGCTTCCCTGCTCAAGGCGCTCGGCGTCGATGTTCCCGAAGCGACCGGGGCCGCCTCCGCGGGAGTCGACGTGGCGCACGGCTCGCTCGACGGGAAGTTCAGCTCGGGAATGCTCTCCGGCGACGGAAAGCTCGAGGGGTCGGTGCTGGGCGCCGATGCCAGCGCACAGGGCAGCGCGAGCCTGCTCGGTGTGAGTGGGAGCGCGGAGGCCGAGGCGTACCTGGCCAAGGGCAGCGCCGACGGTGAGCTCAAGCTCGGTGACCACGCCAGCGTGTCCGGCCACGGCGAGGCCGAGGTCGGTGCGAAGGCCTCGGCCCAGGGCGAGGTCAACTGGACCGGCGCCCAGGCCAGCGGCGAAGCCTTCGCCGGTGCCAAGGCGTCCGGGGATGCCAGTGCCGACATCGGTGGTGTCGACGCCGGTGTCCACGGTGAGGCGTGGGCGGGCGCCGGTGCCGAGGCGAGCGGTCAGGTAGGTCTGGGCGATGACGGCAAGTTCCACGTCGGGGCCTCGGTGGGGCTCGCCCTGGGGGTCGGCGGCAAGGTCGGGTTCGACGTGTCCGTCGATCCCAAGGAGGTCGTCGATACAGTGTCCGACGTGGCGGGCGATGTCGGTCACGTTGCCTCGGATGTCGGCCATGGTGCCGAGAACGCGGCCAAGGACGTCGGACACTTCCTCGGCTTCTGACCGCCCGCACCGCAACAGATTCGGAGACACGACAGCGTGGCAACCACGATCCCGGTGCCGATCCAGTTTTCCCTGCCCGAGGGCTGGCGATCGGTGCCGCCGGACGAGGTCGGTGCGCCCGAGGCCGCGTTCGTGGCGCTGCATCCCTCGGACCTCCCGGGCTTCACCCCGAACATCGCGATCAGCGGCGAGATCCGGCCGGAGGACGTGCCGCTGACCGAAATCGCGGACGAGTCGGTCGAGCGGCTGCGCAGCGGTTCCCGCGAGGTTCGGCCGGGCCGGCGCAACGAAGTCGGTTCGGCGGCGGATCCGGGGCTGACCCAGATCATCTACTTCGAGGTCGACACCGAGGGCAGGCGGCTCAACATCCTGCAGTTCCAGGTGTTCCTCGGCTTCCGGGACACCCGGGAGCCGGGGCGTCGCGCCGTGCTGCAGATCGTGTTGAGCACCCTGCCCGAACAGTTCGAGGGCCTCCTCGGTGACTTCCAGCAGTTCATCTCGACGATCCGACCCGAAGGTGCGTCATGAGTGAATACGCCGACCGGCTGTTGCGCCGGATCGAGGCGATCGACCAGGCGGCCGCGGAGAACGGCCGGCGCACCGAGACCTATCAGCGGATGACCGGTGAGCTGGCCGCTGTCGAAGGGCACGCGACCTCGCCGGACGGCGTGGTGTCCGTGATCTCCGGGCCGGGCGGGGATGTCAGGTCGATCACCTTCGGTCCTGCGTTGCGCGGCACCGCCCCCGAGGCGCTGTCCGCCATCGTGTTGCACACCCTGGCGAAGGCCAAGGCGGAGGCGGCGAAACAGCAGGCGGAGGTGGTCCGCCGGGGGCTCGGCGACACCGAGCTGCTGGACCGGGTCGTCACCGCCGAAGAGCGCCTGTTCGGTGACCGGCCGCCCGCGGATCCGGGCCCGGCCCCGGTGGTCGCGCGGCGGCAGCAACGCGCGCGGGACGACGGGTTCTTCGAGGAGTTCAACGTGATGCGCCGCGGGACCGAGGGATGAGCGCGGGAGCCATCGTGGCCATCGTCGTCGGTGGCTGCCTGCTGGTCTTCGGCGGTATCGCGTGGATGATGGTCTGGCTGCGCCGGTCCTACCGCGAAGGGGAAACGGCGGCTCTGGGCCGCCTGCGGACCGAGCTGGCCAACCGAGGCTGGACGTACGCGGAACGCGACGACAGCTACGTCGCCCTCTACAACGGGCAGAACCAGTACAAGCGACCCAACCCGGTCAATCCGCTGATCCGGAACCCGCAGGCGCATTCCGCGCGTGATGTGGTCGTCGGGACCCACCGCGGCCGGCCGTTCGTGGCCGCCACCTACGAGGTGTCCTATCGCGGCGAGCAGGAACCGTTGCGCTGTATCTGGGTCCGGACTCCGGCCGTCCGCTCGGCCCTCACCGTCACCAAGGTTCTGCCGGGCGAGAACGTGATGAACGCGGCGATCGGCCGGGCCAGTCTCGCGCTGGGGAACCCGGAGTTCGACAAGCGGTTCCGGGTCAGCGCCGAGGACGACCGGTTCGCCGCGGCGGTCCTGAACCCGCGGATGATCCAGCAGCTGCTGGCGGCGCCCGGCTCGTTCCGGGGATTCTGGCTGCTGGGAGACCAGATCGACATGCTCGACCCGGTCAGTGACCACCGCGATCCCGCGGAACTGATCCCCGCGCTGGACCGGCGGTGCGACCTGCTCGACCTGATTCCGACCACGGCCTGGGCTTAGGAGGCTCTTCCCGATGTTGCGCGCTGTCCGAACCTCCGCTGTCGCGCTCTGCGCCGCCGCGGCCCTTTCGGCGTGCACGGTGCACGCCGGTTCCTCGACGCCGACCATCTCCGAGGCGAATCTCGAGCAGGGCATTTCCGACGCGCTGCAGAAGAGCGTGGGGCAGCGGCCCGACTCCGTGAAATGCCCGGGGTCGATCGACGCGACCGTGGGGCAGACCGCGCGGTGCACCCTGACTTCGGGCCGTACCTCCTACGGCCTGACCGTGAAGATCACCTCGTACACCAACGGAAAGGCCACCTACGACGTGCAGGTGGACAGCCAGCCGGTCGCCGGTTCCGCGTAACGCGGGGCGAGCGGCCGCTAAGCGCTCAGGTCCGTGTGGGCCAGGTGGGTGGACAGCGTCGCGGCGACGCGCTGGACGATGGGCGCGATGCGGCTCACCGCCTCCTTCGTGAGCCTGCCCTCGGGGCCCGAGACGGACACGGCCGCCGGCGCCGGGGTGTTCGTCAGCGGAACCGCGATGCACCGGACACCGAGTTCCTGTTCGCTTTCGTCCACCGCATAGCCCTGCTTCGCGACCTTGCCCAGATGCCGCAACAGGGTTTCCGGGTCCGTGTAGGTGTGTTCGGTGTAGGCGGGCATCCCGGTGCGCTTGAGCAGCGCGCGCACATCGTCGGCGGGCAGCTGCGAAAGGATCGCCTTGCCCACACCCGTTCCGTGTGGCAGCAGCCGGCGGCCCACCTCGGTGAACATCCGCATCGAGTGCTTCGAGGGCACCTGGGAGACGTAGACCACCTCGTCGCGTTCCAGCACCGCGAGGTTCGCCGTTTCGCCGACCGCGTCGACGAGTTCGGTGAGCAGCGGGCGCGCCCAGCTGCCGAACTGCATGCTCGCGTTCTCGCCCAGCCGGATGAGGCGCGCCCCGAGCGCGTAGCGCCGGTTTGTGTTTTGCCGCACATAGCCCAGGGCCACCAGGGTGCGGATGAGGCGGTGAATCGTGGGCATGGGCAGGCCCGAGCTGGTCGCCAATTCGGACAGGCTCGCCTCGCCACCGGTGTCGGCCAGCAGTTCCAGTAGTTCGAAGGCTCTCCGGAGCGATTGGACGCTTCCGTCGCGCCCGCTCTTCTCGTCAGTCACCCCAGATCTCCTCCGCGTTGAGCTTCCGCTATGCAGAAACTATAGTCCGAGATGTAAAAACGTACGGACGTCTTTTGGAGTGTCGCATGTCTGAAGTCCAGGTGCTCGGCGCCAAGGTCGATGGAGCCGAGCGCGTCCTCACGCCGCAGGCCCTGGAGTTCCTGGCGGGTCTCCACGACAACTTCGCGGCGCGCCGGGACGAGCTCCTCGCCGCTCGCGGCAAGCGCCGGGAGGAGGCCAAGCGCACCGGAAGGCTCGACTTCCTGCCCGAGACCCAGCAGGTCCGCGA
>Ga0310811_10010172_pt1 | contig 12148 bp, 7 predicted proteins | sample YCmetagenome_FD_207642 | JGI IMG/M metagenome (GOLD analysis project Ga0310811, IMG submission 207642) | Soil microbial communities from experimental microcosm in Duke University, North Carolina, United States - YC | ecosystem: Engineered > Artificial ecosystem > Soil microcosm > Unclassified ... | reverse complement strand
GGCTCGTCCGCGCGGGGCCCCGGGAGCGAACGGCGGGAGTTGATCCCGGTCGGAGGGCTTGGCGCGCGGGGACGAGGGACCGGATGATCACCCTTTGTCTTGATCGACCTCGAGGACCAGAAGTTGATGATCGAACGGATTGAGACCCCCCTCGTGTACGTCGATGGCCTCCGGGCACAACGGCGTTCGCGCGAGCACGTAGTCGAGTGTCATGCCGAATCGAGTCGTATCCCTCCCCCAGTGATACGTCACGGGGGGGCCTGGATGCACGGCAGCGAACCTGGCGACATCCACGAGTCCAGCGCCTGAACACACGCTCTGCATGCTGCCGTTGGTGTCGGAGCGCCCCGGGCTCGCAGCGTGGAGAGCGCCGAGCTGTGCGGTGACGACCTGCGCGGTGGGCGCATGGTGCCAAGGCGTGTGCCAGAAGTGCGAATTCATGACGAGCAACGACCCGGAGAGATCCCGAGACGTCAGCCGTGCCCAATGCACGAGGAACGGAGCCCGCGAGAGAGGCTGCATCGGACGCGGACGGTCGGACGTCGCGGAGATCCAGAAGCCGCCGCTGTCGTGCAGCCTGAACCGATCCGCCCGGTAGACGATCGGGAGATGCTCCCCGCCCCGATCGCGCTCGGAACCAACGGCGCCCCTGGACCAACGGGCGGGGCCCGTCGACGGCCCCTGCACGAGCGTCAGCGGCGCCACCAGATCCGCAGCGTCTGCGAGCCTTGACGAGGAGATCTCCTGGAGCCCGAGAACGTCGGGTCGAGCCGCCTCGATCGAACGACGTATCAGTTGCTGCCGCTCGGACCACGCGCACGGACCGAACGAGTACCCACACAAGACATTGAAGGTCGCGATGCGGAACACGGGCATGAGTTGATGGACCGCGGTCCGGGGCGAACAGGATGATGGCTCCGACTGGAGTCGAAGCAGTGACATTTCGGTCTCCCTTCGTGTTGCCGTGCTGTTCACGGCATGCGCCGATCCCAGCGTGCAGCCTCGCGACCACATCAAATCAGCGTTCAAGTGGCGTGGTCCGCCGCAATCACGATCTATTGCGGGAGACCAGGTTCGGGGAGCCGCAGGTCGGCTTCGAGGAACACCCGCATCTCTCGTGCCACGCGTCGCAACGGGGTAAGTGACTGCAATCGTTGGTCACGCGCGGGCTGCGGCGTTCACCGGAGGCCGGCGTTGCAACTCCGGTGCTCCGGTTTTTTCAAACGGCGTATCGCCGCTCATCGACGACGACGCCACCCGGTGGGGATCACCGGAACCGCGCTTTCACCGAGGCCCACGTCGCGTGCCTGACGGGTGTCGGATTGAGCGCCCCCAGGAACACCAGGCCATCGCCAAAGTCGGCACCCGCGCTCGGAGTCATGGAATCCTCCCACGCCATCCACCAGCTCCCCCTGGCCATGTTGCTGCCGGCGAAGACGAGCGAGTGCACCTGGCCGTCGGAGTTGTAGCCCATGTGACTGAAGAACGTCCCGGCGGAGTTCTTGACGTAGTACATGAACCGCGAGCGATCCACTCCCGCGTAGGTGGTCGTATTGATGACCGTTGCCGAGGCGTCAAACAGGTTCACCGTGAGCACGCCTCCGGAACGGAACGATGCGACCGCGAAGTAGCCGGTGCTGAAGGCATTGGCGGGGAATACAGCACAGAGTCCGGAGCGGCTTCCGGCGGGGCTGAGTCCAACGATGCCGAACTCGTCCTGATTCGGGTTTCCGGCCAACTGGAACATGATGCTCATCGTTGCATTCGAGGACACGCTCGTGCTCCAGACGAGGCCCTCCTCTTGTTGGGTGAGCACGTCGATCGACTCACCCAGAGCATTGAAATGACTCTGCAGGCTCGTGCACGCGAATGCCGTCTGGGGCACGCATAGCCCAGCCTGGGCCGGCGCGCCGAGAACCACCACACCCACCCAGGTGAACAGGAGAACCGAGTGGAGACGCTTCATGGGCAGATGCCCTTCTGTCGTGATGACAGTGGGGAAACAAGGACGAAGGTCCAGCGGGGAATAGGATGGAGCAGCGGGCCTGCGGCCCTGCCACTCGCCATCAAGGCAAGGAGCGGGCCACGCAGACGTCGATCGCCGGACCGCTCCGCGGATGCGGAAACACATTGAATTCGGCGCGTCGACTCTCGGGCGTGATTCCCGGCGGGCCAGCGATTGCATTTTCGGGGTGTCAGAATTACAAGAACCGGCGATCGTGCGCTGCCGCTCAACGACAGCGATGCCGTGTGTCCGACCGGGCAAGGACTCTCATGCTTTCATATGCGCCTGCTCGACCGCGTCTGCGACTCATTCTTTTCTCGCATCTGACTGGACTTGCGGTGCGACGCGGCATTAGCATGCGCATGTCCGGTGTGTTCGACGGACAAACATCACCTATACGATTCTCGGAGGAGCCAGTACGCGAAGGACCAAGTCTGCGCGCAGAGGATGAACGGGAGGCCCGCGTTTTCGCGGGCGGCACCGGGCGACCCCAAGCAAGAACCAAGGGTGAAGCGCCACACATTTCCCCCTCTGCGTGCGAGGCCACCGACGTGGCTTCTCTGCCTGGCGCTGTGCCTCGCGGTTCCGGCGCGCGCAGCTTCACCTGAGGGCCAGAGCCCGCCCAGCGCCGCGAGCGCGAACGATATCGACCTGGCCCGCCTCGTCGACCTCTGCGCGGAGAAGCTGGGGCTCAGCGTCAAGTACGAGCCCGGGCAGCTGGTGGGAACGGTCGCGCTCTCGGCAGGCCACTCGGACCTCGAGCTCTGGACGCTGACCAACGCCGCGCTGGCGTCGCGTGGATTCACCACGATCCAGAAGCCGGGCGAATCAGCGCTCACCGTGGTCAAGCTGGACGATGCGGGCAGCCTCGCGCGTCTCGAGGACGACGATTCCCCCAGGAGCATGGCCGGGTACGTCAAAGTCCTGCATAGGCTCCTGTTCGCGTCGCCGGAAGACGTGCTTCCCACGATCAAGAAGGCGCTGTCGGGATCAGCCGCGTTGGCTTCGGCGCTGGGGAAGACCAATTCGATCCAGCTTGCGGATCTGCGCCCCAACCTCGACCAGGTCTCTCAACTCCTGAAATTCCTGGATACGCCGCCGAGGACGACGGGCAGCGAGACGTTTCGTGTGTTCTCGATCCGGAACCGGAGCGCGCTGGAACTCGCCGAGCTCCTGAACCGCCTCTCCGGCACCGGATACTTGAGCCCGGCGGAGCCGACGCCGAGCGAGCCGTCGAGCCTGAATCCCGTTGTGTACAGATCGGATTCCGTGTCCGTACCGGGGCCGCCCACGGCTCCGGGGCCGCCCCCCGACATGTCTTCGCCGCGTGTCGACAACGGCAGGCTATTCGTGAGCGCGGATGAAGCCACCAACACGTTGTTCGCGTCAGGGGACGCGGTTCTCATCGACAAGATCGCGGGGCTCATCACGACGCTCGACGTGATGCCGCCGCAAGTCATGCTCGAGGTGCTGATCCTCAACCTGAGCGACAGTGACGCCCTCGACCTGGGAGTCGAGTTCCGCGGCGTCAGCGACCATGGCACCGCGGCCACGCTCTCTTCCCTGTTCGGCCTGGGTTCGTCGATCCCGGGCGAGGAGCTGCAGCCTCCCCCGAGCCTGCTGGGCCTCACCGGCATCGTCCTCAAACCGCGCGACTTCAGCGTGCTGGTGCACGCCCTCCAGGTCCTCAACAAGGGGCGCGCACTCAACGTCCCCAAGGTCCTCGTGAACTCCAACCAGAGGGCGAACCTCGCCTCGGTGCTGCAGACTCCCTTCCTCAGCACCAATGTCGCCAACGTGGTCGCCACGACCACGTTCGGTGGCACGCAGGATGCCGGCACCACGATCAACGTCCGACCCCAGATCGCCGAGGGCGACCATCTCGTCCTCGAGTACTCCATCGTCTTGAGCACGTTCGTGGGCACGGCCAGCGCTCCTTCCCTGCCTCCGCCCAGGCAGCAGAACAACCTGAACAGCATCGCCACGATCCCCGACGGGTATACCGTCGCACTCGGCGGTTTGGAGACGAACAGCCGAACGCAGGCGAGTTCGCGCGTGCCCTTGCTCGCGGATCTGCCGCTGGTCGGAGGCCTGTTCCGCTCCAATACCAACGTCACCACGCACGCGCGTTTCTACGTGTTCATCCGCGCCAGCATCCTTCGTAGCACGGACTTCCAGGACCTGAAGTTCATCAGCGACGTCGACGCTCACCACGCCGACATCGATCCGCGCTGGCCCGAAATCGAACCGGTGCTCATCCGATGAGCCAGACGAAGGCGGCAATGTCGAGCGCGATCAAGGTCCTGGGCGTCGCGTTCGTATGCATCGCCTGCGCGTCATGCGCCGCGTCGACTTCGCGGATGCCCGGCCCGACGCACCCCGGTACCGGCGGCAATTCGAAACGCGCCCATGCGCTGGCCACGGAAGCGGTGGACGTGATCGAATCCAACCCGGCAAGGGCGGAAGACCTCCTGCATGCGGCACTCAAGGCCGATCCCTACGACGGGCCCGCGCACAACGATCTCGGCGTGCTGTGTCTGCGCCAGTCGAGGCTCTACGAGGCCGCGACCGAGTTCGAGGCGGCGCGCAAGCTCATGCCCGGGAGCCCGGACCCGAGGTTGAACCTCGGCCTCACGTTCGAACGGGCGGGCCTGTACGACCGAGCGTTCACGGCCTACGACGCGGCGCTGGAAGTGTGGCCCACGCACATCCGGACCATCGAGGCCATCGCCAGGCTGACCCTGCGCACGGGCCGCACGAGCGATCGGCTTCCGGGAATGCTCGAGGACATCGCGCTGCGCGGCGAGACGAGCAACTGGCGGATGTGGGCCAAGGAGCAAATGTCCCGGCTGAAGCGATAGCTCCGCGCCCCGTTTTGAACATTCGGCGGGAGATTGAACGTCCTGCCCTGTCTTCCGAGCGCACTCGCGCATGTGACCGGGCCTCTCGAACGCGCCTCGAGCGTTAGAGCCTGCGAGCGCAGCGCCTTGTAGCGAAACCAGCGTCGCCTGCGAGCGGGGCACGGTTCGTGCCCTTCGCGTCGGTGAGCTGCGATCGGGCACGCAAGCGATGTGCGCCCATCCGCGACAGGAGGTCTCGTGAACAGGATTCTCAATGGCAAGCTCCCCATCTTCACCCTCGCAATGCTTCTGGCCGTTTCGGCCGGGTGCAGCAATGACATCTCCACTCCCACCACGCCGGGCGGCGACACAACGGCGCCGACGGTCAGCTCCACCAACCCCGCCAGCGGGGCCACGGGCGTGGCGGTCATCACGGCAACGTTCAGTGAACCGATGTCAGCCTCGACGATCACGCCAGCCACTTTCTCGGTCGCCGGACCGGGCGCGGTCGACGTGCCAGGGAACGTCACCTATAACTCGCTGATCAACATGGCGAGTTTCACGCCGACCAGCCCCCTCGCCGATGGCACCACCTACTCGGCGACGATCTCGGTAGGGGCCCGGGATGTCGCTGGCAACGCGATGGCGAGCAGCATGGTGTGGACATTCAGGACGTTCGCGGCGGCCAGTGCACAGTTGGCGCCAGCTCTTGGAGCGAGTTCCCCGTTCGTGGTTCTCGCCGGGTCGACGATCACCAGCACGGGTGCGACCGCTCTGAAAGGAGACATGGGCGTGAGCCCCGGAACCGCGGTGACGGGTTTCCCACCCGCTACGCTGACCGGTGCGACGCACGCGGGCGACGCGACTTCAGCGGCCGCGATGGCCTCCCTGACCTTGGCGTACGACGACGCGGCGGGACGGACGCTTGCGCCCGTCACGGTCGCGGGGAATCTCGGCGGCCTGACGCTGCCGCCGGGCCTCTACAAGTCAACTTCGTCGCTGGCGATCTCCTCCGGTGACCTGACGCTGGATGCCCAGGGCGACGCGAACGCCGTCTTCATCTTCCAGATGGCCTCGACGCTGACGGCAACGTCCGGCCGCGCCGTGATCCTCGCAGGCGGAGCCAAGGCCTCGAACGTGTTCTGGCAGGTCGGCAGCTCGGCGACCCTCGGGACGACGTCTGTCTTCAACGGCACCATCATGGCGGATCAGTCGATCAGCCTGAACACCGGTGCGACGCTGAACGGCAGAGCGCTGGCGCGGATCGGTGCGGTGACGATGGCCGGAAACGCCGCGGTCCTGCCCACGCCGTGATCGGTCCGACTCGCCTTTGTACTTCTTACGTCGGCGGAAGTAGAAACCTCCGTCGCCGTCGGCGCGGATGAGTCGAGTCATCGCTGGTGGCCTCGGGTATCGCTCACCTTCGCAGCGAGATATGAAATTCCTGCGCGGGCATGACAGTGGTGGCATGGAACTCGCTGTCTTCCAAGTGGTGCGCGCTTCCATGGCGACACCCAAGTCACCCCTCCACCCCTTGCGAAGGCGGTCCCGAAATGAGAACCAAGACTACGACTGTTCTGGCGGCCCTGGCCCTGGGCTGTTTCCCGCTGCAATCACTCGCTGCCATATCCCTGGGCACGGCGGTCAACTTCTCGGTGCTGGCCGGCTCGACGGCGACCAACACCGGCGCGTCCTTCATCGATGGAGGAAGCGTGGGAGTCAGCCCGGGCAGTTCACTCACGGGCTTCCTTCCGGGGATCGTGCAGCCACCCTTCACGCTTCATTCAGCGGACGCTGTCGCGCTCCAGGCTCAGGTCGACCTCAACCTTGCATACACGGCTGCGGCGGCCTTGCCGTTCACGCAGGACATGACCGGCGTGGACCTCGGCGGGAAGACGCTGCTGCCGGGCGTCTATAAGTTCTCGTCGTCGGCGCAACTGACGGGGGCGCTCACTCTCGACGCCAATAACGACCCGAACGCGCAGTTCGTCTTCCAGATCGGGAGCACACTCACCACCGCAGCGGGCTCATCGGTCACGGTGATCAACAACGTTGGGCCGGCGTGCATCGTGTTCTGGCAGGTGGGAAGCTCGGCGACTCTCGGTGCTACGAACGAGTTCCAGGGACATATTCTCGCGCTCGCGAGCATCACGGTGGGCGCCGGCACATCGATCGCGTCCGGAAGCGCGTTGGCGCACACGGGTGCGGTGACACTCGATACGGACCACATCGTGGGCTGCGCCGGTTCGGTGGTTCCGGTCAGGTCGACAACCTGGAGCGCGGTGAAGTCCTACTACCGCTAACCGGGCCTGACCCCATGTTGCGTGCAGGCCCGGTGCCGACGGCCCGGGCCTCGCGCACCCCCTTCTTTCAGACCCTTGCCCATGGAAGGATTCGCCATGTTCCATCGCCATCTCATCGTGCTGGCCGCCCTTGCGGCCCTTGCCATCCCCTCGCTCGTGCAGGCGAATGCTCGCCTCATCAGCGTGGTCCCGACTGACGGCGGCTGCGTCTCGGGACCCACCGGTTCCTCGGTCCAGTTCTGGGATGTGGAGCCGGGCAGGACCTACGAAATCACCATCAGCAACGTCACGGAGTGCGCCAATGGGGGCACCGGCCCCACGATCAACGTGCGCGTCAACTCGTCCACCGGCAACACCGACCTGGTCGCCACGCTGGTGGTCCCGGGCACGTACAAGTTCACGTACACGCTGCCGGCCAACGGCGTGTGCACGTTCCCGATCTTCTACTGCACCACGCCGGGGCAGAACAACTCCGGCATAAGGGTGAATCGAAATGACGGCGCCAACTTCCAGGCGCATCTGCGCGCGGCTGCCTTCGGCCCTGGTTGCACGAACCCGCAACCGATTCTCGGCGGCGACTGCGGCCTCGTACCGACGCGTCCGAGCTCGTGGGGCAAGCTCAAGAGCATCTATCGCTAGTAAAGAAACGATCGCGACGGCCGCCTGGGTTCGCTCAGGCGGCCGTTTCGATTTGTTTGTAAGTCCTACATGAACGGAAGCAGGAACCTCCGTCGGAGCCAGTGCGGATGAATCGCGCCATCGCGCGGTGGCCACCAGTATCGCTCACGTTCGCAGGGCATTGAGGGGTTCATGTGCGAGCACTGAGCGGTGGCATGGAACTCGCTGTTCCTCTTGGTGCCCTCGTCGCGGCGGAATGAACTCGCCGCGCCGGCCCCCTCTCCCCATTCGCAGAGGCTCCAATGAAGAAGATGACCATCGCTTCGCTCGCAGCGCTCGCAATGATCCTCGTGGCGGGTGCCGTTCCTGCCCAGGGGCGCGGCGGCAATGCCCCGCAACGCCCCGGCAAGCCTGACGCGGGACTCCGCATCAAGGTCGACCTTGTCTCGGTCGGCGGTTCAGGTGTGACTGGCTTCGTCGAGCTCGCTCAGCTGGGCAACGGCAACGGCGATGGCAATGCCAATGTCAATGGCAACGGCAATGCCAATGGCAATGGCAATGGGCATGGCAATGGTCACGCCAATGGGCATGACAATGGGGGAACGAGCATCCATGTTGTTGCCAAGGGACTGCAGCCGGGCACCACATACGCGCTGTTCTCCGGGAGTGGCGGCTGCTCGGCACCGGGCGATTTCCTCGGGAACCTCACCGGCAACAGCGGAGGGGTCGACCAGTTCCAAGGCTATATCGATCTTGATCTCAGCCGGATCGGCAGCGTCTCCGTACGGCTCGGGCCGGGATTCGGGACGCTGGTGGCTTGCGCGAGTCTGGCGACAGAAGCACTGGCGCCCAGCGTGAGCTCCACGGTCCCAGCCAACGCGGCCACCGCCGTGGCCATCAACGCGAACCTCACCGCCGCATTCACTGAGGCGATGGATCCGCTGACGATCACCACCACGAGCTTCACGTTGAAGCAAGGCGTGACGCCCATCGCCGGCACGGTGAGCTACATCGGCGTCACCGCGACGTTCGCGCCCGCAGTCAATCTGGCGCCCCTGACGACTTACACGGCGACGATCACCACCGCGGCCAAGGACCTCGCCGGCAACGCGCTGGTGAGTGACTTCAGCTGGAGCTTCACCACCGGTGTGACCCCGGACATCATTGCGCCGACCGTGAGCTCCACGATTCCGGTCAATGCGGCCACCGGCGTGGGCCTCAACCAGAAGCTCAGCGCCACCTTCAGCGAGGCGATGGATCCGCTGACGATCACCACCACCAGCTTCACCTTGAAGCATGGGACCATCGGTGTGGCCGGTATCGTGAGCTATACGGGAGTCACCGCGACCTTCACCGCCTCGGGTCCTCTGCAGCCCCTGACCGTCTACACGGCCACCCTCAGCACGGCGGCCAAGGACCTCGCCGGCAATGCGCTGGCCACGAGCTTCAGCTGGAGCTTCACCACCGGTGCGGTCCCGGACATCATCGCGCCCACCGTGAGCTCCACCGTTCCGATCATAGGTGGAGCGTTCGTGCCCCTGGGCACCAAGCTCGCCGCCACCTTCAGCGAGGCGATGGATCCGCTGACGATCAGCACCGCCAGCTTCACCTTGAAGCAAGGCGTGACGCCGATCGCGGGCACGGTGAGCTACACCGGCGTCACCGCGACGTTCACGCCCACAGCCACTCTTGCGCCGCTCACCGTCTACACGGCGACGATAACGACCGCGGCCAGGGACCTGGCCGGCAATGCGCTGGTCACGAACTTCGTCTGGAGCTTCACCACCGGTGCGACCGCGGACGTCACCGCCCCCATCGTGATCGCCACCGTCCCGGTCAACGCAGCGACCGGCGTGGCCATCAGCGGGAAGCTCACTGCCGCCTTCAGCGAAGCGATGGACCCGCTGACGATCACCACCACCAGCTTCACCCTGAAGCAGGGCGTGACGCCGGTCGTCGGCACCGTGAGCTACGCGGGCGTCACCGCGACGTTCACACCCATGGCCAATCTGGCGCCCAACACCTTCTACACCGCGACCATGACCACGACGGCCAGGGACCTGGCCGGCAACGCGCTGGTCACGGACTTCAGCTGGAGCTTCACCACCGGTTCGGCGGCGGACATCACCGCGCCCACCGTGATCGCCACGGTCCCGGTCAATGCGGCGACGGCGGTGGGCATCAACCAGACCGTCAACGCCACCTTCAGCGAGGCGATGGACCCGCTGACCATCACCACCGCCAGCGTGACGTTGAAGGGGCCCGGGGCCACCAGCGTCGCCGGGACCGTCGGCTATGACGTCGTCAGCAGGATCGCGACGTTCACCCCCGCGAGCAGTCTGGCGCCGCTGACCGTCTACAGTGCGACCATCACCACCGCGGCCAAGGACCTCGCCGGCAATGCGCTGGCCGTGAACTTCAACTGGAGCTTCACCACCGCCGGCACCGCGGCCGGACAGGCCCCCGTCGTGCTCGGATCGGCGGCCACGTTCGTGGTCCTCGGCGGCTCGACGGTGACCAACACCGGCCTGAGCATCATCAATGGGGACCTGGGACTCAGCCCCGGCACGGCAGTGACCGGGTTCCCGCCCGGCATCGTCAACGGGGCGATCCATGCGGCCGATCCGGCTGCTGCCCAGGCACAACTCGACCTGACCGCGGCGTACAACGACGCCGCAGGACGCACCGTGGGTGCGATCACGGTCGCCGGCAATCTCGGCGGGCAGACCCTCACCCCGGGCCTGTACAAGTCGACCTCGACGCTGGCGATCTCCTCCGGCGACCTGACGCTCGACGCCCAGGGCGACCCCAATGCGGTGTTCATCTTCCAGCTGGGGTCCGCTTTCACCAGTACCGTCGATCGCAAGATCATCCTCGCCGGCGGCGCCAAGGCGGCGAACATCTTCTGGCAGGTGGGTAGCTCGGCGACGCTGGGAACGGGCTCGGTGTTCAAGGGCAACATCCTGGCGCTGGCATCGATCACCGTGACGACCGGCGCCGCGGTCGAAGGCCGGCTGCTGGCGCGGACGGGCGCCGTCACCCTCGACGCAAATAGTGTTGGACTGGCGGTTCCGGCGGATATCACCCCGCCGACCGTGAGCTCCACGGTCCCGGTCAATGCGGCCACAGGTGTGGCCATCACCGGGAACCTCACCGCCATCTTCGGCGAGGCGATGGACCCGCTGACGATCACCGCCACCAGCTTCAACCTGAAGCAGGGCGTGACGCCGATCGCGGGCACGGTGAGCTACGCGGGCGTCACCGCGATCTTCACCCCCGGCAGCAGTCTGGCACCCCTGACCGCGTACACGGCGACGATCACGACCGCGGCCAAGGACCTCGCCGGCAATGCGCTGGCTGCGAACCTCGTCTGGAGCTTCACCACTGGTGCGACCGCGGCCGGGCTGCCCCCGGTCGTGCTCGGATCGGCGGCCACGTTCGTAGTCCTCGGCGGCTCGACGGTGACCAACACCGGCGCGAGCATCATCAATGGGGACCTGGGGCTCAGTCCTGGCACCGCGGTCTACAACGACGCCGCCGGACGCACCGTGGGCGCGATCACGGTCGCCGGCAATCTCGGCGGACAGACCCTCGCCCCTGGCTTGTACAAGTCGACCTCGACGCTGGCGATCTCCTCGGGCGACCTGACGCTCAACGCCCAGGGCGACCCCAACGCGGTGTTCATCTTCCAGATGGGGTCCAGCTTCACCAGCACCGTCGGTCGCCAGATCATCCTCGCCGGCGGCGCCAAGGCGTCCAACATCTTCTGGCAGGTGGGTAGCTCGGCGACGCTGGGAACGGGCTCGGTGTTCAAGGGCAACATCCTGGCGCTGGCTTCCATCACCGTGACGACCGGCGCTGCGGTCGAAGGCCGGCTCCTGGCGCGGACCGCCGCCGTCACCCTCGACGCCAACGTCGTTGGAGTGGCAGCTTCGGCAGATATCACCCCGCCGACCGTGAGCTCCACGGTCCCGGTCAATGCGGCCACGGGCGTGGTCATCAGCGGGAAGCTCACCGCCGCCTTCAGCGAGGCGATGGATCCGCTGACGATCAGCACCGCCAGCTTCACCTTGAAGCAGGGCGTGACGCCGATCGCGGGCACGGTGAGCTACACCGGCGTCACCGCGACGTTCACCCCCGCCAGCAGTCTGGCGCCGCTGACCGTCTACACGGCGACCATCACCACCGCGGCCAAGGATCTCGCCGGCAACGCGCTGGCCACGAACTTCGTCTGGAGCTTCACCACCGGTGTGACCGCGGATGTCACCGCCCCCATCGTGACCGCCACCGTTCCGGTCAACACAGCGACCGGTGTGGCCATCAGCGGGAAGCTCACCGCCGCCTTCAGCGAGGCGATGGATCCGCTGACGATCAGCACCACC
>Ga0310811_10010171_pt1 | contig 12150 bp, 19 predicted proteins | sample YCmetagenome_FD_207642 | JGI IMG/M metagenome (GOLD analysis project Ga0310811, IMG submission 207642) | Soil microbial communities from experimental microcosm in Duke University, North Carolina, United States - YC | ecosystem: Engineered > Artificial ecosystem > Soil microcosm > Unclassified ... | reverse complement strand
TCCTGCCTGATTTTTTGGCGTGCAGTTGTTGGGGCCGGCGCTGGTGGCTGCGCAGCTTCGGAGCCTGGTAATGGCCTGTAACGGCCAACAGTCAAACGACGGCGTAAGGGTGGTTGATCTGGAACCCTCTTTTGACACTGGTCAGTCTGATCAAAGCCTGATCATTAGGGAGACTTGCCTCCATGGTGTAGCGACAGATGTAATAATAACCGTCTCTATCCTTCTCCTTCCACGCCTGTGAAGACAAAGCATCAGTGATCACGATTATAGGTAGATATACAAAACAATGTTACACGTTTACAGATATACAAGCCATCATACCGGAAGCCCTCCCATGGCGCAAATTCAGAATCAAGCTCGTAGCCCCGAATGACGCGCACGGGTTTGCCTGTTTCAGAGGATTTCTATTGTACAGTCATTTCCTAACCTCACATTTATCCGAGATAGAAAACTCACACGAAGTGCCTGATTTCCAAAATCCGTCCACTCCTGGTCACGATCCAGCTCGCGCGTCTTTTGAGTTTCAATCAGTAATTAAGCTATGAAGCACAAGGGCAACTTACACGATCACCGGACTTGTGACCCCCTGACGGTTCTAAGTTGGCATATAATTTTGTAGCCCGGGTTGTGAATACACACCTGAACCTGTATATATGCTACGTGCAAGGTCAGATTACCGAGCCGGTTCGAAAATAATTGCCGTAAGATGCTTACATCGTATCCCCCTTATCCTTGTCATCTTTATATTGACCGGATACAACAATTGAGAAGGCGCCATCTGCCTCGGTGCCGCTTATACCAGCCTCAATTTGGCGATGCACGCCGGCATCATAACATTCTTTGCTGTGAACAGATAGTCAGGTGAGATAAGTGATGTTATCAAACGAGAATCAAGACTACATACCGACTCTTCCATGTCGTCCCAACAGGTACTCCTGGAATTTCCCCGAAGCGCTGCCTGCAAAGGATGTGCGTGAACGATGTGGTCGAGGGAGGAATAACGAGAAACTTACACAGGCCTCTCCATTTTGCTAGATATGCCTTCTGAATCGTCAATCTTCTCGTCCCAGACACTGTATAATGTCCTGGCCTCCGAGTCGTTCTCAGTGCGAGCGTTATATTGTTGGTGATTATCAGGACGATGGAGATAAGTCGGTCACTGTTTGTGTCGGAGTTCAAAAGCCGTCATCTTCGAAAGGCAAGGTTATTCGGGAGGACGGTGCATATAAATGCATCCGAAATGCAGTGAATAAACCCCTGTCTAGTCAACGTACGTACCTTCTGTCTTTAGAATTTACATGATACGAGGATAATCAAATCACATATTCATTCCAATGAATATAGGTGACATCTACATTGTAGGGCGCGAGCACAAACGAGCTGTAATGGAAAAATACGACTTTCAGTAAGTGCATTTTCCGACTGAAGCTCAATGAATGCCAGACCTATTTGCAAGACACCAGCCCCCGGCGATCCGGGTTGATTGGAAGATACAATGATTATCCATCGCCAAAGTAACGCCAAATTTCACGCATAGTGATATTATTCCAAAGTTTGTGAAGAAAGACGGAATATCATTGTGACTGGTATCAGTGATTGGGAAAGTTTCCCATGTAGTGAGTCTAGGCCCGGTCAAATGTATAGATTACGCACCAGATAGAATTTGAGCATGGGTGACTCGGAGATGACGGGCGAATTTGAGGAATAGTTGACTAGGGAGAGGTAGATGTACGATTTGAGGCGAGATTTAGCACGTAACGTCATTGACCAGACAGTAAAAATGGCGATCAAGTTCGACGGAATGCAAGAAAGCTGGGCGATTCAGCTTCCACACAGCCTATACCAGCAGCTGTGAAGAACCCTGATTTTACCTAAACGCTTATTGTGCGTTGGTGTCAACACCTCAAGACCTGTTGAGAAAGATATTGTAGCCAGTGATGGTTTTGGACTTTGTTAGATGGAAGCTGAAACGGAGCCGCACCTAATAATTGATCATGTCGTTGTGAAGCAGGAGGCATCAGCGGTCACTCCCAGCCAGAAATTTGAAGGACACTCTGCCAATCTGGTTTTTGGCGTCATACATCTGCCAGGTGGAGAGCGGATGATGACTTGCTCAACGGATGGCTCGCTGCGGGTATGAGAATTCAAGAGTAAAAAATCAATATAAGGGGACTGGCGGGACGGAAGCAGTGAAATGCAGACCACTCCGGGCGGGATCATGAAAGTGGTTAGCAGAAGTGAGGTTCAATTTGGTGCAGTGAGGTTGTGGGATGTCAACACAGGCAAAGTCATCGCCAAATGGAATATGGGGCATACAGATTGGCCAATGGGTTCAGTCTACTGGAGTCAAGATGGACCATGGTTGACTAGTAGTGACTCGGAGCGTATCCTCCGATGGGACTGCAAGGCTGCGGCAGTGGGACGCGGAAATAATCCTTGCACCAGTCAAAACAGGGTACCATGTGCATTATGCCGTCGTCTACTCGCCAGACGCAACCATGATTATGAATACTAGTAGATACAAGGACTCCGAGCACTCAGTACTCAGTGAGTGACGACTGACGAGTCTTGACTGCTGAAGTGACCCTAGATTAAAATTCGGTCCAGAAAAAAGCTTATTTCCACTGGCAGTTGACGGTATGACCCGATCAGGACTTTGAACTTCCACTACAACGGAACAACCTAGCAGTAGTACTTGTTGAAACATGGGCACACCAGCAACATCAGGCTATGCTAATATCGTTGAATTCAATATCTTCGAACGGCCGCATCCTCGCAAGCATATCGACTTGCGACACAGCACGATTATGGAACCTCGGGCTCGACAACAGCCAGCCCATCAGTTCACCATCTTGCAGAATCAGTGAATCGCGTATGATTTTCGGCATGTGCAAGACTACTAGCTACCGGCTGATTTGATTTATACGACAAGTCGGCACACTGTACGTGGCACCTTTATGAATAGTTCTTATTACATTCAAATTTATGCATTCTAGGTTGATGCTACACGACGTCTAGCGCCAAGGTTTCCCATTAGATACTCCGAGGTCTCTTTGACGGCCCACCAAATTGTACCTACATAGGTCGTTAATGTCTCGTCCAGCACTGTTTTTATTGCCTCAATCTTCTCAGTTGTCTGCATGACACCTCCCCTGCCGCCCTTCGTGGCTGCTTTCTATCTTTATTACGTTCCATACACAGATGTTCACAATATATCCCAACCCCTCTCCACCGAGTTTAAAATCGCCTCTGGCGACCAAGCGGTACGGTACGTCACTCAGCGTTCCTAAATCTTCTTGAATGTTCATTTTCACCTGATATCAGTTCTCGCATTTTACAATTCCGCCTTATATTATGCAGATGAATGCATCAGCACGAGAAAAACCGAGGCCCATTCCGCTGAACCCGCAAAATGCTACTGCAATTGGCTCAATCCCGATCATCTTTATCCGCATGATGCTTTCTCTACGTTGTCGCTACTACAACTTTATGCACTAATTGTCCCTCGCGCAACGACAAAATATGCTGAACGCTGAGCTTGTATCTGGCTCTTTATATGATGTTGTAAACATCTCCCGAGTACACTGGCGGTCATTATCAACCCATCAGTCCTTTGCGATGATCTCTCCCGTCACCTGCATCCATTGATGTTATCACATCCCTCGAGTACACAATCTGGTTATAACGTTGTTCAATATTTACTCGCGCACATACGCGAATTGCTTCCACAGCGCCAGCCGTTTCGTCCTTGTAGGTAGCTAATGACTTAAAGCTTGTTGTTTTAGCGCTCTTATGGATACCTTTATGGACGTGTTAGCAAGGTGCTAGCTCATCTTTGCAATGTTTTTTCTTCGATCATTGAGATGTTCGCATTCGTTTGCCAGTCTGAAACTTGGTACACAGTCAACTAGTCATGCATTCATGCCTAATAGTGTCGATGCATATTTCGAAGGTCATCTACTGGTTCCGATCAAGTTGGGGGTAATATCTGTATCGAAAGTTGCGATTGCATATCATAGGGATTGTTACACAAGTATTACATTTGCCTCGTTTTCTTCCTCACAGAACGTATCTGCACTTCGTCGTCATCAGGATAATATTACATTTCGGCTACCGTACGAGTCCCTTCCTTAAATTTCAGCGAGCTTGGGCTTGGACGTGGTAGGCGCAAGAGGACCTCCCGCATGCCACGTTTGCAAGTGAGCTCAATGACCTTTTTGCATGGAAATTTCTAGAAAAGAGGCATCATTATCTAGCAATGCCTGCAACTTCTGCCTTATTCTTTGGCGTCCAGTTACTGCGGCTGGCGCTGGCGGCTGCACAGCTCTAGAGCCTGGTAATGGCTTGTAACAGCCGAACATCGTTGAACGACGGTATAAGGGTGGTTGGCCTGGAATCCTCTTTTGACACTAGTCAGTCCGATCAAAGCCTGATCATTAGGGAGACTTGCCTCCATGGTGTAACGACAGATGTAATAATAACCGTCTCTATTCTTCTCTCTCCACGCCTTTGAAGACGGTATCAGTGATCACGAATGTAGATAGATATGCAAAACAAAGTTACACGTTTACAGATATACAAGCCATCATACCGGAAGCCTTCCCATGGCGCAAATTCAGAATCAAGCTCGTAGCCCCGAATGACGCGCACAGGTATGCCCGTTTCGAAAGATTTCTGTTGTGCCGTCATTTCTCGTCCTTCCATCTATCCGATATAGAGAACTCACAAGAAGTGCTCCATTTCCAGTGTTCGTCCACTGCTGATCGCACACCTGCTCGCGCGTCTTCGGGATTTTGATTGATGGTTAGGCTATAAAAACGAAAGGACAACTTACACGATCACCGAGCTTGTTACCCCCTGACGATACTAAGTCGGCATATAATTTTGTAGCCCGGGTTATGAATACACACCTGAACCTGTATATAAACTATGTGCACATGTCAGCTCACCAATCCAGAGATAAGTACCGCTATGTGCTTACATTGTGTCGCCGTAATCCTTGTCATCCCTATATTGACCCGAGACGACAATTGAGAACGCGCCCTTTTCTCTAATACCGTGTATACCAGGCTCCAATTGGCCATGCACGCCAGCAGCAAAACATTCTGTGCTATTTACAGATAAGGGAACTGATGCGATTAAACCACAATGAAGAGTACACACCGATTCTTCCATGTTGTCCCGAAAGGTGCCCCGGGATATTCCCCAAAGTGGTGTCTGCAAAGAAAGTGCGTAAACAGTGTGGTTGAGGGAGAGACACTAAGGGTATTACTAACACCGGCCGACGTACGCTGCCCTCCCTGTACTCTGTGCTGGATGTTTCTTTTGAATCTTTCATCTTCTCGTCACAGACACTGTTTGATGTCTTCATCCCTGAGTCGTTCTTGGGTATTCTGTCGTCAGTGACTGTCAAGATGATAGAGATAAGTACACGAGGCCAACAATGAGGCACTAATGCTGCTGAGTCGGAGTTCTAAAGCCGTAGTTGTCTATAGGGGCCGGGCATAAGGTTATTCGACGGCTTGCGTTTACTCCTGCGGGACAAAGTTGAACACTTGGATCATCAGGTAGTTCTGCGTGAATTTCTGAATTGTGCAAGCATGGGGCTACAGAAACAGGTTTAACAATGTACTGATCGTAGACAGACCTAGCAGAGCAGTATCAGCAGACGGACATTCCAAACGATCTTCAAAACAAGAAAACAGAAAAACCGGGTACTGCACATCCGTGACTGGTCCCATCAGGGGGGCGGAGTGGACGAGAAACATGAATTCGAAGTCTTGAAAGCAAGAAGGCAGAGGAGCTGGGATATAATGGGCATTTGACAGCTGCAAATGACTCGCTCAGAAGGGCGAGGGGGGTAAGAAAGATGAAAATGGGGAAGCCGTGGTTTCGAGGCCTTCAAGTAGCATATCTTCCTCGTCTTCGTCATCAAATGACATATCAACACCTTCGTTGTCATCATCGTAGGGGATGCTCCACATGAGCTTCGGCTGGGATAAGCTGGACCACATGCTGGGGTTTATAAGGGTGGCAGGTGTCTTCAAGAAAGAGCTCGTTCCAGGGAAATGTTGCTGTTTCTCTTTCTGCATCTCTTTCTGCACCCGCTGGTTGTGTTTTTGCAGTGGGGTTTCAATGGTCCCCAGAACCGGCGCTAGAACTTGTGGTTGTAGGGTAGATGATGAAGACAATAATGGTTGGGGCGGTTGGTCGGCGAGTTTGCGCTTCTTAGACGCTGCATCGGGACAGATCGTGGGATCCCCTTGAGGTGTGAATGGTTGAGCCTTACGCTTACGGCTGATCAACGTACGCGAGGGCGAGATGACAATGTCTGACGTAGCTACGGAGGCGGGAGATGGCTCATGATCGGTTTCTCCAAGCGAGCGACGGAGCAGGGGAGGTTGACCTGGAACCCTCTGTTGACGCATCATCAATCTAATCAGAGCCCCATGATCTCAAAATGCAACTTACCTCTAGCCTGTAGCGACAGATGTCCAAGCCTTTGGAATTTTTCTCTTTCCATGCCTTTGAAGGTCGAGTATCAGTGTTAGCGCATCCTCCATAGATGTGGGAAGTAACGTTACACTTTCAACAGTATACAGACCATCATACCGATAGCCTTTGACAGGCGCAAAATCGGAAAGCACTTTGTGGCTCCGGATGACGCGCACGGGATTGCCTGTGTCGCGCGATTTCTGTTTGCAGTCATTTGGGGACCTCACATTCAAAAACAGTAAAACTCACCACAAGCGCTTCGTTTCCTTGGTCCGACCACTGCTGATCAAAAACCTGCGGACCTAACCGGAGCTTTGCGATTCTAAATGAATGGTCATGCTATATGAGCACGAAACCGACTTACACGCTTCGGAGGACAGCTATCAGACCACCGCTTGCGACCCCCTGATGCTACATGTTGATATACAATAATGTTGCCCATGTTAAGAATACAGACCTGTACCTGTATAGTAGCTATATACACGTAAGCATCAGAATATATTAATTACATCCCGAAACGAAGCGCTGTGCTAGATGCTTACATTGTATCGCCAAAATCCTTGTCATCTTTGTAGTGACACGAAACAACAATTGAAAAGGCGCCAGTTTTTTCAGTGCCATGTATACCAGCCATGGTAGGTCGGTGCACGCCAGCACCAGAACAACCTAGGCTGCAAAGACACGGACAAATGAATTAACTGATGCTAAATATCAAACGAGAATGAAAATACAAACCGATTCTCCCATCTAGTCCCAACCGGGATTCCGGGGATCCCCCCGAAGTGCTGCCTATAAAAAGGGTGAGCGCTGAAGCAGAGGGAGAAACGCTACTGACGCCAGGCGGCGCGCGGCCAACTTGGTAGCCTTGACATTCGTCGAGTCTTTATCCGCTGTGACTTTGCTAGCTATGATTTCTTCGCGATCACCATCCATCTCCTCACCCGTGTGGATGGCTTTGACTTGATCTGGCCGTCCGTTATTGTGATCCATCATGTGTGACCACTGTAGCGTTCGAGTCTCAACGTTCGATGTAACGATGACTGTCAAGATGCTGAACAATTCAGTAATGCATGAGGCCTGAGGCACCAGCAGTACTGGTTCGGAGTTCGAAAGACGTGATCTTCGAAAGGCCAGACCTTGGGCACATGCCACCAGGATTGATTCCACAGACGACTAGACAAGTCGGCCGCTGCCAGTGACGAGACTAAACCTTTTGACTCTGGAGGATGCCAGTGATATATGATGTATGACATGTCGACAACGACACATTTACATTTGTATCATGATGACACGACCGACGGATCTACTAGTGCTGCCGTGGAACGTGTACGTGAAGTTGCACGCCTTCTCATCTTACTCCGAAGTCTCCCATGCCGAATCCTGATTTGTAGTCGTGCTTTGTGGGCATTGGACGGCGTTATCTTTTGAGAGTAAGTATCGGGCATGCTGTACTGAGCGTGATGATGATGGACATTTGCAATGAGTAGTTCTACCGGTCACCAGGGCCTCACGAACTGCTGCAAACAGTTGCAAACTCAAAGAGATATGCCTCCTTTGATTGGCTGCTAAGATGATCACCGAGATCATCCCACCGATAAAAATACCATATTCAATAGTCACGTATATATTTGATGGGTCTCACCATATTGATTTAATAATATTGTCATACCCTTCAACGGTTCTCCTTCTCATTTTCTTTCCACAGTATACCACTATGACACGTCCATTTAAGCCACCCCCACTGGCCAGAGATACTACCGGATTTCGATGCAACTCACTCCGCGCATATGCATGGAAGCAATGGACAATGTTTGAAGCAACTTTTGCTATATGTGGTCTGGAACCCTGGGAGAAACTTGTTTTCGGTGAGTACTGCACGCTCGACCTCGAACCACTCTTGACGGTCATGGACATACAGTGATCGTTATGTCTCTATTCACTTTCCTATTCTTCACCGGCCTATCTCGGGTAATACCCAGTCAGCTAGTCTCACTACTACCTCGCATGGCATACTATCTCTGGGGCGACGAACGGGTACTAAATCACTGGATGGATCACGCGGCAGCGAGTGTAAAGGAGCTATAATGTGAGGTTTTTGATTAGCAGGATGGATGTGGGTATACTTTACGTTGTCTGGATTGAGGCACAAGGAGGGCACGACGTTTGCCTGTCGGGTATGTCTGTTTGCATTATGGCGCCCTTACAAAACTCACGGTGATTTTCATAGGTCCTCCTCGAGATTGAAGCTATTGTTCAGTTGTATTATGTCTCTCGTATTTTATTCTTCTATCATTTGCCTTATGGATTCTCCCCTCGCGTAACTTTACTTTCTCAACTCGCTGAGAAACTTCGTACCATCCAAATTCAACGAGCTGTGGTAGCATCTGACGACCAGTATTTCCTGAAAAGAAAAGTAGACCCCGCGCCACCACACATCACACCTATGTAACTCTATGTACCTCTACACTATGTGAAGAACTATTTCTCGATGTTGACGATGGCCTGAATATATATATGGACACGGCTGAAGTACAAGCGGAAAATTTAAGTGAATTTGCTCAGAAAATGAAATGGAGATGTCATCTGGAAAGCAGCGAAAGACCCAGTTCTCGCTTGCTAGAAAGAAGATTGATGCTTACCATGATCTTAGGGCGCTGGTGATAGGACAACGTGATTGGTGGAACAGACTAGTTGTCGGTAGGCAGACTCAACAAATTTGGACATACGGTTCTCAAAAGTTGACCCTTGAAAGAAATTCACAGCGCAAATTTGTTAATTCGGATGCTACCAGTACGACTATGGAAAGCCAGACACTTCGTGTTCAATTCTTACGCAAGTAATCGGACCTCGAGCACCGTCCTGCATCAGGGAACCCACAGCCGAGCAAAAGTGACTGTAGGGCCATCTGCAAAACCGTGAAATGAACGCTTAACTTACGCGCATTACGGACACTTACGAACGCTTACGGTTGCAGTAATGGAGGGATTTGATTGGTTGGTCAGTACAATTATCACGTTAGCACTTACTATCTTTGGCCCAGAGTTGCAAAATGGCCTGGAATTGCAAATCGCTTTGTAGTTCAAGCCGTGTGCGTGAGGAAGGAAAAGGTGAAGAGGTGAAATGACGACGAAATACTGATGTCTGTTGGTTTCTAGAGCAGAGAAGGTGATTGTATTTCGTGTGCACAGTTTATGTGATTATGGAACGCAAGATGAGATCAGTATGATTAGTGAGAGTTGAAGTTCGTGTTTTTTACCACAAAAGCAAAGCTTTCGTGGTGGTGGGGAGGGTCTGGCTCTGCCAGGCTGCGCTTGTGTGCGTGGCCTGGGAGGAGCAGTCTGAGTCCGGGTTATTGGGGGTTGAGAAAAAGATTTTTTGAGAGAACCAGACGCAGAGGGGACAGACCCTCAGAGCGTGTTGTGATCGAGTCTCGAGGTGCGGGATGGAGGGGACCGCAGAGAAGAAGAAGAGAAAACGAGACCAAACCATACCTGGAGCATGGCTCGAATACGAGTCGAGTATCTCTTCGAGATGCCCGACCCCAGACACAACACGAGACATGAGAGGGGAGAAATATGCGTATGATTGGATTAGTACAGGTCTAAGAGGGTACAGAGCGAAGATGACGATATTCATGCATGTTGGATTGTAAATGCATGAGGGCAATGGGAGCAGATGCAGCAGTAGCGACAAATAAAGGAAGGACGGACTCAATCTGACGCCAATAGTCCAGGAATGCTCTCGATTTCCAATGTCCCTGCGTCGCTACATTGTCAGGATGGACGCCTTCCAGGAGAAGTTCCATGGCTCTGCCAATTCGAAAAGCATGTCCAGGCATAACTGGATGACCTGCTGCCGACCAAATGGTGTTGATGTGATCCATGAACCAGGATTTCGTCATTGGGGACCAAGAGCTGTCCGCTGTTTTGAAGGAGAATAAAGGGGCGTGAGAAGGTATGTTCGCATTGACATCGAGGTGTAAAAGGAGAGCAACAAGAGGACATGTGGGGTGGTCTCGAGCGGTGACACTAATGTCAGCACCATCGGTGCCCGTAGTTTTTGTCCAAGGAATGTGGAAAGACAATTGACGTACATTGTGGGAATCGTGTGTGGTAATGGGTAGAATGGAGTGAGAGACATGTTTGGTTGCGTCAAAAGTGTTTGGACTGGGGATTAAAAGTTCACCGAGACTTAGTGTAGCGTTAGAATGTGATTGTGAGTGAAAAGAGGATGGAGAGTCCTACCGACAACAGGACCAGAAGGCCACACATGCGATGGCAAAGATTGTGACATCAAAGGAGTTGGATAGATTGAGACCTTGACCCAGCTGGGTAAGTGCGTCTAGCGTAACAGGAGGACGTTGTGCTCGTTTTGAGTTGGGGGGTACCAGATGAGTTAGACCACATTTCATATGGTGCAAGAGTGGGGAATCAGTGCCATGCCATTGGGCACCATTGACAATGTGCCAAAAATGTAAACCTGCGAGCCAATTGCTCGCAGTGCTGTCTGAAATGGAACCAGCAGATGCTGCGATGAAAGCAGAGAGTAAGGTAGCGGAGGCTGGCATGCGTTGGATCTCAGGAATGCGAAGTTTGTCACAATATTGGGTGAAGCGAAGTAGCCCTGCACCATAGTTACTATGGGTATTCTCGTCGAGGGATTGGGTGAGAACGAAAAACATTTTAAGGATATCTGATTCAGGAAATAGCTGTTCTAGCTTGTGTTGATGGTCAAAACCATGCGGAGTTGTCCAAAGAAAAACCCGCTCACTAGCGAGTACATGGGGCCGATGTGCGGAGGGAATGATGGAGGCGTCTTTGCGAGGCTTACGTGGGATTCTAATTCGTCCATCCGGACGCATGACAGCGGCTTCGTGGACTTCAACAGAGTCCAGACGGTGAGAAACATTTGGAATGTCGAAGACAAATTCAATCTCGGGATTGGGGTTGGGTTCCATAGGTAATGAAGGGCGAAAGCTCTTCAGGGATAGGAATGCGAAAAGGTAGATGTAAGGAGGGTTCAGGTAGGATACCTCGAGAGATGGGGTCTGCGAGGTTGATGCTGGTATGGATGTATATAAGTGATATGGAGAGATTCGCCACATGAAGTGTAGCTTCTGTGCATCTGATGCACGTGTTGGAGGTGAGGTTTGAACAACGGCCTTTGCGGAAGGCACCGATGGCACCTTCATTATCACTATGGATGAGTATATCAGCATTAGAAATGCCAAAGCGGGAGGTGACTGCAACGGCAAACTCGATTGCGATGGTTTCCAGCCACCCAATGTCGTGTCCAATTGAGTTACGCCAGCTGTCTTGGGTAATCCACGCCTCCCAGAGTCCATTCCAACATAGACCGATGCCAGTTCCAGTGGATGCATCAACCCAAATGTTGTAGTCTCGTGTGGGAGGTCTCGGAGAGAGAAGACGGGGACTATGGTCGAGCTCAAGTAGATTGAGCCACCATTTGAGGTCAGATTTGACCGACTTCCACATATAGCGAGGGATGAAGTCCATGGGGAAACTCGCTGAAGGGTGAGGCTCGACTACAGGGATGAAAAGGCGGTTAGCGATAATGGGGAAACTCTGCAGTAAGACCCGGGCGCGAGGTATACACTCGACCCGTAGGACAGCTACTGAGAGGGAGAACCTCGGA
>Ga0310811_10010170_pt1 | contig 12151 bp, 15 predicted proteins | sample YCmetagenome_FD_207642 | JGI IMG/M metagenome (GOLD analysis project Ga0310811, IMG submission 207642) | Soil microbial communities from experimental microcosm in Duke University, North Carolina, United States - YC | ecosystem: Engineered > Artificial ecosystem > Soil microcosm > Unclassified ... | reverse complement strand
TTCATCATCGGCGCGAGCACGGCGGACGCGCCGAACTCGACGATCAGATCGAGTCCGAAGCCGGCCATCGCGACCGCGGTTTCGTGCCAGCGCACTTCGTCGGTGACGGAGCGGATCAAGTTCTTCTTGATCCGCTCGACGTCGTCGTACGGCGTCGCGTCGACGTTGGAGATGACGGTGAAACGTGGGTACATGACCGTCGAGGATTCCACGTGCGGAGTGAATTCCTCGCGCGCGGGATCCATCAGCTCGCTGTGCCACGCACCCGCGACGTTGAGCGGGATGATGCGTTTCGCACCGGCCTCGAGCGCAAGCTCACCGGCGAGCCGCACGGCCGCGACGTCGCCGCTGATCACGATCTGACCGGGCGCGTTGAAGTTCGCGAGCTGCACGCGGCCCGCGCCGCGCGCGACGGCCTGGGCGACCGCATCGCGCAATGCTTCGGGGCCGAGCCCGAGTACCGCCGCCATCGCGCCCTGCGCGCGATCGGCGGCGCGCTGCATCGCAAGGCCGCGTTCGTTGACGAGCGCGAGCGCCGTCTCGAACGTGAGCGCGCCCGCCAGCGTGAGCGAGCAGTATTCGCCGAACGAATGTCCCGCGCTCACGACCGGGCTGAGCAGTTCGCCGACGGCGAGCGCGAGCGCGACGTTGGTGACGAAGATCGCCGGCTGCGCGTAGCGCGTCTCGCGCAGCTTCTCTTCCGGACCGCTCTCGCACAGGGCAAGCAGATCGTAGCCGAGCACGGTGCGCGCGGTGGCGAAACAGCTGCGCGCCGCGGGGTAGGCGCGCGCGGCGTCGACGCCCATCCCGACGGTCTGCGAGCCCTGTCCCGGGAAGATCACGCCGACGCGCATGCTAGTTGACGCTCCCGTTGCCGTTGGTCGACCAGCGCCACGCGACGGCGCCCCAGCTCAACCCGCCGCCGAAGCCGACGAAGAGCACGATGTCGCCGTCCTTGAGCTTCCCGTCACGCTCCGTCTCGGAGAGCGCGATCGGGATCGAGGCCGAGCTGGTGTTTCCATAGCGATCGATGTTCATGATGACCCGGTCCGCGGACATGTCCAGGTGCTTGGCCGCCGCCTCGATGATGCGGCGGTTCGCCTGATGCGGGATGAGCCAGGTGATCTCGCTCGGCGCGAGCCCCGCGCGGTCGAGCGCGATGTTCGTCGACTCGATCATCTTGGTGACCGCGAATCGGAAGACCTCACGACCGTTCATGACCATCGTATTGCGCTTCGCAATGAGGTCCTCGGGGGTCAGCGGCGAGGTCGCGGTTCCGCCGGCGGGGATGCAGAGCGAGGCCGGATTCGATCCGTCGGAGCCGAGCTCGGCGGCGAGGAACGAGTCGTGCTCGCTGGCCTCGAGCACCACCGCGCCCGCGCCGTCACCGAACAAGATCGCCGTCGAGCGATCCTCGTAGTTGACGATGCGCGAGAGCTCTTCGGCGCCGACGAGCAGCACGCGTTTGAAGATCCCACTGCGGACCAAGCCCGCGGCGACGGTCAGACCGTAGATGAAGCCGCTGCAGGCGATCTCGATGTCGAACGCGGCGACGCCCGCGATCCCGAGCTTGTCGGCCAGGATGCAGGCGGTGGCGGGGAACGGATAATCCGGCGTCACCGTGGCCACGATGACGCATTCGACGTCCTGCGCGGTGCGGTGCGCACGACCGAGAGCGTCGAGCGCCGCGTGGAGCGCGATGTCGCTGGTCGGCTGATCCGGCGCGGCGATGTGGCGCTCACGCATCCCGGTACGCGTTTGGATCCACTCGTCCGAGGTCTCGAGCGTGCGCTCGAGATCGGCATTCGTGAGGATCCGATCGGGCACGTAATGCCCGACGCCCGCGATCCGTACCCCGGTCTGGGTCAACGAAGTCGACTAGCCGTGCTGGTGGCCGGCGTGCTCGTCCTTCGCGACGACCTGGCGGCCGTCGTACGTGCCGCAGAAGTCGCACACGAAATGCGGCCGCTTCGGCTGATGGCACTGCGGGCATTCGACCGTCGTCACCGGGTTGAGCTTCCAGTTCGCGGCCCGGCGGCTACGCGTCTTCGAACGAGGGGTCTTCCACTTGAGGTTCGCCATGATCGCCTTCCAGTTAATCCTGAGCCTGTCCAAGGAGGGGAGGACAGTCGCACCCTCCGCCCGGGTTCTTGCTCCGTCCGCACGTATCGCAGAGCCCACGACACGTTTCGCTGCATACGAGGCCGAACGGGAGCGCGCTGGTCACCACTTGGCGGACCAAATCGCCGACGTCGAGCTCCGTGCCGTTCAGTACGTTGTTCTCGCCGAACGGGTCGCTCGCTCCGCCCGGCGGATCGAAGCGCTCCTCGACATCGATCGTCATCGGGACGACCACGTCGTCCAAACACCGGTCGCACGTCCCCGCGACGTCCACCTCGACGGTTCCGTCGATCTGCACCCCGCGGTCGACGCGCCGCAGGTCGAGCCGGACATGCGCCGGATGCGGAAACGTGAACGTGGAGAACGGCGGAACCTCGACGCGCTCGTCGAGGGACACCGGGCGCCCCGCGAACAGCAACGTCCCGATGTCGACTACCAACGAAGAACCCATACCATAGAACGAGGCCCCCCGCGCGGAGAGACCCCATGCCAACCGACTCATGGTAGACCACCCCGGGAGCCTTGTCAACGCGAGGCCCCGTCGCAGGGGATCTTCGCCATGATCACCTCACCGCTTTCCGCCGCCTCCCTGCTTTCCCCGGCCGCTGCCGCCGCGACGCCCGCCGGCCTCGGCCGAACCACGACGAGCGCCGCGTCATCCCTCCCGGACGGTGCGGACGGGCTCGACGGCGGCACGTTCGACCCGAGCGAGCTACTCGGCTCGGTCAACGCCCTGCAGTCCCTCGCCGGCTTGCTCGGCGGCGACCAAGGGTCGACCGGCGCCTTTCAGCCGACGATCCCGCCCTACAAGCCGATCGACCAGATCGACCAGCGGACCGTTCGCGACTCGATCCCCGACGATTCCCCGACCTCCGGCACGTCGGGGGCCTAGCCGCCGCCCCGGCGGCGCGTGAACGCTCGGCGACCTCCCACGAAAGGACCACACATGGGATTCAATCTGGCCTCGGCGGTCGGCGGCGCGCTCGAGGGGTTCGCGATGGGCGGCCCGGTCGGCGCGATCGCCGGCGGGGCGGCCGGCGGGGCGATGGGCGGCGGCATCGTCGGTGCGACGGGCGCCGCGACGAACGGCACGCTCAGCCTGAGCACCTCCTCGTTCCTCGCCGGCACCGAGGCGCTCAACGAGCAGAACCTGGGCTTCCAGCTCCAACTCCAAGCGCAGGCGCAGCAATTCGACGAGGCGACCTCGGAGAAATCCGAGCTGATGCGCGAGCAGAACGAGCTGCGCAACGTCGCGATGGAACAGCGCAAAGCGGACATCGAGATCACCAAAGAGTTCATCAAGAGCATCGCCTGATGCTGGTCCTGGCCACCCCACCGCAGCCCGCCCACGGCCGCGGCGGTCCGGCGGCGTCCCGCGGGACGTCCCGGGCCGCCATGCCCCCGGAAGACCGGCCGCTCGAGCCCACCGAACCGGAGGACGCCGCCGAGTCGGCGCTCCCGGTCGCGCGCCGCGCCCCGGCCCCGGAAGACCAGGCGCTCGCGCAGCAAGCCCAAGCGTTCGACACGACGGTTCGGCTGCGCAGCGAGGCCGAGCGCGAGATGAACGCGCTGCGCGAGATGTCGATGGAGCAGGTCAAGCGCGACGACGAGCTGCTCAAAAAGTGGATCGCTCTGATCTGACGGCCCCACGTTGACAAGGCGCCGACGCTTCACTAAACTAAGGCGTCGACTCCCCCGGGCCAATAGCTCAGTTGGTTAGAGCGCATGCTTGATAAGCATGAGGTCCCTGGTTCGAATCCAGGTTGGCCCACCAGTCAAACCCCGCCATAGCGGGGTTTTTTGATTTCGCCGCCGCACGTCGGCGGCGCATTCACGCCGCGGAACCGACTCGCGGAGCGGGTATCTGTGAGCCCGCATGTTCCGCACCATCTTCCGCCGCAAGAAGCTCGTCTCGTCCGCCGACACCGGGAACCTCGCGCCCGTCGCTTCGAACCCGGAGGCCGAGGCCTATCACCGGTGGTTCTACGACACGAAGGTCTGGCAGCGCATGACCTGGATGGGCGTCCCCATCCAGAAGTCGCCGGGCGATCTGTGGAACTATCAGGAACTGATCTTCGCGCGCCGTCCGCGCCTGATCGTCGAGTTCGGGACGAACACCGGCGGCTCGGCCTTGTACTTCGCGCAGATGCAACAGGCGGCAGGCATCAAGGGCCGCGTGCTGAGCGTCGACATCAGCCACCGCATCGTCCACACACCGGTCCGGAAATGCCGAGCGGTCGAGCTCCTCGAACGCTCCTCATCGGATCCGCGCGTCGCCAAGCGGATCCGCGCGCTGCGCCGCCGTTATCGCGGGCCGATCTTCGTCGTCGTCGACAGCGATCACAGCGCCGAGCACGTCTACGCGGAGCTGCAGCTGCTGCGCGGCGTGCTGCGCACGGGCGATTACCTCGTCGTCGAGGACGGGAACCTGAACGGTCACCCGGTGCTGCCCGACTTCGGCCCCGGGCCGCTCCAGGCGGTCGAACGCTACACCGCGGAATTCCCCGACGACTACGAGCCCGACACGCAGCGCGAGCACAAGTTCGGCTTCACGTTCGCGCCGCGCGGGTACCTCATCCGTCGCTGACCATGATCGCGAGCGCATCGATGAGGAACGCGTAACGGTCCGCCACCTCGTCGATCAGCTTCGCGGTCGGTTTTCCCGCGCCGTGCCCGGCTTTCGTCTCCACGCGAAGCAGGACCGGCGCGCTGCCGCCCTGGGCGTGCTGCAGCGCGGCAGCGAACTTGAACGAGTGCGCCGGAAAGACGCGGTCGTCGTGATCGCCCGTCGTGACCAGCGTCGCCGGATAGCACACGCCTTCACGCAGGTTGTGATACGGCGAGTACCCGTAGAGCCGCGCGAACGCCTCCGGCTCATCGGGTGAGCCGTAGTCCGACGTCCACGCCCAACCGATCGTGAAGAGCGGAAAGCGGATCATGTCGAGGACGCCGACGGACGGGATCGCTGCGCCGAACAGTTCCGGCCGCTGCGTCATGCATGCCCCGACGAGGAGACCGCCGTTCGAGCCGCCGTTGATCGCGAGCTTCGGCGTCGAGGTCCAGCGCTCGGCGATCAGCCATTCCGCCGCGGCGATGAAGTCGTCGAAGACGTTCTGCTTCTTCTCCTTGACCCCGGCCTGATGCCAGGCCTCGCCGTACTCGCCGCCGCCGCGCAGGTTGGCGACCGCGTGCACACCGCCGAGTTCGAGCCACACCAGCACCGCCGAGGAGAACGCCGGCGTGAGGGAGACGTCGAACCCGCCGTATCCGTAGAGGATCGTCGGGGCACTGCCGTCACGCGGCGTCCCTTTTCGGTAGGTGATGAACATCGGGACGCGCGTGCCGTCCTTGGACGTGTAAAAGACCTGCTCGCTCACGAACGCGTCGCGGTCGTAATCGACCTGCGGCGTGAACACGCGCGTCGACGTCCCCGCCTCGAGATCATAGCGATAGATCGAGACGGGCTCGGTGAAGCTCGTGTAGCTGTAGAAGGTCTCACGATCAGCGCGCTTCCCCGTGAACCCCGCGACGCTGCCGAGCCCCGGCAGCGTGACCTCGCTCGGCGCGCCGCCGCCGAGCGCGTGCACGACGACGTAACCGTGCGCGTCGTGCAAGTACGCCGTCACGATACGCTCGCCGAAGAACGCCGCGAGGTCGAGTACGTCGTCCGTTTGCGCGACGACCTCGCGTAGCGTGCGCTCGTGCAGCTCGATCGCGACGACGCGCCCGCGCGGCGCCTCCTTCGTGGTCAGGAAGTAGAACGTCGTCCCGTCGTTCGCGAGATACTCCCACCGCGCGTCGCCGTCGGGGAGCAGGTCGATGACGTGTCGTTCGAGGCTCAGATCCTTGACGAAGACGCGATTCTCCGGATCGGTGCCGCGACTCGCCTCGATCACGAGATACCGGCCGTCCTCGGTGGTCGTCCCGTTCAGGTTCCAGTCCTTGTGGTCGGCCCGGTCGTAGATCAGCACGTCGGCCGACTGCGGCGTTCCCAGCCGGTGCAGGTAGAGCTTGTGGAAGTAGTTGGCGTCCTTGAACGCGCTCCCGGAGGCCGGCTCATCGTAGCGGCTGTAGAAGAATCCGCTCCCGTCGCGCAGCCACGAGGCGCCCGAGAACTTCGCCCAGCGCACGACATCCATAAGGTCGGCGCCGGTCGCGACGTCGCGCACGCGCCACTCTTGCCAATCGGACCCCGACGCCGAGATCGCATAGGCCAGCCGCGAGCCGTCCTCGCTGAACGCGGCGCCGGAGAGCGCGACCGTCCCGTCCTCGGAGAGGACGTTGGGGTCGAGCAGCACGCGCCCCGGCTCGTCCAGGCGCCGCGTCACGTACAGCACGGCCTGGTTCTGCAGCCCGGTGTTGCGGTAGTACGCATAGAGGTCACCGACGCGCTCGGGGACGGAGCGCCGCTCGTAGTTCCAGATCTGGGTGAGGCGTCGGCGGATCGCATCGCGCTGCGGGACCTGAGAGAGGAGCTGCTCGGTCAGCGCGTTCTCGGCTTCGATCCAGCTGCGGGTCTCCGGTGCGTCCAGTTCCTCGAGCCATCGGTATGGGTCCACGACCGGGGTCCCATGGAGCACGTCGACTTGGTCGACCCGTCGGGCAAGGGGATACTGAAGGCTGAGCGTCTGGTCACCGGAGGGCATCTACACATGCTCGGCGCGAGGCCTTCGCCCACCTCCCCGGCGAATGAGGCCCCCGCGGGGACGTAGCTCAGTTGGTAGAGCGCCTGCTTTGCAAGCAGGATGTCAGGGGTTCGAATCCCCTCGTCTCCAGATTTGAGAAAAGCCTGAGCGGCGGAGCCTGGCGGCCGCAGCGTTCGCAACGTTCGAAGCTGCAACGTGCGATGCCGACCCGGCATGGTGAGCCTGACCCGGTGACGCTTCTCTCCGACGGGCGATCGCGTTGTTCATCAGCGCAACGGCGACGGGTGGTGCGGCTCGTACAGTCCGATCGTTTCGCCGGGCGCAAGCTCGAGCGTCGTGAGCAGCCCCCAGCCGCGGTCTTCCACAGGCGTCGCCGTGACGCCGCGCTCCTGTAGCGCGGCGACCGTCGCCGCGATGTCGTCGCAGATCAGGTACAGCTCGTGCTCCGGCTCGCCGTCGGTATCGTGTACGCCGAGTTCCGTCGGCGGCGCGGCGTAGAAGAATCGGCCGTTCCCCGCGTCGACGGAACGCAGCTTCAACACCTCGCCCAAGAACGCGTGCACGCGCTGCACGTGCTTGCTGGAGATGACGGCGTGGACTCCGGTGATCATGGCGACGACCTACGCCTCCTCTTGCCTAAGGATGCCGCTGGTGGTAGTCCGAGCGCCAGGGCGCCCGTCTGCTCGAACCGTTCCGCGTGAAGAACGGCGGCGCCTTGCGCACGGTGGGTTTACGGCGATGTCGACGATGCCCGATTCGAACCGGGGGCGGCATCTCCCGGGATGAACAGCACGCTCGCATCAGTTCTGAGGCATCAGCGCGCCGCCGAGCAGATCCAAGCGGCATCGGGACAAGTTTCGGGACAGTTTCGACAAACGAGCGCGATCGAACGCAAACATTTTGGGACACCGCGATGTCAGCGAAAATCCTGCAACCGTCAGGATTTTCGCGTTGCGTCAGCGCTTTCTTCGCCGAGCATATTTCCGTCGAGAGCGACTTTGCAAGCAGGATGTTCAGGGGTTCGAATCCCCTCGTCTCCAGATTTGAGAAAAGCCCGAGACGGCGGGCTTTTTTCATGCCCAAGTACGTGACGTCGGAGAGCACCGAAACGCTCTCGCGGGGGAGTTCGGGGGAGTTCTCGTTCGCGGGGCAGTCGTGCGCCAACGCCTTGTCCTTCATCGCGGCGAGGTGGCCGCTGCCGGTCAACTGCCGGGCATACACGTCGAGGGTCATCATCTGCGTTGACGTGTGTCCCATCCGGGCCGAAGTCTCGACTGGATCGGCCCCGGCCTCGATCAGCAATGAGTTCGAGGTCACGCGGAGACTGTGGAACCGGACGCGCGGCACCCCTGCCTGTCTCAAGAGCCGATAGAATCGCCGGAGCAGGTTGCCCTTGTCCATCGGTAGCGGCAGAGAACGCCTGGACTTCTCGGTCTTCGGGGCCATCCGAACGAGACGGCCGTCGATGTCCTTCGTTAGCGTCGCTCGGACATGGACGCGGCCACGTTCGAGGTCAACGTCATCCCACGTTAGGGCAAGGAGTTCGCCTTGCCTAAGACCACTCTCGACGGCCAGGGCGTACTCCTACATGAGCGCGCTCGCGGTCGCTTGGATGCGGAAGAACCGCGTTACGCCGAACTGCGCGCAAGGCTGCTGGCATCGTCGCTGCTCGCCTCTGAGACGCGGGACTTCTTGAAGATCCACCGTTCACTCCAGACGCCGCACGAGAGGAGATTGCGGACGCTGCAATTCGACCAACCTGGGATCGTGTTGAGGTGACCTTGAGGCTGACCTTGATCTCCCCCTCTCCGTAGTAGATGAGGACACGATTCCCTAGATATGACTCGCGCGAAGACAATCTGGCGGAGGGCTACGGAGCGGCTCCAAGATGAACCGGACGGAGCCGTGACGGTTACCCGAACGCTTTTGGAGACAGTCTGCAAGAAGATATTGAGCGAGACCGGAGAGGAGTTCGGTGCACAGGACAAACTCTCGCATCTTTGCCGCCGCGCCGTGTCAGTCGTCCTCCCGAGCACGGCTACCGCAAGGAACAACTTTCCGAGATTCACCCAGGCCGCGGCAAGCCTCATGGATGCGATCACGGACTACCGAAATGACGTAAGCGACGCTCACGGCAGCGCGGACGAAGTCGCGATTGATCGACATCACGCCGAATACGCTGTAAGCCTGGCTGGTGCCACGGTCGTTTTTCTCGTGGAGTGTTACCGCACCACCAAGATCACCGCGTAAGCACGGGTACTCCCTAGGGGCGGCGGATTGTCGTGCATGACGACACTTTAGCGCGTCGGATCTGCCATAAACCAGGTTCACCCGTACCCTTCTGACACCTAAAAGCTCACTTTCAGCACGGAGCCACGCCCAAAGGTGGCCGTCGGCATAGGTCAGCAAGGATCTCGTAGGGGTTCTGCAGAGGGTCTCCAAGGGTGCGGCAAGGGGCCTTCTTCACCTCGGGGGTGCGGCGAAGAGTAGATTGGCCGAACGTCTCCATCCGACGCCGCACGAGCTGCCTTTCGCCTCGATACCTCGATTTCGCGCACGCGGCGGCCGCACTCAAGGGGCGAGAATCCATGAGCGCAACCTCCCATACGTGGATGACGACGGTGACGAAAAGATATTTAGCGTCCAATTGCGGATCTTCGGGAAGGCGCACAGCCCTGCCGAGATAACCGCCATGCTGGGCTTAGAGCCAACCTACTCGCACGCTCTCGGCGACCCTATCATGAGTCGTACGACTGGCCGGGTCGCGGGTGCGCGGATACGCGGTCATCTCTGGCTTCTAGAAACGCCCAACGTGGGAACGCTAGACGACCAAATCCAGGCTATTGCGACACGACTTCTTTCGAAGGCCGCTGTGCTTTACGATCTCGCGAAGACTAGTGAAGTCTCCATCGTCATCGCTTGGGGCTGCACTCGACTCTTCGTTGGTCGCGGAATAAGCCTGAGCGCGTCGACTCTCGCTGCCGTCGCTGCACTCGGAGCCGATCTCGATTACCAAGTCTTCTGTCTCTTGGACCATGTCGAGGATGAAGAGCGCGATACTCCGACTGCGTAGCATCGACGACGACAGGTCGTCCGCCCCAAGTCAGAGGCGGGCCAACACCTCCGGTGGGACCTTCACGTGAGCGGACACGGCAGGCATTAAAGCGTACGGCCGAACTCCGAGGACAGAGCGAAGGTCGGCGATCCAATACCGCATCGGCCGGCAGCCGAACGGCGAAATCATGGAACGCGAGGCCGCCTTCTACTGGGATAGCGAAACACGTCAAGACGTGGGCCTGAAGCTGGACCTTGTGAAGCAGTACGATGCGCTGCTCGGCATAGCACGCAAAGTCTGCGGTTATGAGGCGCTACGGCGCGCGTCCGCGGCTCTTCCCCCTGGCTAACGATAGGACCGGGTCAGGAAAGGACTCTCAGGGCGCGAAGGTTTTTCGGCGCCGTGCCAGTTCTTGCGCGACGCCGATCCCGACCCTGCGGGGATAGTTGCGGGGAATTCTCGCGGACAAACGCGTTCAAACCCGAACGCTCGCGAACACATGGCAACGCAAAAACATCCACGGTGGTAAGGCTTTTCGCAATTTAGCGGGGCCTCCGTCGTCTAAGGTCAGCTCTACCGTGGATAGAAGCGATTGCTCGCGCTTCTCCAGTTCCCGACGCGAGCGTCGGCGCTCATGGCGATGGCGGTGCGCGCCCTTCGTCGCGTGTGCTACGCTCGGGCCATGCCGGATGCCGGCGCGGGTGGCCGCGCAGAGCGCAAGCCCTCGACCTCGCTGCACTTCGTGGCGGCGCTCGTGGCGTTCACCTGCGTTCTCGCCTCTTCCGCCCTCCCTGCGTCACCAGGCCTGACCCAAGCACGACGGCCCCAATCACCGCCGATCCCCCCGCCAACGGTCACCATACTTGGGCCTCGCGGAGCGCTACACATTGCGATCGTCGGAGACTCGATTTCCCGAACGATCGTCGCAGGCAATGGGCCGTCGGGATTCTTGTACTCCAACGATCCAGCTACCGCGTATCCGGCATACTTCGTCACGACGCTCCACGCCCGCGTCACGAATCTTGCTGTTCCAAGTGCTCAGACGGACGAGATGATCGCGCAGCAAGTTCCGCTTGTGCCACGGGACTCCGATGTCGTGGTCTATGAGGGCGGTGCGAACGACCTTCTCTATACGGGACTCAGCGCGCTGTCTCGTATCGATGCAGTCGTCGCCGCCATTCGAGCCCGTGCCCCACGGGCAAAGATCGTCCTCGTCGGGGTCCGATACTGTGCCTACAGACAACCTGATGAGGTGCGGACGTGGGATGAGCGAGAGCGGGACGTGGCGCGCACCGCCAGCGCAACGTATATCGATTTGCGGACGACATTCCCGTCCTCGGATCGTCACGATTGGCCTGATGGGCTTCATCCGAACGAGCACGGCGCAAGAAGCCTCGCCGCTCTCATCGCGCAGAAGATCGCATCTGCAATGCGATAAGGCGGATTCTGGGTGCCGTTCTCGCGCAATTCTCGCCGGCTTCCGAGCTTCTCCATGTCGGCGCGCGATGCTGGAGTCCCCGCCACCCATGAGTGGACGAACGGACGGGGCATCAGCGATCTCCACGAGGTGAAGCGAAATGGCGGTCGACGTCACGCGCACCAAGGATGGCTTCAACAGGCGCTTGGACGAAATTGGATGGGCGCTATTCCTGATCATGATCGGCGCGATCTGGCTCTTCCCGGACAGCGTGCCGCAGGATGCTTGGCTGATCGGCGCGGGCGTGATCATGCTCGGCGTCAACGCGATACGGTACCTCAACGGCATCGCCGTCAACGCGTTCACGGCAGCGCTCGGAGTCGTCGCGCTGGCGGCCGGGATCGCCGGCGTCTCCGGGGTGAAGATCTCGGTCTTCGCGATCATCCTGATCGTCGTCGGCCTCGGCATCATCGCACGGCCGATGATCGCGAATCGAACGAAATCCTGACCAGGCTACCGGTCGTCGTCTAGCGGATACGTCGTCGTGAGCGACTCCTTGCGGTACGTGTCGGTGATCCGTTTGCCGTCCCAGCGCAGGCCGACGTAACCGGTCGTGCGCGCGTTGCGGACGAGCCGCGGCACGAAGATCGCGACGCACTCTCCCCCCGCACGCCGTACGCTCGTGTACACGATTCCCTGCGCGGCGGCGGCGCGCGCCTCGGCCGCGCAGGCTTGGCCGTGCGCGTAGTGCTCGGGATTCGGATCGTAGATCGGCGACTCGCGCGGCTCTCCGCGCAGATCGACGAGTTCCGCGTCGATCTCCGCTTCGATCACGCGCTCGTCGAAATCCATCGGCGGCGTCGGCGTGGCAGCGGCGAAGCGCGCGCGATGGTACGACACCTCCGCGATCGC
>Ga0310811_10010169_pt1 | contig 12152 bp, 8 predicted proteins | sample YCmetagenome_FD_207642 | JGI IMG/M metagenome (GOLD analysis project Ga0310811, IMG submission 207642) | Soil microbial communities from experimental microcosm in Duke University, North Carolina, United States - YC | ecosystem: Engineered > Artificial ecosystem > Soil microcosm > Unclassified ... | reverse complement strand
ACCACCACACAGGAATAAGCCGGCAACTCCACCTTCAGCCCCTTCCCCGAAACTTTTGTCTCTTTTATCACAGGCGCCACCACATCCGGATGCTCCAAACTATTCATCCCGCCCGGCGCCGTCCCGGCCAGCGTCGTAACAGTAGCACTTCTCCCGAGCCGCCTACCTGTCACCGCGATCGTCTTCTGTTTAGCCTTATCGGACAAATTCACCAGCTTCAGGATCAGCTCGCCCGCAGGCTCGTCAAGACAGGCAGTCCCCCAGCAGCTATCCTGCCCGGTAAGAGGTGCCCCCCTGTCAAAAAGATCGACCACAGCCGTCCCCTTATTGACCGAAAACAATTGCTGCACGTAATAATTAGGCGTAGCATAGGACCTCGTATTGTCAAACCAGATAAGATCGGGCGTCCACTGCCAGCCGGTAACATGCGCAAACAGCGGAGCATAGGATGCCATCGTCACCACATCCGCATTGCGCTCGATCCCGGTCATAAAGGCCGCTTCGGTAAGAGCCGTACGCAAATTGTTCTCGTTCTTCAGACTGCCGATCCTGTCGCTTTGCGCAGCATACTCACCCACAAATATCTTCGGGCCCTGCCGGTCATATTTATCATAGCGCGTAGCATTCTGCAGGAACCACTCCGGTGAATTATAAAAATGTTCGTCGATGATATCGACATGCCGGCTACGCAGCACAGAATCGATATATTGGAACTCCTGCTTCTGCGGAGTGTACCCCGAACTGCAGATCAGCTGCATATAAGGATAACGGTTTTTTATCGCCTTCGTGAACACCGCCAGCCGCTCGGCATACTGTGGCCCCCAGTTCTCATTACCCACACCCAATAATTTCAAGTTGAACGGCGCCGCATGCCCAAGTGCCGCCCGCCTGGCGCCCCAGGTCGTTGTGGTGGCATCCCCGTTGGCAAATTCGATCAGGTCCAGCGCATCCCGCACATAGGGATCAAGCTCAGACAAAGGCACCACCTCAGCCGCATCGAACTGACAGGACAGCCCGCAGTTGATTATCGGCAACGGAGCCGCACCAATATCTTCACAAAGCTGAAAATATTCATAAAAACCAAGTCCAAAACTTTCAAAATAATCGGGCGTCTGCCGCAAAGGCACATCATCATTCCAGATGCTCATTATCAGCTGACGATCCTCCAGGGGCCCTATCGTCTTCTTCCACTGATAACGATGTACAATATCCTTTCCCTCTACGATACACCCGCCGGGAAAACGCAAAAAGCCCGGATGCAGATCAGCCAGCTTTTGCGCCAGATCCGTCCGCAGCCCCCCCGGCCGGCCTTTCCAGGTATCGCCCGGGAACAGGGAAACCCGGTCGATCTCCAACTGCCCGCTGCCTTCGAAACGCAATAACAATTTCCCCTGGCTCGCCGTATCCGCAGCGATGATGGAAAAATGCTGCTCATGCCAGGCCGTATCCATAGCGCTAAGATCAATTGTGGCCTCTCCAATGCCCGCGCCCTTACTATTCAGCAGCTGCGCACTCACTCCCACGCTCACCGCGCTCATCCGGGCGTCCGCACCCACCGCGCTCATTCTCACATCATTCCCCACACGCGGCCCCGCAGCAACACCCCCACCAACACCTGCCACATTCGCACCCCCACCCCCACGCCTGTACCTCACCATCCCCTCATACCGCGTCCCCTTCTTAAACCCCATCCCGCCAAAACCTTCATTGACCAGCCCAACCTTATCTCCCGCACTCAGATTAACCTGCAGATACTTCGGATCTGCAACATTCATCCCGCTCTGATTGATCACCATAAAAATACCGGTCCTTACCCGGGCCGGCTGCGTAGCCCAACCCATCAGCGGCTTGGGAAAATCAAAGGACGTATTCTCCACCATCTCCGCATAAAGCCCCCCATCCGCCCCGCGGTTGATATCTTCAAAAAACAATCCCCATAAGGTTGGGGATATCTTAGCCTTTATCTGGCGGGTATTCACAGTAAGAACGTCCTGGGCAGCAATGCGGACAACGAGCATAAGGCTCAAAAAAGTAAAAAATATTTTCCTGTATGGCATACATAAAATTATCCCATTCCAGGAAAAATCAGCCGCTATAACTGTAGAAAATACATGTATATGGACATATCGGTGTCCCCGCAAAACCAACGCAGCAAAACAGCGGACAAATCCCCCGGCGCCCACGGCACAAACATCTGCTTCCCCGCCCGGCGCCGCAACATTCCTCACCGCAGCCCCTCACCGTCACCACACCAACCCCGCCCAGCCCCCCACCGTCGCTTCAACACCAACCCGTGCAAGGCCGGGCGCCGCAACATACCCCCGCCCGTCGCCACAACACCAACCCGCCCCAGGCCCGGCCGCCTCAACCTATGACGCCCTGTTAATGGTCATAATGTCCCTGTCAAAAAGATACAAACCGCTCTTATCATCCCCGATCAGCTCCAGCTTATCATTACATTCCCGCGCCAGCCTCTCCTCTTCCATCTGCTCCATTACATACCACTGCAAAAAATTGTGCGTCGCATAATCCTTTTCACCAAGCGCGATATCCACCAGGTTATTGATGCTCTCACTCACCTTTACCTCGTGCTTGAACAGCTGTTCGAACGCAGCCTTCAGCGACACAAAGGTCAGGATCGGTTGGTCCAAAGCCGGAACGACGGCAAAACCACCCCTTTCATTGATATAGTGAAGGAGTTTCAACATATGCATCCGTTCCTCTTCGCTGTGACGGAAAAAGAATTGCGTGCAGCCTTTCAGCCCCGGCTGTATCTCCGCCCAACTTCCCATCGCAAGATAAGCCTGCGAAGACTGAGCTTCCATCAATACCTGTCTGTTGAGGGCTTCTTTCATGTGTTGGGATAACATAGTGGTGTTTTTATAAAGAAAAGATAATGCAAATTTGTTTAAATTGGGAGAACAAGCTTGACATATGCCACCCAAACATCAGCCAAAAGATCCCCATCAACAGCAGCCGCCACAGCAATCCAGTCCCCATCCCGAGACACCCGGCCAAAAATCGCCCAAACCCCAACCCAACACGCCCCAGCAGATCAACACCTACGACGCCATCGTCATCGGCTCAGGCATCAGCGGCGGCTGGGCCGCAAAAGAGCTCTGCGACCACGGCCTCAAAACCCTCGTGCTCGAACGGGGCCGCGACATCGTCCACAACAAAGACTATCCCACCGCCACCATGGCCCCCTGGGAATTCCCGCATCGCAAACAAATGCCGCAGGCCTTCGTAAAAGAAAACCCCCTCATCACCACCGCAGCCGGCTTCGGAGAAGACACCGCTCACTTTTTTATAAAAGACAAAGACCATCCCTACGTCCAGGAAAAACCATTCGACTGGATCCGCGGTTACCAGGTCGGCGGCAAATCCCTGATCTGGGGCCGCGCCTGCCCAAGATGGAGCCCTTACGACTTCATCGCACCCGCCCGGGATGGATACGGCATCGAATGGCCCATCAGCTATGCCGACATCGAACCATGGTACGGGTATGTCGAACGCTTCTCAGGCATCTGTGGTAACAAGGACGGCCTCGAAGCCATGCCCGACGGCGACTATCTGCCGGCCTTCGAATTCAATTGCGTGGAAAAACACATAAAACAAAAGATCAGCGAACACTATTCCGATAGATTCATGATCCAGGGCCGATGGGCACAGCTCACAAAACCCAACCCCATCCACCTCCAGCAGGGAAGATCCCAATGCCAGGCCCGCGACATGTGCATGCGCGGCTGCCCTTTCGGCGGTTACTTCAGCTCGGTCTCCTCTACGCTGCCCTGGGCAGCCAAAACAGGCAACCTGACTATTCGCCCCTTCTCCGTCGTTCATAATATTATCTACGACGAAAAAAAAGGAAAAGCCACCGGCGTACGCATCATCGACACCAATACAAAAGAGGTCATCGAATACTATGCCCGCATCATCTTTGTCAACGCCTCCGCACTAAACACCAACCTCATCCTCCTCAACTCAACCTCCCACCGTTTCCCGGGCGGCCTCGGCAATGACAATGGACTGCTCGGAAAATACGTCGCGTTTCAGAACTACCGGGGCTCCCTACACGGAACCATCGACGGCTTTGAGGATAAATATTATTACGGACGCCGCCCCTCGGAGTCGATGATGGCAAATTTCCGGAATTTGAAAAAACAGGACACCGATTTCTTCGGCGGTTATATGGCCTTTATGGGCGCCTATCGCGGCGAACCCGACACCCGCAACCTGCCCGAACAGATCGGCCCCGCGTACAAAACGTCTTTGACAGAACCGGGCGGCTGGGAATTATACATGTACATGCAGGGAGAGACCATCCCCAAAGAAACCAATACCGTGAGCCTGAGCAAAACCGAAAAAGACCAATGGGGTATCCCCCTCCTCGTCACAAAAGTCGACTACGATGACAACGACGAACGGCTGCTCAAAGACTTCCTCACCCAAAGCCATGAAATGCTGGATAAAATAGGAATAAAAAATATTACTACGCACGATAATCACTGGGCGCCCGGCAGGGACATCCACGAAATGGGCGGATGCAGAATGGGCAAAGACCCAACAACATCTTTATTGAACGGGCACAACCAGCTCCATCATTGTAAAAATGTGTTTGTCACCGACGGAGCCTGCATGACCAGCACAGGCAATGCCAGCCCGTCGATCCTCTATATGGCCCTTACCGCCCGCGCAGTCACCTTCGCCGTCGAAGAACTAAAAAAACAAAACCTCTAAAACCCATCCCGCGACGATGACGATATTTCGTCGTTTGACACGATCATAAATCGATATTCCGTCGTATCCCCTCCTATACCCATTTTAAATACATAAAAATCAACACTTTAAATTCAGGCACGCTATTAGAATAGAATTACGAAACTCAAACGCCATGAAAAAAACCGACTGCCTCCCGCTCCTCTATTCGTCAAAAAGCCTGACCCCAGGCCACTCCTTCGAGATCAGAACCCTCGAATCCATCATTCAACTTGACGAAACCCGCAATGCACAGGTATTTAGCCACGACTACTTCGAGATCTTGTGGATAACTCAAGGTACCGGCCTCTACCGCGTAGACATGCAGCAATTCTGCATCTCCCCCAGCCAATTGTTTTGCATCCACCCCGGCGAAGTACACCTCATCGAATCGGGCGAAGACCTCGAAGGATATGTCATCTCCTTCACAAGAAGCTTTCTCGGTATGAGCGACATGGACGCTGACATGGTACACCCCGGCGGTGTATATCAGCTATTCGACCGCTGCAAAGCCGTACAGGTCAAGAACGACACCGCAGATATGGCCCTCATCATGGAAAAGCTGCTAAAAGAATTCAACAACCTCGACCTCTTCAGACTGGAACTGCTCCGGCGTTATTTCAAGATCTTCCTGATCTATCTGTCCAGACAGTTGGAAGAGAACAGCCTGCTGACAACCCAAACCCGAAGCCTTGGCCTCGTCCAAAAGTTTATGGAACTCCTCAACGCCAACTTCAAAGAAATGAGAATGGTCGCCGACTATGCCCGGGAACTGGCCGTCACCCCCAACTACCTCAACGAAAGCATAAAAAAAGCAACCGGCAACCCCGCAAGCTATCACATCCGGCAACGCATCGCTCTCGAAGCGAAACGCCAGGCCGCATACTCTGATGTCTGCATGAAAGAGATAGCCTATCACCTGGGTTTCTCCGACTCCGCACACTTCAGCAAATTCTTTAAGAACACAACCGGAATGAACTTCACCGACTTCAAAAATGTGCGCGGATATGGCCTTGATAAAATTAGCGGAACTTCGCCTTTGCCACCGGCAATGACTCGTTCACAACCTTCGTAAACTCGGTTGTATCTGGCCTTCGGCCGGGCCGCTTCCAGCGGCTCCTATAAAATTCTCCATTTCCATGGCCTCCTGAACAACCCGGCCCAACGCCGCCGCACCCTCATAATATACTCGTCACCTTAAGAGACAACATCTCCACCCCACCATCCCGCTGGACCAGCACCTTCACTCTCGGACCTATCGTCCGGAGAAGCCCCTGGTATACCTGCAGGTCCTGCTTCGTATCCCCGTTGACCGCCAAAACCATATCCCCCTCCCTAAAACCCGCTTTCTCCGCCGGTGACTCGGGCATCACATCCGTGACAACGATCTTCCCCCCGATCAGAGCGATCGATACCCCGCTGTAGCTGTAATCGAACGGCTGATCGTAAGCCGTATTCGGAAGTATATAGATCTCAGCACGATCATAATTCAATATGAGGTTGAAACGTCTCAAAAGATCATTCCCGATCAGCCCCGCCAGCTGCGGATAACCGGTCACGTCATACGCATCCTCAAATACATAGGTCGGTATCTGCCTGAACTGAAAAGGCCCCAGCGTGAACGTCTTCAGCGTAGTCAGCTTCATCCTCATCTTGCCCCCCAGACCAGCCCCCTGCATATGCACCGGCTTCTTCCGCTTCGGACTGAACACTGCACTGTCCGAGGTAAAGCTGGAGGAGAACAGCAGACACAAGCCCGCTCCCGTGTCGAAATAGAAGCGCGACCGGATCGCCCTCGCATCCATCATATCCCCTTCCAGCATCGGGAGACCGTACAGACGCGGACGCAGCAGGAATCCGCCCTTCGGATAAACAACAGGCCCCCGGGTATAAATCTCCATCTTCGACTGATCATAGTCCACTTTCACCAGGTAACGCGAAAAGAAACTATGCCCGATGATCCCATCGATCTTCTCGCCATATATACTGCTGAGCACATCGTAGTCAATGACCTGCATCGACAGGCTGTCCATCGTGATCCCCCCGATATGCAGCGACTGACTATCCACCAGTCGCTGCGGACAAATTCCCGCCACACCATGGATAAAAGCCGAACTGTTATGCGGGACCAGCTTCAGACGCTCCGCAGTCATCGAGTCCAGCGAGACACTCCCGCAACCCGTATCAAAAATAAAATTGAGGCTATCCTGGAAAGTACCCATCCGAACCTTTCCAATAATGATCCCACCGAAAAGTATGCGAAAATTGATACTGGTGAGATAACGATCCGCAGGAAGCCCCTCATCCTGGGCGGCAACCGGCCGCCAGGTGCCGGCGAGCAAGGCAAGAAGAGATAATAGAAGCAATCGCATAGTTTAGCATTTAATGGTTCTCTCACTCGACATAAAATGTTGACAGTCAAAGACAATTATTTTTCAGGGACAGATTGCAGTAATTTGTATTAAAATTGAGCAACAGACGGGATAATTGCGCTCCATAGCTTATACATGTTGGTACAAGTTGGTACAAATTCAGACGGGCAAAGGAACTACCCTAATTTTACGTCACTATCATTCACTCTTATGCAAACCGACGAAACCCTCATCCGGCAGGTAAAAAAAATGTTCGAAGAAAAAACCGGCTGGGGAGATAGCGGGAATTGGACAAACCAGGACTTCCTGCAGCTCAGCGAACTCATCCGCGATCAAACCGGCGTGACCCTCAGCCACGTCACGCTGAAACGCGTCTGGGGAAAGGTCAAATACGACAGCCTCCCCAATACCCATACATTGAATACACTGACCCAATTCCTGGGGTATGACAACTGGCGGGACTTTGCCGTACAGCATCCTGTGCTGCCGCAGCACGCAGAAGGCGCAACCCCATCCCCCGACAACGCCACGACCATCGCATCCCCCAATAACGACCCCTCCGCCGCAGCCACATCCCCCAATAACGACCCTGTCGCCGCAACTTCCAACCCAGCCGGCGCCGCTCCAAACCCGGTCGCAGGACCGCAAACCGCCAGCGCAAACCAGATTCTGACATCCACAAGACCTCTGCGCAAAAAGCTCTGGCTCCTAACCCCACTGGTTGTCATCCTGCTCGTCCTCCTCTACCTCCGCGGTCAGCAACCCCCACCCCAACCCCGCGACTATGCCTTTAGCAGCAAAAAAGCCGTTACTTCCGGCCTTCCCAACTCCGTCGTCTTCGACTACGACGCCACCCGCTCCCCCGATGACTCTGTCGTGATCCAACAATCCTGGGATACCACCCGCCGCGTAAAAGTCTCAAAGAACGATCACCAGCATACCTCTGTCTACTACTATCCCGACTTCTACCACGCCACCCTCCAGGTACACAACCGCGTCGTCAAAACACATAACCTGCTCATCCAATCCAATGGATGGCTCCCGCTGGTAGAGCAGGACCCCGTACCCGTCTATTTTAATAAGGAAGAAGCCATCCACAACGGAAAAATGAGCATCACCGCCGACCAGATCAAACAAAAGAACATCCAGCTCCAACCCTCACCCCCCACCGTTATGTTCTCCAATGTCCGCGACTTCGGCGAGATCTACTCCGATCACTTTGTCTTCGAAACCTCGCTGAAGAACGACTACTCCGAAGGCTCCTCCGTATGCCAGCTCAGCCGCATCTACCTGCTCTGCGAAGGGACAGCCATCTGGGTCCCCCTATGCTCCAAAGGCTGCATCTCCACCGTCGATCTCTTCTTTACCTATTTCTATACTTCAGGGAAACGCGAAGACCTCTCCAACTTCGGCGTCAACTTTGATGACTATGTCAAACTCCGCATCGAATCAGACAGCGGCAAGGCCAAAATATGGGTCAACGACAATCTCGCATACACCGTCAAACGTCATATCATCCGAAGCAAGATCATCGGCATAATGTACCGCTTCCAGGGTACCGGCTCCCTCGACTATGTATCCCTCTCCAATGACAAAGTCTCCTATCGCGAAAATTTCAATCAATCCGCTACATTACCCTAAATATTATTTAGCTACATTCGGGAAAATCAACCCTCCCGATGCGCAGCATTCATATATCCTTGATCAGTTTGATCCTCCTTGCCGCTTGCGGCCAACCCAACGCCTCTGGCAAGTCCCCACAAAAACAAGATAGCACTCCCATTTCCGACTCCCTCACCTCCAAAGCCCCCGAGGACACCTCCCACTATACCTTCGCACACGCCGACGACTATGAAGACAGAATGCCGATCAATTTGCCGCCTTCCCTCGCAAACCTTGTTCCCAAAGGTTACTCCGTCCTCGACACCGCCAGCGGCGACCTAAACCTCGATTCCTTGCCCGATATGATCCTGATTCTCCACCGCACAGACGAAGCCGCTTCCAATTCCGACCTCACCACCAGCCAGCGCCCCCTCCTCATCCTGACCGGACAACCCGACCATTCGCTAAAACTGGCCACACAAAATAATAATGCCGTCCTTTGTCGCCAATGTGGTGGACAAATGGGCGACCCCTACCAGCGCACTGTTATTAAAAAAGGCTACTTCTCCCTTGAATTCTACGGCGGCGCAGCCGAACGCTGGGAAGAGATCATCACATTCAAATATGCCCCGACCGATAGCACCTGGTACCTGCATAAATTCAGCAAGACCACCTTTGATGCTGCCGACGAAAAAGCCCGTCACAATACAGATATCATCTCCGAAAAAGACTTCGGCAAAATATCCTTCAACGAATTCAACGCCAGTGAATCATTGCATAACGATTAGTTCCTGACTAATATTTCAATCAGCTGTATATCAGACAGTTGTTTAAATAATTAATCATTTGATTAAAATATTTGTTTAAATTAATACTCCGTCCTAATTTTGACAGATTAAATCATACACCGCGAATGCCCACAGCGAAAACAGTGACAGTGAAAGAATCCTCCACCGAGGAAAAGATCAAAGAAGCCGCACGCAAACTCTTCACCCAAAAAGGCTTCTCCGCAACCCGGACCCGCGACATCGCCGAAGAAGCAGGCATCAATCTCGCCCTTTTGAACTATTATTTCCGAAGCAAACAAAAACTGTTCGACATTATCATGATGGAAAACTTCCGCCAGTTCATCCAGGGCATCTCCTTCAATTTTCTCGAACAAAACTCGACCCTCGATCAAAAAATAACAAAGGTCGTATCCATGTATATCGACTTCCTTACTCATAACCCCGACCTTCCCCTGTTTATCCTCAACGAGCTGCGAAACAATCCGGAACAGCTCGCAACCAACATCGGCGACGAAGTCGGCTCATCACGCACCAAATTCTTCGGCCAGCTAAAACTCGCCGCCGAAGAAGGCAAAATAGGAGACCTCAATCCCACCCACCTGATGGCAAACTTAATAGGCCTTACCGTATTCCCATTTGTCGCCCGACCCATCCTGCAAAAAGTCGCAGGCATCGACGACAACCAATTCAACGACCTGATGCAACAACGAAAACAACTAATACCATTATGGATCAAAACCATGCTCCAACCCAAATAAGCACCCGCCGCCTAAGCCCGGCCCACTCGATCATCGCGGCCAAAACACGATCGACGCTGCAACCACAAGCGACCACCCGGCATCGACAGCCGCATACCGCGCAATCCGGACCACAACCCGCGATCAGCGCCTCAACACACATCGCGGGCACCTTTTTTTGCCCAACAATTAATCAAATGATTAAATCAAAATAATAAGTAAAATGCTCAAGCTCTCCCCACTCCTGCTGCTTCTCTTCGCCTGGAGCAGCAGCATCTCACAACCTCTCACTCTCTCTGAGTGCTATGATCTGGCAGAGAAAACCTATCCCCTGACCAAACAACGCGCCCTCATCGAAAAAACAAAAGAATACACCATCGCTAACATCAGCAAAGGCGTCTATCCCCAATTCCTCGTCAACGGCTCCGCCAGCTATCAATCCGATGTCACAAAGATCACCCTGCCGCCAGGTACTAACTTTACCATCCCTTCCGTTTCAAAAGACCAATACAAGCTCTACGGTGAAGTCTCCCAAACGCTCACCGACTTCGGCATCAATAAGCAACGCCGCACCATCAGTCAAACCGACGCCCAGCTTCAACAGGAAAACCTCAACACACAGCTATACCAGCTAAAAGATCGTATCAACCAGCTCTTCTTCGGCATCCTGCTCATCGACGAACAGCTGGAACAGAACGAGCTTGCAGCAAAAGATATCCAAACCGGGATCAACAACGTCCAGGCCACCATCAGCAATGGCACCGGCTTTACCAGCAGCCTCAACAAGCTAAAAGCCGAACTCCTGAAAACCAGCCAGCAGGCGATCGACCTCCGCTCGACCCGAAAAGCCTATACCGACATGCTCAGCCTCTTCATCGATCAGCCCATAAGCGACACGACAAAACTCACAAAACCAGTTCCCCCTGCCCTAACTGCCTCGATCAATCGCCCCGAGCTAAAAGCCTATGACCTCCAGATCCAGTCCTATACAGAACAGCTCCGCCTTACAAAACTTAATCTTAACCCGCAGCTCAACGCCTTCTTCCAGGGCGGTATGGGCAAACCCAACCCGGTAAACTTTCTGTCCACCAACCTCAACGGATATTATATGACCGGCATCCGTCTCACCTGGACCATCGGCAATTGGTATACCTATAAGAAAGACCGGTTGATCAATAAGAACAACCAGGAAATGATCAACGCACAAAAGAACACCTTCCTCTTCAATACCCAGCTAACACTCAACCAGCAAAAAGAAGACATCTCAAGATATCAACAATTGATAAAGACCGACGACGACATCGTCAACCTGCGGGAGTCCGTCAGCAAGACCTCCGGCGTCCAGTTACAGAACGGCGTTATCACCGCAAACGACTATCTGCTGGACATCAATGCCGCCTCCCAGGCCCGCCAGGATCGCGCCGTCCATGAAATACAATTGCTCCTTTCCCAATTCAACCATCAAACCACCGCAGGCTACTAAAAATACAGACAATGAAAAATTTATTCGCAATAGCAGCGCTCCTACTCCTGGTCACCTCCTGCCAGCAAAACAAAATAAAGACAGACGCCTCCGGCGTATTCGAATCCGACGAGGTCATCGTTTCAGCAGAACGTGACGGCAAATTACTTTCCTTCCCTATAAAAGAAGGGGACAGCCTCGCAAAAGGCGCCATCATCGGCAATATCGACATGTCCAACACCCAGTTGCAAAAACAACAGGTCCAGGCAACCATCGCCGCACTAAAGGAAAAGACGACCAATCCCACCCCACAGCTCGAACTGATAAAAAGACAGCTGGCCGTTCAGCAATCACAGTTGGACCAACAGCTGAAAGAAAAGACCCGCACCGAAAACCTGCTAAAAGCTGACGCCGCTACACAAAAACAACTCGA
>Ga0310811_10010168_pt1 | contig 12152 bp, 9 predicted proteins | sample YCmetagenome_FD_207642 | JGI IMG/M metagenome (GOLD analysis project Ga0310811, IMG submission 207642) | Soil microbial communities from experimental microcosm in Duke University, North Carolina, United States - YC | ecosystem: Engineered > Artificial ecosystem > Soil microcosm > Unclassified ... | reverse complement strand
ACGCTGGAGTACAGCCCGAAGGTGGCCAGCAGCATGGTGAGCAGCGCGGCGACGACGGTGGCGGCGGAGAACGTGATCGACTCGCCGACCCGGGTCAGCGCGCGGGTGACCGCGTCGTGGGGGGCACGGCCGGCCCGCAGTTCCTCCCGGACCCGGAAGACCAGGAACAAGCCGTAGTCGGTGCCCGCGCCGATGGTCAAGATGAGCATCAGGATCTGGGTCAGCGGCGACACCGCCAGGCCGGCCTTGCTCGCCTCGCCGATCACCGGCCCGGCGAGCTGGGTGACCAGCACGGCGGGGGCGAGCGTCAGCAGCGGCGCCAGCAGCGCGCGGAACACCACGAGCAGCAGGGCCACGATGAACACGATGGACAGGTCCAGGCCCAGGTTGACCGCTTTCTGGTTGGTCTTGCTCGCGTCGGTCGCGTCGGCCACCGGGCCGGCCAGGTGGGCGTGCAGGTCCGGGGGCAGCGCGCTGGCCGTGATGGCCTCGCGCAGGCCCGCGACCAGGTGCTGAGCGGAACCCGTGTCGGCGAGGTTGAGGCCGGCCAGCACCTCCAGCTGCACCGCCTGACGGTCGGCGCTGTCGCCGAGGTCCTTGACCTGCTGCACGTCGGCGACCTTGGCCAGGCGGGCGCCCAGCTGCCCGATGGCGGTGACGTCCGCGCTGGTGACCGTGCCGCCGCCGCGGGCGATGACGACGAGGACCGGTGTCTGGTTCGGGTCCTGGAACGGGGTGGCCAGCCGGGCGGCGGACAGGCTCGGGCTGCTGGCCGGCAACTGGTCGGTGTTGTTCTCCTTGATGACGCTGGCCAGCGACGGAAGAAGCACGCTGGCCGCGATGGTCGCGGCCACCCAGGCGGCGACGACGGCCCAGCGGAACCGGACCGCGAACCGCCCGGTGGCGGCAAAGAACATGTGCGTCATGGCGAAATCTCCTCGGTGCCGTCATTGATCACGAGCACCAGGATTGGCGGCTGGCGGATCTGGCGGCTATTGGCCGCCGGGCCATCGCGCAGCGACCAAAGTCGGTGATCCAAATCGACTCTGGACGGATGTTCAGCCGCATCCCTCGCCGCCTAGGCTGCCGGTATGTCCGCAGTGCGTGCCGTCCTTGGCCAAGCCTTCCGCCGCGAAGACGATGACGCACCGGTCGCAGCGCGGTCGCGGCGCGACTGGATCGTCGACAGCGCCCTTTTCCTCCTCGCAGCCGTGCTCGCCCTCGCCAGCGCCCTGAGCAGCGCCCGCCACGGGCTGCAAGGCCCGATGCTCGTCATCGACGCGGTCGGCGCGGCGCTGGCCTGCCTTGCCTTGTGGTGGCGGCGGCGCTGGCCGCTGGGAGTCGGACTCGCTGTGGTGGCGATCCAGATCGTCTCTCCGGCGGCTGGGCTGGCTGGAGCCGTTGCCCTCTACACCGTCGCCGCCTATCGCCGCTGGCAGCTGGCGTGTCTGGTTGCCGGGGTACAGGTGGTGCTGTTGCCGGTGGCGCATGCGATCAGGCCCCAGGATGCCTCGCTGGCGGTGTACTACCTCATCGGCACGTTCGGCTCGGCGGTGGTCGTCGCCTGGGGCATGTTCCGCCGCAGCCGCCGCCAGGCGCAGCGCGAACGCGAACGCCGCGCCGAGGCAGAGGAGCAGCTGCGCACCGAGCAGGTCCGCTACGCCGAGCGCACCCGGATCGCGCGTGAGATGCACGACGTGCTCGCGCACCGGATCTCCCTGCTCAGCCTGCACGCCGGGGTGCTTGAGTTCCGGCCGGACGCGCCGCCAGAAGAGGTCGCGCGCGCCGCTGCCGTGATCCGCGCCAGCGCGCACAGGCGCTGGAAGACCTCCGCACCGTGATCGGCGTGCTCCGGGACGGGGCCGACGGCCCGGGACCGGAGCCACCCCAGCCGACGCTCGCGGCGCTGCCTGGCCTGCTCGAGGAATCACGCGCCGCGGGCATGCGAATCCGGGCCGAGGTCGGCCTGCCGGATCTGACCGCTGTCCCGGACGCGATCGGGCGCCACGCGCTGCGGATCGTCCAGGAAGCACTGACCAACGCACGCAAGCACGCGACCGACGCCCCGGTCGAGTTGCGCCTCGACGGCGCCCCGGGCACGGTCTCACCATCGAGGTGCGCAACCCGACGCCCGCGCTCGCCGCCGCGGAACCGAAGATCCCCGGCACCGGCGCGGGCCTGCTCGGCCTCACCGAGCGGGCGGCACTCTCCGGTGGACGCCGAGGCCGCTGACGGCAGCGAGGTCGAGCACGCCGTTGCCGAACGCCAGCCCGACGTCGTGCTGATGGACATCCGCATGCCGGGGATGGACGGCCTGGCGGCCACCGAAATCCTGCGCGGGCACGACCGCCCGCCTGAGATCATCATCCTCACCACCTTCGACGCCGACGACCATGTCCTGCGCGCCCTGCGCGCCGGCGCCAGCGGCTTCCTCCTCAAGGACACGCCGCCGGCCGGCATTGTCGGTGCCATCCGAGCCGTCGCGGCCGGCGAGCCGATCCTGTCGCCCACGATCACCCGACAGCTGATCGGGCACGTGACGGCAAGCGACGGCGGCGAGCGCCGCCGCCACGCCCGCGAACAACTCGACCGCCTCACTGGACGCGAGCGCGAGGTCGCCGTCGCGATCGGAGGCGGCAAGTCCAACGCCGAAATCAGCCGCGAGCTGTACATGAGCATCGCCACGGTGAAGGCGCACGTCTCGCGCCTCCTTGAGAAGCTCGAATTCAACAACCGCGTCCAGATCGCCTTGCTCGCACATGACGCCGGCGAGGCCTAGCCAACAGATGGCCTCCCGGAGAAGTTACCGCGCGCTGTAGCGTTCGCGGCGAACGGTTGTCTTCCGGCCCTTGATGCTGACCTGCCGGAGCGCCGCGACCACATCGTCCGCCGCGGTCTCGGGAACCTCGACCAGCGAGAAGCGGTCAGCGATCTCGATACTGCCGATGTCCCGGCCGGACAGGTACGACTTGCGGGCGATGACACCGACGAGATCCTTCGGCTGGACTCCAAAGGAACGGCCGGCCCCCACGAACAATCGCGTCGTACCTGCTGCGGCCGGGCGTCCGCGCCGCTGGCCGCGGTCAGCGGTCTTGCGACGCGTGCCGCGGTCATCCAGCAGTGCCAGGTCAACCTGAGGCAGTTCTTCTTCGTCGCGCGGCGTTCTGCTGGCGTCGCTGGCCAGCTTAACCGCGGCCAGTGCCACTTCGTAAATTCCGAACTCGTCGCCGAGCGGCTCGACGACGGCCCGGAAAGCATCAAGGTCGTCTTTGAGCACGATCTGCCGCAGAGCGTCCCGCGTCAGCTCCAGGCGCCTGGCCTGCAGGTCGGCGACGGTCGGCAGCTTCTCGATGGCGATCGGCCGCCCGGTCGCCCGCTCGATGGCCTTGAGCAGCTTGTGTTCGCGCGGCTCGGCCAGCGTGATGGCGGTGCCTTCGCGGCCAGCCCGACCGACGCGTCCGATACGGTGCACGTAGGATTCCGGCGCGCTCGGCACGTCAAAGTTCACCACGTGCGTGAGCTGCTCTATGTCGAGGCCGCGGGCGGCGACATCAGTGGCCACCAGCAGATCGAGGCTGCCGCCGCGCATCCGGCCCATGACCCGGTCGCGCTGCTGCTGGTCCATGCCGCCGTGTAGCGCCTCGGCCCGATAGCCCCGGTCGTTCAGTATCTCGGTCAGCTGGTCTACTTCGTCCCGTGTCCGGCAGAAGACGACCGTGGCCGCCGGCATCTCCAGATCGAGTACGCGGACGAGGGCGGCGGGCTTGTGACCGCGTGGCGTCAGGTAGGCGGTCTCCCGCACCAGCAGCTCGTCGGATGAGGCCGACGCGTTGCGGCCGAGTTCGACCCGTGCCGGGTCACTCAGGTAGCGGCGCACCATGCCGTTGATCCGCGGCGGCATGGTGGCCGAGAACAGCGCGGTCTGCCGGTTCTCCGGGGTCTCGCCGAGTATCGCTCCGATGTCCTCCGCGAAGCCCATATCGAGCATCTCGTCGGCCTCGTCGAGGACGACGACCTCAAGGCCGCTTAGGTCCAGTGTTCCCCGGGCGATGTGGTCAAGCGCTCGGCCAGGCGTCGCCACCACGACGTCGACGCCGCGGTCAAGCGCACGCAACTGCCGCCCAATCGGCTGCCCGCCGTAGATCGGCAGCACCCGCACGCCCATGTCGCGGCCGTAGCTGTTCATCGCCTCGGAGACCTGAATCGCCAGCTCGCGTGTTGGCACGAGGATCAGGGCGAACACTCCCGCCTGGCCGCTCCGGCCGAAGATCCGCTGGAGCACGGGCAACGCAAAGGCGGCTGTCTTGCCTGTCCCTGTCGCAGCCTGTCCGACCAGGTCACGGCCAGCGAGCAGGGGCGGGATGGCAGCTCGCTGTATCGGCGTTGGCTCCTCGTAACCAAGGCCAGACAGCGCCCGGCACAGTTCCGGGACTAGCGCCAGCTCGGCGAAGCTACTCGCATCCGCGCTGTTATCTTCGCTCAATGATCGACCACCTTGCTCGAAAAGCACCTTAACTCCCGCACTGCTTGCGTCCTTGACCGCGCTGTGGAGCACAGCTTCGGCCGGGTACCCACCCACGGCGACGGTGACTGTCGTGCCATCACCAGACGGGTCGGCCCACAGCTCCGTGTCGTGCAGCGAGCAGACCTCTGCCCGCCCAGGCTCAGACGGCGCGGGACATCGGTGACCTGCGGCCGCTCGGGGCGCGTGAGGGACTGGTGCAGGCGAACACGCAAGCCGACCGCAACTAGGCTTACAGCCGATCCGGCGCGCGATTCATTCCCCGCCGACCGATGCCGTCTGCCCGTCAGGACCTGTCTGGTGGCCCCGCCCTCCCGCCGTGCCAAATCACCTGGCGTGTATTGATCGCCTCCAGAACCAGGCCCACCCGTTCATGATGAGGCTTTTCGTGCCGAACGGCACGGGTGTTACGGTAATCGGGCGGCTGAAGGCGTACCCGCTCGCGGGCGTCACGCGCCTGGATGCAACTCGACCGAGATCTTCGGTCCCTGCCTCTCCCTGGCCGCCTCGAAGGCATCCTGGAGACTGGCCAGCGGGTAAACATCCGCGGCGAGCGGTGCCGTATCCACGGCGCCCGACGCGATGAGCTTGACCGCCTCGTGGAACGAGACCAGTCCCGGCTCGCCCTGCGCCCCGGTGACAACCTCAATGCTGACCCGCTTTGCCCAGGCGCGGCTGAACGACCAGGTGCTCTCGGTGCTGAGGGTTTCGGGGAAACCAAAGTAGCCAACCCGGCCCTCGGCCCGTACGGCGTCAAGGCATTCGATCCGCGTGCTGTCGAGCCCGACCGCCTCGATGACGAGGTCGGCGCCGACTCCGGACGTCTCGTCCAGCACCGCTTCGGCGAGCGACTGACCGGGCGCGTGGACGGTCGTCGTCGCGCCGAACCGCGCCGCCAGGGCCAGCCTTGACTCCGTAAGGTCGGACACGATGATCTTCGCGAACCTGGCTAGGCGGGCCAGTTGAACGAAGAGCAGACCGGCCGCACCCGTTCCGAAGATGGCAACAGAACCACCGGGCTCGCGGTCCTGGTCGGCTGGCCAGAAGCGGCGCATCGCGAAGACTACGGTACCGAGTTGCTGTCCGAGCACCTGAAGCCCGGGATCGCTGCCGTCCGGAAGGTGCACCAGCGAGCCCGCTGGCACCACCTGCCGCTCGGCGAAGCAGCGCCCGAACCGGGGCGGCGGCGCCGCGAGCACCTGGTCGCCGGGCTTGAAGTCGTCGGCCCGGCTTTCTAGCACCGTTCCGACACCTTCATGGCCCGGCCACCCGGGCGGGGCGGGGTGCTCTCCCCGGTACATGCCCTTGTAGACCAGGTGCAGATCGCTTCCGCAGATTGAAGTCCGGTACGAGTCAAGCAGCACCTGGCCCTCGGCAGGCACCGGGGAGTCGGCCTCGACCACCTCGAACCGCCCGGGCTCCACGAGTTGTCCGGCTAGCACTCTCGTCCCTTTCTCGTTGCTGGCGTTGCTGGTAACTACCGGGATCGCTGGTAGCTATCGGAACTGAAGATGGAGTAGGCCTTCTCTTGTGTCGTGATGAATTCGAGCAGGGCCGGACGGCCGGACCGTGTCGCGTCGATGCCTCGGATGAGCGCCTCCTTGATCTGCCCGGACTCCGTGATCCGCTCGGCGAACAGCCCGAGTGCGCCGGCCAGGTCGGCGTAGTTTCCGGAGATATCGGTGGTCTGGAAGCGCTCCCTGGACAGGGCCATGATCTTGTTCTCCATGGCCATCGAGAAGTTGTTGAACAGGATCGACAGGATGGGGATGCCGGCCCGGGCGCAGGTCTCAAGGTCCATGCCGGTCATGCCGATCGCGGCGTCACCCCAGACGTTGACGCACAGTTTCTCTGGAGCGGCGAGCTTCGCGCCCATGGCCAGCCCGAGCCCGTAGCCAAGCTGGGTCGTCTTGCCCCAGCCGAGGTAGCTGAGCGGGGACTCGGCCCGCCAGAACGCGGACAGCTCGTCGCGCGGACTGCCAGCGTCGTGCGTGATGATGGTGTCGGCGACGTCGACGGTGTGCAGGAGCTCCCAGATCACCCGGTAAGGCGACAGCGGGGCCTGGTCGCTGGTCAGCAGGGGCAGCCACTGGTCCCACCACGGCTCGTTCTGCTCACGGATGCGTGCCTCGACCTCCCCCCGTCGTCCTCGCGGAGCGCCCCCGGTCCGGTCGAGCAGGACGTCCCGCAACTGGGCGAGAGTTAGCGCCGCATCGCCGACCAGCGCCACTTCAGCCGGGACGTTCTTGTTGACGTCAACCGGGTCGACCGTGTTGTGGATGACCCGCTTGCCGCTCTCAGGGGACCACCGGATGCCGAAGCCGGTCTCCGTGAAGCTGGCACCAACGCCGAAGACCACGTCGGCGTCCCGGAGATGCTCGGCCAGGGCGCGCTGCATGGTCACGCCGCCCGTCCCCAACGAGAGCGGGTGACTCTCGGGAAAGGCGCTCTTCCCTTCCAGGCTGGTGGCCACCGGAGCCTCGAGCACCTCGGCGACCTCGCGCAGCAGCGGCCAGGCCTGCGCGTAGTGCACCCCTTGACCCGCGTAGATGAGCGGTCGCTGGGCGTCGAGGAGAAGCTCAGCCGCCGATTCGACCGCCTGAGGATCGGGAGCGCTGCGCAGGCGGGCGGATGGCGTGTACGCGAACTCGCCGGGTACCTCCTCCTGCCATAGGTCGGCCGGAATCTCGACGAGGACGGGCCCTGGCCGCCCCGATCGCGCCTGGGTGAACGCGCGCCGCAGCGCGGGCACTATCGCCGCTGGGGTGTTTACCTGCTCACGCCACTTCGTCACGTGCGCGAAGTTCACCGCCGCGTTGAAGGCCGGCTGCACCCACGCGGTGGCCCGCCGCGCCCCGCCGGGGATCACGATCAGCGGGACTCCCTCGGAGAACGCCTGGGCCACGGCACCGAACGAGTTCTCCACGCCTGGCCCGGCCTGCATGCAGAATACGCCAACCTGCCGGCCCGAGGTCACGCGGCTGATCGCGTCGGCCATGTGAATACCAGTGCGTTCCTGGCGGACGATAATCGGCCTTATGCCCGCGGCCGCCGCCGACTCGATCAGGGGGTTGAGCGGATAAGCGAGCAGGACGCCGACACCCTCGCGTGCGAGCACGGCTGCCGCCGCTTCTGCGACGTTCACGAGATCACCCCGGTAGACGTAGACGTTGTCCTCGTCGTAGCCGACTGCCTGTCGGCTGGGCTACTACGATCACGATTGGAAGATCGCAGACGCCTGGGCTCCAGGCAATGTCTTGCGGGCCAAAAACTGCGGGGTGCGGGACCGAGGCAAAGGACAGTCAGATCTCTGAGATGATCTGCCGCCGCTTCTCGGCGTATTCTTCGCCGGTGATGGCCTCATTCGCATGAAGCCCGCTCAGCTCCTAGGTACATGATCGACATCGCTCTGACCACAGAGTTTTCGGTTGCTGCTGGCGGTGAGCGATGAGCGGTGGGATCGGGTCGGAGGGGACGGATGCTCTGTGGTGACTTCCCTTGGGATGCTGAGCCATCGGACTACCGGCGTTGATATCCGTGCGGACAAATGGACCGCAGTGGCAGGCCACCAGCGCATACTGGAGAGGATGAAGCCTGCCCGCGCCGCGACCCGGCGCTTCCTGCCCACAAGTCCGTTCAAACCGCCGCCTCCCTCACCGGCTGCCGACCGGTTCGCCCCGCAGGACCAGGTCACCCACGACAAATACGGACTCGGCCGGGTTATTACGGTCGAGGACGACACTGCCGTGGTCGTCGACTTCGGTACACAGCAGGTGCGGATCGTGACGCCCTGCGCCAAACTGACCAAGCTCTAATACCAGCAGACTGCTGAACGCGGCTTCTGTGTACGTGCCTCAAGACGCGCTCACGGACTTACCACTGGGCTTCCGCGTGGTGCGGGGCTCTATCGGAGGTCAGGACGCCTTCGTTCATTTCTCCGCAATTGAATCAAACGGCTACCGCAGCCTCGAGGAAACCAGCGGGTCGAGTTCGATATCACCCAAGGTCAGAAGGTCCGCAGGCCGAGCGCGTCCGTGCGATCTGACTCTGATCACCGGGCAGCGCTGCCGTCCGTCTGGGCTAGCCGTTACTGAACTGGACGTTTCCCGCCCGGAGTTACGGCTGGTTCATGCGCTGGTTGTAGGCGTTCGATGAAGCGGCCGGTGGGGCTGGTGAGGTCCCTGACGGAGCAGAAGGTGCCGCGGCGGAAGGCCTGGCGGGTGGCAGGTGAGCGCCAAGAGCTGCCGGTGCGCTAGCGAGGCTGTAAACACCGGCAGCCGGGACAGCGAGCCTTCGTCGGACGGTGACCGGCAACCTTCAGCTGACAGGCAACCAACGCCAGGGCACAACCGTCCACTTCGAAAGACTCTGGAATGGCTTCCCCTGCGCCGCTGGGCAGCACCTGTTGAACGCCGATGGCGACGGCTGATATCCACTCAGTCTGTCAGCGTTCCTCGCCATCAGCCGTCGCTGGCAGTCAGTGATCCTTCTCGCCGGGATCACGTTCAGTGGAATGGCCGCCTTTCTGGCGGTCGCGGCATGGACCGCTAAGGACAACGATCAGGTGTCAGTGCCAGTGCCAGTTCGTTCAGCTCCAACCAGGACCGCAGGCCAGAGCCACGATCATCGGCTACCGCCCTTACCAGAGAATCTTTTGTCGCCCGAGGAGGATAGCGGCCGTTTGGTACGGAACTGGGGGGTAGCTGCGCATGGGCGGCGCCGTCGGCGCTAGCGTGCGGCACCTGAAAGGCCGCCGATCGTATGAGGATGATATGCCGATGAGCCGTGCCGCAGTCGTGGTGAATCCGACGAAGCTGGATGACGACGAGGCATTCCGCAAGTCTGTCCGCCAGGCCATGGACGATCACGGCTGGGACGAGCCGCTCTGGCTGGAGACGACGCGGGAGGATCCCGGCCGGGGCCAGGCTGAGTCGGCGGTGTCCGCCGGGGTCGAGCTCGTGCTCGCCTGCGGGGGCGACGGGACGGTCACCGCGTGCGCTGAGGGCGTCACTGAGACCGGGGTGCCGCTGGCGATCATCCCGTTGGGGACCGGCAACCTGCTCGCCCGCAATATCGGCCTGCCGACGGGCGTGGACGAGGCGCTCGCGGTCGCGCTCGGCGGCGAGCAGCAGCCGATTGACGCGGGCCGGGTGAACGGGACGCTGTTCGTCGTGATGGCGGGCCTGGGCCTGGATGCCCGGATGCTGATCGGTGCCAGCGATCCGCTCAAGAAGCGGCTGGGCTGGCTCGCCTACGCGATCTCGGCGGCTCGTCACCTGGGAGACCGGCCTATGCGGGTGACCCTCAGTGCCGATGGCGCCCGCCGCCGCCGGATGCGGGCCAACGCGCTGATCGTCGGCAACGTGGGCTGGCTGCGCGGTGGGCTCCCGCTGCTGCCGGATGCGCGGCCTGACGACGGCATGCTGGATGCCGTCGTGCTGATCGCCCGCGGGCTGCCAGGGTGGCTAGCGGTGGCCGCGGACGTCCTGCTGCGGCGCTCGGCTCGCGGCGGAATTTACCGCATTCAGTTCACCGAACTTCAGGTGACGCTGAACCAGGAGCAGCCGTGGGAACTGGACGGCGAGGTCATGGGATCGACCCGTCAACTCGCGGTCGTGGCCCAGCCGGGCGGTCTGCTGCTGCGAATGCCGCAAGAGTCGGCCTGACGCCGTGAGCGGCACTAAGGCCTTCGCGGCGGCGGCCCCAAGACAGACGGCCCGATGGTGGCGCAGCAGCCGTACCATCCCGGACGGTCAACGGAACTCGTGACTACCCAACCTCAGGACGGCACGGCTCTCCGGGCCGGTGGTGGAAGTCGGCGCGGGCCCGGAGGGCCCGAGTGTCGGCGCGCGTTCTTCGACCTGGACGGGACGCTGGTCGCCGGGTATACAGCTGCGGCCCAGACGAGGGACCGGGTGCGCCGCCGGGATCTCCGGATGGCCGAGTTTCTGACGATCGTGCAGCTCGCAGTGCAGTTCCGGCTAGGAAGACGCGCATTTGAGACTCTGATCGAAGGCAGTGCCCGCACCGTCAAGGGGGCGACAGACGCGGGATGTCGACGAGATGGGAGAGCGCATCTTCCGGCAGTCCGTGGCGGACCTGATCTACCCGGAAATGCGCGAGCTGGTCCGGGCCTATCAGCGCCGCGGCCACACCGTGGTGCTGAGCTCGTCCGCCCTGACCAATCAGGTGGCGCCAGTGGCGCGCTACCTTGGCATCGAGCACATCGTGTGCAACCGACTCGTGGCCGACCATCAGGGAATAGTGACTGGCGAGATCGAGCAGCCCGTGGTCTGGGGCCCCACCAAGGCGAGCGGCGTGCAGGAGTTCGCCGCCGGTCATCAGGTTGACCTGGGGTTGAGTTACTTCTACGCCGACGGCGACGAAGACCTCAGCCTCATGTACCTGGTCGGCCATCCGCGGCCGACCAACCCGGGACCCATGTTGACCAAGGTCGCCGTCCGCCGCGGCTGGCCCATCATGCGACTCAGCAGCCGGGGCAGCGGCGGCCTGTTCGGGGGAGCCCGCCGACTGGCCAGCGTCAGCTCCCTGGGCCCGCTGGCTGCCGCGGCGCTGGGCGTCGGGCTAATGCGGCGCAACAAGCGCGCCGGGGTCAACTTTCTCACCAGTTTCTAGCCGGGAACGGTCCTCGCGCTGAGCGGCGTCAAGCTGAACATTACGGGCGCGGAGCACCTGACCGACCGACGGCCCGCGGTCTTCCTGTTCAACCTCCGCAGCAGCGTCGACGTGTTCCTGCCGGAAGGTGCCGGTTCCTGCGGTGGCGCTAGTTGCGCAGGGAGATCTCGTCGGACTCGGCGATGCGGTTTGCCCCCAGGGCCCGAAGTCCCTCTCCCAGGCGCTCGCGCGCCTGTCGCAGCAGCTTGAGTGAATTGCTCGAGGGGCTCTGCGGGGCGGCGCGTTCTGGGTCGGCTCCGTGTTCCTCGATGAGGTGAGTCTGAAGTGCCGCCGCGACTTCGTCGGTCGCCTTCAGCGCCTGGTAGATGGCCCGGTCTCGGGCGGTGTCGTCAACCACGGTGTCCTCCGATGGCTTGTTGCATCCTTGGCATCACTTTCGTCGCTGCGGCGCGGGCGCCGCGTCGGCGGCTGCCGTTGCGGGCGGTGCGGAGACGAGTATGGTGTCCTCGTTGTTTAGATCCCTGGACCTGCGGTGGGACGGCAGCATAAGGACCGCGAGAAGTGCGCCGAGCCCGAGAAGCGCGGCAGAGATCGTGAATGCCAGGGTGTATCCCTGGGTGGACGCGGTCGCAGCCGCCTGCGTGCCAGTGTGGTGGGCGAGCAGGTAGCTGGTCGTCGCGCTGGCCGCGACTGTGCTGAGGATGGATACGCCGATCGATCCGCCGACCTGTTGCATGGTGTTGACCAGCGCCGATGCTACGCCGGAGTCGTTAGTCGGGACGCCGGCCGTGGCCGTGTTGGTGGCCGGGGCGAAGATCATGCCGAAGCCCAGGCCCATGGCGAGCAGGGCGGGCAGTATGTGCACCGGGTAGCCGGAGGTCACGGTGAGCTGACCCAGGTAGGCCGTTCCGCCGCCGCTCAGCAGCAGGCCGGCGGTGATCAGGACGCGTGATCCGACCCGGGGCAGCAGCACCACGCTGGAGATCGTGGAGGC
>Ga0310811_10010167_pt1 | contig 12152 bp, 9 predicted proteins | sample YCmetagenome_FD_207642 | JGI IMG/M metagenome (GOLD analysis project Ga0310811, IMG submission 207642) | Soil microbial communities from experimental microcosm in Duke University, North Carolina, United States - YC | ecosystem: Engineered > Artificial ecosystem > Soil microcosm > Unclassified ... | reverse complement strand
ACATGTCGATCAAACGCTTGCGGTACTGGTGGGGCGACCACTGGCTTTAGTGCGTGCCTGTCTGCAATTCGGGATAGCAGGTGCGCCACTGTATGATCCACGTTGGCCGGATACGTTTAATGCGAATCCTACCAGCCCATTGTTTCTCTATAATCAGTATAATTTCTCGGTTCGTCTCGGTAGCCAGTTGGACCGTTCTGATGGCCTGATCGGGTATTTCTTGAATGAGAATTACGATACGTTGAATGTTGTTCATTTGCCTGAAGGAGCACAGGGAACCTATTTGTCACCGATCCAGAGCGGGAATTTTATCCCCCTGACCTTTGCCAGCAATAGCATTGCCACCGTCACCATGTTTATTGATCCTCGTGCCAGTGTCCATGCATATACAGGCTTATTTCCCGCTGTGAGCCTTGACGTTCCGGCAACTATTACCCAGAATGCGCTCAAGAATATGAAGGTAGCATTTCATATCGACTCATTGTTGAGCTATTATCAGACTGCTGTGGATACAAAGACGAAGGTAACGACGACCAGCATGCAAATACCCGTCCCAGCAGAGCAGGGAGGCGCATGGTCATGGTTACAACTACATGGCACCGACTGGGTGGAGTCTGGTCTGGCTCCGGAGGATCAAATCGCACGTTTGCGTGATGATTTGCCCGCGATCCGTGATGGCTTACTGACCTTAAAGGATGCGCTGGGAAATTCAAATACCAGCAATGGCTGATGCTCTGTCTATTGGATGTTCATGTATTTCGGTGTTGTAGAGAATAGATATGGTAATCAATTATTTATAGAAACAAGGAGGTTTACATGGCTACGGTAACCCAGATCGCGCAATCTGATGCGAATATTTTGCTGACGTACAGTGTTGCTACAACGCCCAGTCCTATACAGGTCAGTCCACAAAGTGGTGATCCGATGAAGGCCACATTGACGATTGTGGCAAATAATCCTGACGGAGCGACGCCTGTCTACGTACAGCAGTTAACCATTGCTTTGACGGTTGGTAAAGATGCAGCATCGCTGGTTGCGCCAGGGACTACATTCAAGGCGATGGTTTCATCGGCCAATCCTGGCTGGCAGATCAGCGATCCGACAGTAGATGGCATAGTCACTATTACGCCAATCTCAGGAGGAACAGTTACGGTTACGACTGATGGTATCACGATTGTACTCTATGATATTATCGTGAACAAAACAGTTGGCACGACCCAGATTGTTATTTCTGAAGAGGCATCGACCAGTTCAATCGGGCCGTTTGATCCAAATGCATTGGGGGTCTATGAAGGGAAATTTCCATACGCATTTTTCGCGGGTGATTTCCATGCAACCGCCATTCAGGTCAACAATGGTGGGCAGACAACCTTAGCATGGATTGGTAGCCAGAACGCGACCTACACCATTTTGTGGGGAGCGAACACGCAGGATGTTTCAAGCGTGCGTTCCTGGCAAACGCCAAAGCTCTACGACACCACGACTTTTTACCTTCAGGTTAGTTTTACACAGCAGGGAGAAACCGTTGTACAGTATTTTAGCCTGACCGTAGCCGTTGCCAATCCGAGCATTGTCGCGACGACATTGGAAGTATTGAACACAGCAACCATGGATAGCACCTTAACAACGAAAGGAAATACCACATTACAGGGTACATTAACTGTACCTGCTGGTACCACAACGCTGAGAGATGCTGTCGCGAACAGCATGACGGTACATGGCACAGCATCGTCGTCGTTGCTAACATCCGGTGGGGTGCAATCTACCTCATACGCGAATCTGGTCAATTTGACGGTAACAGGTAACTTCACCCTCAATAGCCCTGCAACAATGTTTACCAATGTCCAGAGTATTGCCGGGAATCGAAATTACTATGCACAAACTGACGGTTTCATTATTGCAGCGGTGCAGGCAAATGGTATCGATTATACACAGAGTTGTCTGGGTTGGGCGTATGTCAACAGTGGTGACGTGAGTTATTGGTGTACTGGTGGCAATTTTAATTCGCTTGCGGGACGTACGAATACCAGTAATATGTGTATTGCTCCTGTGCGACGCGGACGCTATTGTGCAGTTGGTTATCAGAATGCCAATGGTATTTCCGTTGCTCCTTATTATTATTTCTGGTGGATTCCTATGGGCACAGGAAATGTGAGTACAAGTGGGGAAACGCTGGTGATGAGTGATGAGGAATTTGTTTTTCCCACAGAGCTTGTTCCTACGAGTGAAGATGTACGTCTCTTACCACAATTGTCGGGTAGTGCGCATCTGCACGAAGGGAAAGCAACCGTAGAGTTTGCACCTCTGTCTGCCGATGGTGCTGAGAAAAATCAGAACTATACGGTGCTGGTCGTGCCATCTGATATGTGTAATGGTCTGGCTGTCGTGCGCAAAGCCGAACAGTATTTTATTGTGCAGGAACTGCATAATGGCACCAGTAATGTCGCGTTTGACTGGCATATTGTCCGCAACGCTTGATCGTGAATTGACGTAAAGCATCTATGATAGCATGCCCCTGAAATGGTAGAAACCCACTGATCAAATTTTCATGTTTCAGAGGTATTCTATTGTAATATGGGATTATGGGTAGAAATATGCTCTATGATGGCATGTTTTAGTAGTAGGTATCAGTATAAATGGAATAAATTTGTCATCGTAAATTTTTAAGAGAAGCAGCTATGCTCTGTTTTACCACTGAAAAAGTCCATTTGTAATCACTTTCTCATCTTTTGATCGGCAAAGTATTTGTGAGTATTGCACAATAAGGTCTGCTGTTCGGTGAGAAATTTTTTAGCACTGAAAAACCAATCTGAATGATTTCGGCAAAATTATGCTGAATATAGTCGTGTGGTTGTGCAAATTGTACAACTGGTCAGTATGAGAATCGATGGTTTTCTGACCTTAATATAGTAAATACAACGTTAATGCATGCTTAGCGTGTTGTGAGTGTGTGAAAATCGAGTTGATCTCGAATTCATCCCAGGTGAATTCCTTGACTTTCGTAATTCTTGCGGTTATACTTTTGTCAGATGTCTGACATGTTTGTGTAAAATGTATAAATTGAGGGAGATAGTATGACTGGTATGATTCATTCTGAAGATGCACTCTCATTGCACTTTGGAGGTCCACCACTCCCAGATCAGGTCGCGCATTCCTTGCGTGAGGCTATCGAAGATGGTCGATTGGTATCCGGTCAACGTTTACCCTCAGAGCCTTTACTTGCGGGGCAACTTGGCGTAAGTCGCGCAACCCTTCGTCAGGCTCTGGCAATTCTGACGCAGGAAGGATTGCTCATCCGGCAACACGGACGTGGCACCTTTGTTTCCGCGCTTCCGCGCAGTGCTTTGCATGGTAACCTTTCCGAGCTTATGAGTACAACCCAGATGATACGTGAGCGCGGATATAAACCAGGGATCGCTCTCTGCCAGTTTGAGGTAACAGCCGTTTCAACTGAGATCGCAGAGAAATTCCAGGCATCTAAAGATGCCCTGTTCCTGCATATTTCGCGCATCCGTCTCGCAAATGGGCACCCTGCCGTATACTCAGAAGAGTATCTGGCGGCGAATGTACTCGGACCTGAAGCGTTATCTTTGCAAGAAGGTATAGAGGATTGGTCGCTTTATGAGCAATTGCAACGTGTAGGCATCGAGATAGCGTTCGCTACCTGTAAGGTCGCTCCTATTATTGCCGACGAGGTGATGGCGGCTCACCTGCGTATCGCGGTTGGACATCCGCTCTTGCTTTTGAAGCAGCTTCACTATACTAAAATGAACCAGCCTGTGCTGTACAGTGAAAATTACCATAACTGCGAATTTATTGAATTCCAGACTGTGCGTAAGTAGACCTGTATGGTGTGATGTTCATTCTCAGTGATAAAGGAGATGAGCAGGAACGTATATCAATCATAATCAATAAGTTTGCTTGTGTTTCAAGTAGAGAGGAGTAAAAAGAAAAGCGACAACACAGAGGAGACATATCTGGACTACAAATGGGATTTTAATGCCCTCTTAATGAAGTCAGTACAACATGAATTCTTGTTGACAGTCTGAGCAATAGCGTGAACAGATGAACGGTGGTGGATCTGGCGGGTGGAGTAAGGTAGCGTGCGCTAAGATAGGTTAACTGTATCTACTGGCCTGTTCCCAAAGGAACAGATGTCCTATCATCATGATGTACGGATTAGGGTTGCGTTGTGCCTGTTCGCACATGTGAGTATGATCCCAGCGCCAGTCAGTATTTTCCTGTTCAAAGATATGGGAAAGTGAAGCCTGTATAGTGGTGTAAAGGATCAGGAGGCCAGTCTCAGCAAACGGCACAAGAAAGAAAGTAACAAATGTGCAGCTATTCCCTGTAGTTATGAAGTCCGACGTAGAAGGAGCATCGTTAGTTGTAATGTAATAAGGAGTTAAACATGTCCTCCACATTTCTCCAGACATTGCTAGGACAGGGTCCGCTTCATCCTGTTATGATTGGTATAGCTCTACTATTAATGGTCGCTGCTGTTGGTATCTGGATTATGGAATTTTCAGGTTGGACCATCTCCCGACGAGGGTTTGTGCGTAATGGATTGAAGTGGAATGCAACTACCATCGCCATTATCGCTGTTTGTGCTGCTCTATACATTGCTGGACGTCCGGTCCAGATCCAGTTTATTCCTGGTATCGGCGGATTAAATCCAACGCTTTCAATTGCTCAATCGCTTGCTCTTGTATTCGGTCTGCCTGGAGCCATTGGTGTTACTTTCTCCATGCCAATTGGTGACGCGATCTCAGGTGCTCTGACCCTTGGTTCGGTGGCAGGCTTTTTAGGCCACACCTTTATTACATGGGTTCCTTACAAGTTTGCCACTGGCGCGGACTTACGCAAACCCCGAAATCTCATTACTTTCTATCTGTTTGGCATCATTGTCGGTCCAGTGCTCCACGCGACCCTGGTTCCTGGCTGGCTTGATTTTACCCATGTGGTTCCACCTGCTGTTGCCTGGGGTGGTGTAACTGTCTCAATTCTGACCAATCAGGCTCTTCTCCCGGCTATCTTATCTCCGATCTTTCTCGCTATACTCTATCCAATTGCTCTCCGTCGTGGTTTGTACTGGAAACAGCGTGTGAGTGTCATCGAAGAAGATGATGACTCTGAGGTTGATTTCGCATCTTCTGCCTTCCCTGCAACTGAAAGTGACAAGTAGACAATAGGAGGACTCAGCAATGGGTACGCCAATTGTGAAAGTTGAAGGATTGACCTTCAGTTATCCTTCAAGCGATCAAACACTACACGGTATCTCTCTGGAAATCAATCGCGGTGAATTTGTAGGTATTACTGGACCATCTGGCGCGGGTAAGACAACATTGTGCATGTGTCTGAAAGGCTTAATCCCGCATGTCATTGGTGGCAAGATGCGCGGACGTATCAACATTTGTGGTATGGACTCGCGCAAGACAGAGCCATCAATGCTTTCGGAAGCCGTCGCGATGGTTTTTCAGGACCCTGAGTCGCAAATTGTGGGACTTACCGTCGAAGAGGATCTGGCCTTCGGGCCAGAGAATCTTATGAAATCATCTGAGCAAATACGTACGGAAATTCCCGGCATCCTGAATACTGTTGGGCTGAGTGGCTATGAGCGGCGCGAGACATACAGGCTCTCAGGTGGACAGAAGCAACGTATTGCGATTGCGGCGGCGCTGATGATGGACCCGCAGGTCTTGATTCTGGATGAACCAACGGCGGAACTTGATCCACAGGGCAAAGCTGAAGTGTTTAACGTGGTTCGTCGACTGCGTGAAGAGCATGATGTGACGATTATCATGGTCGAGCATGAGGTTGAACATCTGGCGGATGTTGCTGATAGAATTATCGCGCTGGATCATGGTCGTGTTGTCGCGGATGGATCACCAAAAGAGTTCTTCCATAGTCCCAGGCATTTTGATCGTACTGAGGGTGAGCGCATACCACAGGTGGCAGAATTGTTCCTGGCCTTAGAAGCTGAAAATCTTGTAGACCCGCATGAATTTACCCCCTATGAGGAGGAGGCGATTGCCCATTTAGATCAACTCCTGCTGCGAAAGAGAGGTCGATAAGATGGCAGTCTCTGATATTGCTATTCATGTTGATGATGTGTCTTTTGCTTATGCGCCAGAGATGCCTCTGGCCCTAAACCAGGTTTCACTTGATATTCGTCAGGGAGATTTTCTGGCTCTGCTGGGCCAGAATGGTGCAGGTAAGACAACCCTGGCAAAGACGTTCAATGGCCTGTTACAACCTACTAAAGGCAAAGTCCATATCGGTGGTCTGGAAGCGCGCAATACGTCTGTCTCAAATTTCGCTTCACGCGTTGGTTACTGTTATCAAAATCCTGATCACCAGATCTTTAACCGGACAGTCTATAAGGAAGCGGCATTTGGACCAGCGAACCTGGGTTTGCAACAGAAAGAGGTTGATGAGCGTGTTGATCACGCATTGAAACTGGTGGGGTTGGCTGACAAAAAAGACGCGTATCCGTTCCTGCTCGGTAAAGGTGAGCGGCAGAAACTGGCTGTTGCGTCGGTGCTGTCGATGGGATCACCAATTCTGGTGGTTGATGAGCCAACCACCGGTCTGGATATGCGCGGTATTCGCAGCATTATGTCCTTACTTCAGCAGTGGAATCAGGTCGAGGGGCGGACAATTGTGGTGATTACGCATGATCTCCATATTGTAGCAGAATACATTCCTCGTACTGTGGTGATGGCGAAAGGGCAGGTTGTTGCCGATGGACCTACCAGATCGATCCTTTCAAATGAGAAGTTGCTTGCTCCCGCAGCGTTGAAGCCACCGCAGATTACACGTGTTGCACAACGTCTCAGCCAGTATGGTATTCCGCCCGATGTGATGACGGTGGAGGAGATGATGAGTTATTTGCGTCCGATCCTTGGTGGTGTTGGCGCTATGCAGACGATGCAGGAAGGAGTTTCTGATGCCAGTCGGTTATAGTATCTACGTTGAAAAGCCATCATATATCCATCAACGGATTGATCCTCGTACGAAACTAGCTGTGCTTGGTACTGCTTTTGTGCTGGCTTTGCTCTTTAATAATCCGCTTTATCTGGCTGTTTTGCTGGCGGTCGTTGTCGGGTTAGGACTCTGGGCCCAATTGCCATTGAAGAGCTTTCGTGGCTATCTGCTCTTTTCCATCTGGTTTCTCTTCCTGGGTATGCTCATCTGGCCTTTTTATATCAATCAAGGGCCAGTAGTTCTGCATCTTGGTAGCACAAAGTTTACCTCTGATGGGTTGCTGTTTGGCATGGCAATGGGTTTGCGTGTTGCGCTGATGATTACGACTGCTGGTATCTGGATGATGGCGACTTCGCCGCAGCATATGACTCTTGGTCTGTTGCGTCTGGGTTTGCCATATAAGGCCGGTATGGCAATGTCGGCGACGATCCGCTTTGTGCCGCTGATTAATGCCGAGCGCTCAACGATTGTGGAAGCACAACGTGCGCGGGGGCTTGATTTGAGCCGTGGCAATCCGTTGCAGCGTGCTGTGCGCTATGTTGCTGTGATTGGACCAATGCTGGTGCGTGCTCTGGATCTGGCACAATCTCTTGCTCTGGCGATGGAAGCGCGTGCGTTTGGTGCGCGTAATAGCCGTACTTCGATCACGGAGATCAGTTTGAAGAAAGTAGACTGGACGATTATCCTGATCTGCTTATTCCTGATTGCCGCTGCCATCGTAATGCACATTTTCGGTGTGGGTGTCTTGATTAGCAGTTATCTTTAGTGACATATAAAGGAGAAGTTACTATGCGTGTAGATCGTGACGTCGAACTGAAATGGGAGAATATGTACCGTAGCATTTTTGCGCAGGTAGATTGGTTGAAAGAGGGTCCGGCAGAGATCCTGGCATCAGCGCGTGAGGTGTTGACAGCGGTGCCGCCACGGATTTATCTGGTTGGTTGTGGTGATTCTCACTATGTTGGTCTGGCAACGCGGCTGGCATTTGAAAAGTGGACAGGTATCCCAACCGAGGCATTGGAGTCACTGGAGTTTTCGCGCTATGCCGTAGATTATGCCCCGCCGGGGTCATGGGTTGTCTGCGTTTCAAACTCTGGTCGTGTGGCTCGTACCGTCGAATGTGCGCGTTATGCGAAGCAGCATGGTCTGTTCCCAATTGCTATCACCTTCCATCCAGATAGTGCTCTGGCTGAAGCAAGCAGCGCAATTATCCCGTATACGTATGTCGACCCTGGTTTCGGTCCTGGGACGCTCTCGTATCTTGCTTCTCTTGTTGGTTTGTATGCAGTTGCGCTACGTGCTGGCGAATTATCCGGCAAATTGAGCAGTGAAGCGTCTGCCAGCCTGCTCGCGGCTATCGAGAAGCAATCCGAAGTGATTACTGAGACGATTGCTGCCTGTGAGACACAGGTTGCGGAACTGGGTAAGCAGACTGGTGTCAAAACACCAATCTATATCATCGGCGCTGGTCCAAACTATGGAACCGCGCTCTTTGGTATGGCGAAGATGATTGAGTCAGCACGCGTGTCGGCGGTAGGGCAGGAACTGGAAGAATGGGCGCACGAGCAATACTTCTGTACCGGTCCTGAGACGGTAACGCTTGTGGTCGCTCCACTTGGCGCGAGCAGTAGCCGGGCACGAGAGCAATTGCAAGCAGTGCGTGATATGGAAGGCATCGCGATTGCGATCTGTCCACCTGATGATGAGGAGACAACCAGACTTGCGGATTATGTTTTCCCGGTGCCTGGCACATTGGATGAGGCATTAACGCCAATTGCGTACAGTGTGCCATTAGAACTGTTTGCGTATTATTTCGCAAGCAGCAAGGGATTGACCATGCTCGGCTTTGACGATAGCAGCCGGATGGAAGTGAACTTCCGTCAGATCTTCGGCAGCCAGATTGTGGAATTGGAAGAGCCAGCCATGTAATGTAACGGCGAGTGTCGCTATTGGATTGTGCTGCTGATGGGTCAGTGTCCCTGGCAGCACCTCATTGCCTTAATAGACCAACAGGGAGAGCTTGTTGAGTATTAGTCAGGGAGAGGATGATGGCCCGCTACTTATTGTTCGGTAATTTGACGATTGATGATACCGTTTTGCCCGATGGGCGTACTGCTATGGGAACGGTGGGTGGCGATGCGCTTTATGCCGCGATAGGGACACATGTGTGGACCAATGACCTTGCGATAGTGGCACGGCTTGGGCAGGGCTATTTACCCGGTATCATTGATGATCTGGTCACTTGCGGTTATCGTGTGGATGGTTTCATCCCCAGTGAAGTCCGCCATATCCGGCAATGGCAATTGTACGACATGGAAGGTGGGCGTAATTATGTGCCCCTTGCATCCTCCGGCAGTTACGCGGACTTGACGCCGCGTGTAGATGAGATTCCGCTGGCTGTAAGTGCTGATGTCGTGGGTTGTCATATTGCTCCTATTCCACTTGAGTTCCAGATCCCATTAGTGCGCTGGGCGAAGAGCAAGGGCGTTCGCGTGCTTGTCGATCCACATCATCAAAGTGTCAGTGGGACTGTTCGACTCTGGCAGAGCATTTTGCCGGAGATTGATGTTTTCTGCCCCAGTAAAGATGAGGCGATCAGCCTGCTTGATGGATGGCATGGTCCAGAGGCTACGGTCCGTGCATTCGCGAGTTGGGGGGCGTCGGTCGTCTGTTTGAAGATGGGGGCCGATGGCGTCTTCGTTTATCGGGCCGCTGATCAGGCAAGCTGGGCTGTGCCATCAGTGATAGAGCAGCCAATTGACATTACTGGCTGTGGTGATTCATTCTGTGGCGGTTTTCTGGTTGGTTGGTGTGAAACAAACGACTTGCTGGCAGCGGCAGAGTATGGATCTGTCTCCGCGTCATTTGTGGCTGCGGATTTCGGCGGACGCCATGCTTTCCAGGTAGATCGTGATGAGGCAATGCGGCGGTTGGGTCTGTATACAACGCTAGAGGTGAGAGCATGACAGATGCATTTGCATGGATGAAACAACATCCCTTGATTGGTGTCGTTGGATTTCCCGCGCTTCCGGGTTCTGTCGAATATCGTGGGAGATCGCGTGAAGAATTTATAGAGCGGGCGGTTGCTGATGCCCGTGCCTATGCTGAGGCGGGTTTTGATGCCCTGATGATTCAGAATGTCGGTGATCTGCCAGTGAATGCGACGGTTGGACCTGAAACCGTCGCCTGGTTAAGTGCGCTGGGATCGGCGATTCGTGAGGCGGTAGATCTACCTCTGGGTGTCTGCGTATTGAAGAACGATGGACTGGCTTCATTGGCGATTGCGCAGGCAATTGGCGCTGTTTTTGTGCGCGTCAAAGTCTGGGTCGGTGCGATGGTTGGCGCGGAAGGTATTGTGCAGGGTTGCGCTCGTGAAGTATTGCAGTATCGCCGTGCCATTGCTGCTGAGGATATCATGATCTTCGCTGATGTGCATGATCGCACAGGCATTCCGCTGGCAGGTATGTCGCTTGAAGATACAGTGCATGAAGTGCTCTGGTTTGGAAAAGCCGAGGGGATTGTGATTACGGGTCGCAGCGAGGCGGAGACAGTAGAGTGGTTGCAGCGTGTGAAGAAAGTGGCTCCTCAGATTCCAGTGTGGGCTGGTGGTGGCGCGACGGCAAAGAATATGAAAGGCATGCTGGAAGTTGCCGATGGTGTCATTGTTGCGACTGCTGCCAAGGTTGGTGGTCAATTGCTCAATCCGGTTGATATTGAAGCTGCATTGGCTCTGATTGCGGCACGGGGGTAAGGCGCGCAAAGCGGAAAATTTCAGATGTGTTGGCAGAAGTATCTGCCAACCATAGCGTGAACAGAGAGAAAGATGAAAGGAGCCTTGTACAGTTATGTTTGAGACAGTTATTCGTGGTGGGTTGGTGATCCTGCCACATGGCCCCGGTCGAGTTGATCTAGGCATTGGTGCAGATGGCACATTCCACGCAATTGCCTCTCCTTCCGAGCTAGAAGGGAAGCGGATCATTGACGCGGATGGTCTGGTGGTTTTGCCCGGGGGAATCGATCCTCACGTTCACATCAAAATGGAATTTAGCAAAATACAGAAGACCATCGATGACTTTTACACTGCCACGGTACCCGCAGCGATGGGGGGAACAACCAGCATTGTCGAGTTTGCCATTCCAATGGAGGGAGAGACAACGCAGCAAGCGTTGAGCCGACGCTATGAAGAAGCGGCAGGCATGTCTGTTATTGACTATAACTTCCATTCCGTTGTGGTGGGTCACACGTTTGCAGAGTCCCTCGCGCACCTTGAGCATGTCAGGGAGCAGGGTATTGGCACAGTGAAAGTCTTCAGCGCCTATAGTGATTCTATTGGTTTAACGCTTGGGCAAATTCAGACAGTGATGCGCATCTGTAATCAACAGGGTCTGTTGCCATTGGTTCATAGTGAAACAGAAAGCCTGATCCTGCGTGGTATCGCTGACCAGGTTGAGCGTAACAATCTGGTACCACATGCGCATCTTGAAGCACGAACCACTCTGGCTGAGGCAGATGCCATTCGCAGTATTTGCGATATGGCTGCCGATGCTGACGTGCCTGTCTTTATCGTCCATGTTTCCAGCGCGGATGGCTCGGCTATCATTCACGAACGCCGTCAGCAAGGGCAGAAAGTCTATGCGGAAACCTGTACACAGTATCTCTTTCTGGATGATAGTGTCTTTTACCGTCCGCATGGTGAATTGTGGATCTGTTCCCCACCAATTCGCACAAAAGAGCATCAGAAGGCTCTCTGGAAAGAGATACAGCGGGGCACATTTGATCTTGTTTCAACCGATCATAATAGCTTTACGCGTGAGCAAAAAGCACTCCATAGTGATGATTTTCGCAAGGTGCCAAATGGCCTGCCTGGTCTGGAGTTCCGCATGCCAATCCTGATCTCGGCAGTGTTGGAGGGACGACTTACCTGGCAACAACTGGCGCAATTGACTGCTGAAGGTCCGGCCCGCGTTTTTGGTATGCTACCCCATAAAGGCATCATCGGGGTAGGCTATGACGCTGATTTTTTGCTAGTTGACCCTGCTGGTGAAACTGATCTCTCTATCGGGCATATGGCGACTGATTATTCTCCTTATGAAGGCATAGCTCGTGGTCGTATTCAGCAGACATGGGTACGAGGAACCTGCCTGATTAATGATGGAGAATTGCAA
>Ga0310811_10010166_pt1 | contig 12152 bp, 12 predicted proteins | sample YCmetagenome_FD_207642 | JGI IMG/M metagenome (GOLD analysis project Ga0310811, IMG submission 207642) | Soil microbial communities from experimental microcosm in Duke University, North Carolina, United States - YC | ecosystem: Engineered > Artificial ecosystem > Soil microcosm > Unclassified ... | reverse complement strand
TACAAATCTCTCAGCAGTATCCCTTGCTTTACCCTTTTGTTAATATATAGGCTTATCGGTCGCTATCCATTCCGCCTCGTCTTGTACACTTATGCGGCAACTATCCCTAAACAAGTCCCTTGGTAGATAGATTTTGCTTATCTTTCCTCACTTCCTCTTGTACATAGATAAGTTATCCCCTGGCTTGTACAAGCATAATGTGATATGTATTTACTTTTCCTCTTGTATAGGGATAGTCGGATGAAGCCTAAACGCGATCGCTTCACCGCCACTTCCCCAAAAAAACGCCCGGAGGGCGATCGCAATCGCGTCAGCTCATACACAGTCGCATGCAAAAAGAAACCTTATCCTGATGTTGCTTACTGGCGTCAGATGTGGTACTCATCCGCTTCCCGAAAACGCGATCTGCGCTTCGCAGCAGCGCTTCGCTATCGCTTCCCCTCTCCCTAGTTCCCTCGAAAATCGCCTCTAGCAGTTTGGGCATGAATCCTACTGGCTTACCCCTCACCACGGCTCTAGGCTCATTCTCGTCGGGGTAGGCTAACCTCTGCTGACTACTAACCACCTACCACTGACCCAAAGGGGGCGATCGGATTCCGTGCCACCCCCCTGGTTTTAGCCCTACCCCGTGTGACAGTTGCTCGGTGTCACACGGTAGCTAGGAATATCTCTAAATAAGGAATACAGCCTTTACCCTCATACCACCCCCCCTGGATTTTATTAATAACTAATGCGAGGGGGTGGCACCGAGGGGGGGTGGCATGACCGGAGTGGTAATTAATAAACCCTAAGCAGCCTTCCTAAGAAATCATAAGGTTGCAAGCGAAAATCACCCTCTACCACATACAGCTAACCCTCAGAGTGAGACTGACGGCTGACTAACCTGGAATCCTACTGAGCTAACCTCTACAGAAAAAAGGTCTAAAACGGTATATCCTCATCTTCATCATCTTTAAGAGCTTCCAAACGCTTTAGTATTTCGGCATTATCGAGGACTACTGTCCCTTCTGAAAATACATTCACCGCCTCATCATCAATAATATGGGTAGTCAATTCAGGCAAAGTGGCATTACTTTGAAATGATGAACCTTCAGACTGAATGGAAAGATTAATCGGTGGCAGTAAAGACTCTGTTTCAGCAGAGTCACCTGTTATTAGGTAACGCTGGTCTTCATGGAATTTATGCAGCATATCTAAAAATTGCCTTATTACTTTATGAGAATTTTTTTTACACTCTTCAGCCGTAAACCTTTTAATAAACCATTGACCGTGACGATTGAAGTCATTATCTCGCTTGTGGTCATTTGCCGCTGATGGCAGTTTACCTTTTTTTAAAAAGTGCCAAAGTTCGCCATCACACTCAAGAATCCCCCACTTACCTCGTGAACAAATTAGAAAATCAACTTCACGAGTTTCCATGCCATCTTCACTCATTACTCTTCCTGAAGCATTAGGGAAATACATTACTCCCATTTCATCCAAAACTTCAGCAATTTTTCTTTCTGCCTCTGACCTGAAACGTAAACGATTCCATGTTAGGGACTTCTTAGCGGTGATTCCTTGGTTTGTTACCAACCTTTTTTGAACTTGTCGTTCGATCAGATTTTCGCTCTGTGTTTCAAAGAAGTCTATGCGATTTCTTAGCTCTTGATTCTCTCGCTGTAATTCTTGGGAAACCTTTTTATAAGCCAGAATGGTTCCATCGAGTTTGGCTCCCTCTAGGTTGGCATCAGTTAAGTCAGCTTCAAATAAGCTGGCAGCAATCAGGTTTGCTTTATTCAGATTGGCACTAATCAGGTTGGCTCCATTCAGGTTGGCTTCGCTCAGATTGGCTTCACTCAGGTTAGCTTTACTCAAATTGGCTTTACTCAGGTTGGCATAAATCAAATTGGCTCCACTCAGGTTGGCATCTATCAGATTAACTCCACTTAGGTCGGCTTTCCTCAGGTCGGCTTTCCTCAGATCGGCATTACTTAGATTGCCATTTTTCAGCACAATATATACTGAAACGCTATTATTTAGATTGGCGTTCCTCAGATAGGCTGTACTCAGGTAGGTACTAGTCAGGGTGGCTCCACTCAGGTTGGCTTCACTCAGATAGGCTTTTCTTAGGTTGGCTTTCCATAGGTTGGCTTTCCTCAGGTTGGCATTACTCAGGTTGGCATTACTAAGATCGGCATTACTCAGGTTGGTATAGCTAAGATCGGCATTACTCAGGTTGGCATTACTCAGGTTGGCATAGCTAAGATCGACATTACTCAGGCCGGCATTACCTAGCTCAACACCACAAAAATCCCTCTCTCCTGCTGCATAACGCACAAGAATCTCGCTAGCATCCATATGTGTTTGTGTTTTGGTAAATTACGCTAATCCAAAACTAACCTTCAGCCTTGTGCTGAGGTCAATATTTATCCAAACGAAAGCTTCATGCTGTGTTTTGAAGTCTCAGGCTATTTCTGAGCCGTCTAGTGGTATGGATAGTTGCTTGCTGGTTGATTGTCTCTCAGCCGACTTAAGAACTTCAAAACTCAAGGGAATGTCAAGACGCTTATTCTCTTCTAAGATTTCTCTAACAGTGACGATTTGAATGCAAGGGTAGGAACGCCCCATTACTTTGTGCTTGTAAATACCACAAGCTATTGCTTCATCTTTCATTTTGGCAGTAGGCTCTTGTAGCGTTATGAAGATAGCCATTGCCGCTTTCTCGCGGGTCATTGTTCCATACAAGTCACGAATATCACTAGATTTAACTTTACCTGATTTCACCTGTAAAACAATTTTCCTGTGTCCTTCGCCTTCTTCTAGAAAATAAGCCAAACCATCTATACCTCTATCAGCTCCTTTTTTCTGGTTAATAATAGCTCTATTATTTGAATAGGTAAGTACCGCCCATTTTTCAAATTCCTTACGGGTACGATCGTCTTTACGATTAGCTAGTGCCTCAGCCGATTTCATATCTTTGGGAATTCCATCAAGTTTTACTTGATTGAGTACTGCACTGCTATAAGAATCTTCTAGTCGTTTTAAGATAAGACTAATACTTTGGTAAGTAATATCAATTCCTATCCATTGACGATTTAGGCGTTGACATACAGCTACAGTAGTTCCACACCCGCAGTAAGCATCTAATACTATATCTCCTTCATCACTACTAGCATGAATAATTCTATCTAGAAGGGTTTCAGGTTTTTGGGTGGGATAACCTAAGCGTTCTGGATCGTTGGCATTTAAAACATTAATAGTCCACCAATCTTCAGGAACTTTTCCTAAAGGATGAGGTTTATATACTTTATTAGTTCCTTTGTGCTTTCCCCACATTGCATCATCAGTTCTTCCAATTCCTTCTGCCTGATAAGGTATTCTAATTTTGTCTGAACGAAATCTATAATTATTGCTTTTTGAGTAGCGAAATATAATGTCATGCCTTCTACCGAAGTCATTTTTTGGTGAACCCCCTCCTCTATAGCACCATACAATTTCATTTAGAAAATTTCCGCCTTGTGAGCAAAAAACAGCATCTAATATTAATTTTAAATAATGGCTAGAGGTAGGGTCACAATGCAAGTAAAAAGTACCTGTTTGTTTTAATACACGATTAATTTCAACTACTCTGAGAGTAATGCTAACAAGATAAGCCAGTAAACTTCCTTGACCCAAGACTTCTCTTAAGCCAGCAATTAGAGCAATAGTTTGAGCCGTGAACTTACCTTGATAGTTGTCCAGGATTTGTGAAAACCCTTCGGCAGCAAGGCTATTCCACTTCCAAGTATCAATAAAAGCTTGGGTTTGAGCCTTGTCTTCTCCAATATTGTTATAAATTTGGTTATAGTTGCGTTTAGAGTTAAAAGGTGGATCAATATAGCATAAATCTACAGACTCATCTTTAATATGTTTTCGCAAAATATCTAGATTATCACCGTAGTAAAGATAATTCACCAATTAATTCCAAAACTGTCTTCTAATAAAGACATTGTTTTTTCGAGGAATCCGACTTGCTAATAACAAGATAGCGCAAAGATAAACTGGAATTTACAAAGGAATAATGAATAAAGTTTAGTGACTAAATAAAGCTTGAGTTTGGGCAAGCGATAACTGGTAGTCTATGAATCGTCAACTCGAATGCTCAGAGGATGAAAATCGACCGTCACGGTCAAGCTAAGATTCTGTCTCAGGCAGAAATCCAGTTGCTGTTTAGTCAGGGGTTACAGAACTCACGCGATCGCGCTTTGTTTGGTATCTGCCTCTACTGTTGCTGTCGGATTAATGAAGCTTGTACCCTTAACGTCAATGACGCTTACGACCGCGCTGGTAGAGTCAGGGCAGAGTTAATTATCCGCAAAGGCAACACAAAAGGAAAGCTGGCAACTAGGGCTATACCAGTGATTGAAGACTTACGAGTGTTGTTAAAGGCTTATCAGTTTCCAGTAGAACGCGGCTATCTGTTTCCCGGTCGCTGGGGTAGAGGACACATCAATTCTGATTCAGCGGCAAGGATACTCAGAGAAGCCTTTTCGAGAGTAGAGATTGAGGGATGTAGTACCCACAGTTTTAGAAGGACTGGATTGACCTTGCTCTCGAATGCGGGTATCCCTCTGAGAATTATTCAAGAGATTAGCGGTCATCGCAACTTGGAGCAATTGCAAAGATACCTAGAGGTCAAGCCCGAACAGGTGAGAGGGGCGATGAGTGCGTTATCGATGTTGGGTCTTGAGGGTGGAAGTAAGCTAATAGAAGTGGATATCAGAAAGAACCTACCAGCACACGAAGACATCGAATTCAGATGAATACGTCGGGAAATGGATTTATCACGACCGATCCCCTCACCCCTCACCCGACCAACAACCCTACCTCTAGCATCACCGCAACATCACAGCCACCCTACCGCAACAGAGCCGGAAAATCCCCGCGCTCTCGTCTCGGCAAACCCGAATCCAGCGCATGGCGTTGCATTATTACGATCGCTTTCAGGAAATCCCCCTAGAATCGACGGGAGCAGTAGCAGGCTGAATCCTCCACGAGAGGAACATTCCGCAGTTTCTAGGGCAATCTAGACCCCAGAGAGTAGTCACTAACGACTAGGTTATTAGCTCTACCTCATCGGTAGAGAAGAACTCCAGTCTCCCAGCAACATCTTCGAGGGCCTCAAGCGTCAAGCGACCCAGACCAGAAACAGCCTTCACCACGGCCCGGAGTCCGGTCATTAACGAGGGGCGATCATCGAGCAATACATTCTTGACTCGAACGGTAGAGCCTACCCGTACCTCTAGAGGCTCCCGAACCCTCGTCAATCCATTCCACCACTGAGCTAGTTGCTTGCGGCGCGGTTGGCTGTCTTGGATCGAAATTGCGTCCTCAATCTGCTCATGAGTAGCTCCCCCAATGGCGGCGGCGAAATCGCGAGGGGATTCACACAACGGCAACGCCTGCGCTAACTCTTCAACCGGACTGCTCTGGTAGGCACCCGCCTCGGTAGTCACCCCCTCTCGGTAGTCACCCTCGATAAGATCTAGATCTTTATTACCCCTGACTACCGTATCAAGCTCTGATACATTTTGCTCGACAACAGCAACCACCCCATCTTGTTGCTCAACTGGGTCAGCGGGGGCTTGTGACGCGGCGGCATCCCGTTCAAGCCAAGCTGCAAAAACTTCATCTCGACCGTCTGCCAGAGGAGTAGCTTGCCCCTGATCGTTGAGGAGGATTTTGCCTTCATCATCTCTAAGAAAATCAGCGGCGGCGGCTCCGTAAATCCTAACTTGATTACCTCTACCACCTTCCTTTCTCAGATATGGGAATCGATAGCCGATTAAGCCTACAATGTTTTGCGCGATCGCCATCGGGGAATCTTCCTGGCTAATAGTTACCCCGGTTGCCGCTTTGATTTCAAAGGCGTGTTGCTTGGCATAATTAGCAATTGAGATCAGTTCGGGGTCGTCTGACCTAAACTCCCTATGTTGCATCAGCTTGTTAAAGCCAATAGTGTCTAGAGTCCAAATCTTTGCCCCGATTTGACGTTTGTTAAAGTCTGGCTTGAAGACAGCACCATCACCCGCCTCAAGTTGTTTGCGTGCCACGTTAGCTTCTCTGGCTAATAAATGCTGCCTACCGACTGTGAGGTAGTAGTGTAGCCTGATCTGAGGATGCCAGCCCTTAGAGTCTTTCTCAACTAACTCTGGCGTAACTGGGACTTGATAGCGGCGCTCAATCTCCCCCTTCTCAAACTGAAGGCGCTCTGTGTAGGTCTTAGCGCGTTTATCCTTCAGTTCATCATGCTTACTTTGATCAACCTCGACTTCTGCTACTGCATTGTGGTGAGCTTGACACTCGGAGTCTTTGGTTTCCTTGATAGCCTCCTTCGTCAACTCGCTAGCGGCTTCATCGAGGTCATTAGGCTCTATGTCTATGACTGTATGCCCCTCATTTGCTAAGGCTTCTAGGATGGTTGCTCTATAATTTGCCATTCCTAGATTGACAACGACAGCTTTTTTCGCCCAAGTGCGAAGTGATTCAGGTTGAAACTCTAAATCAATATCCTCTGTAAAATCGGCTTGGCTGAGTAAATTGACATTGGCTTTGGCAAGTTTATGTTGAGACGCTAACAAAGCCTTGATAGAAGTAGAACCATTCCCCACTCGGCTAAACCCAGTCTTTCTGATCCAGACATATCGAGGCACGTTAGTCCTCACCCTAGCTAGAGCTTGTCTAACCGAGTCGCAAGCTTGAACCCCTTGAAAAATTCCCCAAACGCTGGTGAAGTGAACGCAGTCGATAGAAACGCCCGTCTCAACTGTAGGACTGACTAGCACAATATCGTATTGGGGCAAAAGCTCATTGAGATGAGCCATACATCCGTAGGCTGGATGCTCTGGATCTGCAATACTTTCTCGATCAATTCTCAGGATTCGCTTGTCGGGAAATTGTTTTCGCAGATGGGCTTCAAGATTTTGAGTTCCCCACTGAGATTTTTTCTTCTGACCACTAACGCAAATGAACGGGATGCCACCTTGCCCAATGTGGTTTGATAGGTCTACTAATAAGTGGCTAGGATTATTTCCACCATAATTACTGATGATCCATCCTTGCTCAGGCTTCCAGTTATTGCAGACTACCCAAGGCTTCAGATCGTATCCTGCCAACGAGCGAATGTAATCAATGCTGATATCACTTAGATCGGCATCACTCAGAAAAACTTTACCCCCAGTTGACAGGGCAGTTTGAATAACTTGCTTTAAGCACCGCAAGATGGCAACCCGCTCAGACTGGCAAGTAGAACTGTTTAGTAGATGCCAGATAACTTGCTCCGTCTCATCAACGATGATGTAAGCTCCTTGCCAGTCATCTGGATTAAAGTGAGCTTGGCTTTTAGGGTGTAAGCTATCCACACATAGACCATAACCCCAGATTCCCCCAGTCTCGCTGTCCTTCAGTTCGGTAATGTAATCTATACCAAGTCGATTACAAAGCTCTTCGCCTAATTGAATTCGGTGCGTCAGTAGCAGTATCTTACCCCCGGCGTGAATCAGTGGCTCTACCTGTTTAGCCAGCCATTGAGTTTTGCCTGTACCCTTTGGCGCTTTGAGACAAATTAGTTGATAGCCTGGAGGCGGCGCAAACTCACCAAGGTATCGAGAGTTAAGCTCTAGGTCTACAGGGTAGGTAAGCTTGACTAACTGGACTACTCCCCAAATTTCAGAAGGTAATGCTCTCTCAAAAGCCTGATCAAAGGTTTCAGTCCCATGAGCAACAATCAGGTCATCAGCCCCTTTACCTAGTTCAGGATGCCAGACTAAAACCTTGACCTTACAGCCCTGCTTAGTAAACAGCTTGGCGGTTGCTGAGATGGCTTGGTTAACATTCCTTACTGTCTCTACATGATTGAGCGAAAACTTGTAACTGTGGAATTAGGTGGGATTGCCCCGTCTTGTTACCGAATTCATCTCTCGGTTGTCTGTACCCGCTCCTCACCCCTGGTATTGCTATAGCGACATATCCAGCCGTTAACAATGCCCCAGCTTTCTTTGCTCCCTCCGTGACTGCCAAAGGGATTTCTGGATGGTCTTTCACCCATTCCCAGAAGTAAACATAGTCGCCAATTGGGACGTTGTAGCGGTCGGATATCTTCTGCCAGATGTGATGTGGAACTCGTAGGGCAAAGACTTCTGTAGAGGTCTTGACGGGATGCTCGTATTTTATAGGCTTGGGTTTATTCGGATCAAAACCTTTGCTCTTGTCTGCTCGTGGCTGATTGGGTTTGTAGCATCCCCATCGGCTCTCTTGTTGGTTGAGGACATCGACTCCAGAACACCACCAGCCGCCGTATGTCCAGTTATCTCCAAAGCGATGATTGACTTCTCTCCAGATCGCATCCGGATGAACTTTGCTTGAATCCCAATTGTAGAGTAAGCGCTCGTAAGGAACCTGACCGTTTATAGATTCTACGTTGAGAGCCGTCAGCTCTGGATCTACACCGCTGCCCTCTACCCATTCTTTTAGTGCTTCAGGAGTAAGCATCAGCGCTCACCCCCTTTGGCTAACTTCAACGCTTCATCAAGCGTTAGGCGATCGCCTAAAACCTGATTCCCTAGCGTGACACGATAGCGATTCCGCTCCTTGGGAGAAATGCCCGGAACGCTGGATATCTGCGGCTTTCGCTTTTGCTGTTGCGGGAAAAGTTCTAACTGAATCCATGCAAACGGTATAGCTTGAGACTCGCGTATACTAGAACTTACGCGCCAACGCGGCGCAAAAGAATTTTTTTTATGCATATTAAGGCACGGAGGTTAAGGACTCTGTGCCTTCTCTGTTAGTCCTGGATGTAGCGAAACCGAATATGGGCTGATATCTTTGAGAGATTGGTTGATCTTGGTTGTCGGTTTCGCGCTGGTCTACAGGCTAGGCGAGAAGGCGACCATTTTTCTTTGAAAAAAACAAACCCTCACCTGTAGATAGGCAAGGGTTTGTTGGTTGATGTAATCTGACGAGTTTTCCGTAGATGCCCAAGATAAAACTTGAGCGCGGCTGTTGCGAGTTGGGTTTGAGACAAACGTAACTCAAAGGCGGCATCATCTAGATTCCTTTGTAAAGTCGGGTCGAGTAGAACCGAGATAGCGGATCGTCTGTTCTCCATAGTTTTCAGCGGTTTTCAGTAACCCAAAATTGATTAGGCTCCAAGTCTACACGATAAATTCTTTCCGAACGAGGGCAGAAGTTGATTTTTCTACTGTTCCGGGGGGAGCTGTGGAAAAAAGTTTAAGCCTGTCTTGATAATTTTGCGGATGTAAATATTTGTTAAAATATCCTCCGTAAGAGATGTGCTGGTTAACACTCAGTGACCAGTGACCGGACTTCCGGTCGCTGGAATGAGAGCATCGCTTACCCAGTGAGTGATAAAGCGTCTTGAGCAAGTGAATCGCCGCCAAGGTAGCACAACAGCGATAAGCCTCTCTATAGTTCATTCCATCCACCTCCCACCCACTCTCGACCCGCTCCTAGAGCCGCTTCCGGCGTGTAGTATGCCTTGTTTCTCCCATACACCGAGCCGTTCGCTATAACTCGGAATTCCCACAGGCGATCGCGAAATACAATCAGAATCCCCATTGGCGTAGAGGTCAGAGTGTGGATTTTGGCTGAGGTCATTTGCTACCCCCTGACTCAATCATTTTTGTCAACAAATCCACGTCAAACTGATTTAGGTTGCTGATCAACTCCTGAAACTGGGAGTATTTTTCTTCTGCATAGTTGTCAGGGGTAAACCCCAAGACCTCACAGAATTTGAAGTAATCAGTTTTCCAGTGGAAGCTATTGATCGCGGTAACGAAGTCGAGTGTTGTTCGCTCAGCACTGGATATAGGTTTATTGAAAGGCGTGCCGTCATCCTTGTTGTATTGCCCTGGTGTTTCAGTCATGACCTCATCCCCCGATTAGCTGAAAGGTACTGCGAGACATAGCGCTTTGCTGATTCCATGTCTCGCCGTGCCAGCGACTCTGCAACAGATCTAACGTCTGGTGGTAAAGACTGAATCTGCGACTCAAGGCTAGTTTTCTGAGGACGAGGAACTTGATCGCCTATCTTTGCAATTTCAATCCAGTTCATAGTTCCTTGCTTGTTGGTGGGTAGGGCTTCTTTCCTAGCCAAGCTTCCATCAGGTCTGCCAAAACCTCACCCATAGTTTTCTCTTTGGCTGTGCAGACAGTTTTAAACTCAAGTTTTAGCTCTTTTGGGACGTAGCCGTTAATCTCTACCATTCCTTCTGGCTTTTTGCTCATTTCTTTATCCCGCTCTTATCACCCTCCAATTCTCGCATGAGCGTAACTGCGCTTCCTATTTTAACGAGGTACCTCGCTTGCGAGGTAGCGAGGTATTGAGGTATAGTAGCAGCATAGACGCAAGATTGCACAGCAACAAAAACGCTGTAATCCTTGGTTCTCTAAGCCGTGCGACCCGTGCGAGGGAGACGAGACAACAGGGTTCTCCACAACTGCAAGGTAATCGCACCTGCATAAAGCCACTGCAATAAACAAGCAACTGCATATTTGGTCTGTGCAATGCAACTGCGAGGTTAAAGATCGCAAACAACTCATTTGCATTAGTGCATAAAACTAGGGAGGTCTGAATGAATGAAAACTCTTGAGGATGCCAGACTCGCCTACGAAACAAGCGTCGGCAAGCGTGTCAGTGATAACCATTGGTACAACACAAGGCGATTACTCAAGCGTCACGGACTGGAAATTAACACCAAGAATGTCCAGTTTTTTGCCGAGTTGCGTAAAGCGATTCCCCGCTCAGCAATTGGTATCTCTGGTTTATTGGATTGCTACAAAAAGGCAGATGAAATCCTTAATCAGTCAGCAGAAAAACTCAAAGGCTCGCAGGTGCTAGCAATCCTCAATCAGTACGGAGTCAAGCCTCACCAATCAACTGTAAGTAGGTGGTTTTCCGAGGTTGGCGGGTATCGAAAAAACCGCGAGTATTCGGCAAGCCAATTGAAACCCATCTTTGCATCAGCATTTATCTACAAAGCCCATCACTCTGACAAACTACCGGAGGCCATTTAACCATGAATAAGTTTGTTACCCGACTACAAACCCGCGCATCTCGCAAAGGTATCCGAGTTCCCAAGTCTCAAGTGAGAGAGGTCTATCAAAGCGTTGTAGCTGACCCCGAAAGTCCTACAGAAGAGGAGATGAGCGCTGTCATCCAACGGCTCGAAACCCAGTATCAAGCGCCATCTCACGAGCCTACTACCAGCGAACTGACTACAACCGAGCAACCTGCATTAACCCAGCAAGAGGAATCAAAACAAATGCCCCAACCTATTCCCGCACAATCCGCACAACAGCCAACAACTAACACCTTGGTTACATCCAATCGTTCTGGACTCTCGCAAGCCTCTAACGGCTCTCTAGGTATTACAAGCGAGCAAATTCAGCAAGCGGTAGAGCAACAGTTCGGACGGGAAAACGTTGAGACGAAGGCAGCGATTTTGAACTACGTTGCTCAAGATACTTTCGCCACAGCTCAGGAACTCCAAACAGCGCTATCGAAGCTTCGTCAGATGCGGCTAGACATTCTGATGAAGCTGATTGCAGATCACAATCAAGCAAGCTCGTCTGATGAAGACCTAATTAAAACTGCGTTGCTCCAAGCTTCCGCCAGTCGCCAGAAGGAGACAACTGATTTTTTCGGCTCCTTCGACAGTCAGCTGATGCAGATGAGGGCAACCTTTGGGATTTAGAGCAGCCTGCTGACTTTGACGGCTTCGCTCAAGATATCGCCGCTGACTTCGAGGATTACTACGAGCAACTAGACCAATTTGAAAGGGAGCAACCCAACGTGAAACTACTCCAGCGATTTAGAAACTTTCTTCAGTCCCCTCTCGATCTCGATGATGCTGTTGCGATCGCATGTGGAGGATTCTTTTAATGAACCCCAACCTTACAGCCAACTTGAGAGCCTTAAGCGAATTAAAAACCGACATTCGCAAACAGCAACTCGCAGTAGTCCGGGAGAAGCTCGTAGCAGCTCAGCAATTACTTGCAGATGCCGATGAACTGATGAGCAAGATCGATGGCAGTTTCTTTGAGATTGACTCGGCTCTCAATGACGCATTGCATTATTGCGGTGAAGCGATTTGCCAAATTGACGATCATCC
>Ga0310811_10010165_pt1 | contig 12154 bp, 12 predicted proteins | sample YCmetagenome_FD_207642 | JGI IMG/M metagenome (GOLD analysis project Ga0310811, IMG submission 207642) | Soil microbial communities from experimental microcosm in Duke University, North Carolina, United States - YC | ecosystem: Engineered > Artificial ecosystem > Soil microcosm > Unclassified ... | reverse complement strand
CGCCTTATCCCGCGGCGCGCAGGCCGGTCGCGATCTCCTCGTTGAAGCAGCGCTGGTAGTACTCAGCCACCGTGTTGCGCTCGGCCTCGTCGCATTTGTTGAGGAAGGTCAGGCGGAAGGCGAAGCCAACATCGCCCATGATGCGGGTATTTTCCGCCCAGGTGATGACGGTGCGCGGCGACATGACCGTGGAGATGTCCCCGGCGATGAAGCCGGCGCGGGTCAGGTCGGCCAACGCCACCATGCGCTCGGTGCGCTTCTTGGCGTCCTTGTCGGACGCGGGAATGCCGAGCTTGGCCATGACGATCGCCACCTCCTGCGCATGCGGCAGGTAGTTGAGGGTGGCGACGATGTTCCAGCGGTCCATCTGCCCTTGGTTGATCTGCTGCGTGCCGTGATACAGGCCGGTGGTGTCGCCCAGCCCCACCGTGTTGGAGGTGGCAAAAAGCCGGAAAGCCGGATGCGGACGGATCACGCGGTTCTGGTCGAGCAGGGTCAGCTTGCCTTCGACCTCCAGCACACGCTGGATCACAAACATCACGTCCGGCCGGCCGGCATCATATTCGTCGAACACCAGGGCGCAGGGATGCTGCAGGGCCCAGGGGAGGATGCCCTCGCGGAATTCCGTGACCTGCTTGCCGTCCTTCAGCACGATCGCGTCCTTGCCGACGAGGTCGATGCGGCTGATATGGCTGTCCAGATTGACGCGGATGCAGGGCCAGTTCAGGCGCGCTGCGACCTGCTCGATATGGGTGGATTTGCCGGTGCCGTGATAGCCCTGGACCATGACACGGCGGTTGAAGGCAAAGCCGGCGAGGATCGCCAGCGTGGTCTCGCGGTCGAACTGATAGGCCGGGTCGATCTCGGGCACATGTTCGGTGCGGACCGAGAAGGCCGGCACGTCCATATCGATATCGATGCCGAACACCTCGCGCGCCTTCACCTTGATATCGGGCATGTTCACCGCCGAGGTCGGCGTATTCCGGGTTTCAGCAAGTGCGGCGATGTTGTTCATTTAATCTTCAATCCTGTTGCTTCGGACGTAAACATGAGCGGTTGCAACGCTAATCCGCCACGGTCTCGGCGGTACGCGCCAGGTTCGCAGCCAGTTTGCCACGAAGCGTCGCATAGGCAAGGTTAATGACCTTTAAACGCTCCTCGGAGCGCTTGTCGCCCTGATTGGCGTCGGGGTGATGGCGCTTGGCCAATTCCTTGTAGCGGGTTTTCACTTCTTCGAGCGTCACCGGCCAGTCCAGGTCCAGCGTGCTCAGTGCCTCGCGCAATTCCGGCGGGGCGCTGGCCTGCGAGGGCGCTTTTCGCCGTTGGCCGAAGGCGAAGGCGTGCAGCTCGGCTTCCAGCGCCTCGTCCATGCGTGAATGGCCGCCAAGCCGGCCGAGCGGCCAAGTCGGGCGCTGCCAGGCGGAATCGGCGCGCAGCTCGGACTCGATCTCCTCCGGCGTCATGTTCTTGTAGAAATCCCACGCGGCATTGTAGGCGCGCACATGTTCTAGGCAGAACCAGTGGAATTCACGCAAGGCCGCGCGTGATTTGGGCGCGCGGAACTCACCCGGGTTCGGGCAGCTCGGCATATCGCAGACCCGGCCCGGGGCATCCGGGTCGGGCTGATAAGCGCGCGGCTTGCGTGAAGAGGCGATCATGCCCCTAATGTGCGCGCTTGACCCGAATAAGCAACACTGACCTTGGCCTAGGATGCTGCCGATTATGAAAACCCGATATGAGCGGATGCAAGAAATCCTCGAAGCGGCCTTCAAGCCCACGCTGCTCGAGATCGTCGATGAGAGCGCCAAGCATGCCAAGCATGCCGGGCGCAATGGTCTGCCCCCCGGCGAGACCCACTACCAGGTGCGGATGGTCGCCGCGGCGCTGCAAGGGCAGTCCCGCCTCGCCCGCTCGCGTGCCGTGCACCAGGCGCTGGATGCGGAATTCAAAGCCGGGCTGCACGCGCTGTCGCTGAAGCTGCAGACGCCGGACGAAGCCGCAGCGAATTAAGGAAGGAAGGGCTTCTTTTTTGAAGAAAAGAAGCAAAAAACTTTTTTAAACTGGGTCCGTGACGGTGAAGCGCCACGGGCCCAGACTCGCAGAAGTTTTTGCGCCGCTTTTTTCAAAAAGCGGCCACTTTCTTCCTTAGTTGCGCCCGTAAGTGTCCTCAATGCGGACGATGTCATCCTCGCCCAGATACGGGCCGGACTGCACCTCGATCACGGTGAGCGGGATTTTCCCCGGATTCTCCATGCGGTGGACGCAACCGAGCGGGAGATAAATGCTCTCATTTTCATGGACCATGCGAACCTCGGCGTCGCATGTGACGGCGGCGCAGCCGGCCACCACCACCCAATGTTCGGCGCGGTGGTAATGCTTCTGCAGTGAGAGTTTCTGCCCCGGCCAGACGACGATCCGCTTCACCTGGAAGCGGTCGCCTTGGATCAGGCTCTCATAGAACCCCCAGGGGCGATAGGTGCGGTTATGCGTGTCCGCCTCCGGCCGCTTCATTTTTTTCAGCCGGTCGACGATTTTTTTGACGTTCTGCGAGTCGTTTTTGTGCGCCACCAGCACCGCGTCCTTGGTGGTGACGACCACGAGGTCGCGCACGCCGAGCAGGGCGGTCATCGCGCCGTCGCTGCGGGCGTAACTGTTCGTCACCCCCTCCAGCAGCACCTCGCCGACCGCGACATTGCCCTGATCATCCTTGGGCGCAATCTCGGCCAGCGCCGCCCAGGAGCCCACGTCGGACCAGCCGAGCGCGGCCGGCACCACCACCGCCTGATCGGTCTTTTCCACGATCGCGTAGTCGATGCTGATGTCCGGGGCGGACTCGAAGGCAGCGGTGCCGAGACGGATAAAGTCGAGATCGGTGGTGCGGCTCTTCATCGCCGCCTGCACCGCGTTCAGCACGTCCGGCGCCAGCCGTTCCATCTCGGCGAGCATCATGCCGGCCTTGAACATGAACATGCCGGAGTTCCAGAAATTGTTGCCTTCTTTCAGCAAGGCCTCGGCATGGGCCGCGTCCGGCTTCTCGATGAAATGATTCACCGAGAACACGCCCGGCAGATGGTCGATCGGCGCGCCCTCGGTGATATAGCCGTAGCCCGTTTCCGGGCTGGTCGGCTTCATGCCAAAGGTCACGAGATAGCCGGCGCGGGCGGCGGCAGCGGCGGATTGCAACGCGGTTTGCAGTGCCCCCAGGTCGTTGATCGAGGCGTCGGCGGCCATGATCCACAGCACCGCGTCCGGGTTGGTTTCCGCCGCCAGCAGGGTGGCGGCGGCGATGGCCGGGGCGCTGTTGCGGCCGGACGGCTCGAGCAGGATCTGCGGGTCCTTGATGCCGGCATTGCGCAGCTGTTCGGCGACCACGAAACGGTGCTCCTGGTTCGCCACCACGATCGGCGGCGTAAAGCCGGGGGCGTGGGCCCTAAGCGCCGTCTCGGCCAGCAGTGACTGCTCGGAAAGCAGCGGCCAGAACTGCTTGGGAAAGCTTTTGCGCGAGACCGGCCAGAGCCGGGTTCCCGAACCGCCCGAGAGGATTACCGGCACAATTTTATTGCCAAGGTCTACGAATGTCATGGAAGCCCTTGTTTTTGGTTGTGGGTGGTTGGCTGAGTCAGTGTCGCACTTTGCGCTTGTACGGGGAAACCTGCAGAATGGTCCCATGAATACGCCCGCACGATCTTCGTACCTTGCCGATATGACAGCGCCCGATTTTGCGCAAGCCGCGGCGTGCAAGCCGGTGGTTCTGCTCCCCCTCGGCAGCCATGAGGATCACGGGCCGCATTTGCCCATGGGGGATTATGTTCTGGCGGAAAGGCTGGCCGGCCGCATCGCCGAGGCCGCCATGGCGATGGGGCGCCCAAGTTTCGTCGCGCCGTGCCTGCCATTTGGTGTGGCGGATTATTTCGGCAGCAGCCCGGGCGGGCTTGCGCTTTCCCCGGCGGCCTTCCGCGCCACCTTGACCGATCTGTTGGAGGGTTTGCTGCGCCACGGGCTGGACCGGATCGTGATCCTGAACGGCCATGGTGGCAATGTGCCGGTGATCCATGAGGTGACCCTGACTCTGCGCCGCGAACGGGGGGTGGTGATCCCCTCTTTCTATTTATGGAAGATCGCCCGCAAATTGATGGAACGGCGCATTGAGGCTGGGCGTTTCGGCCACGGGGCGGAGCCGCTGCTCTCGCTGACCATGGGGCTGCGGGGCGAGACCGTGAGTGCAAGCGAGATCGCGCCGCCGCCGCAAAGCTTGCTGGGGCTGCCGGTGAGCCATTTCGGCACGCTCGATTTCGAGGGGGTCGAGATCGAGGCGCCGGTGGAATTTGACGTGGTGCCCCGCGCGGCGGTGACGGCGGCATGGCCGACCGCGTCCGCCGCGCTGGGGCAGGAGGTCGCCGACGAGCTGGTGGCGCTGGGGGCGCGGTTCGTGGCTTACGTGGCGAGCGAAGCAGCCGCTTTTTGAAAAAAGCGGCGCAAAAACTTTTGCTCTGCTGGGCCTGAGGCTGCGTCGGTGACAACGCCCACGGCCCAGCATCAATAAAGTTTTTTTGCTTCTTTTTGTTCACAAAAAAGAAGCCTTCCCCTCCGCTTGCCTGAGCGGCGCTAGGTCGTCCGGCGTGTCAAAATCGCGCAGCACCGCGTCGGACTGAACCGGCAGCTCGGCGACGAACGCCATGTGCCGGTGCAGGATCTGCCGCGCGCCGGTATCGCCACTCAAAGTCTGCAACTCGTCGAAGAAGCGCCGCCCCCATAGCACCGGGTTGCCGCGCTGGCCCTTGAAGCTCGGCAGCACGATCTCTCGCCCCTCCTTCGGCGCGAAGGCGGCCAACAGCTGGTTCAGCAGGCCGGCCGGGACCAGCGGCATGTCGCCGAGGCAGACCAGCGCCGCGTCGGCGTCGGCCGGGAGTGCTGCGATGCCCGCCCGCAGGCTGTGCGCGAGACCCAGGGCATAGTCCGGCGCCGCCACGAAACTGACCGGCTTGCCCGCCAGAGCCGCACGGAGTTCGGCGCCGTCATGGCCGGTGACGACCAGTACCGGCCGGGCGGTGGCGGCGAGTACCTGGTCGATGGTGTGCTCGATCATCGTCCGCCCGTCGCTCAAGCGCGCCAGCAGCTTGTTGTGCCCCATGCGGGTGGAGCGCCCGGCGGCCAGCACCAGGGCGGCGACGCGCGGCTGCGCCCGTGACGCCGTGCCGTTGCCGGACGTCTGGTGCGCGCGGGGGGCAGGGCGAGCCTCCATCTCTTTCAACAAGCCTCCGACGCCCATGCGGCCGATCTCGCTGCGGCCCAGAGGCTCGCCGGCAAAAATCCGGTCCAGCACCCAGTCGATTCCATTCAGCGCCGGACTGCGGGCGCAGCCGGGCAGGATCACGGCTGGGCGGTCGCCGAGTTTGCCGAAGCAGATCAGGTTGCCAGGATCGGCCGGCATGCCGAAATGCGTGATCTCCCCGCCCGCCGCGACGATGGCGGCGGGGGCGATATCGAGCCGGTCGGTCACCGCCGAGGCGCCGGAAACGAGGATGAGTTCCGCCCCCGCCGCCACCAGCTCGGCAATGGCCTCGGTCAGCGGCGCGGACTCATGCGGGGTTTGCAGAGGGGGGAGCAAAAAACCGCCGCGGGCGTTGAGACGGGCGCGAGTCGCCTCGATGGTCTGGGCGATCACCGTGGGCTTGATCTGCGGCAGGGTGGTGAGGACCAACCCGGCCGTGAGTGGCCGGAACGGCGCGAGGGAAATGGCGGCACCGGTCCCCGCGAGCAAAGTTTCGGCCGCTGCCATGGTGGCGGCGGAAACCGCGAAAGGGATGATTTTCAGTGTGGCAATGAGGTCCCCCGGCGCGACGACGGCGAAATCCGGCAATGTGGCCAATGTCACGGATTCGTCGATGCTGTTGAAGGCGTGGAGCTTTGCCACGTCCAGCCGCAGCAGGCCAGCGGTGGTCGCAATCAGGTTGACCCGGCCATGAAAATCCTCGGTGCGGCGCAGAAACGGGCCAAGCAGCAGGCCGCCCAGATGGCGGGCGGCTTCGCCCTCGGGCACGTCGCCGGACTCCAGCCGGGCGATGGTCACCTCCTCAAGGCCGGCCTGCCGCAGCCGCGCGAGCGCGTCGTCGTCCAGCCGTACGCCTTTGCGCAGCACGCGGTCGGCGGTCTGGGTGTTGTGCGCGAGGATGCCATCCAGCGCCTGCGCCAGCGGGACGCGTCCGAAAATCATTTGGCCCGTGGCGCCAGTCCGCCCTGGCGCCGGAAGGCGACGATTTCCGCAACGATTGAGAGGGCGATTTCCGGCGCACTGACCGCGCCGATATTCAGCCCCACCGGGCCGTGGATGCGGGCCAGCGCGGTATCGTCATGGCCAAGGGCGGCCAGCCGCTCCAGCCGGGTGACATGGGTTTTCCGTGAGCCGAGGGCGCCGATATAGAACGCCTCCGAGCGGAGCGCTTCATCCAGCGCCGGGTCGTCCAGCTTCGGATCGTGGGTCAGGGTGACGATGGCGGTGCGGCTGTCCGGGCGCAGCGCCCGCATGGCTTCGTCCGGCCAGTCATTGCTGATCGTGGTGTCGGGAAAGCGCTCCTGGTTGCCGAAGCCGCGGCGCGGGTCGATCAGGCTCACGGCAAAGCCGGCCATGGCGGCCAGCGGCACCACCGTCTGGGCGATGTGCACGCCGCCGACCAGGATCAGCCTGGGCGGCGGGTTGCGCGCCTCGATGAACCAGGTTTCATCGCCAATCACGAAGGTGCCCGTCTTGTTCGCGGCCAGGGCCGCGGCGCCCGCCTCGTTCAGGGCGAGGGGCGCGGCAGGATCAGGGAGCACGAACTCCGCGGCGTCGCTAAGGCGCTTGGCGAAGGCGACCGGGCGGCGGGTCAAGGCCGCCTCGGCCAGCGTGTCGATGGTCGCGATTTTCACGAGAGCGGCTCCACGAACACGTGCACTTTCCCGCCGCAGGCGAGGCCGACCTCCCAGGCCATTTCGTCGGTCACGCCGAACGCGAGCAAAGCGGGCTGGCCGGAGTCCAGGGTGGCCAAGGCCGAGTCGGCGACCGCGCCCTCGATGCAGCCGCCGCTCACCGAACCCGCCATCTTGCCTGACTTGGTAACCGCCAAACGGCTGCCGGCGGGGCGGGGGGAACTGCCCCACGTCTCGGTGACCGTGGCGAGCGCGACCTTCTCCCCCTCCCGGACCCATCCGGCGGCGGTTTTCAATACAGTCTCGGCGTCGTTCATAGCCGGTCTCTCCATGCGCTGATGGCTGCGTTGCGCGCCCCGGCCGGTGCGGAGAGGCAGGCAATCAGCCTCTTGAGGCTCTCTAAATTATGCACCGGACGGAATTCATCAACATGCGGCAGGATCGCCCGTACGCCCTGGGCTTTGGGAGCGAATCCGTCCCAGCGCAGCAGCGGGTTCAGCCAGATCAGCCGCCGGCAGGAGCGATGCAGCCGCGCCATAGCCTCGGCAAGGCCGGCGGTGTCGTCACGCTCGAGCCCGTCGGTCACCAGCAGCACCACCGCCCCCTGGCCGAGCACGCGCCGCGCCCAACGGCGGTTGAAATCCTGCAGCGCCGCGCCGATGCGGGTGCCGCCGGACCAGTCAGGCACCAGGGGGGAGACCATTTGGAAGGCGAATTCCGGGTCGTGGTGCTTGAGCTGGCGTGTGATGTTGGACAGCCGCGTGCCGAACAGGAAAACGCTCACCCGCTCGCGGTCATTGGCGACGCTGTGCAGGAAATGCAGCAGAATCTGCGCATAGCGGCTCATCGAGCCGGAAATATCGCAGAGCACCACCAAAGGCGGCGGGCGCGTGCGGTTCCGGCGCGTCTCCAGGGCCATGATCTCGCCGCCGGTGCGTAAGGACGCCCGGATCGTGGCGGGAAGATCGACGCGGTTGCCGGTGGTGGCGGGACGCCAGCGGCGGGTACGCCGTTCGTCCAGCGGCAGCCGCAGCGTTTTGATCGCGGCTTTTGCGGCGGCGATTTCCACCGCGCCCATGGCTTCGAAATCCATGCGGTTCAGCCGCTCGCGCGCGCTGGCGGTGCCGGTGTCCTCGTTCTGGTCGGCTGCCGCGGCTGGTTGCGTGCGCTCTGCCGCGCCTGGCGCGAGCGCCTCGGCCAGGCGGCGTTCGCCGGGGGCCATTTTTTCCAAACCCGCCGCGCCGGCGGGCAAACCGGAAAATTGCGGGGCGCGCCAGAACAAAGCGAAAGCCTGGTCGAACAGCGGCAGCTCTTCGTGCCTGCGGATCATCACCGCGCGCAGGGCATCATGCACACTGTCACGGTCGGAAATGTCGATGAGCGTCAGGGCCTCGATGGCGGCCAGGCTTTCCGCGGCGCCGACGGAGAGGCCGGTGCGCCGCAGCAGGCGCGCAAAATGCAGCACATTTTGCGCCAGCATCATGGCGCGAGGCGCGCCTCGCTCTTCGCCTCGGCCACCCGCGCCGCAAGCCCGGCAGCCTGGAGTGCGGTTATGTCGTCCTGGTATTTGAGCAGCACGCCGAGCGTGTCTTCGACCATCTGCGCGCTGAGCTCGCGCCGGTCCAAGGCCGCCAGGGCCAGCGCCCAGTCGATCGTCTCGGCAACGCCGGGGGGCTTGAAAATGTCCGCGTCGCGCACGCGCTGCACGAAGGCCACCACCTCGGCGGAGAGTTTCGCGTCCAGGCCGGGAGCCTTGATGCGCAGAATCGCCGCCTCACGCGCCGCGTCGGGATAGTCCACCCAATGATACAAGCAGCGGCGGCGGATCGCGTCATGCACCTCGCGGGTGCGGTTGGAGGTGAGCACCACCACCGGCTTTTCCTTCGCCCGCACCACGCCGAATTGCGGGATGCTGAGCTGGAAGTCGCCCAGCAGCTCGAGCAGAAACGCCTCGAAGGGCTCATCGGCCCGGTCCAGCTCGTCGACCAGCAGCACCGCCGGCGGCAGCTCCGGATCGATGGCGGAGAGCAGCGGGCGGCGGAGCAAAAATTCGCGGCTGTAGATGCTGGCGGCAAGCTCTTGCCCCCGGCCGGACGCCTCGCTGAGGCGGATCGCCATCAGCTGGCCGGCATGGTCCCATTCATAGGCGGACGCGGCGAGGTCCAGCCCGTCATAACATTGCAGCCGCACCAGACGCCGGCCGAGTCCGGCGGCGAGCACCTTGGCGATCTCCGTCTTGCCGGTGCCGGGCTCACCTTCCAGGAAAAGCGGGCGCTGCATGGCGAGCGCCAGATGCACCGTGGTGGCGAGCTGGCGGTCGGCAATATACCCCTGAGCCGCCAGCAAAGCGGCGGTTTCGGCGATGGAGGTCATGTCGGTCCGATCGGAAGGGAAGTGGCCGCTTTTTGAAAAAAGCGGCGTGCCGGCGCAACCGAAGGAAAAGACTTCTTTTTGTGAACAAAAAGAAGCAAAAAAACTTTATTGATGCTGGGCCATGGGCGTTGGCGCTGACAACGGCCATGGCCCAGCATCGCCAAAAGTTTTTGCGCCGCTTTTTTCAAAAAGCGGCCGCTTTCCCCTCTCTGAGAGGCCGGCCTGGGAGAAGCCGGCCCGGAGCCTGATTGCTCTAACGTAATCACCCCCAATGCAGCAGTTTCGCCAGCGTGAGCCCGACGGAGACGATGGCGACGGCGGCGGCAATGAGCACGCCTAGCGGCAGGCCGAAATAATGCGGGTTGCTGGGATCGTGGTCGTGGTCCTCATGCGCCAGGTGATAGACCGGTTCCGCGGGCGCGGTCACTGCGGGGGGCGGGGCGACGATGGCGGAGAATTTGCTGAAGAAGGTTTCGGCATATTGTCTGGCGGTGGAGTCGATCAGCCGGGCGCCGAGCTGTGCCATCTTGCCGCCGACCTGCGCCTGCACCTCGTAGCTGAGCCGGGTCGCGCCGCTCTCGTCCTTCAGCGCGACCTTGGCGCCGCCCTTCGCAAATCCGGCGACACCGCCTTGGCCCTCGCCGGAAATCGTGTATCCGTTCGGTGGATCAAGATCGGAGAGTCGTACCTTGCCTGCGAAGCGCGCCGCAATTGGCCCCAGTTTGACGGCCGCCGTGGCTTTCATCTCTGTGTCGGACAGTTTTTCGATGGTCTCGCAGCCCGGGATGCAGGCTTTGAGAATTTCCGGATCGTTCAGCGCTTCCCAGACTTTTGCGCGCGAGGCTTCGATCAGTCGTTCGCCTGACATATCCATTTAAAGACGGACCCCTCAAATGCTTGACCGTAACGTATCGGCGTTGCGCTGATGGGGCAACTCACGCAGGTCATCCCCTTCGCCGGCGTTCTCCTCAGTTTTGCCGTCCTGCCTGGGCTGCTGCCCCGCCTTTGGCATCGCCGCATGGCCTCGCTCATCGGCTTCTGGGTGGCGCTGGGGTTCGTGCTGCAAACCTTTGCGCATGGCTGGCCTGCGGCGGGGCTTGAGCTATGGCAGGCGACGTTCGCGGAGTTTCTGCCGTTCATTGTCCTGCTCCTGGCGCTGTATGCGCTGGGCGGCGGGATTTCGATCCGCGGCGGCGCGCTCGGGCGGCCGGGGGGAAACCTGCTGCTGCTGATCGTCGGCACCATCCTCGCCTCGATCATGGGCACGATCGGCGCGGCGCTGGTGCTGATCCATCCGCTGTTGGCCGCGAACGGCTACCGCTATGAGAAGCGGCATCTGGTCATCGCCTTCATCATCCTGGTGGGCAATGCCGGCGGCGCGCTCAGCCCGCTCGGCGACCCGCCACTGCTCGTCGGGTTCCTGCGCGGGGTTCCGTTCTTCTGGCCGCTGACCCATCTGCTGCTGCCGCTGCTGGTGATGGCGGTGCCGGTGCTGGCACTGACCTTCGGGCTCGATGTGTGGCTGGGCCGCCGGGAGCCACCCCCGCGCCGGGAGAAGCTGCGCATCCGCGGCTTGCTGAATATCGGGCTGCTCCTGCTGCTGATCGCGGTGATCCCGCTGGAAGGGGTTTGGCATCCGGGCAACGTCACTGTGCTCACGGCCAGGATCCCCGCCGAGCATCTGGTGGTGATGCTGGTCGAAGCCGGCTGCATCCTGGTGTCGGAGCTGTTCACGCCGAACGCGATCCGTAGCCAGAACCGCTTCGCCTGGCGGGCCATGCGCGAGATCATCATCCTGTTTTTCGCGATTTTCGCGACGATCGGCCCGGCCTTTACGTTGTTGCAGGCGGCGCGGATCCCGCAACTGCCGCTCGCCTGGTTCTGGGCTTCAGGCCTGGCCTCGGCGGTGCTGGACTCGGCCCCGACCTATCTGATTTTTTTCCAGGCGGCGGGCGGCCACGCGGCGGCGCTGACGGAAGGATCGGCACCGCTCCTCACAGCCATCGCCGCCGGGTCGGTGTTCTTCGGCCCGCTCACCTATCTCGGCAACGCGCCAAACCTGATGATCCGCGAAATCGCCGCCCGGCGCGGTGTGAGGATGCCGGGTTTCTTCGCCTATGCCGGCATCATGGCCGTGGTTCTGGTGCCGATTTATGGGCTGATGAGTTTGGTGTTTTTTTAAGGAAGGAAGAGCTACTTTTTGTGAACAAAAAGTAGCAAAAAAACTTTTTGAGTTTGGGCCGTGCTGGTTTCATGGCCATTGGCCCAGACTAACAAAAGTTTTTGCGCCGCTTTTTTCAAAAAGCGGCCCTTACTTCCTTAACGCTTGCTCCAGGCGTTCCAGCCCCTCCGCCAGCACGTCATCGGAGACGGTGAGTGGCACCAGCAGGCGGATCGTGTTGCTGAACATGCCGCAGGTGAGCAGGATCAGCCCCAGCTCGCGGGCCTTGGCCTGCACCTGTTTCGTGGTCTCGGGGTCCGGCTCGTAGCTGCCGCTTGTCTTCACGATGTCGAAACCGACCATCGCGCCGGGGCCGCGGATGGCCGAGATCGGCACGGCATCGTTGCGGTGGACGATGGCCTCCAGCCGGGCCTTCATGGTTGCGCCGATGACATTGGCGCGTTCAACGAGCTTCTCCTCCTCGATTACGTCCAGCACCGCCAAGGCGGCCGCGCAGGCGATCGGCGAGCCGGAATAGGTGCCGCCAAGCCCGCCCGGGTCGGCCGCGTCCATCACTTCGGCACGGCCGACCACGGCGGAGAGCGGAAAGCCGCCGGCGAGCGATTTGGCGATGGTGATCATGTCGGGCTTCACGCCGGAATGCTCGATGCCGAACATCTTGCCGGTGCGGCCGAAGCCGGTCTGCACCTCGTC
>Ga0310811_10010164_pt1 | contig 12154 bp, 10 predicted proteins | sample YCmetagenome_FD_207642 | JGI IMG/M metagenome (GOLD analysis project Ga0310811, IMG submission 207642) | Soil microbial communities from experimental microcosm in Duke University, North Carolina, United States - YC | ecosystem: Engineered > Artificial ecosystem > Soil microcosm > Unclassified ... | reverse complement strand
GAATTCGCGTTCCTTCGCGTTTATCCGCGGGAACGAAGTTACTCGATCGAAATCTTCCTCAGCAGCTTAAAGTCGCTCAGCATCTTGCCCGTACCCAGCACCACGCTGCACAGCGGATCGTCGGCAATGGAAACGGGCAGCCCGGTTTCCTCGCGGATGCGCTTATCCAGGTTCTTGAGCAGGGCGCCGCCGCCGGTGAGCACGATGCCGCGGTCGCTGATGTCGGCGGAGAGCTCGGGCGGGGTGCGTTCCAGGGCCACGCGAATCGCGTTCATGATGGTGGAAATGCACTCGCTCAGCGCTTCGCGGACTTCGCTGTCATCTATTGTAATGCTCTTGGGCACGCCTTCAATCAGGTTGCGGCCCTTGATCTCCATGGTCAACGGCTTTTCCAGCGGGTAGGCGGAACCAATCTCGATCTTAATCTGCTCGGCGGTGCGCTCGCCCACCAGCAGGTTGTACTTGCGCTTGAGGTAATTCATGATGGCCTCATCCATCTGGTTGCCGGCCATGCGCACGGAACGCGAATAGACGATGCCGCTGAGGGAAATGACGGCGATGTCGGTGGTGCCGCCGCCGATATCCACGATCATATTGCCGCTGGGCTCAGTGATGGGCAGGCCGGCGCCGATGGCGGCTACCATCGCTTGCTCCACTAAATGCACCTCGCTGGCCTTGGCGCGGTAGGCCGAGTCCATCACCGCGCGCTTTTCCACCTGCGTGATCTCGGAAGGCACGCCGATCACGATGCGCGGGTGCACCAGCATCTTGCGGTTGTGCGCCTTCTGGATGAAATAGTTGAGCATCTTTTCCGTGACCTTGAAGTCGGCGATCACGCCATCCTTCATGGGCTTGATGGCCACGATGTTGCCCGGGGTGCGGCCCAGCATTTCCTTGGCCTCTTTGCCTACGGCCTCAACTTCGCCGCTGTTCTTGTTGATGGCGACGATGGAGGGCTCGTTGACCACGATGCCCTTGCCGCGGGCATACACCAGCGTGTTCGCGGTGCCCAGGTCAATGGCCAGATCGCTGGAAAACATGCTGGCCAGGGAGCGAATGTTGCTGAACCACGAACTGTTCTTGTGGAAGCCGTTGGATGATGACATACGTTGCTCTCTTCGAAACCTGGGCCCTCGCGCCGGCGAGGAGCAACAGGAGATGGCGATTTTGCCGGTCGCCCGGCGCGCGTGCTGGTTTCAGCATGCGCTACTCTGGATTCTATGTGAAGTTCCTCTGTAGTGGCGGGGCACGAAAGTCCCGACACCCCCGGCGAACCTACTGAATCACCACCGTCTTCTGCTGCGTATTTACTCCTCCTCGCGCATTTTGCGCGGTGATGGTTATCACACTCTCCCCGTTAGGCAAAGGCGGCGTGAAGTAATGGAAGGTGCCATCGCTGGCAATCAGCGGCACCTCCCGGCCATTCACCATTACCCGGGCCTCGGACTCGGTCTTGCCCCGCACTTCAATCACATGCCCGTGCTGGATGAAGGGGTCCAACTCCAGCCGCATGCTGATCGCCTCAGTGCCCTTGGGAATGATGGTGAAACGGTTCTTTTCACTCTCGATGGACTCCCTGCCCTGCGCATCCACCGATTGCACCGCCCAGTAGTAGGCGCCGTCGCTTAAACCTGTTACCTGCACATCCGTCCCGCCCATCCGCTGGTCATAAACCGTGGAGGAGAAGTACGGGTTCTTGGAAATACGCAAGCGGTAGGCGGTAGCGTTGCTCATGGGCGTCCAGTTGAACTCCACGGTTTTCCCCTTGCCGGAACTGAATAAGGGCATCATGTTTGCGGGAGCAATTAAGGTGGGCGGCCCGATTTCCTTGGTCTTCATCAGGTTCTTGGATTGGGAGCGGAAGCTGACCTTCTCGTAATCGGTCAACTGAACTACTTGGCCGTCGCGGCTCACCTCGCCGGATCCTTTTTTGACCAGGATTTCATGCTGGTCGGCGCGCGGGTCGTTGTGCACCATGGCTGCCGATTCCGGCGCCAGAGAGGCGGTGGCCCCGGCCACCATCACCCGCGAACTGGAGCCCTGGCTGTAAGTAGCCGTGGCCAGGTCCACCGTGCCGGTGGTCACATTGACGGCCACCTGGGTTTGCTGCGCGGTGGCCGAGTTCTCCTCGATCACGATCAGGGAATCCTCTTTGATGGTGTAGCTGGTGCCATCGTTGAACACGATGCGAGCCATGCCCTCGGAACCCGTCTGCACCACGTCGCCCTTCTCCAAGGGCAGACTGTAGTCGGCCGAAACCCAGGTGTTGCTGTTTGCCTTCTTCACCCGGACGGTGCCGTCGTAATTGGTGAAGTGGGCCTGCTGGGCCACCGGAGCGTTGCTGTCATCGCCCTCGCCGGCATTGCCCGCCACCTTCTCCAGCAGCGTGTTCACTGCCTGCAGGCCGGAGTGGGTGGCTTGTGGGAAGATCAGGTTGATGATGGCTCCCGCCAGCAACAAAATGACGGCAACACCTACCGCTACGCTGCGATAGGTGACCGTTTTCCACGCAATGTGGATGTTCGAATTACGGTCGTGTGCCACGAACTCGGCTAAGGGCTCTGAAGTTGGGGAATTTCCAGCGAGAGTACCATAACCCTAAGATAGCGAAAACAGGTAATTACCTTGGTGTTACGGGGGCAAAAAGCTCCTGGCTGCGGCTCCCGGCCTTAGCTCTCGGCTCTTAACAGTCTGCCCTCATCCCTCCGCTGGCGGTCCATTCCCGCAGAGCGGCCTGGCCAAAGCCGACAGCCAAAAGCCCTTCCGGCGACATGAGTAGGCACCTGGCACCAGCCATCACCCGCCCCCGTGCCGCCCATCACTTGCGACGCCACAGCGCCGCCTTGTACGATGACTGGTTTGCTTAATAAAAGGGGAGATGAGCATGGCCACCGACACGCTTACGGCATCCATCGGCACCGGCTCCAGTGCCAGGGTTTATAAGAACTTCATTGACGGGGAGTGGGTCCAATCCCGCACCGGGGAGATGTTCGAGGACCGCAACCCCGCCGACACCCGGGAAATTGTCGGCATCTTCCAGAAATCGGGGAAGGAAGATGTAGATGCGGCGGTGGACGCGGCCAAGCGCGCCTTCAAGAAGTGGCGTCTGGTGCCCGCCCCGCGGCGGGCGGAAATCGTCTATCGCGCCTCCGAAATTCTGATAGAACGCAAAGAAGAGTACTCCCGCGACATGACCAGGGAGATGGGCAAGGTCATCAAGGAGACCCGGGGCGACGTGCAGGAAGCCATTGACACCGGCTATTTTATGGCTGGGGAAGGGCGACGCATGTTTGGCCCCACCGTGCCTTCCGAGCTGCCCAACAAGTTTGCCATGGCGGTACGGCAACCCCTGGGCGTGTGCGTAATGATCACGCCCTGGAATTTCCCCATGGCAATTCCCTCCTGGAAACTCTTCCCGGCTATCGTGGCGGGCAATACCTGCGTAATCAAGCCGGCGCAGGATACGCCGCTCTCGGTCTACAACTTTGTGCGCGCTCTGGTGGATGCTGGCCTGCCCAAGGGCGTTATCAACATCGTGACCGGATTCGGCTCGCGCATTGGCGGGCCTCTGCTCAACAACCCCGAAGTACGCGCCGTCTCTCTGACCGGCTCGACTGACGTGGGCCGCATCGTGGGCGAGGCCGCGGCCAAGACTTTCATACGCTGCTCGCTCGAACTGGGCGGCAAGAATCCCATGATCGTGCTCGACGACGCCAATCTCGACCTGGCCATTGACGGCGCGCTATGGGGCGCCTTCGGAACTACCGGCCAGCGCTGCACTGCCACCAGCCGCATCATCCTGCAGAAAGGCATTTACGACGAGTTCACCAGCCGGCTGGTGGAGCGCGCGCAGGCATTGAAGGTCGGCGATGGGCTGGATGAGTCCGTGGATATGGGCCCGGCGGTCAACGAGGCCCAGCTCAAAACCGACCTCGACTACGTGGAAATCGGCAAGAATGAAGGCGCCAAGATGCTGTGCGGCGGCAATCGCCTGGATTCCGGCGCCTACGCCCACGGCTGGTTCATGCAGCCCACCGTATTCGCCGATGTGGACCGCAAGATGCGCATTGCCCAGGAAGAAATTTTTGGCCCGGTGGTTTCTCTGCTGCCGGCCGACGACCTGGAAGACGCCATCGAGATCGCCAACAACATCAAGTACGGGCTCTCGTCGGCCATCTATACCCGCGACGTCAACAAGGCCTTCGCCGCCATGCGCGACCTGGAGGCTGGCATTACCTATATCAACGCGCCCACGATCGGCGCTGAGGTCCACCTGCCCTTTGGCGGGGTGAAGCAGACGGGGAATGGCCACCGTGAAGGCGGCCTGGGAGCGATTGATTTTTATACCGAGTGGAAGTCGGTTTACGTGGACTATTCGGACAAGCTGCAGAAAGCGCAGATTGACCGGCCGGAGTGAGAGGAAATTACGATTGACGATTTTCGATTGACGATTGCCTTGTCGGCTCTGCCGGGTTGAAATCGTCAATCGTCCATCATCAATCGTCAATCAAACCCATGATTATTGGCGTTCCAAAAGAGGTAAAAGATCACGAATCGCGCGTGGGCATCGTGCCCTCCGGCGTGAAGGCGCTCACCGACGCCGGGCACAAGGTACTGGTGGAAACTCATGCCGGCGAAGAGTCGTCCATGTCGGACGACGATTACAAGCATGCCGGCGCGGAAATCGCCGCCTCCGCCGCCGAAGTCTGGCAAAAAGCCAACATGGTGGTGAAGGTCAAAGAGCCCATCGCCAGCGAGTTCAAGTACCTGCGCAAGGATTTGACGCTCTTCACCTATCTACACCTCGCCCCTCTGCCCGAACTGACTAACGAACTGCTGAAGCACACGGTCACCGGCATCGCCTACGAAACTATTCGCGATGGCCAGGGCACCTTGCCGCTGTTGACGCCGATGTCGGAAGTAGCCGGACGCATGTCGGTGCAGGTAGGCGCTTCCTATCTGGAAAAAGAACGTGGCGGGCGCGGCGTGCTGTTGGGCGGCGTGCCCGGCGTGCCCCCCGCGCAGGTGTGCATAATCGGCGGCGGCATTGTGGGCACCAACGCCGCCAAGATCGCCTTGGGCATGGGCGCCATCGTCACCCTGGTTGATTTGAACCTCAACCGACTGCGCGAACTGGACGACATCTTCAATGGGCGGGTCTACACCCTGGCCTCCAACTCCTACAGCATCGCCAAATCCACCGAGCACGCCGACCTGGTGATTGGGGCCGTGCTCATTCCTGGCGCCTCGGCGCCCAAGCTGGTCACCAAGGAAATGGTTTCAGAGATGAAGAAGGGTGCGGTCATCGTGGATGTGGCCATTGACCAGGGCGGCTGCATAGCCACCGCCCATCCCACCACACACAGCGATCCTTCCTACCTGGTGGACGGCGTGGTGCACTACTGTGTGACCAACATGCCGGCGGCCGTGCCGCATACTTCTACCCTGGCGCTCACCAACGCTACCCTCCCCTACGTGATGAAGCTGGCGCAGATGGGCGTGACCAAGGCCATCCACGCCGAAAATGCCATCCGCGAAGGCGTGAACACCTTCCAGGGGCACGTTACCTATCCCGCCGTGGCGCAATCGCAGAATCGCGCCGTGAAGAACGTGATGGAGTTGCTATAGCAGTCCTGTACCTGCGTTCCAGGTTTTAGGGGATACTCTGTGGCGCGGGTGTTCCCGCCCCGAAAAGCCTCGTCCTGCGTTACACTTTTTGCGAATTTCTTGGAGGTACCGAGATGGCCCCCGATCCCACCATCCAACTCCTGCGCCATACCGTGGCGACGCTGGCCTACCGCGGAGGCAAGGCGGTGCGCGGCGCTCCGGCCGAATTCCAGCGTTTTCAGGCAGCACCGGGCACGCGCACGCCGGGGGAAATACTGGCCCACATCGGCGATCTGCTGGACTGGGCCGGGGCTTTGGCCGAGGGCCAACACGTTTGGAACGACTCCCAGCCGATACCCTGGGAAAAGGAAATCGAACGCTTCCACCGTGCCTTGGAGGCCTTTGACACTCGACTGGCTTCCGGCCGGCCCTTGGGATTCTCCGCCGAAAAACTCTTCCAGGGCCCCATTGCTGACGCGCTCACCCATGTGGGCCAGATCGCCATGCTGCGGCGCATGGCCGGCGCGCCTATCCGCGGGGAAAACTACTTCCGCTCCGGAATCGAAGCCGGCCGTGTAAGCCAGGCCCAAGCGGCCGCCGTGCAGGAGTTTGATTAAGCCGGGCTGAGTGGTCTCAATTGACCTTTGTGGGCGGGCGTGCACACAAGATCGCCCGCAGAGCAAAAGGGCACGGCCTGAAGCCGTGCCCAAATTTCAAACTGGAAGACTCTATCTACTGTCGGAAGGATGCTCCGGGGGCTGAATCGCGATCGGCGGCCCCCGCATCCGGAGGAGCGCTGGTCATGGCAGTCTCCGGATTAATAAGTCCGTCCTTGCTGGGTCCCAGACCCAGGGCAATCAGGGCGCGGGAGTCAGGCACCATCTTAGTCTGCCAGCCGTGATCCTCCTGGAAGCGGGCCATGGCGTCGCGCGTCATCTGATCCCAAACTCCGCTGGGCGTTCCATGCAGGTAGTTCTGGCGCACCAGGGCTTCCTGAATGGCGCGGGTGCGCTCGGCGTCAGGCCTTTGCTGGCCGCGGTATTTCCACGCCATTTTGCGGCTGTGGCGCCCACGGCGGCTTTGCCGGGAATGGCTGGAACTCACGTGCCGGCTGGAGTGGTGCTTGGCCGATGCGTGCTTGTGGATAGCTTTTTTGGTCTTGGCGGCGGCTAAGCTGGTCAGCAGCAGCAGCGCCGAAAAGGTAGCGAGAATTCTCCGCGATCCGTTACCCCGCAAGCGATTCACCTCAAGAAGTTATGGTTCCAAGCCAGCGTCCAGCAAAATGCTTGCGCCTGGAGTGCACCCAATGACCCCGGCTGGGGAAGCCGTGCAGTACTGGCTGCCAGCATCATCACTCATTTGATGCCGGCACGCCAGCAATCTTTCGGCACACCCGCAGGTTACGGAAGTGTACCTCCCATGAATATCGTTCCACCCTGCGGACCCACACCCCGCGGATGGACCAGGAAGACTACATCCTGACCGCTCTTAAGTCCAGAAACAATACGGTTAAAGTCCTCCTCATTGTTCACTTTCTGCTTATTGACTTCCAGGATAACGTCGCCCCGGTTAAGCCCAGTGTCGTCGGCGAAGGAGCCCGGTTTGACGTCGGTAACTACCACTCCATTCGTATTGTTCAGCCCCAGGCGGTCAGCCATGTCCTTGCTCAAGTCATGCACCGTAACGCCCAGCTTGCTCTCGGTGGGCTGCACCTCCGGACCGCCTTCCGGTTCTTCGCCCAGGCGGGCTCCGAACAGTTTCTGGCGGTCTGCCACAGTAACTGGAAGGGTTATCTTCTTGCCCCCGCGAACGATGCCCAGTTCCACCCTGGTGCCCGGCTTGCGCCCGGCAATGTCGGCCACCAGTTCGTCGCCGGTCTTAACCGGTCTGCCATCTACCGCCACGATGGTATCGCCCACCTGCACGCCCGCCTTGGCCGAGGGACCGTTGGGAACCACATTGGAAATTGTCACGCCCGAGCTGACCCCGTAGACGCGCGCGATAGCGGGAATGGCCTGGGCATTGAACTCTACTCCGATGGAGCCGCGGGTGACGCGATGCTCCGGCCCAATCAGCTGGTCGTAAACATGGATGACGGTGTTGGAGGGCAGGGCAAAGCCCACGCCAGCGTAGGCGTTGGTCTCGGTGAGGATGGCGGTATTGATGCCGATCACTTCGCCCGACAGGTTGACCAGCGGACCTCCGGAGTTACCCGGATTGATGGCAGCGTCGGTCTGAATGAAATTCTGAAACTGCCGCGCGGGGACGATGTTGCGGCCCGTCGCTGAAACAATTCCGGCGGTAACGGTTTCCTGCAAGCCGAAGGGGCTGCCGATCGCCAGCACCCAGTCGCCTGGCAGCATGCTGTCAGAATTGCCCAGCTTGGCCGCCGGCAAGGGGCGGTTTATCTCAATCTTGATGACCGCCAGATCGGTTTCCTGGTCGGTGCCAATTACCTTGGCATCGTAGCTCACACCCGGAGGATCGTCTTTGAGCCGCACCCGGATGCGGTCAGCCTTCTCCACCACGTGCCGGTTGGTCACGATGTAGCCCTTGGAGTCCACGATCACACCCGAGCCCAGAGAGCGCTCACGAATATCGGGGCCCCCGCCAAACGCATCCGGTCCTTGTCCGCCCTGCCCCCCTTGCCCGCCCTGCCCGCCGAAAAAGCGGTCAAAAAAATCCTGAAAGGGATTTTGGTCGTCATCACCACCGCCACCCGGAGGGCCCACACGGCGGTGAGGATTCTTGATGGTGGTCTCGGTATTGATGTTCACCACGCTGGGCTCAAGCTGCTTGGCAATGGTGGCAAAGGCGTTCGACATCTGGCGCGGCGACGGCACCTGCAAGGGGGTGGCATCAGCCGAGGAATTCTTGCTTTCCTGTCCTCTGACGCCGTAAGACACCACTGTGCCGATCAGGATTCCAACCGCCAGGGTTACAAGAATGGTCAAAGCGTAGGCTGGGCGACGCGCCGTCAGCCTTGCCCAAAACGAGCGGGCATTCATACGTTGCCTCCGGGAATAGTGCGCAAAAGGAGATTATACCTGCCGCTGTTAAGCGCGGGAAAACCCATGATGTTGTGCAAACTGGAACTCACCTAGGCATTAGACGCAGAAAAGCGGAAATTCGTTATCGGCTGGGCCGCCAAAACCGCCGCTTTTTTGTGCCCTGGCGGCGCTATGTAAAGCGCCCCGCTTCACTGCCGGTCACATCTATCGTGCCGATCCTCAATATATCTTGCCGGCCACTACCCCCAGGAAGATGCCTGTATAGGCGGCAATCGCTCCCACTACCACTAAAGCCCCGAACGCCAGCACAGTGAGCAAGTCAAATATCTGTTGCACACAACAGCGCACCAGCTTCCACAATCCCCAGAGTTCAAGCACCACCAGCAGGGGCAGCGCCAACCCGGCTAGAACATAGGAATGCGGCAGGCGCGGGGCAAGAATTAAAAAGACGAACGCCGGCAGGAAGGCTAAAGCGGAAGCGATGGCCAGCGCGGCGCCGCGAAAAAAAAGCTTCTCCCGCTGGCGCCAGGTTAATGGCGGAAACCACGTCACTGGGCCTCGAAAACCGCCTTGCCCGCCACCACTGTGCGCAGCACCCGTGTGTGCAGAATCTGGGCCGGCGGAACACGAGTAATGTCGCGGTCGAGGATCACAAAATCCGCCCACATGCCCGGCCGCAGCATGCCCTTATCGTGCTCGGCAAACTGAGCGTAGGCGGAGCCGGTGGTGTAGGCAGCGATAGCCTGGTCAATGGTCAGTTTCTCTTGCGGAAAATATTCTGCCGTCCCCGCTTCATTCTTGCGGGTCACGGCGGCGTACAAACCGCGGAAAGGCGTAATCGGCTCTACCGGGTAATCGGTTCCGAAGGCCAGCCACACACGGTTTTCCAGAAAACTCTTCCAGGCATAGGAATAGCGGGCACGTTGCGGTCCCAGACGGGCCAGCGCCCAGTTCATGTCCGTAAGCAGGTGGTTGGGCTGCATGGAGGCGATAACGTCCAGTTCGCGGAAGCGGGCGAACTGCCCGGCATCGAGCACCTGGGCATGCTCCACGCGCCAGCGATGGTCCTGGGTGCGCACCGCCTGCGGCTGACGCTCCTGCAGGTAGCGGTCAGCCTCGGCGAAAGCCTGCAGCGCCATTTCCACCCCGCGGTCGCCGATAGCGTGGAATCCCACCTGGAATCCAGCCGCCGCCCGCTCGTCCATCATGGCGTTGAGTTTGGCCTGCTCCAACCGCGGAATGCCGGAATTCTGCGGATCATCGCTATAGGGCGCCAGCAGGGCCGCTGTGCGCGAACCAAGCGAGCCATCCATGAAGCCCTTCAGCATGGCGGTGTGCAGAAAGGAGTCGGACTGGGAATGATAGGCGCGGTGTTTTTCCAGGATGTCGAGCGCATCCACAAAGGGTAGCCACTCGGAGAGTCGCAAGCTAAGTTTGCCTTCATTCTCCAGTTCCTCGGCCACCAGAAAATCGTCCCACTCGGAGAAATCCTGGGCGGAGGTGATGCCCGACTGGGCGGCATCCTGCAGCGCGATTTGCATGGCCCGCAGATGCTGCGCCGGCGTGGCTTTGGGCTCTTTGGAGCTAACCAACTCCATGGCGGAATCTTCGCGCAGAATTCCGGTAGGCTCGCCGGCGGAATCGCGATCAATCTTGCCGCCCGGCGGATCGGGACTATTGCGGGCGATGCCAGCGGCCCGGAGGGCGGCGCTGTTGGCCACCGCTATGTGGCCGTCTACGCGTCCGAAAATGGCGGGGTGATCGCCGGTGACGGCGTCCAGGTCGCGGCGCGTGGGCAGCTTTCCGCCCGGCCACACGGTGTGATCCCAGCCGCGCCCGCGAATCCACTCGCCCGGCTGCGCGCTCTTTACCCGCTCCGCGATGCGCGCCTGCATTTCCTGCAAGGAGCGCGTTCCGGTCAGGTCCACATTCATTCTGCCGAAACCGGCGGAGGCCAGGTGGGTGTGAGCGTCGTTGAAGCCGGGCATCACAAAGCGTCCTTGCAGGTCCACCACGCGCGTACGTTTGCCCTTGAGTTTGGAGATTTCCGCATCGGAGCCGACGGCGATCACGCGGCCCTGGCCCACCGCCATGGCCTGGGTGCGCGGTTTGATTTCCACGTAGGGCGGCGAAAAAATCTGCACCGCTCCGGTGTAGATGTTTCCCCGCAGATAAATCGTATCCGGGGAAGCGGATTGAGCGTGCGCGGCCATAATGGCTATAGCCAGAAATGCAACAACAACCGCCGGTTTCATGCCGCGACCCCGCTCAATGCCAGCGTCGCCAGCAGAATTCTTTTCAGCGCCAGTTCGCGGCCGGAGCAGTCGAACCACTCCTGCAAGGTATGGGCGCCGCCCCCCGCGCCGCCGCCGCCGATGGCCACCGCGTCGCGGCCCAGCGAGAGGGGAATGTTGGCGTCGGTGGAAGCGCGCTGCACCTGCGATGGATTGCCCAGGTGCGAATCCACCGCCCGCAGCACGCGCAGAATACGGGCGTTGGAATCCAGTTCTCCCGCCGGCCGGCTGCCGATCACGCTGGCCTCATAGCTAAGAGCACCGTTGCGCGCTCTGCCCGCATCCGCTGTCAAAGCCTGGTCGAGGGCCACGCGCAGTGCCGATTCCAGACGGTCAATCTCCGCTGATGAAGTGGAGCGCAGGTCTACCCGCATGCTGGCCGATTCCGGAATGGAGTTCACGGAAGTGCCGCCGCGGATGACGCCGATGTTGAAGGTGGTCTTGGGCACGGCCGCCACCCGCACCTGGGTGAAGCGCTCGATAGCGCGGGCCAGCACGATGATGGGATTGGGCGCGCCAAAGTCGCTCCAGGAGTGGCCCCCCGGGCCGCGCACCACAATTTCAAAGCGCCGGCTGCCCAGGGCCTCGGCCACGATGGAGTCCGAGCCCGCTCCGTCCAGCACCAGCGTGGCCTTAATCGCCTCCGACCAGTGCGGGTCGGAGAAGATGTGGCGCATACCGCGCAGGTCGCCTTCTCCTTCCTCGCCTACGTTGCCAATGAATACCAGCGGGCACAGGTGGCCAATGCCAGACCCCTGCAGCGCCCCGGCGGTGGCCAGCAGCGCGGCCACTCCGGCGCCATTGTCGGAAATACCGGGGCCGTACAGACGGCTGCCTTCGCGCCGCGGTCGCAACGTGGTGCCCGCGGGAAATACCGTGTCTATATGGGCGCTGATGGCGAGAAAGCGATTGCTGGCCTCCATGCCGCGCCGGATTCCAAATACATTGCCCACTTCGTCAATGTGAACGTCCGCGAGTTCCAGTTCGCGAAAACGCTCCGCCAGCCAGGAGGCGCGCTCGCCCTCCCCGAAAGGTGGTCCGGCAATTCCGGCCAACTGCATCTGCCACTCCGCAATTTGGGGTTCCTGGGCAGCGAACCAGCGAAATGCGGATTGCACCGGCGGGAGTACTGCCAGCCGGGCGATCTCCTGGATGGAGGGCGCCGCTTCTGCGGTTTCGGGTCGTGAACCGGGTGCCATGCGGGCGAAGCTTCATATTACAACGGAGCCCCTGCGGCGCGGG
>Ga0310811_10010163_pt1 | contig 12155 bp, 4 predicted proteins | sample YCmetagenome_FD_207642 | JGI IMG/M metagenome (GOLD analysis project Ga0310811, IMG submission 207642) | Soil microbial communities from experimental microcosm in Duke University, North Carolina, United States - YC | ecosystem: Engineered > Artificial ecosystem > Soil microcosm > Unclassified ... | reverse complement strand
CGCCCCGCGAGCTGTACGAAATGTACCTCTACGCTTTCCGCCGGGTAATAGAGGAAGCCCACCCCATGGGTGTCATGAGCAGCTATAATGACTGGGATGGGGTACCCATCACCGGGAGCTATTATTTCCTCACCCAACTGCTGCGGGAGAAATTTGGCTTTGACGGCTACGTGGTCTCCGATAGCGAAGCCGTGGAATACCTGTTCACCAAACACCATGTCGCCGATACCTATAAAGAAGCCGTTCGCCAGGTGATAGAGGCCGGCCTGAACGTGCGGACCAATTTCACGGAGCCTAAGATCTTTATCGAGCCTCTTCGTGAACTGGTAAAAGAAGGCAGCGTCTCCATGAAGACCCTCGATCGGCGGGTCGCCGATGTCCTAAAAGTAAAATTCAGACTGGGCCTCTTCGACCAGCCTTATGTCAAAGACCCTAAAAAGGCGGAGGAAGTGCTGAAGCCGGGCAGAACTCATGATTTTATGCTGCAGATGGCCCGGGAATCCCTGGTCCTGCTAAAGAATGACAACAGCCTCTTACCCCTTGACAAAAATAAATTCAAACATATCCTCGTCACCGGGCCCCTGGCCGCGGAGACCTCCTACGCCATTAGCCGCTATGGCCCCTCCAATCTCTCCGTCGTCTCCGTACTGGAAGGACTTCGGTCCTACCTGGGCGACAAGGCCGCCCTGGACTATGTAAAAGGTTGCGAAATGGTAGACAGCGCCTGGCCGGAAAGCGAGCTCATCCCAACCCCACTGAACAAGACTGAACAGGACGGCATCGCCGAAGCAGTCGCCAAAGCCAGCCAGTCGGATGTCATCATAGCCGTATTGGGGGAAGATGAAAAAAGGGTGGGGGAGAGCATGTCCCGCACCGGCCTGGACCTGCCCGGCAGACAGGAACAGCTGCTGCAGGCCCTGCAGGCTACCGGTAAACCAGTGGTGCTGGTCCTCATCAACGGGCAACCCCTCACCATCAATTGGGCCAACCGCTATATCCCCTCCATCCTGGAAGCCTGGTTCCCCAATTCCTACGGTGGCCAGGCCATCGCAGAGACGCTGTTCGGCGACTATAATCCAGGCGGCAAACTGACCATCACTTTCCCCAAAACCACCGGGCAGATCGAATGGAACTTCCCCTACAAGCCCGGCTCACAGCCCATGGAAGGAAAGGACGGCGTGGGCAAGACCAGCGTCTTCGGCCCCCTCTATCCCTTTGGTTACGGACTGAGCTATACCAGCTTCGCCTATAAAAATCTCGTCGTAACCCCCGAAGAACAACGTCCGCAAGGTGATGTGGCCGTCTCCGTCGAAGTAACCAACACAGGTAACCGAAAAGGAGAAGAAGTGGTGCAGTTATATGTAAAAGATGAGTTCAGCAGCGTCACCGTTTATGAAACGCAGCTCCGGGGATTCGAAAGGGTTTCCCTGGCGCCCGGAGAGACAAAGACGCTGAATTTTACCCTGCACCCGGACGACCTGGCCCTGTTGGATAAAAATATGAACTGGAGGGTAGAGCCTGGAAAATTCCAGGTATGGATCGGCAGCAGCTCAACGGACATCCGCCTGAAAAAGGAGTTTACCATCCGCTGATAAAGATTTTCGTTCCTCCGGTGAGGGCCTGACCATTACCGGTGATCCGCAGCCAATAGATACCGGGGAGTAGTCCTCCGGGTGGCTGGTCGATCCATGCCTCCCTATTCAGCACACGGAAAGCCACTTTCCGGTAACTTCCGCCCATATCATAAAAAATGGCTGTATAATATCCGTCCGTTATTCCCTGTAGCTTTAGCTGCTGCCGGGGAGCGATCATGGTCGGATAGATCTTCCACCCCTTACCGGGTCCATTGCCATGAAGGGTCAGCGTCTGGCTGTATTGGACGGAACCTGATGCATCCGTTATCTTTAGCCGGTAATAATAGATTCCGGCGCCCATTATAAATTTGTCGATATATTCGCCGGGCAGGGAGGCTCCGGCCATACTGACCCGGTCTGACCAGATGTTGGAATAGGCAGTTCCATCGGCTGACTTTTCCAGAGACACCCGCTGATCTTCCGTCACATTTCCCAGCTCCCATTCCAGGTGCCCTCCGTCATCCTGCATACTACTGGTAAAAGAAGTGATGCGCACCGGTAAAACAACATAGGATCCGGTGGCAAATACCGTATTGACGGCTACCAGGTCCAGACCTCCCTGCGCCTCCGAAGTATTGGTAGGATAAACGGAGGTATTACTTAGCGTTAACAGCTGCGCAGAACTGGGTGCGACCGTTCCATCTGCCGCCAGCAACGCATAGCCATAAAGGAATTGCCCTGCGGTTATACCCAGGTCGGCAAACGTATAAAAGACCCCGCCGACCTCCTGGTTGACATTGGAAGATACCCTCAGCCGCAGTTCGGCCTCATCCTTGCGCAAGACATATGCCGAAAGCTGCAAATTCCCGTTGAGGGTGGACGGATGGCCCCAGTTTCCGTTATTATTGGAGCCATTGCCTCCCGCGCAGGTCTTGACGGTACCGAAAGAGGCCGGATCGCCGTTGGCGTCCAAACTCGTTATAGCCACAATTTTAAAGGGATCATGTTGAAAATTATTGCCCCGGTCAAAAATGGCGAATCCTGCCTCCGTCGGAGATGACGTATTGAGCCTGGAAGCAAAGATGATGTCCACCCGCTCGATGTTATTGTTATTGCCATCTCCATTGCCGGCATTGGTAAAAAGATTATCGGTTCCCTGGTTTAACATCCCCGCACCCAACACTGTCTCGACCACATCCAGGTAAGGCGGCTTGAAATTCAGAGCGCCGGAGCCAGGACAGGCTGAGGCCGACGCGGCAGTGGACTCCATGTAAACGATATTCCTGCTACCCGTTGCATTGGAATTATTGACCCTTCTCAGCTTTACAGTGGCCGCAGATGCCGGAGCTATGAAATAAGAGTTGCCGTTGGCATTAAAACTGTTTAGCTTCAACTGGTTGGAAATGCCATTGCTGAAAGTGTAAAGATAAGAGGTCGAGGAGCAGCCACTAAAAGTACCCGGGCTGGCGGGCAACGCCGTATAACTGCTGATCGGACTGGCTGCTGATACATAGGCCGCCGAGAAAGAAGTGACAGGAGATTGCCCGTAAAGAGAGGGTTTATAGCAACAGCCGACCAATAACAGGACCATAGAGGCGGTGAAGTGGACATTGGATTTCACGGGTTTGGGATTGTACCCACAAAGTACTTCCATTCTTCGGGCCTTGGCAACTTCCCTTTGCCGTTTTAAACAAAAGGACCGTCATATCCTAAAGTTTCTGCTTAGTATAAAAAAATAACCTGATAAATTCCGTTTAATAAATATCAAAAATGAGGAAGGCAGACGGAGGTTGGCCAGGTACATTTGGCTATACGTAAACAACCAACCTGCAATGAGATCATTTGCTTTTTCCGTCTTGTGCTCCTTCACAGGCTCTTTACTGTCCTTTTTCCTGGCATCACCCTTTTCAGGCAGCGCGCAGACCCAGCCCAACCCGGACAGCATTCGCGCCCAACGGGCCCGGATGATCCTCCAGGCTTCGGAAGAATACAAACATAAGGTCTTTACCCATGCAGATACCCTGCGGGGCAGCATCACCCCCGAACGGGCCTGGTGGGATGTCCAGCGTTATGATATCACCGTGCAACCCGATTTTGCCACCAAGAGCGCCAGGGGTAAAAACCGCATCACCTATAAAGTGGTCAGCAGCCAGCAGCCAGCCATGCAGCTTGACCTGCAGGCCCCCCTGCATATCGACAGCATCCTGGACGACAACGGTCACTCCCTCCCTTTTACCCGGGAGGGAAATGCCTGGCATGTGCAGACCCCCGCCCAGCAAGCTTCTTCTACCCACACCGTGGAAGTATATTTCTCCGGCACCCCGCATGAGAGTACCCGCCCGCCGTGGAGCGGCGGATGGACCTTCGCCAAAGACTCCCTGGGCCGTCCCTGGATGACGGTGACCTGCCAGGGGTTGGGCGCCTCCATCTGGTATCCCTGCAAAGATCACCAGAGCGACGAGCCGGATAAAGGGGCCTCCCTGACCATGATCGCCCCCGACACCCTGGTGGCCGTCGCCAATGGCCGCCTGCAATTCACGAAAAACAATGGCGACGGCACCACGACTACGAAATGGGCCGTGGTCAACCCCATCAGCAACTACTGTATTATCCCTTACATCGGCAAATACACCCATTTTCATGAAGACTTCAAGGGAGAGAAAGGCCACCTGGACCTCGACTACTGGGTACTGGACTACAACCTGGCAAAGGCCAAAGCCTATATGCCGGAACAGGTACACAATATGCTGCACAGTATGGAGCACTGGTTCGGCCCTTACGCTTTTTATGAAGACGGGTACAAACTGGTGGATGTACAACACACCGGTATGGAACACCAGAGCGCCGTTGCCTATGGCAACAACTACGCCTTTGGCTACCGCGGTCGGGATGGCTCCGGCACCGGGCTGGGGCTGAAATGGGATTTTATCATCATCCATGAAAGTGGTCACGAATGGTTTGGCAATAACATCACCACCAAAGACCTGGCGGATATGTATGTTCATGAAGGATATACCAATTACAGCGAGACCCTCTTCGTGGACTACATGTATGGAAAAGAAGCCGGAGACGCCTACAACGCCGGTACCCGCCGGGGGATCCGCAACGACAGGCCCATCATTCCCCGGTACAATGTGAACGAACAGGGCAGCGGGGACATGTATCCCAAAGGAGGTAACATGCTTCATGCGATCCGTCATAGTATGGATGACGACGAAAAGTTCCGGCAGATCCTGCGGGGCATGAACAAGACCTTCTATCATCAGACGGTGACGACCCAACAGATTGAACGGTATCTCTCCCAACAGGCAGGATATGATTACAGCAAAGTCTTCGATCAATACCTTCGTACCACACAGATCCCGGACCTGGAATATTATTTCAGCGACGACCATAAAAAAGTATCTTATCGCTGGACGAATTGTGTGAAAGGCTTCGACCTTCCCCTGGTCCTGAAAAACGATAAAGATAGAATACGCATTCTTCCTACGGAGCAATGGAAGAGCAGCGATCTGAAAGACGGAGAGGCGGCTTTGTTTGACGAGGCAGCCATCACCAGGATGTATTATATCGGCGTGAAACCCAACGTTGGCAAACAATAAAAATATTTTATACATGCGATTCGTCCATTCTTTCCTGTCAACATTTTGTCTTTGTTTTCTCTTATCATTCTCACTCCGCGCCCAACGTTCGGCCCCCATAAAATGGACCAAAGACGGAAAAGCTTATTATGCCACGGAAGACAATACCCTGGTGAAATATCAGCTACCCGCCTTCCAGCGTATCGTACTGGCGGATGCGGGGCAGCTGACGCCGCAGGGAGCCGGTAAACCCCTGGAAATTCAGGCCTTTTCCTTTACAGAGGATGAAAAAAAATGCCTGATCTATACCAATAGTAAAAAGGTTTGGCGTCTCAATACCAGGGGAGACTATTGGCTCCTGGACCTTACCACCCATAGTCTCCATCAGGTGGGAAAGGAACGGCCCGCCTCTTCCCTGATGTTTGCAAAAATATCTCCGGACGGTACCAAAGTGGCGTATACCAGCGAACACAATCTTTATGTGGAAGACCTGGCCAGCGGGAAAGCCACCGCCCTGACAACAGACGGAACGGCACGCCTGATCAACGGCACCTTCGACTGGGCGTATGAAGAAGAGTTCAGTTGCCGCGATGGCTTTCGCTGGAGTCCCGATAGTAAAAGCATCGCCTACTGGCAAATCGATGCCTCCAAGATCAGGAATTTCCTGCTGCTCGACAATACGGACTCCCTGTATTCCTTTACGATACCCGTAGAGTACCCCAAGGCGGGAGAAGACCCTTCTCCCTGTAAAGTGGGGGTGGTAAGCCTCGCTACCGGTGAGACCCGCTGGATGGATGTGCCCGGCGACAGCCGTCAACATTATATTCCCCGCATGGAATGGGCGGACAACAGCACGGAGTTGGTCCTGGAACAGCTTAACCGCAAACAGAATGACGCCCGGATCTTTATTTGCAATGCGGTTACCGGTGTTGCCAAACCCATTTACGAAGAGACGGAAACAACCTGGATCGATGTTAAACACCGATGGAGTGAAGATCCTACCGGCTGGGAATGGATCAATGGCGGAAAAGAATTCCTCTGGGTCTCCGAGAAAGACGGCTGGCGGCATATTTACCGGATCGGCCGGGACGGCGCCAAAGAGACCCTGCTGACAAAAGGCGACTATGATATGATCAGCCTGAAGGCTGTCGATGAAAAGAATGGATATGTTTATTTTATGGCTTCACCGGACAATGCCTTGCAGCAATATTTATACAGAGTGCCTTTGAAAGAGGGCGGGAAGCTGGAATTGCTGTCGCCGGCTACGGAAAAAGGGACGCATAATTATACTATTTCACCCGGCGGCCTCTACGCGACCCATACCTTCTCGAATTATCAATATGCCAACGTTTCCGAATGGGTGAGCCTTCCCCGCCATCAGAATATAAAGACCAACGATCAACCCGCGCGTAAAAGCCCCCAGCCGAAAGTAGAGCTATTCCAAATAACGACGGAAGACAACATCACCATGGATGGCTGGATGATAAAACCTGCGAATTTCGACAGCACCAAAAAATACCCCATCTTATTCCACGTATATGCCGAGCCGGCAGGCGTCACGGTAAAAGATGCCGCCGGTTATGCAGGCACTCCCCTGTACGCCGGGGACATCGCCGCCGACGGATATATCCAGATCAGCGTGGAAGGCCGTGGTACACCCGTCCCCAAAGGGGCCGCCTGGAGAAAATCCATCTACCGGAAAATAGGCATCCTGAATATTCACGACCAGGCCATGGCCGCCAAAAAGATCATCCAATGGCCTTTTGTGGATCCCAACCGGGTGGCGGTATACGGCTGGAGCGGCGGAGGCTCTACCACCCTGAACCTTTTATTTCAATACCCGGAGATCTATAAGACGGGCATTGCCATTGCGCCGGTGGCCAATCAACTGCTGTATGACAATATTTACCAGGAGCGGTACATGGGACTTCCCCAGGAGAACAGACAGGATTATGTCAATGGCAGCCCCCTCTCTCATGCAAAGGACCTGAAGGGGAATTTGCTGGTGGTACATGGGACGGGCGATGACAATGTACATTACCAGGGGACCGAGATGCTGATCAATGAGCTGGTGAAATATGACAAGACATTCCAGATGATGAGCTATCCCAACCGGACCCATGCGATCCGGGAAGGGGAAGGCACGTCCCTGCATTTGACGCATTTGTTCACATCGTATCTGAAAGAACATTGTCCCGGCGGCGGGCGGTGAAACCTCTTAAAATAGTTATAATATGAAGCGACTACGGATGATAACGAGTATTGCCTTTTTGTCCTTCGGAGCCCTGGTAAAAGGACAGCAGGTAAAGGATTATGCGGTTCAACCCGTCGCATTCACCCGGGTAAAGCTTACCGACAATTTCTGGGAACCGAAAATCCAGGTGAATGCGAAGGTGACAATCCCTTATATCCTGGATAAGTGTAGGAAAACCGGGCGGGTCGATAATTTTTTAAAAGCTTCCCAAACAACAGGCGGGGACGCGGCCTCGGAATTCCCTTTTGACGACACAGATCTTTACAAGGTCATCGAAGGGGCTTCCTATAGCTTGCAGATCCGGCCGGATAAAATGTTGGAGAGCCAATTGGATACGCTCATCGCTATCATTGGCGCCGCACAGGAGCCTGATGGATATTTATATACTTTCCGCACGATGCATTCGGCGCATCCCCATCCCTGGATAGGGACCCGGCGCTGGGAAAACGAAGAGATCCTGAGTCATGAATTATATAATGCAGGCCATTTATACGAATCTGCCGTAGCGCACTACCAGGCTACAGGTAAAAGGTCCCTCCTGAATGTGGCGTTGAAGAATGCCGACCTGCTGATTAAGACTTTTGGTTACGGAAAGGAAACGAAATATCCCGGCCACCAGATTGTCGAAATAGGCCTTGTAAAATTGTACCGGGTAACGGGCGAGAAAAAATACCTCGACCTGGCCAAATTCTTTTTGGATATAAGAGGTCCGAAAGGAGATGCGTATAACCAGGCGGACAAGCGGGTGGCAGACCAGCATGAGGCGGAAGGACACGCGGTAAGAGCGGCCTATATGTATACGGGAATGGCTGATGTGGCTGCACTGACGGGCGATGCAACTTATCTGAAAGCGATTGACGACATCTGGGACGACGTGGTGAATAAAAAATTATATGTCACCGGCGGTATCGGCGCCACAGGGAATGGAGAGGCATTCGGCGAGGCATACGATCTGCCGAATATGTCTGCTTACGCGGAGACCTGCGCCGCCATCGGAAATGTATACTGGAATAGCAGGATGTTCCTCCTTCATGGCGATGCCAGGTATATCGATGTATTGGAGAGGACCCTGTACAACGGTCTTTTATCGGGCATTTCCCTGAGCGGCAACCGTTTTTTTTATCCCAACCCCCTGGCATCGATGGGGCAGCATTTACGCAGCGCCTGGTTTAGCTGCGCTTGTTGTATTACCAATATGACCCGCTTCCTGCCTTCCGTGCCGGGATATGTCTATGCCCAGAACGGCGACAACCTGTATGTGAATCTTTTCATGAGCAATACGGCAGGTATCAAATTGCATTCCGGCGCGGTGACCATCACGCAGCAGACAGATTATCCCTGGGACGGAAAGATCGCACTGACAGTGGACCCGGCCTCTTCCTTCCCCTGGGAACTGCATATCCGGATCCCCGGTTGGTCCAGGGGGCAGGCCGTGCCCGGCGATCTGTATCATTTTGCAGGATACAAGGCCTCCGTCATCCCCATTACCGTCAACGGACAACCGATAGCCTACGATACACAAAAAGGCTATGCCATTATCCGCCGCCACTGGAAAAAAGGAGACAAGGTGGTGATCGATCTTCCCATGCCGGTGGAAAAGGTCATGGCCAACGAGCGGGTGAAAGCGGACCTTGGAAAATTTGCTTTTCAGAAAGGTCCGGTGGTGTACTGCCTGGAGGGCCCGGATTATGCGGACAGTACCGTGCAGAGTATCGTAGTAGATACCAGTGCTGCCATAACCGCTGACTATAAGGATACCCTCCTCAACGGCATCACGATGCTGGCGACAAAAGGATATTCCTCGGCACGCCAGCCGAAGAGCGACCAGGTGATAACCAGGGACGCGCAGGTAAAGGCAATCCCCTATTATGCCTGGAATAACCGCGGAAGCTGTGAAATGGAGGTATGGATCCCCTATGAAGCTTCTGCCGCCAGGCCTAAGCCGGCTCCCACCATTGCCTCTGGCAGTACGGTCAGCGCCTCCCTTCATAATAAAAGGATGCTCAGTGCCCTGAATGATCAATATGATCCGGTAGACTCCAAGGATAACAGCGCCCTGTACCTTCATTGGTGGCCGAAAAAAGATTCCAAAGAGTGGGTCCAGTACGATTTCAACGGAGAATTTACCGTCTCTTCTTCTAAAGTGTATTGGTTCGATGATGGACCCTGGGGAGGCTGCCGGGTGCCCAAATCCTGGAAGCTCTATTATAAGAAGGACGGTCAATGGGTTGAGGTCAACAATACCAGCGCCTACGGAACAGAAAAAGACAAATATAATAAAGTCACTTTCGACCCGGTAAAAACTACCGCCTTACGTTTGGAACTGCAGTTGCCCGCCGATAATTCATCCGGCATTCACGAATGGATCGTTGAATAACCTACTTATGCGTTTCGATAAAATCAGCATCACCCTCCTTATGGCCCTCTGCGCCTGTATGAATAATGGTCTTGCCCAAATACAGGCAGTCATTCAAATAGACCCGGCAAAAGAGAAGGCCAGGATATCACCCACCCTTCATGGAATATTCTTTGAAGAGATCAGCCATGCGGGGGAGGGGGGGCTGTATGCCGAATTGATACAGAACAGGGGATTCGAAGACAGCAGGCTGCCCCAGGCGACTACCCTGCAGAATGGAGACATTGTGCCGGAAAGAACTTCTCATTTCATGCTGAAACCCGGACAGGCCAGCGACTGGAAGATGCCATGGCCGGTAAAAAGCTCCTGGCCTGCATGGACCCTCCGATCGACAGGTAATTCCGCCCTGCAGCTTTCTTTAACGGCAGCCCATCCTTTAAATAATGCTACGCCTCATTCCCTGGAAGTGAGAGTGACGGGAAAAGACACGGGAAGAGCCGATCTGATCAATGAAGGCTTCTGGGGAATTAATACGGTCGCGGGGGAAGAATATGATTGTAGTTTCTACCTAAGAAACCCGGGAACGTATAAAGGCGCCCTTACCGCTTCCCTGCAATCAAAAGATGGAATGGTGTTGGCTTCCCACACATTTATTGCCATCAGGAAAGGAGAATGGACAAAATATACCTGTGTTTTAAAAGCGGGTCGATCTGACCCCCAGGCCCAATTTGTATTTTCCTTCGGAAGGCAAGGCGTTTTATGGTTTGATATCGTTTCGCTTTTTCCCCGGAAAACCTTCAAAGGCAGGCCCAACGGCTTGCGAGCCGACCTGGCCCAATACATTGCCGATCTCAAACCCTCTTTTATCCGCTGGCCGGGAGGCTGTTATGTGGAAGGGATCAATATACAAAGCGCACCGGACTGGAAGCGTACGCTGGGACCCATAGAAAAGAGGCCGGGTACTTTCAGCCCCTGGGGTTACTGGTCCAGCGATGGATTCGGCTATCATGAATACCTGCAATATTGCGAGGATATCGGCGCCGCCGCCCTGTACGTATTTAATGTGGGAGTGTCCTGTGAGTTCCGGAGCGGGACTTTTATCCCGGACGATAGCCTCGCCCCCGTCATTCAAAATGCCCTGGATGCCATTGAATATGCCATCGGGCCCGTCAGCTCCGTATGGGGAAAACAACGTGCGGCGAATGGGCATCCCGCTCCTTTCCCCCTGAAATATGTAGAAGTAGGCAATGAGCAGCATGGACCCAGGTATGCGCAGCGATATAACCGGTTCTACGAGGCGATCCGGGAAAAATATCCGGCTATCCGCATCATTGCCAGCATGGGCATCGGGGATGTCAACAGGAATACAATGGATGGCATGCAACAGATAGACCTGGCTGACGAACATGCTTATAAGGGCGCCTACTGGTCCTTCACGCATTACGATCATTTTGATAAATATCCAAGAGGGAACTGGGAACTGTATGTGGGCGAATATGCCACCAATGGAGGAGTAGGAAGAGGGAATATGGCTGCGGCCTTGAGTGATGCGGTCTATATGATGTCCATGGAAAAGAATTCAGACCTGGTTAAAATGAGCAGCTATGCACCCTTACTGGTCAATGTGAACGACGAATCCTGGCCGGTGAACCTGATCAATTTCGACGCGGGACATAGTTTTGCCCGTATCTCCTATTACGCCATCCGGATGTTCAACGAGAACAGGCCGGATGTAAACCTGGAAACTACGGTAAAAGTGCAGCCCCCCGCAGCGCCAACCGATCACTTCTCCGGAGGCATCGGGTTGGGCACCTGGGATACGCAAAGCGAATACAAAGACATCCGGGTGGAGAAGAATGGACAGATAGTTTACCAGGCCGACTTTGCGAACGGAGCGCACGACTGGTTACCCATACGGGGCGACTGGAAAAAAGGAGACAGCTCCATCCGGCAGACGGCCGCGGGAGCACAACGGCTGGCCTTATTGAAAGACAGCGTATTCGATGCCTATACCCTTACGCTGAAAGCCCGTAAGACAGGTGGCTACAATGCCTTTATCATACCTTTTGCCGTAAAGGACAGCAATAATTACCTGCGGGCGCATATCGGGTCTTATGTCAACAGTCATTGCGTCTTCGAGAAAGTATCCGGCGGTTATGAAGTCTCGGACCTGACTGATCAGAAGCGCATGAAGGCCCCTGTCGTAAATGGCCGCTGGTATGATATCCGGCTGGAAGTACAGGACAATAAAGTGGATTGTTACCTGGATGGAGAGCTTTTAATGACGTATAAAGAGCCTGATAAAGTGTTTGCCATATCCGGACGGGATGAAAAGACCGGTGACATCCTTATAAAAATGGTAAATGCAGCGGGAATGCGCTGTAATACCA
>Ga0310811_10010162_pt1 | contig 12155 bp, 11 predicted proteins | sample YCmetagenome_FD_207642 | JGI IMG/M metagenome (GOLD analysis project Ga0310811, IMG submission 207642) | Soil microbial communities from experimental microcosm in Duke University, North Carolina, United States - YC | ecosystem: Engineered > Artificial ecosystem > Soil microcosm > Unclassified ... | reverse complement strand
GACTCGCAGGTCACCTCCGGCCTGCAGGCGAGCGCCGTCGGAGCGGTGCACCTGGGCGGTTACCGGTCGCTCACGCTGGCGCTCGAACCGGGCGCCGCTCGCGGCGGGAGCCGTACGACGCAGACGCTGCTGATCGACAACCAGGGCAACGTTCCCGAGCGGTTACGGCTCACCGCGTCCGACACCGACGGGCTGCTGAGTTTCGAACTCCCGGCAGGCACGACCGTCGAGCCGGGCAGGTCGGCGGTCCCGTTCCAGGTGCACGCCCGGCAGGAATGGCTCGGCAAGCCGCAGCGGATTCCGTTCCACATCGTGGCCACACCGGAGGAGGGTCAGCCGGTGAGCGCCAACGGCGTACGGATCGTCCGGCCGCGGCTGGGCGTGCTGCCGCTGGTTCTGGCCGGCGCCCTGGTGGCCGTCCTCGCCGGGGGCCTGGCGCTCAACCTGCGGCCGTCCTCGTCCGACACGGGTTCCGGCCCGATGGCGGTGGCGGGATCGCCCACGCAGGAGGACGCCTCTCCGGCGCCGGCGGTCACGATGCGGTCTCCCGAACCCCCCTCGCCGTCGCCTTCTCCCCCTCCGCCTCCATCACCATCACCGTCGCCGTCGCCGTCGCCACGGGTGAAGACCCCCGCACCTCCTCCGGTGAACCCCGCGTCGCAACTGCTCGTCGAGTATCACCGGTCGGGCGGCTTCGCCGGGTTCGCCGATCGGATCACGGTGTTCGGGGACGGCCGCGCCACGGTCACCCGGGTGACGACCAACGTGGACACCACACTCACGCCCGAGGAGTTGGCCGGGCTCACCGAGAATCTCGGGCGACTGGAGCTCGGCGAACCCGCGCCGGAGCCCGGCGGTGCCGACCACATCACGTACGAGCTGATCGTGAACGGCGAGCGGTCCGTCCGTTACGACGCCCTGCCGCAGGACTGGCAGGACGTGACGGCCATTCTCGACCAGGTGATCGAGCGCCAGTAGGAGAGCCGTCCCTGCCCGAAGGGGCGGTCTCCGCCGCCCCTTCGTACGGACCTCCGGTCCTTCTTGCCCGCTGCGGAGCATGTCAGCGTCGGGGAGACGACACTGCTCCCAGGGGGGCGCTATGCACAGGCATGCCGGTGACCTCGGCGCGGAGTTCCGGCCGCCGGGCGACCGCGCGCGAGCCGACGAGGGGGCGGCTCTCGAGGCGGAGGGAATGGATCCGCGTGGCCTGCTCGGCCTGCAGCGCACGGCGGGCAACGCGGCGGTCAGCGGGATGCTGGAGGAGGAACGCTCGCCGGTCCACGATGTGATCTCCTCGGGCGGTCAGGCCCTCGACCACGAGGTCAGGGCCGACATGGAGGGCAGGTTCGGCGCGGACTTCTCCGACGTGCGGATCCACACGGGCGAGCAGGCCCGGCACTCGGCCACCTCCGTGAACGCCCAGGCGTACACGGTCGGGTCGAATGTCGTGTTCCAGCACTACGACCCGTCCTCCGACGCCGGCCGTCACGTGCTCGCCCACGAGCTCACGCACGTCATCCAGCAGCGCAACGGCCCGGTGGACGGCACGGAGGCGGGGGGCGGCGTGCGGGTCAGCGACCCGTCCGACCGCTTCGAGCGCGAGGCCTCGGCCACCGCCGACCACGTGATGTCGGCCCCCGCCCCCGCCGTTCAGCGCGAGGAGGCGCCGGAGGAAGAGGAGCCGACGGCCCAGACGTACGTCCAGCGCCAGGAAGAACCCGAGGAAGAGCAGGCGGAGTAGCCGTGCGCGCGCACACAGAACGCGGACACTCCTCGGACGACGAGACCCGGGCGGCGAAGCGGACGGCGCAAGCGTCCGACGAGGGGCTCGCCCACCTGCAGAGGGCAGCCGGCAACACCGCGGTGCGAGGCCTGATGTCACGGGCTCCCGCACTCCAGTCACCGGCCGTTCAGACCGCGCCGCCCACGTCGGCGCCGCCCGCCGCCGAGAACGCGGCCAAGTCCCCCGTCGCGACTCTCACCGAGCAGGTCGTCGCGGGCCAGTTCAAAGAGGCGCTGCTCTACCTCAACGGGCTTCCGATCGAGTACATGCTGGACTACCTGGAGAAGCTGGGTTTCGCCAACGCGAGCTACCTGCTGGCCAACCTGGGGACGGTGGCCGGGCTCGGAGGTCCTTCGGTCGCCCGGCTGGAAGCGGCGATCCGCACGACCGGCATCCGGCAGACGGGCACCTTCTCCGACCTGCTGATCCCCCTGCTGGATGCACTCAGCCGATCCGGGCTGCGTCAGCACTTCTCTGATCAGTACCTCGCGATCCGTGCCAAGGTGCGGCCACCTGCAGGCGGCTGGAACACACTCCTCCATCAGTATTTCGAGATGGCCCACCTGGGACCACTCGTCGAGTTGACGGTGGCGGACGACGCCTTCCGGGTGCTCGACTTCCTGCCCACCGCCGAGACGAACCAGGCGGTGAGCGCTCTCGGGCAGTCCGAACTGATCCTCCTCCTCAAGAACGGCCGGAGCGCCGACCGCTTCCCCGAAGGCGACCGGGTCAAGGCGTCGCTCGACGCCACCTGGCGCGCACAGTTCCCGGGGGTGGAACCACCCTGGCCGAAGGCGCCGACCGTCTCGGGACGGAACGTCGCGGCGATGTCCACGATGGACAAGCTCGCCGAATCGATCCGACGGTCCGAGAAGTACGGCGGAGCCGAGGTCAGCGGGAAGCTGGAGGAACTGCTCGCGCCCGCGTCTCTCGCGATGATCGCGGGCACGACGATCCTGTTCGCGGTGCTGGAGATGGGCACCGGTGGAACCGCCGGCCTCGTCATGCTCGGACTGTCGGCGTTGATGGTGGGCCCGGAGGTCTACACCATCGCCGGAGACATCAAGGCGTTCATCACCACGGCGGCCGGCGCAAACGACGAGATGGACCTCGACCTGGCCGGAAGCCATTTCGCCAAGGCGGCTGTGGCGATCAGCATCGACATCCTGATCGCCGTCCTGCTGCACAAGCCGACCAAGATGGCGACTCCCAAGATCCAGGCGGGAGCGCGGGCGGTGGGCGAGTTCCTGAAGACCGCGGTGCCGATGCGGGGACAACGTCAACTGGTCCCGGCCCTCGTCATGGCCGGGGACGGACCGCGCTTCGTCCAGGCCTCGCCCGAACAACTGGCGGTGCTCGAGTCGACGGGAGGGCCGGCGCCTGCTCCGTTCGAGCAGCTCAGCGACTCCGCACTGAGAAAGTTGGCCACGACGGACAAGGCCGCCGCAGAGGCACTCATCAGACGCTACTGGACGATGCCGAAGAAGAAGCTGCAGGGCAAGGCCAGGAACGGCGACGGGACGGCGCAGTACGTGCTGGAACAGCGGATCAACCCCAATGACGAGGCACTGCGGAAGGCGCAGGGCAGCGACTACCGTCCCCCTCACACCGCCGAAGTGATCGTCACTCGGCCCGGCGTGGGCGAGGTCTCGAGGGACACGCTCAACAGCGGCAACATGACGGACCTCGAGGCCGCGGAGGGATGGCCGGAGAGCGCGCTGCTCACCCACACGGAGGCGCGTGCCGTACGCAATCCGGACCTGCAGCGCGGCGACACCATGACCATCATGGGGCAGTACGACCCCTGCGGGTCCTGTGTCGCACGGATGCGGCTGGCGGCCGACCGGCTCGGCATCCGGATCGACTACCACTGGATGGGCGGGCACAGATCCTTCGAGCCGATGACCCTCGTCAGAGGACCGCGATAGTTCGGCGGACAAGGCGCGGGCCTGCCCCTTGGGGCAGCGGACGAGGGACCAAAGGGTGGGCGGGCGGACGCTGCGCTCCCGGCCTGGGCGTCTGATTCTGGATGCGGGACGAGATTCCGCGAACGGAGGCAAGGATGCCCACATATCTGACCCCGGGTGTGTACGTCGAGGAGGTCGAGGCGGGCTCACGGCCGATCGAGGGGGTCGGTACGGCGGTCGCCGCGTTCGTCGGCTTCGCGGCGCTCGGGCCGTACAACACCGCGACCCTCGTCACGAGCTGGAGCCAGTTCACCCAGACCTTCGGGGACTTCATCCCGGGGTGCAACCTCGCACACGCCGTTTACGGATATTTCCTGAACGGCGGCGGCACCTGCTACGTCGTCCGCATCGGCGGCGACGGCGCGGGGACCCTGCCGGAACCGCAGGCGATGCTCGGCACCTACCGCGTCGCCGCGAAGGAACTGGAGAACGGCAAGCCCGAGATCGTCGTCGAGGTGGCGCAGCCGGCCGGGCAGGAAGAGGCGGGCGACCGGTTCAACCTGGTCGTGAAGCGCGACGGCAAGGTCGAGGAGACCTACGAGGGCGTCACCGCCAAGCGCGGCAAGGACAACGTGGCGACCCAGGTGCAGAGCAAGTCCCGGCTGATCACGCTCGTGGACACCGGCACCACCGCCGCCGTGCCGTCGCCCCAGTCGGTCACCCTGCGCACGCCGCCGGCCCCGGCCGCCGTGCCCGACCACATCTCGGCCGACGACTACGTCGGCAACGTCGCTGAGCGCACGGGCTTCGGCGGCCTGGAGGCCGTCGACGAGATCACCATGGTGGCGGTGCCCGACCTGATGGGCGCCTACGAGCGGGGGGCGATCGACCTCGAGGGAGTGAAGGTCGTCCAGGACGCGATCATCGCGCACTGCGAGCTGATGGGCGACCGCATGGCGATCCTCGACGCGCCTCCCGGCATGACGGCCCACCAGGTGAAGGAATGGCGCACCGACCTGGCCGGATACGACAGCAAGTACGCCACGCTCTACTACCCCTGGGTCAAGATCTTCGACCCGGCGGTGAACGCCACCCGGTTCCTGCCCGCGAGCGGCCACGTCGCCGGGATCTGGGCGCGCAGCGACGCCACGCGCGGTGTGCACAAGGCCCCGGCCAACGAGGTCGTGCGCGGCGCGGTGGCCCTGCAGACCCAGCTCACCAAGGGTGAGCAGGAATTGCTGAACCCCATCGGGATCAACTGCATCCGGGCGTTCTCCGGCCGCGGGATCCGGATCTGGGGCGCGCGGACGTTGTCCTCCGACCCGGCCTGGCGCTACCTCAACGTGCGGCGCCTGTTCAACTACCTGGAGGAGTCGATCCTCACCGGCACCCAGTGGGTGGTGTTCGAGCCCAACGACGACGCCCTGTGGGCCCGGATCCGGCGTTCGATCAGCGCCTTCCTGATCCTCGGCTACCAGCAGGGCTCGCTGTTCGGCCGCACGCCCGACGAGGCCTTCTACGTCAAGTGCGACGGCGAGACGAACACCGCGGAGAGCATCGAGGCGGGACAGGTCATCTGCGAGATCGGCGTCGCCCCGGTGAAGCCGGCCGAGTTCGTGGTCTTCCGGCTCGCCCAGATATCGGGCGGCGCCGGCCTCATCGGCGAATAGCACCCCGAACAGCACTCAAGGAGTTAGGTGATGGCACTCCCCGAGATGGACACCTCTGTCGGTCACTCCTTCGGCCTGGAGATCGACGGCATCGTCATCAAGCAGATCAGCGAGGTGTCCGGGCTCAAGATGGAGCAGGACGTCATCGACCTGCCGCAGAACACGGCCGACGGCAAGTTCATGCGCAAGAAGCTGCCTGGCCGTCCGAAGCCCGGAGAGGTGACGCTCTCGCGCGGTCTCACGAACGACCAGAGCTTCGAGAAATGGGCCAAGGACGCCCAGTTCGGCAAGATGAAGGACGCCAGGAAGGGCGGCGCCATCATCGTGTACGACTTCGAGGGCGTCGCCATCAAGCGGTACAAGCTGCACAACGCCTGGCCGAAGAGCCTGGAGATCGGCACTCTCAAGGCCGGCGACACCACCGTGCTGATGGAGAAGCTCGTCATCGTGCACGAGGGGATGGAGCCCGCGTGATGCGCCGCACCGCCCCGGCCGCCATGCCGCCAGTGGGGATGTCCACTGCGGAGATGTCCGGCGTCGCCGTCCCGGGTGCGGGCGATCCCGGCAGGGCCGCGGCCGACGCGGGCGACCACGCACAGGACGGCCGGCCGTACGGCGGGCCCCGGCGCGAGACCATGCGCACGGAGTTCGCGTTCGAACTGCCCCGGGGCTACGTCGACGAGTACGGCACGGTCCACCGCGACGGCGTCATGCGTCTGGCCACCGCGCGGGACGAACTGGTCCCGCTCAGGGACGACCGGGTGCGGGAGAACCGCGCCTATCTCACGGTGGTTCTGCTCGGCCGGGTCGTCACGCGCATCGGGACCATCACCGACGTCCATCCCGGGCTGATCGAGAACTTCTTCGCCTCCGATCTGGCCTTCCTGCAGGACCTGTACCGGCGGGTGAACAGCGAGGGCCAGTCGCGGGCGGCCGTCGCCTGCCCCGAGTGCCGCCACGAGTTCACGGTCGACCTCTCGGGCAGCCGCCTGGGGGAACCGTGACCGACCGGCTGTACGAGGAGATCACCTATCTCGCGTACCACCTGCACTGGCCGCTCGACGACCTCCTCGACCTGGAGCATCACGAGCGCCGCCGGTTCGTCGCCGAGACCGGCCGGCTGGCCGGGTAGGCCGCGATGCGGTGGCCATGGACGCGCTCCGAGCCCGGGCGACCCGGCGAGGACGGCGCACGGACCGGGACCCGAGAGGACGCGCGAGCCGAGGCGACGGCCGCCGCGCTCCCGGACGCACACGCCGGGACAGCGGCCGGGACCCGGCCGGACGCCCTGGTGGAGACGCGGCCGGTGCATCGCGGTGAGTGGCGATCGTTGCCACCGCTCCAGCGAGTCGTCGGCCCGCACCCGCTGGTCAATCCCGGCGACGCGTTCTCCGGCGCGCTGACGGCCTGGCGGAACCCGTCGTCGCTGGCCCCGCTCGGCCACTACGTCGTGGACCGGCCCGGCGGCCTCATCGGCTCCCTCTCCCCCAGTACGGCTCCCGCCGAACGACCGGGCACGCCGGACGACGACCATGCGCCGGTACGGCACGCGTCCACGGCGCCGGCCGGGCCCGAGCCGGTGACGATCTCCCGGTGGGCGGCTCCGGCACCCTCTCCCGGCGCGCTGCCGGTCGTGAGCCGTGAGGGCGGATCCTCGCTCGTGGACGCGGGGTCGCACGGCCCGATGGGGGAAGGCGTGCGCGTCGAGGTTTCTCATGGAAGCACGCAGGCGTTCCCGGGAGAATCCTCGGGCGATTCCCTCCGCCATGCGGTGGGCGCCCAGGCCGACTCCTTGGGTGCCCACACGGTCGACGCTCCACACGACGCCGGGGGCGCTCACGCCATCGGCACCGGGGACGGCTCGGCGCACGTTCACGCGGGTGACGCGGACCCCGCGGGAGGCGGCATGCGTGCGCTCGCGGGCGACACGTCCTTGAGCACCTATGCCGCCGAGGCCGCTCCGCCGCTCACTCACGAGACCGCCTCAGGGCAGGTCTCCGCGAAGGAGGCCGGGCCGCGGAGCCACCGTGAACCGCAGGCGGCGGGTCTCCCCTCTGTGCAGCGGACGGCCGGACGGCGGCTCGGACTCGGCCCACCCCTCGAAGGCGACGCGCGGGGCAACGGCCTGCCCGTGGACGCGCCGGGAAACGGCCTGTCTGCGCACGCACTGGGAGGCTCGCCGACTCGAACACCCGGCGCAGGACGGTCGTCCGGCCGGACGAGCGGGTCGGACGTGACGCCGACGGTCGCGCGGATGGAAGCGCCCGGCGCCCCCGGCCCCGCGGACCCGTCGATCCAGGCGCGCATACTCATCCGATCGGCTACCCGTGACCCGGCGGAGACGCCGTCCGGCGTGCGGGCACAGGTGGATGCGGATCCTGTCGCGCCCACGCTCGGGTGGGATCGGCTCGACATGACCGTGCCCTCGGCCGACTCCGGTCGCACCACCATCGGCACGGAGGGAGCGGGCACCACGGCCGCCCGGGGGCTCGGCGAACCCGTTCAACGGACGCCGGCGGGCACCGTCACCTCCCGAGGTCCGGGCGAACCCGCTCGACGGACCACAGCTGGAACCGAGGTCCCGGCCGGCGACCGGCCGGATGTCGTCGCGCGAGCCGTACGACTGGAAGCGGAGCGGACGCGTCCCCTCCTGGGCCTGAGCCTGATGCCAGAGGCGCCACAGGCCGTTTCCGGCCTGCTCTTCGACGACGGCGCGCACCGGTCCCCCGGCGATCCCGCCGCAGGCGGTCCCCCGGTCACGCGACCGGCCATCAGGCAGACGGAGGAGCCGGGGCTCCAGCGCTTTACGGGCATGGGGGCGCGCACCCCGCTCCGGGAGGCGGCCTGGCCGGCGAATCCCCCGGGAATCCGGACGGCCGGCTTCAGCGCACACGCCATGCCGGCCGTACAAGCGTTCAGCGCGCACGCCATGCCGGCCGTACAGACCGTGCAGACCGTGCAGGCCCTCGGCACTCCTGCGGACTCCTCCGGCACCGGAGCGGAGTCCGGCCGCGCGGCGCCGTACGGCATGGCGGAGATGGCGGAACACGTCGTGATGCGGCTGGCGGCGTCGGGAATCCCGGTGGCCCGCCAGGAGGATCCCGTCGCCGACCGGCCGGAAGTCGGGGAACCGCCACCCCAGGTAGCGCCGCCGGCGGAACCGGCGGGACGCGCGCCCGGGGACGCGAAGCAGGACCAGGAACTGGTTGGACGCCTGCTCGAACCGCTGCTGCGCCGCCTCAGGGCCGAGCTCTGGCTGGAACGCGAGCGCCGCGGCGACCTGTCGGAACCGGGCGGGAGGCGTTTTTGAACGGCGACTCGAATGGGCGACTCGAATGGCGACTCGGATAGGTGGTCCGCATGGATGAGGACCTGATCGCGGTCTCGGTGTGCTTCGTCGTCACGATCGACGGCAAGAACATCGGGGCGTTCAACAGCTGCGAGGGCCTGGGCTGCGAGGTCATGATCGAGCAGCGTGAGGTGGGCGGTAACAACGGGATGGTGCTGCAGTTGCCGACCCGGTTGAAGTATCCGAACGTGAAGCTGACCAGGCCGATCACCAAGGCGACCGCCGACAAGATCCCCATGTGGCTGACGAGCCTGGCCAAGGGCGTGCAGCGCAAGACCGCGACCATCGAGGCGCGTACGGCCATGGGCGAGGTCATCGTCGCCTGGGGGCTCACGGGGGTGGTCCCCGTGAGATGGACCGGGCCGCAGTTCACGCTCGACTCGCCCAAGGTGGCCACCGAGACGCTGGAGCTCGCCCATCACGGGTTCACCGGACCGGGATGGGGGGGTTGAGCAATGGCCGCCGCTCCCGTCACGTTCAGCGCCCCCGGCGTCACCGGCGCGGCTCCGGCCAGCGTGCAGGAGGCGTTCCTCGCGATCCACGAGCCGCCGAAGACGCCGACGGACCGCAATCCCGGCGCGCAGATCGGCACCGTGAAGTTCCAGTACAACCCGAAGGAACTCTCGCTCATCAAGTCGGCGAGCTGGGAGCGCAAGGCGCAGAAGAAGACCGACCGCAGCGCCCGCCCGCAGTATCTGGGGTCGGACCCCTGCAAGCTGCAACTGGAGATGTTCCTCGACGCCACGGAGAAGATGGACGACGGCGTGGTCAAGGCGGTGGAGCGGCTGTTCTCCTGCATGGTCTGCGCGGAGGGCAAGCCGACGCCCCCTTGGGTGATCTTCAACTGGGGCGGGCTGACCGGCTTTCCCGCGTTCGTCAGCAGCGTGACCGCGAAGTACACCCTGTTCACCCCCGGCGGGATGCCGGTGCGCGCCCTGTGCACGATCGCCGTGGAGGAGGTGTTCGGCACCACGAAGCGGCAGAACCCGACATCGGGCTCCCTGGCCGCCAGGGACGTGCACGTGGTGGTCGCCGGGGACACCCTGGCCGGCATGGCCTACGCCTACTACGGCGAGCCCGGCTTCTGGCGGGAGATCGCCAAGGCCAACGACATCGGGGACCCGATGCGGCTCCGGCCGGGCGCCCGGCTGCTGATCCCCGCGAGGGAGGAACTCGGTGGCGGGTGAGACGTTCTCCAGTGCCCTGCTGGTGGAGGTGGGCGGCGCCGAGCTTCCGCCGGAGATCGCGGCGCTGCTCGTCCACGGCTACGTGGAGGACAGCAGGAACCTGCTCGACACGTTCCTGCTGCGGTTCCGCGACCCGGGCCACCTGGTGGTGGACAAGGGCGGCCTGACCGTGGGCGCGAAGGTGACGCTGAAGGCGCAGACCTCCGACCCCGGCCCGCCGGTGACGCTGATGACGGGCGAGGTGGCCGGGCTGACGCTCGACCTGGACGCGGCGGGGACGATCACCGAGGTGCGCGGGTTCGACGAGGCCCACCGGCTGATGCGGGGCCGACGCGTCGCGGCGTACCCGAACATGACGGTCAGCGACGTGGTCCGCCAGGTCGCCAGACGGGCGAACATCCCGGTCGGGCAGATCGACCCGCTGCCCGGCGTCGGCGGGCGGCTGCACACCCAGCTCAGCCAGGACAACGTGAGCGACTGGACGTTCCTGACCCGGCTGGCCGACCGGGTCGGCGCGCAGGTGGGGGTCTCCGGCGGCAGGCTCTTCTTCCGCCTGCCCGCTCCCCCGTCGGACGCTCCGGGGCCGACGGAGAAGGCCGAGCAGAACCCGCTCGTGCTGGAGGCCGACGCGAACCTGATCTCGCTGCGCGCCTCGGTGACCGCCGCCTCGCAGACCGCCGAGGTCGAGGTGCGCGGGTGGGACTACGAGCACAAGCAGGAGATCACGGCCACGGCCACACCGGCGCTGAAGGAGGCGGGCGCCGATCCGGCCGAGCTCGGCCGGACGTTCGGAGCGCCGACGGTGCTGGCGGGAGTCAGCGGGCACCGGACGCAGGCCGAGGTGAAGGCCGCGGCGGACGCGCTCGCCGCCGACCTCGGCGGCACGGCCGTAGAACTGGACGGCGTGGCCAAGGGCAACCCGCGGCTGCGTGCCGGCGCCGCGGTCTCGCTGGCCGGGGTCGGCGCGCCCTTCGCGGGGAAGTACACGTTGAGCGGCACCCGCCATCTGTTCTCGCCCGAGACCGGGTACACGACCGCCTTCTCTGTCTCGGGCCGCCAGGACCGTTCGCTGTACGGCCTGGCCTCGCGGGGCGCTTCCCCCGTGGCCCACGGGCTCGTCCCCGCCATCGTCAGCAACATCAAGGATCCGCTCACAATGGGCCGGGTGTGCCTCACGTTCCCGTGGCTGAGCGGCGAGTTCACGAGCGGCTGGGCCCGGGTGGCCCAGCCGGGCGCGGGCAAGGACCGCGGGCTGGAACTGCTCCCCGAGGTGGGCGACGAGGTCCTCGTCGGCTTCGAGAACGGCGACTTCGACAGCCCCTACGTCCTGGGCGGCCTGCGCAACGGGACCGACACCGCACCGAGCCTGTCGGCCCCCGTGGTCGACGGCACGAGCGGCCAGGTGGCGGTGCGCGCGCTCGTGTCCCGCGCCGGCCACCGGCTGGAGTTCCTGGAAGAGCCCGGTGCCGTACGGCTCAGCACCGGCGACGAGCAGGTGACCCTGACGCTGGACGGGAAGTCGGGAGCCGTCGTGATCAAGGGGGCGAAGGGCGTGACCGTCGACGCGGGGACCGGCGCGATGGAGGTCACGGCGACCTCGGGCATCACCCTCGACGCGGGCACGGGGCCGCTGGAGCTCAAGGGGAGCCGGGTCACCGTCAGCGGCCAGGCCGACGTCACGGTCACCGGCGCGATCATCAAACTCAACTGACCGAACTCAACTGACCGAACCCAATTGACCATGGGAGACGCGAGATGCCACCCGCCGCACGCGTGGGAGACCCGACCGGGCACCCGGGAACGATCAGCGGGCCGGGGGTGCCGGCCGTGCTGATCGGCGGCATGCCCGCCGCCACGGTGGGCACGATGCACGCCTGCGCCTTCCCCGCGGTCCCTCCCGCCCCCCCGCACCCGCCGACCCCGCTGGCCGGACCCGGCGTGCCGACCGTGCTGATCGGCGGCATGCCCGCCGCCGTCGTTGGCGACATGACGGGGTGCGGCGCGCCCGTCGTCATGGGCTGCCCCACCGTGCTGATCGGAGGCTGACCATGACGTCCGACTTCATCGGCGCGGGCTGGACCTTCCCCGTGCGCACCGACGCGACCGGCTCGATCGCCCTGGTCCGGGGGGAGCGGGAGATCGCGGAGAGCATCCGGCTCATCCTCGGCACCTCGCCGGGCGAGCGGCCGATGCGGCCCGAGTTCGGCTGCGCCATCCACGACCTGGTCTTCGCGCCCGCCGACGCCCGCACCGCGGGCA
>Ga0310811_10010161_pt1 | contig 12157 bp, 9 predicted proteins | sample YCmetagenome_FD_207642 | JGI IMG/M metagenome (GOLD analysis project Ga0310811, IMG submission 207642) | Soil microbial communities from experimental microcosm in Duke University, North Carolina, United States - YC | ecosystem: Engineered > Artificial ecosystem > Soil microcosm > Unclassified ... | reverse complement strand
CGCCAGCTGGACGACGACGCGGCCGCACCATGCGGCCGTTGCGACAACTGCGCGGGGTCCCATTTCGCCGAGCCCGTGTCCCCCGCCTCGCTGGAGGCGGCACGTGCCGCGCTGGGCCGCCCCGGAGTCGAGCTGGATCCGCGCCGGATGTGGCCGTCGGGCATGGCGGCGGTCGGCGTCGGCCTCAAGGGCCGTATCCCCGCCGGGGAGCAGGCGGAGGCCGGACGAGCCCTGGGCAGGCTGTCGGACATCGGCTGGGGCAACCGGCTGCGGCCACTCTTCGCGGACGGCGCCCCGGACGGTCCGGTGCCGGATGACGCGGCAGCAGCCGTGGTCCGGGTGCTCTCCGACTGGGCCAGGGGTCACGGAGGTTGGGCCAGCGGAGCGGCGCAGGCGCCCGCCCGGCCGGCCGGGGTGGTAACCATCGCTTCCCGCACCCGGCCACGTCTCATCGACTCACTGGGCGCCCGGATCGCCGAGGTGGGCCGGATGCCGCTGCTGGGCCGGATCGCCTATGCCGGTGGCGACGCGGCGGGCCGGGTGCCCCGCAGTAACAGCGCCCAGCGGCTCCGAGCGCTGCACGAGGCGTTCACCGTCCCGCCCGAGCTGGCCGCAGCTCTGGCCGCGGTGCCCGGGCCGGTGCTGCTGGTCGACGATTTCTCTGAAACCGGTTGGACCTTGGCAGTGGCCGCGCGGCTCCTGCGCCGGTCCGGTGTTACGGGGGTGTATCCGCTGGTATTGGGCTTGCAGGGGTGAACGGGCGTCAAAGGCCCCGCGCGGGGCAGGATCTATGCGGCAGACAGGTAAATAAGCACTCGAGTCGACAAATTGACCGTTGCCGCCCGTCAGCACGAGGGGAAGAATCAAGTAGGACCCCCTGTCGGCTCATCGAGCCTCTCTGACCGGCGTGCGCCCGCGCGCCCGGTGGCTGGGGATAATCCCCGGCCTCGACCGGGGCCCACCCGGCTGCGGCCGTTGGGGTCACCACCGGCCGAGGACTGGGGAGAGTATCCACGAAGGGAGGACCGTGGCCATCGGCTTCGCTCCGGAGACCACCGCCGGCACCTCCCCCCGTCTGGCCCGCACGCTGGAGCCTGCCGAGTGGACCGCCACGGGGATCGCGCTGCTCAGCAATCCTCGTGAGATCGTCAAGGACTTGCACGCCAGGCATCTGCCCTCGCCGTCCACCGCTGTGGTTGCGGTGTTCGGGGCCGACGGACGGCTGACCGCGAGCGCCTCCTTCACCCAGCGGCCGGGACTCACCGACGGCTGGGAACGCCGGAACGCGATCCTCGCCCACCTGCGCCGCATCACCCCGCACGACTTGCGACGACGCACCGCCGTCCGTACCGCCGTACTGATGACGTGCCGCGAAGGCGGAATGGACTGGACCGAGGAGGACGGTGCCTGGATGTGGGGGCTGCGCGACGCGTGCGGCCTGCACGGGCTGCGCTGCGGCGCGTATATCACGCTGAACCGGAACGGCTGGCACGTGATCGGCGAGAATCGCCGCGGCCGGACCCCACACTGCGCATCATGGGCACCACAGCAAGACGGCGCAGTGGCCCTGCGCCCCAACGGGGCGCCGGAAGCACTGCGCCGCACCACGGCCCGCTGATCCGGGGTCCGGCTCCTCGATCAGGCGGTCGCGCCCGTAATCCCACGCAGCCGCTGCGAGTCACCGCAAACGATCAAAAGCGCGCCCGCCCGGGATATCGCCCCGGACAGCGCCGACTCGGTGGAATCCTCCGGACCGCCGTTGACGGCGACGATCACGACCGGGCGGCCGCTGGCGCGCTCGGCGTCGATACCGGCGTAGAAGACGTCGTCACCGGCGTCGTACTGCGCCCAGTAGGACGCCCCGCCGAACGACAGTTCGTGGGCGGCCCATGGATGCTGCTCGCCAGTGGTGAGCACCAGGATCTCCCCTGGCGCCCGACCGGCGTCCAGCAGTAGGTCCACCGCCTCATCGGCGGCGTCGACCGCGCCATCGGCAGTGGCCTGGACAAGCTGGATCTGCGGAGTGGCAGTGGGGTTGACAGCCGTCTCACCCTCGTGGGGCGAGCGCTGTTGCGAAGCCGTGGCCGACCCCCGGGCCGGGCCGGGACGGCCGGGACGGACAGTCGCCGGAGAGGCTCCGCGCGGGGCCGGGGGACGCGGCGGGGCAGGCCGGGGTCCGGGGCCAGGTACAGGACGGGGGGTCGACGCGGGGCGGCCGGCGGCCGGAGTGCGGGGACCCGGGACACTCTCGTGAATCTGAGGCTCCTCGGGGAAGAGAGGCATGGAATGATGTTTATCAAATGCGCCTTGCGGGCGCAGTCGCGGGTAGGTCACAACTCGGGTCAGAATTCGAAGCCGAGCTGCTCCCCTCCGCTGTCGGGAATCCGCACCTTCTTCAGATGCTGCCAGCGCGGCAGCGCGTCGAGGTACGACCACGACAACCGGTGGTGCGGGGTCGGCCCCAGCTCCTCCAGCGCCGCGCGGTGCACCGGCGAAGGGTACCCGGCGTTGTCGGCGAAGCCGAACCGGGCATGGCCGGTACCGATTTCCGCCATCATCCCGTCCCGGTGCACTTTGGCGATCACGGACGCCGCCGCCACAGCGACGCACGACTGGTCTCCCTTGATCACCGTGCGTACCCGCCACGGGCCGCCGAGGTAGTCGTGTTTACCGTCCAGGATCACCGCGTCCGGCCGCACCGGCAGCTCCTCCAGCGCCCGGACAGCGGCGAGCCGTAGCGAAGCGGTCATCCCGAGCCGGTCGATCTCCTCCGGGGAGGCATGCCCGAGGGCGTAGGAGGTGACCCAGCTCGCGAGTACCCCGGCCAGCGCCGTGCGGCGCTTCACGCTGATCAGCTTGGAGTCCGTGAGTCCCTCGGGCGGTCGGCGGAGCCCGCTGACCACCGCGCAGACGGTGACCGGACCGGCCCAGGCGCCGCGCCCGACCTCGTCAACGCCTGCGACAATCCTGGCGCCGAGGGTGGCCCTCAAGGAGCGCTCGACGCTGTGGGTGGGTGGCTCGTACGGCATGGCGAGGTCAAGCGTACGCTCTACTGTTCAGGGAGCGTTGACCAGGTAGGGGAACTGCCCCCAGCGCCGCGGCAGCGGCAGCGCCTCCGGCGGTTCCCGGCCGCCGTCCGCCACAGCAGGCGGCGCCGACTTCACCGAAAGGCTTGAACTGCCCACGCTTTGGGCACCCAGCGAATGCCGGCCCAAAGTATCTCCACCGCCTTCGGCGGTCCGGCCCGTCATGCCTCCGCTTCGGCCGCGCTGTGCGTCATCCGGTACGCAGGGCTGTCGTTGCGCCGCTGAGCGAGCCTGCCCGCGACCTGTTCGGGGCAGCCCCTCGGCTCCGGCTGGAGCGAGGCCGGACGCTGCGCACCCGCGCCGCCATCAGCCGCGGTCGCTACCCCTCATAGCCGTAGAAACCCGCCGCGGCGCAGGGGTTGTCGTTCAGCAGCGGCCGTTCCGCCAGAATCCTACGGGCCCTGGCCACTCCCAGACTGGTTGCGTACCAGGGCTTGGCCTCCTCGAGCGCGTCTCTGATCTTCCCCAGCGCGCAGGAACGCTGCGGCTCGGGCAGCCGGTCCAGAGCGGGCACGGCATCCGCGGACAGGTTCCGCAGATATGCGAGGTCGATCTTCCCTGAGTTACCGTAGCCAGTCACCTGCTGCTGCGCTATCAGACCGTCAGGCGACGCCAGCCCGAAGGCGAGCACGCCGACGGCCGCGCCGGCCACTATCGCCCGCGGCAGCCAGCGGCTGCCGAACACCCCCGCCGCCATGATCAGTACGATGACGAGGCCGAGCCACAGCTCCGCCCCGGCTACCGAGATCCGCAGCCGGGTCAGCCCGTATGCGTCCACATAGAGCTCCATACGACGCAGCGCGGAGGCGACCACCACCAGGGTGAGCCCGCAGAGCGTACCCAGCACGCAGCGGACGAGCAGCCGGTCGCGGGCGGCGCCCCGTGGGGCCCAGCGCAGCGCGACGGCGATCACCAGGAGGATGAGCAGGGTTGCCATCAGCAGCTGCCAGAAGCCCTGGCGGGCGTACTGGGAGTAGGTCAGCCCGGTCTCGTCGAGCACCTTGCGATAGCCACCGAACAGCACCGCAAGCTGCACGGCGTTGAACGTGATGAAGAGGACCGCGAGGACGACAAGCGGCAGCGCCCACTCGAGGCGTCCGCGCGCCCTGCCCGGACCTGTCCTTATCCGGTCCCAGCGGCGGGGTGCGGCGGCGGCCCGGGCGGCAGCCAGTGCCACCAGAAGCCCCGCCACGAAGAACAGCACCCGCAGCGGAATGTCACCCGGAGACAGGTGGGGAACGAACTTCCCCAGAAGATCGGCGAAGGCCGCGTCCGCCCCCGCGAACAACGCGCCGAAGACCAGTACCAGGCCCGCTGCCACCCCTGCCGCCCGGATCGCGGGCCACCAGCGCTCCCGGCTCTCGCCGGTAAGCTCCCGCAGTCCCTTCCAGGCCCAGCCCACGCCTGGTGCGACATCGATCCACATGCCGACCGTGCCCAGCAAGGCTCCGGGCCAGCTACGGCCGCCGTTGAGCGCGAGCGAACCCAGCGCCAGCGCCGCAGCGACTCCCAGAAATGACGGCCATCCCGCGTCCCGTAACGCGGGAACGGCCAGCAGGCCCAAGCCCGCCGCCGCATGGAGCAGGGCCCACGGCCCTGGCCGGCGACGCGCCGCGCGGCCCGCGAGCGCCGCCGCGACGGCGGCCGGTACCGCCACGAACAGCAGGTTGAGCCCGAATCCGTCGCCCAGCAGCAGCGCCGAGAGCGTGGCTGCGGCGAACGCCGCCCATAGCGCGCCCGCGGTGACGGGGGCCGGGGCCTTGGCTCGGCTGGCGATCACCCAGGCGGGCGGCGACGGCGGTGGCGGCGGCGCCCAGTTGGGCTGGCCCTTCGATGGGTAGGGCTGCAGGTAGGCGGGCAGACGATGCGGCTGCGCCGGCTCCTGCGGTGGTCTCCGGTGCTGCGCCGGCACAGCACCGGACGGCATATCAGTTGGTTCAGGCGGTATACCGGACATGGAGCCCCTCCCAGCAGCTGGTCCGGGGCGCCGCAGGTGACGCGGGTGGACCCGTGGCTTGTCTGCGCGCCAGGCAGCGCGGAATCAGCGAGATCACCTGGTGCCGTGGCCGACAAGATACGCTCAGCTGCTCCGACCCGTCGGGCCGTCCTCGCCATCTCACCGGTTAGTGACACGTTCGTGACAAAAACCGGGATGAAACAGACCGGAACCCACTCGGTGAGCGGCTTGGCCCGGTCCGCCGCACAAGGCTGGCGCGCATCCGACGGGAGGCGGCCATCCCGACGGCTATGACGCGGACGGTGCCGGCATCCACCAGAGCAGGGCAGGGACGCGCAGTGCCGCGAGCGCACGTCGGCACCCGGAGAGATCAGATATCAGTGAGCGCAGGATCGGTCGCCATGGCTGGTGGACTCACCCGTGATACCTGGCGAGTCCGGATTCCGCCAGCCGCCAGCGCTCGAACGGCCGGTCCAGTCGGTACCTGCCGCTGGGACCGATCATCAGCATGCGAGTCTCCGCGTTGCCCGGATTGGACAGGCACTCGAACTCATCGACCGTCCAGTGGAACCATCGCATACAAAAGAGCCGCATGGTCAGCCCGTGCGTAACCAGCAGGACATTCGGCGGGAAATCCGGCGCGTCGAAAGCCCGGTAGAGAGTCTCCAGGAACGCCCCTACCCGATCGTAGACATCAGCCCCGGACTCACCCTGCGCGAAGCGGTAGAAGAAGTGCCCGTATGCGTCTCGCGCCTTCCGCTGGCGCTGTACATCTTCGGCGTCCTGATAGTTTCCCCAGTCCTGCTCACGAAGCCGCGGCTCCTCCTTGGCGCGGGTGCGGTCCGGGTCGAGGCCAAGCCCGTGGAACGTCTGGTGCGTGCGCCGGTACGGCGACACGAAGGCCTGCACCCGCTCGGTCCCGAACAAGGCCCGGATCCACTCTCCCGCCTCCGCGACCTGCCGCTGCCCGTTCGCGGTGAGCGCCAGCGCGTGATCGGGGACGCGTTCATAGATCGCGTCGTCGATGTTGCCCTGGGACTCTCCATGCCGGATGAGCACGATACGGCGAGGCTTTGCCATGACCTCAGCCTAGTTGGGACGCTCAGACGCGGGCGCGTCGGTACCGCCTCAGTACCGGCCCGTCTGTCTCGGTCCCGGAACGCGCCGTGGTCACCTCACCGGCTCAAACCGTCCACGCCTGCACGACATCGACCACGTCGCCGGCCACCGACAGGACATCCGCCTCGAGCCCGGCGCGCTCCGACAGTCGTACAACAGCGCCATCGCGGTACTTACCGCGCTCGGTCGTCGTATCCCACATCGACAGCACCAGGAAGTCCGCCTGCGGCCCCTCGGCGAACACCCCTCGCAGCATCCCCGGCGAGCCGGCCATCGCCGGGTTCCACACTCTTTCCTGCATCAGGGCGAAGTGCTCAAGCCGCTCCGGCCGCACCTTGCAGTGCGCCACCCGCAACAGGTCACTGTCCGAGAACTGCCCTCGGAATCCCACCTTCACATCCAACCGATGGTCGAACAGCTTGACGCCGAGGCTCTCGTACGTCGCTGTCTGGGCCGACGCGAGCCGGTCGTGCGCTCCCGCCATGAAGGCGTTGTAGGACGGTCGGTCCTCCCAAAAAGCGAAGATATGCGCCACCCCGGGCTGCCCCCGGCTCCAACCGCCACCCTGCCCGCGGAACCCCGGCTCTGCCGACAGGCCCGCCCACTCCCGCTGCCCCCGCTCGAACCCCGCCCGGTCAACGACGCCACAGCGAATCCACTTCACCAGCACCGCGCCATCCTATGTCCGGCCAGCGGCTCGTTCTGCCTGCAAGCTCCTCAAACCACCCTGACAGGCAACGCGCAAGGAGATCCGGCAGTGCGTTGTCCGGTGGGGGCAGGCGGAGGAAGCGGACGACAGGCCATCCGGCCTGCATGACAAGGCTGCCCCGACCCGTAGGGGCCGGGGCAGCTCACAAGAGGCAGGACATCTCCCCGTTGTCAGGTCTCAGACCTGACGCGGCTGATCGGCGACGAACAGCCAGGAGAGACCTGTGATGTCCGGAGTTTCAGCTGCAGCCACTCGTAGAACCACAGCCCTCGCAGATGTAGCAGCTTCCGGCCCGCTGCATCTTGGTGCCGCAGGAGAAGCAGAGCGGAGCATCAGCGTTGATGCCGAGCTGGATCTCGATGAGCTCCGCCGAGGTGTGCGCCTGCTTCGGTGCGGGTACCGCGGCCGGCGGAACGGGCGCTACGACCGGCTGAGGCCTGGGGTCCACCGACTGGCGCGGGGCGGACTGGGCGAAGCCTTCCACGTCCGCGGCGACATCCTCGTCGGACTGCTCGTACGAGCCGGTATCCAGGTGGCGCTGACGCTCCGCGGCGGAATGGATACCGAGGGCCGAACGGGTCTCGAACGGCAGGAAGTCGAGCGCCAGACGACGGAAGATGTAGTCCACGATCGACTGCGCCATCCGTACGTCCGGGTCGTCCGTGAGCCCGGCCGGCTCGAAACGCATATTGGTGAACTTCGAGACGTAGGTCTCCAGCGGAACGCCGTACTGCATACCGACCGAGACGGCGATGGAGAAGGCGTCCATCATGCCCGCGAGGGTCGAGCCCTGCTTGGACATCTTGAGGAAGACCTCGCCGAGACCGTCGTCCGGGTAGGAATTAGCGGTCATATAGCCCTCGGCGCCGCCGACGGTGAAGGAGGTGGTGATGCCGGGTCGGCCCTTCGGGAGACGCTTGCGGACGGGGCGGTACTCGACGACCTTCTCGACAGCCTCCGGAGCCGCGGCCCGAGCGGGCTCCTCTTCCTTCTTCTTCGCGGAAAGCGGCTGGCCGACCTTGGAATTCTCACGGTAGATGGCGAGAGCCTTCACTCCCATCTTCCAGGCCTCGAAGTAGATCTCCTCGACATCCTCGACCGAGGCGCTCGCCGGCATGTTCACGGTCTTCGAAAGAGCACCGGACACCCACGGCTGGATGGCCGCCATCATTCGGACGTGACCCATCGGGGAGATCGAGCGCTCACCCATCGCGCAGTCGAACACCTCGTAGTGTTCGGCCTTCAGACCAGGGGCGTCGATCACATGCCCGTGCTCGGCGATGTGCGCGACGATCGCCTCTACCTGCTCCGGCTGGTAACCGAGCCTCTTCAGGGCCTGCGGCACCGTGTTGTTGACGATCTGCATCGAGCCGCCACCGACCAGCTTCTTGAATTTCACCAGAGCCAGGTCGGGCTCAAGGCCGGTGGTGTCGCAGGACATCGCCAGGCCGATGGTGCCGGTGGGCGCGATCACGCTCGCCTGCGCGTTCCGGAAGCCGTTCTGCTCGCCCAAGCGGACAACGTCCTGCCAGGCCTCAGTGGCCGCCGCCCACACCGGGGTGTCGAGATCGTCCTTGCGGGTGGCGACCGCGTTGGCGTCGGCGTGCTGCTGCATGACGCGCTTGTGGGCGTCCGCGTTGCGGGCGTAGCCGTCGTACGGGCCGACGATCGCGGCCAGCTCGGCCGAGCGCCGGTAGGAGGTGCTGGTCATCAGCGAGGTGATGGCTCCGGCCAGCGCCCGGCCGCCGTCCGAGTCGTAGGCATGGCCCGTGGCCATGAGCAGCGCGCCCAGGTTGGCGTAGCCGATGCCCAGCTGGCGGAAGGCGCGGGTGGTCTCGCCGATCTTCTCGGTCGGGAAGTCGGCGAAGCAGATGGAGATGTCCATCGCGGTGATGACCAGCTCCACGACCTTGGCGAAGCGCTCGGCGTCGAAACGCTGGTGGCCCCGGCCGTCGTCGTCGAGGAACTTCATGAGGTTGAGCGAGGCGAGGTTGCAGGACGAGTTGTCCAGGTGCATGTACTCGCTGCAGGGGTTGGAGGCGTTGATACGGCCGGACTCGGGACAGGTGTGCCAGCGGTTGATCGTGTCGTCGTACTGGATGCCCGGGTCGGCGCAGGCCCAGGCGGCCTCGGCCATCTTACGGAAGAGGCCCTTGGCCTCGACCTCCTCGATTACCTCGCCGGTCATACGGGCGCGGAGCCCGAACTTAGAGCCGGATTCGACGGCCTTCATGAACTCGTCGTTCACCCGGACGCTGTTGTTGGCGTTCTGGTACTGGACGGAGGTGATGTCATCACCGCCGAGATCCATGTCGAAGCCCGCGTCGCGCAGGGCGCGGATCTTCTCCTCTTCCTTCACCTTGGTCTCGATGAAGGCCTCGATGTCCGGGTGGTCGACGTCGAGTACGACCATCTTGGCGGCACGGCGGGTCGCACCGCCTGACTTGATGGTGCCGGCCGAGGCATCGGCGCCGCGCATGAAGGAGACGGGACCGGAGGCGTTGCCGCCGGAAGAGAGCAGTTCCTTGGACGACCGGATACGGGAGAGGTTGAGGCCGGCACCGGAGCCGCCCTTGAAGATCATGCCCTCTTCCTTGTACCAGTCGAGGATCGATTCCATGGAGTCGTCGACGGCCAGAATGAAGCAGGCCGAGACCTGCTGGGGCTGAGCGGTACCGACGTTGAACCAGACCGGCGAGTTGAAGCTGAAGATCTGGTGCAGCAGGGCGTAGGTGAGCTCATGGTCGAAGATCTCGGCATCGGCGGGAGAGTCGAAGTAGCCGTGCTGCTCGCCCGCTGCGCGGTAGCTCTTCACGATCCGGTCGATCAGCTGCTTGAGGCCGGTCTCACGCTGCGGGGTACCCACCGCGCCGCGGAAGTACTTGCTGGTGACGATGTTGACCGCGTTGATCGCCCAGAAGTCGGGGAACTCGACACCGCGCTGCTCGAAGTTGACGGAGCCGTCCCGCCAGTTGGTCAGGACGACGTCACGACGCTCCCAGACCACCTCGTCGTAGGGGTGGACGCCAGGGGTGGTGTGGATGCGCTCGATACGCAGGCCGCCACCTTTGCCTGCCCCTGCCGACTTGCCGCTGCCCTTGGCGCGAGAGCTTCGTGCCGGGCCGCTCGTCGTCTCTGTCATGTGCCGCCTCCCATTACAGGCAAAACGCCCATAAGTGCCACGGTTCTTCCCGTCGCACGGTGTTGTCTGGCGCCGGTGCGCTGATGCCGCACCGGCAAATCTGTGGTGGTGCTACCGCTCAGTCGGCGGCGCGGGCGGGCGCGGGGACACCGCTGTCCCCGTCGGGCCCGCGGGCGTCGATGGGTGGGCGCTGCTCGCGCAGCTCCACGATGGCGGCCTCGAAGTCCTCGAGCGAGCCGAAGGCCCGGTAGACCGAGGCGAAGCGCAGGTAGGCGACGAGGTCGAGATCCTGCAGCGGGCCCAGTATGGCCAGTCCCACGTCATGCGCGGAAAGCTCGGCGCTGCCGGTGGCTCGGACCGCTTCCTCGACACGCTGCCCTAGTTGGGCGAGAGCGTCCTCGGTCACAGGGCGCCCCTGACAGGCCTTGCGGACCCCGGCGATGACCTTGTTGCGACTGAAGGGCTCAGTGACGCCGCTGCGTTTGATCACCATCAGTGAGGCCGTTTCCACAGTCGTGAAGCGGCGGGCGCAGTCCGGGCACTGCCGTCGGCGGCGAATCGATGTGCCGTCGTCAGTGGTGCGGCTGTCGACCACGCGACTGTCCGGGTGCCTGCAGAAGGGGCAGTGCATCTTCCCTATCCCCTCTTCCCGTCCTAGCTGCGGATGACCGCACGACCATGAGGCCCGAGGGGCCCGTGAGCCCCTCGAAGCAAACCCCAGCATAGGCGATACCTTGGACCACTCGCTCCCCAGGACCACTACTTGTGGGCCGCCGACTCCATCCAACCACTAGATGTGGTGGAGCACGCCATGTCTAGTGACCGCGTGTCGCCGTGTTCGAGCGGAGGGGAGCTTACGCGACACGGCAACCGCGGCGCGCATCCGGGACCGCTGGGAGCCGCGGTGCGACACTCGGTGCGGAATCGGGCGCGCGGGCGGCAAGGCCATTTCGAGGGGCTTTTCGTATTCGAATGTTCATTCGATCTATACACCAACCACCACGATCTTGTCAGTCGATTCAGGCAAATTCACTCGAACGTGTGTTTGGCGCAACCTTTCGAAAGCAACTACCGTTGTCCTACGAGGGAGAACATTCTCGAAAGGGGCCGCCGACCGTGACCACGACCGCAGACAGCGCCACACTGACCGCCCAGGACCGCTCCCAGGACCGGCTACGCCCGATGGATGCGATGAACGACGACTTGCCCAAGCCCGCACGCGCCCTTCCCGGCCGACCTCCGGGCATCCGTGCGGACAGCTCGGGACTCACCGACCGCCAGCGGCGGGTCATCGAGGTGATCCGGGATTCCGTCCAGCGCCGCGGATACCCGCCGTCCATGCGGGAGATCGGTCAGGCCGTCGGCCTGTCCAGCACATCATCGGTCGCCCACCAGCTGATGGCCCTGGAGCGTAAGGGATTCCTGCGCCGTGATCCGCACCGGCCCCGCGCATACGAGGTACGAGGCTCGGACTCGGCTCAGTCACAACCCACCGACACCACGGGCAAGCCATCGGCGTCGTATGTGCCGCTGATCGGCCGGATCGCCGCCGGCGGCCCGATCCTGGCCGAGGAGTCGGTCGAGGATGTCTTCCCGCTCCCCCGGCAGTTGGTCGGCGACGGCGAACTGTTCGTGCTGAAGGTGGTCGGCGACTCGATGACAGAGGCCGCCATCGTCGATGGCGACTGGGTTACCGTCCGGCGGCAGCCGGTCGCGGAGAACGGCGACATCGTGGCCGCGATGCTCGACGGGGAAGCCACGGTCAAGCGCTTCAAAAGGGAGGACGGCCATGTGTGGCTGCTCCCCCACAACTCCGCCTACCAGCCCATCCCGGGTGATGAGGCGACCATCCTCGGCAAGGTGGTGGCGGTGCTCCGCCGGGTCTGATTCCCGTACACACACGGACCCCCGGCATCTCTGGGCCGCATGGTCAATGAAGAGATGCCGGGGCTTCGCTGCGTCCGGGCGAGGTTCCTGCTTCCGCGATCACCGCCGCCCCGTCACTGCCGCCCACTCCGTGCCCCAGCGGGCCCAGGGCCGGGGCTGATCCGAAGCCGCATGACGACACTGTGGTGCCCGATCCGCCGTGGATACTTCAGACGGGCTCGGGCTCGGCCGCCGCGCGCGCCCCGGGCCCGGAGCCG